>LNFM01001884.1_pt1 | contig 105170 bp, 81 predicted proteins | sample 596031 | NCBI WGS metagenome assembly LNFM01 (sample SAMN04254537, study PRJNA301005) | activated carbon metagenome | isolation source: dual media filters at the Ann Arbor, Michigan drinking water treatment plant | place: USA: Ann Arbor
ATCGTCCACGCCCTGCTGGGCGCCTCGCCGCGCGGGGCCGAGGGCGCGACGGAGGCCAGCGGTCTCGACAACGTGCTGCTGCGGGCGCTGGGCAGACTAGGCTACGCGAGCGTGCGCACCACCTGCGGGTGGCGCAGCCGGATCGACAGCTTTGCCGCGCGCACGAATCCGACCGCGTTCGCGAAGCGGTCCGCGCGAGGCCATTGCGGGACCAGGATCCACGCGGGGAGTTCGTCCCCACGCCGCGTCGCGCGGAAGGCCACGTGCTCGCGCCGCGGCGACGACTCGGGATCGACCCGGTAGCGCCGAGTGATCGCGCCGGGGGCTGCCCCCGCCTCACCGGCGCCCAGGTGGGTGGTGGACGCGGTCATCGGGCCGCCGTCGCCGCCGGCTTGACCCTGATCTCCACGCGACGATCGAGCGGCCATTCCGAGGGCTCGCTCGAGGCCGCGCCCTCGCCCACCGAGTTGATCTCCAGGTTCGTCGGCGCGACGCCGTGCTCCCGCAGGCACTCCGCGACGGACTCTGCGCGGGTCAGCCCGAGCTCCTTGTTGTAGTCGTCGCTGCCGCGCGGATCGGCGTGGCCGACCAATTCGAGCTCGCGACCCTTCAGCGGCCCCTCGTTCACGCACGCAGCGACGAGCGCGAGGACGTCGTGGGTCCGCGGGGTGACCTTCGTCGAGTCGAAGGCGAAGAACGTCTGCGCGCCGTCGACGTGGCAGGCGTCGACGATCTCGCGGTCGATCGTGATCCCCGTTCGCGCCAGCGCGTTCGCGTCGTAACGATCGTGCTCGGCGGTGCGCTCCCCGACGCTCGCCGGGGCGAGCGGAGACGGAGACGCGGCGCTAGCCGTCGCCTCGGCGTGACCACGATGCTGACAGCCCACGGCGCCGAGGAGCAGGACGAGGACGCCGAGCGTCGGGCCGCCGGAGATGGCGCTGCGGAGCCTGGGGCGCAGGAGCTTGGGAATCGTCGCGACGGGTCTCATGCGCCGCGATCACTGCAACGGTGGCGCCGCGGTGGACGAGCCGAGTCATTCCAGCGCGCTGGCCCAGGACGTCGGGGGAATCGTGCGCCGGCGCCCTCGACCAGGCACGTGCGGGCCTGCCCACCGTGCGGCGTTGACACGCGACGCACCGCCGCCTCCGCGATTTTTGTCGCGCGCTGCCGTCGGCACGGCGCCTGCACAGTCGGGGCGGCATGCGACGTCCACGTTGGATCCTCCCCCGCATCTGCGCCCTCTCGGTGTTCGGCATCGCCTGTCCGAAGAACGACACAGCGCCCGAGCCCACGCCCGCTCAGAAGGTCGATCGCGCGACGGACAAGGTCGAGAAGACCGTGGACGACGCGGCCTACGACGCCGAGCGCAAGGCCGCCGAGCTGAAGGCGCGGACCGCCGCGGGGGTCGAGTCGACCCGCACCGACCTCGAGCGCGCGGGCGAGCGCGCCGAGAAGAAGCTCGACGCCGCCGCGACCAAGACGGCCGACGGCCTCGAGAAGGCCGGCGGCGAGATCGACGAGGCCGCCCAGCGCGCCGCCGACGGACTGCGCAAGCGCGACGAGACCCCACCGCCACCCGTGAACTGATCCGCACCGCGACGACCCACAGCACCTCCAACCCCTGGAGCTCGAACCATGACCCTCGCCCCCCGCCACCTCACCCGTTGGATCCTCGGCCTCGTCGTCGGCATCTCCGCCGCGCAGCTCCCCGCCTGTGAGCGCAACGGGACCGGCGATCTCCGCATCTCCCGGACCTGCGCCGACTACTGCGCCGCCGCGGCCGGTTGCAATGACGAGCTCGACGAGGACGACTGCGCGTCGAACTGCGAAGATGCGATGGACGACTGCATGGCCGACGACCAGGAGGATGCGCTCGACGACCTCGACTCGTGCGCCGAGGAGAGCTGCGACGATTTCACCGGCTGCACGATCGGCGCCGGCCTCGAGTGCGCGTTCGGCCTGTGAACCGGCGTTCGGCCGGGGACCGGGGGCGAGACCCAGATCACGCCCCGCAGACCCGTGGCGACGCCTCGTGCGTCCCCGCGGCCGCCGTTGCCCTCGGCGGAGATCCGGTATAGTCGCGCCGCATGCCGCGTAGCGACCGCTCGGGCATCGTGGAGGCCTTCGACACGATCCTGCTCGTCGGCGCCAGCGCAGCGCTGGTGGCCGAGCTCGCGACGCTCGGTCGCCAGCTCGCGCGCCGCAGCGCCAGCGATGCGCTCGCCCGCGTCGACATCGACATCGCCGCCATCGTCATCGACCTCACCGCCATCCCCGACGCCCTCGAGGTGCTCGCGCCGCTGCGGCAGCACGCGAGGGCGCTCGACCTCCCGCTCGTCTTCCTCGGCGGGCCAGGGATGTCGAACGCGGAGATCTTGCACGCGTACGCATGCGGGGCGATCGACGTACTGGTCCGCCCGTACGACCCATCGATCCTCTGCGCCAAGCTCGACGTGATGCTCGCGATGTACCGCCGCCGCATCGGCAGCGAGCTCGCCTCCATCCCGAACTCGGCCGCCGCGACGAGGATCCCCGCGCGCGTCGCCGAGGATCCCGAGCATCGCTACCGCTTCCTCGCCGAGTCCATCCCGCAACAGGTCTGGACAGCGCGGCACGACGGCAGCCTCGACTACGTCAACACGCTGGTCTGCGACTACTCCGGCGTGCCTGCCCTGGTGCTGCTCGGCGCGGGCTGGCTCGAACTGCTGCACCCCGAGGACGTCCCGGAGGCGGTCGCCCGCTGGTCCCGCGCGCTCGAGACCGGCGAGGACTACGACATCGAGTTCCGCCTGCGGCGCTGGGACGGCGCGTACCGATGGCACCTGGGCCGCGCGATCCCCCAGCGCGACGAGACCGGACGCGTCTTGCGGTGGTTCGGCACCAACACCGACATCGACGATCACAAGACGATGGAGGCCGAGCTGCGCGCCAGCCAGCGCGCGCTGCGGGACAGCGCCCGGCGCTTCCAGGTCCTCGCCGAGGCGATGCCCCTCATCGTGTGGTCGATGAGCCCGGACGGCGAGGACGCGTATCTCAACCCGCATTGGTTCGAGTACACCGGTCAGGGCGAGTCCATCGCGCTGGCCGAGCGCTGGCGCCTGGCCCTGCACCCGGACGACTTCGAGGCCTGCTTCGCGAGCTGGGCCGCCGCCGCCGAGCGCAAGGTGCTCTGGCAGCTCGAGTACCGCCTGCGCCGGCAGGATGGCGTCTACCGCTGGCACCTCGGCCGCTCCGTGCCCGACCTCGACGGCGACGGCGCGGTCATCCGCTGGTACGGCACCGCGACCGACATCCACGAGCAACGGACGGCGATCGAGAGCCGCGAGGAGCTGCTCGCGACCGTCAGCCACGATCTCCGCGACCCGCTGGGCACCATCGCCCTCGCGAACGCCACGCTCCGCGAGACGCTCGACGGGGACCCGGTGGCCGCGCACGTCAGCCAGACGATCGATCGTTCCGTGCTGCGCATGGAGCAGCTGCTGGGCGACCTGCTCGACCTCGCGACGATCGAGAGCGGCCACCTCTCGATCGAGCGCGCCGCCCACGACACGGGCGCGCTGCTCGAGGAGGCCGTGGACGCGATCGCCCCGCGCGCGGCGAACCGCGGGGTCGCGCTCGAGGTCTCGCGACCGGCCGAGGTCCTGCGCGTCCAGTGCGATCGTCGCCGCGTGCTGCAGGTGCTGTCGAACCTGCTCGGCAACGCGGTGAAGTTCACACCCAACCGCGGCTCGATCACCGTGGCCGCGCGTCGCGAGGCGACGCACGCGGTCGTCTCGGTCAGCGACACCGGGCCCGGCATCGCCGCCGAGCAGCTCCCGCACGTGTTCGACCGCTACTGGAAGTCCCGCGATCGCGGCAAGGGCGGTACGGGACTCGGGCTGGCGATCGCCCGCGGCATCGTCGAGCAGCACGGCGGCACGCTGGCCGTCGACAGCCGGCCGGGCGCCGGCGCGACGTTCTGGTTCACGCTGCCCCTCGCGTGAGTCCAGCGCATCGGCCACACCGGGCGCCGGCGCACGCGCCACGGACGCCCCGCGGGTGTGGTCGCGCCCGAGGATCGCAACGTCGGTGCAGCGGCATCGGCATTGCACCGAGCCGTGGCATGATCCTCCCCCACTCCCTCGTCGTCTCGGCCCTCCTCGCGGCCGGTGTCCTCATGATCCCCGGCGTCGCGCATGCAGGCTTCGAGGCCTGCAACGACATCGAGGTCTCGGCGAGCGCCGAGTGCGAGCTCGTGACGTCGGGCGGCTGCGAGGCCCAGTGCGAGCCCATCGCGTTCCAGGCCGCCTGCGCCGGTCAGCTCACCGCCGAGTGCGACGGGCAGTGCAGCGCCAGCGCGAGCGTGGAGTGCACCGCGAGCTGCGAGGGCGAGTGCCTCGCCGAGTGCGAGGTGGATCCCCCGTCGTTCGACTGTCGCGGCGGCTGCGTCGCCGACTGCGAGGGGAGCTGCATGGGGCGCTGCGACAGCGGCGACTCCGAGTGCGCGGCCTCGTGCCGCGGCACCTGTGGCGCCCACTGTGACGTCGAGTGCGAGGCCACCCCGGGGTCGGCCGAGTGCGCGGTGAAGTGCGAGGCGAGCTGCAGCGGCTCCTGCGAGGCCGAGGCCAACCTCGACTGTCAGATCGACTGTCAGGCGGACGGGTTCGTCGAGTGTGAGGCGGAGCTGAAGGGCGGCTGCGAGGTCCAGTGCACGCAGCCCGAGGGCGCGCTGTTCTGCGACGGCCAGTACGTCGACGCGGGCAACAACCTCCAGGAGTGCATCGCCGCGCTCGAGGCCGGCCTCGACATCGACGTGCAGGGCAGCGCCTCGGGCGAGTGCCACAACCTCGAGTGCACCGGCAACGCCGACGGCGCGGTGTCGTGCGCCGTCGACCCGACCCGCCCGAGCGCGTGGTCGCTGGGGTGGTTCGGCGCGCTCGCGACCGCGGGCTTCGTCGTCGGTCGCCGCCGCAAGGCGTGAGGTCGTCGGCCTGGTGGCGCATCTCGTGGAAGGCGGCCATCGGTCGCCACGCGACGCACGTCGACGCCGAGCTGATCCGTCTCAGCCCGCCCGTCTCAGCCCGGATCGGTGCGCGCCGCGATCCCGAGCCGGCGGTGCTCGGCGAGCGTGCAGCGATCCTGCACCACGGTGATCCCGGCGGCCTCGAGCGCGGCCGCGACCGCGTCGTTGCGGATGCCGAGCTGGAACCACACCACCTTCGGCCGGTGCGTCATGCCGAGGATCTCGTCGACGTGCTGCGGCAGCAGCTCGGCGCGGCGGAAGACATCGACCATGTCGACCGGCTCGTCGAGCGCGGCGAGCGACGCGACGAAGGCCTGCCGGCGCGGGCCGTCGAAGAGCGTGCGGCCGACGCCCGCGGGGTTGACCGGCAGCACGCGATAGCCGACCTCGTCGAGATAGACCGGCACGTAGCAGGCCGGACGCGCCGGCTCCCAGTGGGCCCCGAGCACGGCGATCGTGCGGGTGTCCTCGAGGATCCGGCGGATTGCATCGGAGGTCGGTTCCATGGCGAGCATCATCGCAGAACGTCGCGGTCGTTCGGTCACGGGCAGTCGACCGCGGCGGTCGTCACCGTCGTCGTCGGGTCGTCGTCGGCTCCGCGGTCGTCGGGCCGGTGCCGCCGGTCTCACCCACGCCGCTCGTTGGGTCCTCGCCGGTGCCGCACGCGGCGAGGGCCGCGCGTCCCTGATGGGCCCTCCTGCGTTCTTCCCGTACGGGAATGATTCCATCGCCCGGCCCCCGCGCGGTCGTAATGTTCCCGTACGGGAAGATATCGATTTGCGCTCGGGCGGCGGAGCCGATATCTTCCCGTACGGGAATCACGATGCAGACCCCCGTCCGAACGCCCGCCGAGCTCGGCGCGTTGGTCCGTGACCACCGCAAGCGCCTCGGCGCCACCCAGATCGAGCTCGCCGCGCTCGCGGACGTCGGGCCGCGCTTCATCGTGGAGCTCGAGCGCGGCAAACCGACGCTCGAGCTGGGCAAGGTGCTCCGCGTGCTCGAGCGGCTGGGGCTGATCGTCGAGCTCCGCGATCGCGGAGCTCCGAGATGAACGCGCTCCACGTCCTCACCGACGACGCGTCGATCGGGGTGCTGTCGGACCCGCCCGACCACCGCCTGGCGTTCGCGTACTCGACCGAGTGGTTGCGCTCGCCGACGCGCTTCGCGATCAGCCACTCGCTGCCGCTGCGCGCCGAGCCGTTCGGGATCGAGGCCGAGCGATTCTTCGGGAACCTCCTCCCCGAGGGTGGCGTCCGCACCGCCGTGTGCCGGCGCCTGGGCATCAGCGAGGACAACGACTTCGCCCTGCTGCGCGCGATCGGCCGCGAGTGCGCTGGAGCGCTGCGCATCGTCGAGGACGATGGACAACCCGCGACACCGCACGCCTATCGCCGCCTACGGGACGCGGACCTCGAGCGGTGGTCGATCTCCGGCGCCTACGCCGGCGCGGTCGGGGACGAGCTGCGGCTGTCGCTCGCCGGCGCACAGGACAAGCTCGGCGTGCGGTTGGACGGGGACCAACTCTTGCTGCCCGAGCACGGCTCGCCGTCGACGCACCTGCTCAAGCTCCCCCACCGGGACTTCGCCGCGCTGCCTCAGAACGAAGCGCTCGTGCTCTCGTTGGCCCGCCGCGTCGGGCTGCCCACGGTCGACGCGGCGCTGTGGACGCGACACGGCGCGCCGCTGCTCCTGGTCGCGCGCTTCGATCGCAGCGTTGGCCCGCCGATCCGACGCCGTCACCAGGAGGACTTCGCCCAGGCGCTCGGCCTCGATCGACGGCGCAAGTACGAGGCAGAGGGCGGCCCATCGTTCCACGGCTGCCTCGAACTCGTGCGCGAGGCCAGCGCGAGCCCGCTGCCCGACTCGCGGGCGCTGCTGCGGTGGCTGGCCTTCTGCGCGGTGGTCGGCAACCGCGACAACCACGCCAAGAACCTGTCGCTGCTGCGGCACGACGATGGCCGCTGGCGGCTCGCGCCCTTCTACGATCTCGTGTGCACGACCGCGTACGCGCGGCTCTCGTCGCGCCTCGCGATGACCGTCGGCGGCCGCGCCGACGGGGGCAACCTCCCCGCCGTCGCGTGGCACGACGAGGCCCGGACGCTCGGCGTGAAGTCGGGGTACCTGCAGGCGGTGGTCGAGGAGGTGACGGCCGCGATCGCCGAGGCGCTGGGGCCCGCGATCGCCGAGATCGCGGGCGTGCTCGGGGGCGACGACGAGCTCGTGGCCGTACGTCGTGCGATCGACAAGGGGATCCGCGCGACCCGTCGGGGACTCCGCGCGCGCGGCCGCTGACGATCCTGCGCCGCGCGACGCGAGGTGCTTCACGCGGGCCGCGCCACGATCGGCGAGGCGTCGACGCCCTCGTCGATCGCCACCACGCGCATGCGGCCACCGCAGCGATCGCAGCTCGGGCTGGGCCACGGCTCGCGATCGCGACGTCGCGGGCCGCGGGCGCGGACGAGGTGCGACGCGTCGACCAACGCGAGCTGCAGCGGACGCGCGCGCCACTTCGCCGCCGCGCCCGGGGCGAGGGCACCGTGATAGGAGACGCGGTGCACGTGGCCCGCGGGCGTGAGCGCCACGAGGCGCCGCGCGAGCTCGTCGGTCGAGAACTCGACGTGGGTGCTGCCGTCCGCGAACGGCCGCGACAGCCGCTGCACCACCCGGCCGTCCCGCCCGGCACCGAGCTGCGCCAGCGCCACCGGGGCCCGCACCAGGTACCGCGCCAGGGCGGCGAGAGACCCCCGCGCGGCGCCGTCGATCCGCTCCATCGCATGGACGCCGAAGCCGTCCTTGCGCGCCCCGGCGCCGACGCGGCGCGGGCGACCGGGCCCCACCCCCTCGACCCGGATGCGCCGCACGGCCGTCGACGCCACCGGCCCCGCCACCAGCGATTGCTCGATCGCCACGCGCCACGGCTCGCGATCGCCGGTCGCCCCGCGACGCCGTCGCCACCGGGCCAAGAGCTGCTCGCGCACCGCGACCGCGAGCGCCGCGAGCTCGTCCGTCGTCGGTTCGTCGGCCATGGGCACGAACTCCCGGAGGCCGCGCTCGGCCGCGACGTAGCCGCCGTCGAGGACGAGCGCGTGGACGTGCACGTCGAGGACGAGCGCGCGGGCGGTGCGGTGCACCAGGCTCACGCCGCCGCACTGGATCCCCGCCGCGTCGGCCGGCACCCGCCGCCGCACGAACGCGAAGACCTGGGCGAGGAACTCGCGCGACAGCTCGCGCACCAGCCGTTGATCGACCGCGGACGCGCTGCACAGCACGCCGGGCAATCGCAGCACCCAGTGCCGCACGGGCACCCGCGGGATCACCCGCATCAGGGCGGCGGCCGCCCGCTCGCCGTGCTCGCAGTCCCGCTCGCAGCGCCCCGCGCAGCGGAAGCGCACCGCCGCCGCGAGCCCGCAGGTGTCGCAGCGCAGCTGCGCCTCGCCGACGCACGGCAATCGATCGCCGTCCCACCGCTCGCGCAGCCGAGTCGCAGCGTCGCCGGGGACCCCGATGCGGTGCAGGCACTCGGCGTCGAGCCCGACCTCGCCGAGGAGATCGAGCTGCGCCGCAGTGGCGGTGGCGCGCGTGTTCATGGCGGAGGTCCGCTCGGCATTCCAAGCGGCGTGCCAACACCCGCGGGGCAAGGGTGTCGCGGGGCCCCGTCGCCCGCCGACAGCCGGTGGCCCGCCCGCGGGCCGGTCGTGGCCCGCCCACGGGCCAGTCGTGGCCCGCCCACGGGCCACGCGTCACCCGCGTCCCTCGCACGGACGCGGTATCATGCGCGCGCCCTTGGCCGTCACGCTGGAACTCGCGCCGCCCGTGGTGGTCCGCACGCACGCTTCGGGTGCCGTGTACGCGTATCCCCTCGGCAACCCCGACCTGGTGTGCCGCGCTGGTGATCTCGAGGAGGCCCTCGCGACCCAGCGGATGTTCCTCGCCGAACACCTCGCGAAGGTGCCGGCCGACCAGCTCGCGGGCTTCTCGTTCCCCGACGGGGCCGTGCTGCACGACATCCCGGTGGCCCTGCCCCGGGAGGATCTCGATCGTCGCTTCGGCGTCGATCGTCCGATCGCGATCCCGTGCGTGGCGATCCCCGACGGCGACGCATGGTGGGTCCACGTCCTGCCGCTGCGACACGTGCTCCACGTCGCGCCCGGCGACGAGCTGCAGCGCCGCGTCGCCGACGAGGTCACCCGCCAGGTCGCCGCCCGCGAGTTCGACCCGGCGCAGTGGGCCGCGCTGTTGCCCGCCTCGGCCCACGGCCTGCACCGCGTCGCGGTCTCGGTACGGCGCAGCGACCACGACGACGCCGGCGCCCGGGCGCAGTCGCGACGCCTGAACGAGGGCGAGCGCTCGCGCACCGCCGCGCGGGCACTGCTCGAGCGCATCGGCACCGACGCGCTGCGGGCCAACGCGACCCGCCGGGGTCCGGCGACGATCGGACGCACCGACGAGATCACGCGGCTCGCCGCGCTGCTCGGCGGCGAAGAGCGCGTCGGCGTGGCGCTGGTCGGCCCGGCGCTCGCGGGCAAGACCGCCGTGCTCGAGGCCCTGCTCTCGCAGTCGGTGGTGCCTTTCCGCAGCAACCCGGTGTTCGCGACCTCGGGCGCGGCCCTGGTCGCCGGCCAGTCCGGCTTCGGCGAGCTCGCCGAGCGCATCCACGCGGTGATGCAGGCGGCCGCGACCCTCGACGCGATCCTCTATTTCGACAACCTCGCCGACCTCTTCGCCGGCAAGAGCGGCGGCATGGAGGACCTCGCCTCCGCCCTGCGACCGTGGCTCGTCGAGGGCCGGGTGCGGTTGATCGGCGAGTGCACCGCGGAGGCGTTCGAGCAGTTCGAGAAGCAGCAGCCCGCGCTGCTCGCCTGCATGCACCGGGTCACGGTCGAGCCGCTGGGCGCGGAGGCCACCGTCACGATCGTCGCCGCGCGGGCGACGTGGGCGCGGCGCAGCGAGCCCGATCGGCCGTCGCTGCACGCCGCCGCGGTCGCCCCCCTGGTCGAGCTGTGCGAGCGCTACCTGGTGGACGCCGCGTTCCCCGGCAAGGCGGTGCGCCTGTTCGAGGAGCTGCGCGCGATCCATCGCCACGACGTCGACGCCACCGGAGCGCCCCACGTCATCGACGTGCACGACGTGTACCGGGCGTTCTCGCTGCGGACCGGGATGCCGATGTTCCTGCTGCGCGAGGACGAGCGGCTGCGCCGCGGTGCGCTCGAGGACGAGTTCCGCCGCCGCGTGATCGGTCAGCACGAGGCCATCGCGCGCGTCACCGAGACGCTGTGCACGGTGAAGGCCCGGCTGCAGCCGCCGGGCAAGCCGCTGGCGAACTTCCTGTTCGTCGGGCCCACCGGCGTCGGTAAGACCGAGGTCGCCAAGACGCTGGCGCGCATCCTCTTCGGCGGGCCCGAGCGCATGGTCCGCTTCGACATGAGCGAGTACACCGACCCCTGGGCCGCCGAGCGGTTGATCCGCGGCACCCAGAGCGATGACGGCGAGCTGACCCGGCGCATCCGCCAGCAGCCGTTCTCGGTGCTCCTGCTCGACGAGATCGAGAAGGCCCACCCGGCCGTGTTCGACCTGCTGTTGCAGGTCCTCGGCGAGGGACGGCTCACCGACGCGCGCGGCCGCACCACGCACTTCGGCAACACCATCATCATCATGACCAGCAACCTCGGCGCGAGCCACCGACCGACGGGCGGCGGCTCGGGCTTCGGCGGCGCCCAGGTGCAGGCCGGCAACGACGAGCGCCGCTACTACACCGAGCAGGTCGATCGGCACTTCCGACCGGAGTTCGTCAACCGCATCGATCGGATCATCCCGTTCGCGTCGCTCGATCGGGCCGAGATCGCCGAGGTCGCGCGCGTCTCGTTGCAGCGCATCCGCGAGCGCGCCGCATTCGCCCAGCGGGGCATCGCCCTCGAGGTGACCGACGCGGCGCTCGCCGAGCTCGCGACGCGCGGCTACTCGCCGATCTATGGCGCGCGCGCGCTTCGACGCGAGCTCGAGGATCACCTGGTCGCGCCGGTCGCCGGCATGCTGTCGGAGACCGGGGCCCTCGGGGAGGGCGCGAGCGTCGTCGTGGCGCTCGGGGACGACGGCCTCGCCGCGGCGCTCGGCGAGCGTCGAGCGGACCGCGACGGGGCCTTCGGCGCGCTGCGGATCGCCATCGTCGCCCCGCCGGCGGGCCGCAGCTCGATCTCCGGGGTCGCACGGTTCGCCCGGCTGCGCCGCAATGCGGCGGCCGCCCTCGACACCCCCGCGGTCCAGGAGCTGCGGCAGCGCGCGGCGTACCTCACCGCGGAGCTCGCCGCGCAGCCCCAGGGCGCGGCCTCCCAGTACGCCCGTGATCACGGCGTCGCGGCCCTGCGCGAGCACCAGCGGATCACCGAGGCGCTCACGCGCCTCGACGCGGCGATGGGCGCGATCGAGGCCGTCGAGGAGCTCGCAGCGGGCGACGCGACGGGCGAGCTGTCCGGCGACCTGGTCGGGGACGCCGACGCCGCGCACGCGGCCTTCGAGGTCGCGGTGGTGACCGCGATCTTCGTCGGCGACCCACGCGACGCGATCTCGATCGGCGTGCACGCCCCCGCGGCCGTGACCCCCATCGTCCAGTGGTTGGCGTGGCTCGCCGCGTGGGCGGACGAGCGCCGCTGGAGCGTGTCGATCCACCGCGCCGGAGATCACCGCGCCGGAGATCACCGCGCCGGAGATCACCGCGCCGGAGATCACCGCGCCGGCGATCGCAGCCCCGACTGGCCCGCCCTCCCGTGGGGCCCGCCGCGGCCGCTCGATCGCGTGCGCGAGGACTTCGCCACCACCGGTGACGACGCGCCGTGGCGCGACCTCATCGTGTCGGTGACGGGTCCGCACTGCGGCTGGGTGCTCGGCCTCGAGGCGGGCCTGCACCGGTTCTGGCCCGCCGATCGGGCCACCGCACATCACCTCTCGATCCGCACGCTCACCGCCCGCACGGGCCTCGGCCACACCGAGCTCGGCGGGCGGGCGCTCGCCCCACGGCCGCGCAACGCACCCGAGCCGCTGCACCGCATGCCCGCGGTGCGCGAGGTCTTCGCCGACGGCATCGTCACGATGCCATCGACCGGGCTCACCACCGCGTTCCCCGTCGACCTCACCGCGGTCGGGACACTCGAACGCCTGTGGTTCGGCGAGCTCGTCCGCCGCAGCCGCGACGGCGCGGTGCTCGTCGACGATCCTCCCCAGTGAACCCTGCCCCAGTGAACCCTGCCGTGGTCCCGTGATGGAATTCCGCATCACCATCTTCGAGCGTCGCGCCGGCGGTCGCCTCCATTGGACCCCGCTCCGGCTCGGCGACCTCGCAGCGCCGCACGAGGGGCCGAGCGCGCTGAAGCTGCAACAGCGCCTCACCGACACCCTGCGCAAGGCCATCGCCAAGCTGTGGCCCGCGGAGCTCGAGGCCCTCGAGTTCGTGCCGGGGCGAAGGCTCGAGTTCGTCTCGCTCGAGCTCGTCGTCGGCGAGTCGCGACGGCGCATTCGCGCGCGGTTCCCCGTGGTGCTCGAGCCCCGCGGCCGCGGGTCGACGGGGGACGACGACGCACCGATGTGGATCGCGTACCACCCGATGCGCTCGGCCGAGTGGTTCGTCCACGCCGAGGATCGCCTGCTCGCCGACGAGGCACTCGCGTACTTCCGCGATCGCTGGGCGGCGCTGGAGGACTGGGAGATCGACGCGCTGGTGTCGAGTGGCCGCGAGTGCCTCAAGCTCGTGGCCTTCCACGCCGCGCCGCACAGCCTCTTCGATCGGCTCGCGCGCGCACCGGACGACGCACCGCGGGTCGGATCGGGCCCGCGCACGCGGGGCGAGGCGCTGCTCGCCGAGCTCGGCGCGGACCAGACCCAGCGCGCCGCCGAGGAGCGCCTCCCCCGTGGGGCCCCGCGGGCGCCCTACGACGGACAGCTGGCGCAGCTGCTCTGCGGCCCGCGCAAGACCTCGGTGCTGCTGGTGGGACCGACCGGCTGCGGGAAGACCACGCTGCTGAACGGCCTGGTGCACGAGCTGCTCGCCGCGGACGGTTGGGCGCTGCACCGGAACCTCGATCGCGTCCACGCGGTGTGGCTCGTCCGCGGCAACCGCATCATCGCGGGCATGTCGTACCTCGGGCAGTGGGAGCAGCGCTGCGTCGATCTGCTCGACGCGTGCCGCAGCCACCGCGCGATCCTCTGGGTCGACGACCTCCACGCGTGGGGCCGCATCGGCGAGAGCCGCGAGGCCGATCGCTCGCTCGCGACGTTCTTCCGCGGGCCGGTCGCGCGCGGCGAGCTGACCGTCGTCGCCGAGTGCACGGCCGAGCAGTACCAGATGCTGCAGGACGACGCGCCCGAGTTCGCCGCCGCGTTCACGGTGCTGTGGGTCGAGCCGACCGACGCGGCCACCACTGCCCGACTCGTCATCCAGCGCGCGCGCGCCCTCGAGCTCGAGCACGGCGTGGCCTTCGATCCGCGGGCGTTCCGCACGATCGCGGAGCAGGGCGGCGCGTTGGTCAGCGGCACCGCGCTGCCCGGCAAGTCCATCGAGCTGCTCGAGGCCCTCGCGAAGGGCGACTTCGGCTGGTCGCACGCCCTTCGGGCGGTCGAGCACGACCTCGCAGCGGGGCAGAAGCTCCACGCGATCCGTCGCTACCGCGAGCTCACCGGGTGTGGCCTGCGGGCGGCCAAGGACGCGGTCGAGGCCTTCGCCGAGCACGGCGTCTGGCCGTCGGTGACCGCCGCGCCCGGCGTCGCGCGGGCACACGTCCGCAGCCTCGTCGACACGCGCTTCGGAGCCGACGTCGAGCCGCCCGAGGTGGGCCCGCAGGCCGTCGTCCGCCTGCTCGCGCGACGTACCGGCATCCCCGAGCTGATGCTGGTCCCCGAGCGATCGCTCGCCCCGGCGGCCGTCTCCGGTGCGTTCGCCCGGCAGGTCGTCGGCCAACCGCGCGCGATCGCGGCGACGACCGACGTGCTCCTGCGCATGCGGGCCCAGCTCGCGGACGCGGGTCGCCCCTACGGCGTGCTGCTGTTCTCGGGCCCGACGGGCACCGGCAAGACCGAGCTCGCCAAGTGCCTCGCCGAGTATCTCTACGGGGACGCGCGACGGCTCGTGCGCCTGGACATGAGCGAGTACGCCGGCCCCGACGCGCCGGCCCGCTTGGTCGGTGATCGCTTCCGCCCCGACGGCACGCTGACGACGCCCGTGCGCTCGCAGCCGTTCTGCGTGGTGCTCCTCGACGAGATCGACAAGGCCGACCCCGCGGTGCTCGGGCTCATGCTGCAGGTGTTCGACGACGGCCGCATCACCGACGCCAGCGGGACGCTCGTCGACTTCAGCCACACCGTCGTGCTGCTCACGTCGAACCTCGGGGCCCGCCGCGGCCCCTCGGTGGGCTTCGGCGACGACGGCGGCGCCTCGCGGAGCGACGTCGAGCGAGCGGTCCGCGATTTCTTCCCGCCCGAGCTGTTCAACCGCATCGATCGGATCGTCACCTTCGACGCGCTCGCCGAGACCACCGCGCGCCGCATCGCCGAGCGCGAGCTGAGCATGCTGCTCGACCGCGCGGGCCTCGTCGAACGCAACATCTTCGTGCGCCACTCGCCGGCGGTGGTCGACCTCGTCGTCACCCGCGGCTTCGCCCAGCGCGACGGCGCGCGCTCGCTCAAGCGCTGGCTCGAGGATCACATCGGCGCCTGGCTCGCCGACGAGATCGCCGGCGCCCCGGCGGCCGCGCTGCGCGTGTTCTGGCTGCACGTGCGCGGCGGCGAGCTGGCGCTGCACGCCGAGCACCTGCGCGAGGCCGAGGTCACCGCGACGCCGGGATCGCTCGCCGACCTCATGGCCTACGACGCGCGTCGGCTGCGGAGGTCGATCCCCGCCGCGCTCGCGCGGACCGAGGCGCTGCTCGGCGGCGAGGCGCTGGCCCGCCTCGCGGCGACGATGCGCGTGGTGCTGTCGCGATCGCAGGCGGGCGACCGCTCGGCGGCCGAGACCGCGTACAACCTCGAGTCGCTGCGCGCCGATCTCGTCGCGCTGCGCGACCGCCTGCAGACCCAGGCCGACTACGACCCCCTGCTCACGGCGCAGGCCGACGGCGAGATCGAGGGCGACCTCGTCGAGGCCGAGCGGTTCGGCATCTCGCGGATCACGATCGACGGCCACAGCGGTCTCGAGGTCTACGCCCGGACGATCGCCCGGCGCGGCCAGATCCCGCAGCTCCCGCTGCGCACGCGGCCCGAGGTGCTCGCGCAGCTCGCCGAGCTCCGCGCGCTCGAGCACGCCGCCGCGCATGCCGACGACGCCGGCGAGCACGCGGTGTTGATCGAGCTGTCACGCGTGAGCCACTCGCGATCCGAGGGCCGCTTCGCGCGGGCGCGGCCGGGCCTGCTCGAGTGGCTGGCGCAGGGCTACGCCGGCGGCCGCGGCACCGTCGACGAGGCCGTCGCGAGCTTCGACGACGGCAGCACCCACGTGCTCGAGCCGTTCGACGCGGCGCGCTTCGAGCTGACCCTCGGGCAGGCTGCGCGCGCGGTGGTGCTGCGGATCACCGGCCCCGGCGTGCGGAGCTTCTTCGCCCCCGAGCACGGCGCGCACGTGCGCCACGCGGTGTCGGGGGCGACCGAGGTGGTGCGCGTGCGCGTGCTGCCGGCCACGGAGATCACCGCGTCGGCGCACCTCTGGGCGCAGGACGGGGCCCGCCTGGCCTTCCTCACCGCCCTCGAGTCGGGCGTGCCGGCGGACTCGCTGCCGCCGAACCCCGACGGCGTGCCGCCGGTGGTCCGCGCGTACCACTTCGATCCCGCGCCCCACGGCGGCCCCGCCCCGATCGAGGTCGAGGACTTCGCGATCGCCCTGGCCCTGCGCCTGCACGTCCGCGAGCTCGCCGCGGTGCTGCGCACGGTGTGGATGTACCGGCCCGACGCAGTGATCGCCGAGTCCGCGGAGCAGGACCCACCATGACGAGGCCCACCTTCCGCGTCCACCTGCAGACCCACCACGACGGCCGCATGACCGGCCGCATGGTGCCCTCGGCGGCGGTGTTCGACGCGCCACCGGTCGGCTACGGCGACGACGCCGAGGCGGTGCTCTCGCAGCTCGCCCTCGCGATCGAGGAGTCCAGCGCCGACATGGCCGCGTACCACTGGCGCGAGCCGCTCGCGCTGCGTCGGCTCGAGCTCACCGTCCATCCGCGCACGGTCGTCGGCAAGCGCGTCGTGATCGGTCGCCGCGCGATCCCGGTGCGCATCGGCTACCTCTGGGCCGAGCTGCGCTCCGGCGGCTTCAAGGTCGTCGTGCCGCCGATGGGCTGGAACTTCGTGCTCGAGGATCTCGAGATGGCGGCGGACATCCTGCGCCAGGCCGTCGCCACCGCCCTGCTCGGCGAGCACGCCGCGGACGTCTACGCCCTGGGCGACGTCCACGACGAGCAGGTCGTCGAGTGGTCGCCGACCCTGTCGCGTCGGCGCAGCTCGCCGCCGCAGCGCCGCAGCGCCGCGCCGCGCCCGGTGCTGGATGCGATCGCCGAGGACCTGGTCGAGCGCGAGCAACGACGCGTCGGTCGCCGGCTCGTCGGGCAGTTCGATTTCTCCGCCGAGCAACCCCTGCTCTGCCGCGAGCGGCCGCGCTCGATGCTGCTGGTGGGGCCGGCGGGCGCCGGCAAGACCGCGTGGATCCGGGCCCTGGCGCGGTGGCTCGGCAAGCGCGACGCCGAGGGCCCGACGCCGAAGATCTGGGCGACATCCGCCGACCGCATCGTCGCCGGCATGAAGTACCTCGGGATGTGGGAGCAGCGCTGCCTCGATCTCGTCGCCGAGCTGTCGGGCGAGGGCGACGTGCTGTACTTCGATCGCCTCGCGCCCGTGCTCGCCGCCCAGACCGGCCGCTCGTCGATCGCCGACCTGTTGCTGCCCGCGGTGGTGGCCGGCGACATCGCGCTCTTGTCCGAGTGCACCCACGAGGAGCACGAGCGCCTCGTCCAGCGCGCGCCCAACCTCCTGGGCCTGTTCCACGTCGTGCGCATCGAGCCGCCCGCGCCGTCGGCGATGCCGCAGATGCTCGCGACGTGGCAGCAGCGCGAGCACCCGCACCTGGGCGTCGACGGCACGGGCTGGCGCCGACTCGTGCAGCACCTCGAGCTGTTCCAGCGCGATCTGGCGTTCCCCGGCAAGGCGTTCCGTCTGCTCGACGCGCTGGCCAAGCTGCACCCACCGGAGACCCCGGTCGAGCTCGACGCCGAGGCGGTGTCCCGCGACTTCGCCAGCATCACGGGCCTGCCCCTCGAGCTGGTCTCCGACGCGAAGCAGGCCGGGCGCGAGCACATCGCGGCGCGGCTGCGGGCCGGCGTCGTCGGCCAGGATCACGCGTGCTCGACCGCGGCCCGCGTGCTCACGCGCCTCAAGGCCGGGCTCGACGATCCCGAGCGACCGGTCGGGAGCCTGTTCTTCGTCGGACCCACCGGCGTCGGCAAGACCGAGCTCGCCAAGCAGCTCGCGCGCTACATGTTCGGCGCCGCCGACAAGATGATCCGCGTCGACATGAGCGAGTACATGCTGCCAGGCTCGGCCCAGCGCCTGCTCGGCGTCGGCCCGGGGACGCGCAGCCTGGTCGAGCGGGTCCGCGAGCGGCCCCTGTCCCTGGTCCTGTTCGACGAGATCGAGAAGGCCCACGCGTCGGTGTTCGATCTCCTGCTGGGCCTCCTCGGCGAGGGGCGGCTCACCGATCACGACGGGCGCCTGGTCGACTTCCGCATGACGCTGATCGTGATGACCAGCAACATCGGCGTGGCCCGTGGCACCGCGGTGGGCCTGGGCGGCGACACCGGCGACGGCGACGTGGTCGCGGCCGTACGCGCCCACTTCCGGCCCGAGTTCTTCAACCGCATCGACCACGTGATCCCGTTCCGCGCCCTCGCGACCGCGGACATCCGCCGGATCGTCGAGCTCGAGCTGGCGCACCTCGCCGCGCGCACCGGCCTGCTGCGCCGACGCCTGCGGCTGGTCGTCGACGACGACGTCCGCGACGCGCTCGCGCAGGCGGGCTGGCACCCGACCCGCGGCGCGCGGCCGCTCAAGCGCGTCATCGAGGAGCGGGTCGTCGCGCCGCTGGCGGTGGCGATGTCCGAGTCCCCGGCGCTGGTCGATCGCGAGGTGTTCGTGGTCGCCGCGGGCAGCCCCCGCGAGGCCGACCTGCGCGCGCGCGGGGCCGTCGTGATCCCGGTCGCGCCCGCCCCCTAAAGGGAACCGACCGCGGCCGCCACGGGTGACAGCCTCCGCCTTGACAGCCGTGCCCCGCGCGATGAGCCTGGCAGCCGTGTCGGATGCGAACCGCTCGCGGCTGCTCCTGTTGACGACGCTCGTGGCGCTCCTCGGCGTCGCCGACGGCGTCTACCTGACGCTGGTGCACCTCGACTACGAGTCCGGTCGCGCGGGCGTCGCGACGGCGTGCCACCGGTTCTCGGCCACCGGCTGCAGCATCACCGCCGGGCGCTTCGGCGACCTCGGCGGCATCCCGGTCGCGACCCTGGGCGGGGCCGGTGCCCTCGCCACGGCGGTGCTCGCCGCGATCGCGTGGGGTCGCCGCGCGAAGTGGGAGGATCCGTTCCGCCAGGCGCTGGTCGTCCTCGCCATGGTCAGCGTGGGGGCCTCGGTCGCGATGGCCGGCGTCTCCACGATGGAAGGCGCGTGGTGCCCCTTCTGCGTCGCCTGGTACGGCATCAACGCGACGCTGGCGTGGCTCGCGTGGCGGGTCCGCGACCCGCACGTCGGCTGGCGCGACGCGCTCGACGACTCGCTGGGCACGCCGGCGATCGTCGCGGCGGTGGTGTTCGGCGTGGCGGTGGCCGGCAGCATGAGCTGGTACCACGCGCGCCGCGACACCCTGCGTCGCGAGGTCGAGGCCGAGATGCTCCCGCTGCTCGTCGAGGAGCTGCGCAAGAAGCCGCGCTACGTCGTCGACATGCCCAACGCGCACCGCAAGGGCCCCGACTCCGCCGAGGTCGTGATCGTCGAGTTCGGCGACTTCCAGTGCCCGCACTGCGCCAAGCTGTTCCACAGCGTCGAGCAGTACGCCGCCGCCAACCCGGACCGCGTCCAGGTGGTGTTCGCCCACTATCCGATCGGCAAGGCGTGCAACCCCAACGTCGACGACCGCCACGAGTACGCGTGCGGGGCCGCGGCCGCGGCCGAGTGCGCCGGCGCCCAGGGCAAGTTCTGGGAGTACGCCGAGCACCTCTTCGGCGCCCAGGACGACCTCGAGCGCGAGGATCTCCGCGAGGCCGCGACCAAGCTCGGGCTCGACCTCGCCGCGTTCGACAGGTGCATGGTCGACCCCAAGACCGCGGACCGGATCACCGAGGACATCGCGTCGGGCACGAAGATCGACCTGACCGCGACGCCGACCTTCCTCATCAACGGCTACAAGTCGAGCGGCGCGATGGAGCCGGGACTGCTCGCGGCCGTCATCGACGGCCTGATCGCGACCGAGGCCGGCGCTGCGGCCGAGGCCGGCGCTGCAGCCGAGGCCGGCGCTGCGGCGACGCCGTGACCGCCCGCAGGCTCACGCGATCGTGTCGATGAGCGTGCCGGTGAGCTCGTCGGCGGCGCGAAGCACCTTCGCCGCCGCGAGCACCTGGGCCTGGGCGAGCTTCTGCTCGACCACCGCCTCCGGCGACAGCTCGCTGACGACGCGCCCGTTGGCCTCGGCGAAGCGCGCCTGACCTGCGGCGAGTCCGCGCGCCGCGGACGCAAAGCTGCCCGCGATCCCGTCGGTGGCGCGCAACATCATCGCGGTCCATCGACCCGAGCCCGCCGAACTTGAGACGCTGATCACGGCGGCGTGCGCCAGCTCCCGGCGCCGGCGCTGGCCGCCCCGGGCGCGCCGCTGCTACGGTCGGGCCGATGTCGCTCCTCGCGTCCCTGCTCATCGTGCTCGCGCTCTCCGGCGTGCTGATGTTCGTCGCGGCCGCCGCCTACCGCACGCCGGTGCTCGCCCCCTGTCGGCTCAAGGACGACCCCAACCGCAAGGTCTCCGGCAAGCGCCTCTACGTGCGCGTGTTCGCCAACATGACCTTCTCGGCGGCGCTGGTGTTCGCCATGGCGTACGGCGCCTACGACCTGCTGTTCACCGAGGCCGACGTGCCGATGTGGCGCACCGCCGTGCAGCTCGTCGCGATCCTGCTGGTGTACGACTTCCTCTACTACCTGATGCACCGGTTCGCGTTCCACCAGTGGGCGTGGCTGAAGAAGGTCCACGCGGTGCACCACACCGTGCGCCACCCCAACGCGGTCGACAGCCTGTATCTGCACCCGCTCGAGACCTTCCTCGGGCTGTTCCTGCTGATGGTCTGCACCGCCGCGCTCGGGCCGGTGACGCCCGCCGCCTTCGGCGTCGTGTTCGGGGCGTACTCGTTCCTCAACATCCTGGTCCACTGCGGCCTCGACATCCCGATCGTCGGGCTGCGGACGATCGGGTTCCTCGCGCGCAAGCACGACCTGCACCACACCAGCATGCGCGGCGGCAACTTCGCCTCGATCACGCCGATCTGGGACCGGCTGTTCGGCACCGCCGAGTAGCCCGGACCTTCAGTCCGCGCAGTACTCGAGCGTGCGCAGCGACTCGCCCGCCGGCCCGTCGAGGCCCGCCGGCTCGACCTCGACGAAGCACGGCTGGATGTCGTCGCCATCGCCGAAGCGCAGGCGCAGGTAGCCGTAGCGCGGCACACCGACGCCCTGGTACGCGCCCCCGGTGCCGACGATGATCTCGCGCAGCACCGCGTCGCCGACGTCGATGCTGGGGAAGTCGTGCAGCGCGTGGTTGTGTCCCGCGAGCACGAGGTCGACGTCGGCGGCCGCGAACTCGACCAGCGCCTGCGCCGCGGTGTCCTCGCGCGACCAGCCGGACCCGGTGATTCCGGGGTATGGCGGGTGGTGCATCACCGCCAGCAGGTGCGCCCGCTCGCCGCGATCGAGCAGCTCCGGCAGGCGCGCCTGCACCGAGCGGGCGATCGTGCCGCTGCCGCTGTCGAGCATCGCCACGTGCACGTCGCACACCGCGAACGCGTAGTTGCCGGGCCCGAAGTTGCGGTTGTACTGCGGATGCAGCGGTCGGTAGATGTCGTGGTTGCCGGCGGTCACCGCCACGGGGAACGGCAGCCGAGCGAAGATCGGCGCGAGGGTCTCGAACTCGTCGTCCCGCGAGGCCTCCGACAGATCGCCGGCGATGACCAGCCCGACCAATGGCTCGCCTGCGGCCTCGGCGTCGGCGGCCTCGGCGATGAGGCGATCGACGATGCGCTCGAACTGCCATGGGTTGGTCTGGATGTCCGCCGTCACCGCGAGGCGGTAGCGCGGCGGGCACGGTCGCGCGCCGCGGATCCAGCGGACGGCGGGTCCGGCGACGTCGAGCGTGACCGTGCGCCGCGTGCTGCCGGCCACCGCGGGCACCTCCCGCTCGCCGCCGAGCTCGTCGACGACCACGCTCGCCGCCGGGTCGACGTTGTCGAGCGTGATCTCGAGCGACGCGTCCACGTCGGGGCGCGTCGGCTCGAACGACACCGCGAAGGCGCCTGGACCCGCGACCCGCAGCGACAGCGCGCCGGGGGCCGACTCGCGCGCGAGGCCGGTCGCCGCCCACGTCGCGGCGGTCCGGGCGGTCGGCTCCTGGAAGCGCACCTCGACGCCCGCGCCGGTGAGCAGCCGCGCGAGCTCGTTCTCGGCGATGACGCGACACTCCGGGTTGGCGTAGTCCGGTGACGCGCACTCGGGCTGAGCGCACGCGTGGCTCGTCGCGCCCGCGGCCGTGAACAGCGCGAGCCGACACCTGGACACCCACAGGTCGACACTGCCTCGCGACATCATCGGGACCTCCCTCGCAGACTCGGCAGCACCGCACCGACGGTGCCGGTCACGGCGTATCCGTTGCCGATGACGACGCCCGCGCCGAACTGCGCCGCCGCCTTGGCGCCCACAGGGCGCACGCGCACCGTCCACTCCGCGTGGATCGGTCCGAGGAACCCGATCACCGGGCCGAAGTTGAAGCCGCGCCCGCCGAAGCGCGAGTGGACGTAGCCGACGCTCAGCATGGCGGTGGTCTTCGCCCGCCGCGTCGCGCCGTCGCGCCGCGGGTGCTCGGTCAACGGCACGTCGATGTCGTACCAGGCCTCGCCGTAGATCGGCGCGACATTGGGCTTGCCCCGCGACAGCTTGCGACCATCGAGCGACGAGTAGGAGATGATGTCGAAGCGCGGCCCGACGTAGAAGGTGAAGCGCTGCCGCGGCGAGACGTGCCAGCGCGCCCCCACCAGCAGCGGCAGCAGCATCGTGTGCTCGACGATGCGCGTGCCTGCGTCGCCCATCGTGATCCAATCGCGGCGGTACTGCACCTCGGGTCGGTAGCGCAGCTCGGTCGGACCGAGGCGCGCCGAGCGGCGCAGCACCGGATACGGCAGGCCCACGGCGAAGTCGAGGCCGAGCGCGAAGCCCAGCCGTCGGCGCGCCAGCGTGCCCGGCTGTGTGCCGGAGCCCGCCGCGCCCGCGTCCGCGAGCTGCGGCCGCGGATCGACGTGGCGCTCGGCGCCGAGCAACCCGGTCACCTCACCCAGGAGTCGCAGGCGCGATCGAGCGTCGAGCCACAGCGTCGGGCCGACGCGCAGCGACATCGAGGGCGGGCTCCGCTCGCCCAGCACGCGCGTGCCGGCGCCGGTCATCGCCAGGCCGAGCGTCTCGCGTCGCACGCGATCCTCGAGCGTCGGTCCGTCGCCGAGCGTCCGCGCGGCGAGGATCCCCAGCAACGCGCCCGCGCCCGCGACCGCGCCGCCGCCGACCAGCAGGGTGCCGGCGTCGCCGTTGCTCAGGCGATCGCCCAGGGCGAACAGCAGGCCGGCCGCGCCCGCGCCCGCGATCGCACCGAGCGAGAGCAGCAGCACGCGGGCCGGCCCCGGCCGCACGCACGGCTCGACGCCGGGCGCACAGCACAGCGCGTCGAAGCGACCACACCCCGCCGGCTTCGACGCGGCGACGCCCGACCGGGCCTCGCGGCCTCGCGCGTGCAGGGGCGCCGGCGATCCCAGGACCGAGCCGAGCACGAGCGTCGGCACCAGCCCAGCGGCACCGACTCGAGCGAGCGCGCGCACGATCGTGCGAGTACCACGGCCGACGGGCCGCACCGAAAAATACGCGCCCGAGAGAGCGCGCCTTTGGTGCTTGTCACAGCGCCGTATTTTGCGCAAATTGACAGCATGCACATGGGTTGGCGTGGATGTCTGGTGGCGGTGATGGGACGCGGGCCGATCCGCACGGTGGCGATCGCCGCCGCCCTGGTGGCCCCGGGGTGTCTGGGTGATGCCTCGGACGGGACACTGCTCGACGAGCGGCTGGAGCGCGTCGCGCAGCTCGTCGCGTTGCACTGCGAGAGCACCGAGGCGTGCGCGTGCGAGGTGACCGTCGCGCAGGCCGGGTGCGCGCCGACCTTGACCGACCAGTGGCGTGCCCGCCTCGTCGCGGGCGAGGAGCGCGAGCTGACGTACGACCCCGCGTGCCTCGACACGATCGAGGCGGGCATCGACGGAGCGGTCTGCGCGTGGCCGCCCGCGGACGATCGCCACCCCTGCCACGAGTTCTGCCAGGTCTTCCACGGGACGCGCGGCGAGGGCGAGCGTTGCGATCGGTTCGACGACCTCGTCAGCGACTGCGACCAGGGCCTGCTGTGCGACCAAGGGCGCTGCGTCACCCCGTGCGCCGCCCTGTCCGGCCTGCAGGCCGGCGAGCGCTGCCGAGACGCCGCGACCTTCACCGAGCTCGATCGCTGCGCCGACGGCCTCGCGTGCATCGGTGACGAGGGCCGGTGCGCCCAGGCGCCGCCGGCGGGCGAGCCGTGCCTGCTGGGCGAGTGCGCCGCCGACAGCTACTGCGACTACAACGGCTCGGGCGCGACGTGCCGACGGCGCGTCGGCGAGGGCGCGAACTGCGAGTCCGCCGCGTGCGAGGTCGGGCTCGCGTGCACGTACGTCGACGACAACAGCGGCAACTACCAGGTCCGGTGCACGCGACGCGGCAAGGCCGGCGAGCCGTGCAGCGAGAGCGGCTGCGAGGAGGGCCTCGGCTGCGGGATCGACGGGCGCTGCACGCCGCTGGGCGACATCGGCTCGCGGTGCGACGTCGTCAACTGCCGCGAGGGATTGCTCTGCGACTACTCGGTCTCGGTCTGCGCCGTACCGCCGCCCGCGGGCCAGCCCTGCCTGTCGGGCGAGTGCGCACGGGGGGCGTACTGCGAGACCACGGACGTCTCGTTGTGCGTCGCGGGGCAGCCGCGGGGCACCGCGTGCACGGGCCATCGTCAGTGCGAGAGCGGCTACTGTCCCGCGGGCTTCTGCGACGTGCGGCCCGGGATCGGCGATCCCTGCGCCGGGTCGCTGGTCTGTGACGTGGGCGCGAGCTGCGATGGCGCGGTGTGCCGAGCGAGCGTGACCCACGGCCCCGCCGTATGCGTGTACGAGGGCTGGTGAGCCGCGAGCCGCCCCCCCCCGCGTCGAGTCGGCGACGAGAGGGCGTTTGCACCAAACCCCCTGAAAATGTCACCGTGTCATCCTCAGTCCAAAGGCTTGTCATGCTCCGCACGAACTTCGCGCTCCCTGGTCTCTCCTTGTTGCTCTGCCACGCGCTGCTCGGCGCAGGCTGCCTGGTCACGACGAACGACGGGACCGGCGACGACAGCAACTCGGGCGAGTCGACCGGCGGGAGCAGTGCGAGCCTGTCGACCACGGACTCGGTCTCGGCGACCTCCTCCGATCCCGACGAGACCGGCGACGACAGCCTCGGCGAGACCACCAGCGCACCGACGGGCGTGTGCTCGGACAACCTCATCGCCGACGGCGGCTTCGAGGGTGGCACGCCATCCGAGGCGTGGACCGAGATGTCGGTGAACTTCGGCACGCCGATCTGCGACGTCGACTGCACCGAGGACCCCGGCGCCGATCCCTACGCCGGGGACTGGTACGCGTGGTTCGGCGGCATCGACACCGACCCCGAGGTCGCGTCGGTGCGCCAGGACGTGACGATCGACGGCACCTCGGCGTTCCTGTCGTTCCGGTTCCAGATCAACGCGTCGTCCCAGACCGGCGACGACTTCTTCGAGGTCACCATCGACGAAGAGAGCGTGTGGCTCGCGGTCGATACGGAGATCGCCGACTTCGACGGCTACACGCCGGTCACGGTGGACATCAGCGACTTCGCGGACGGCGCAGGCCACACCATCACGTTCACCGGCGACGTGCTCGGCAACGGCCTGACCAACTTCTTCCTCGACGAGGTGTCGCTCGTCACCTGCACCGAGGGCAGCGACACGTCGGGTTCGTCGGGCGGCTCGAGCGACGGCAGCAGCACCACCGCGGCGGATACCACCGCGGGCTCGGAGTCCAGCTCCGACTCCGGCTCGAGCAGCAGCTCGGACTCGGGGACCGGCACGTCGAGCAGCACCGGCGGCTGATCCCGCGCGCCTCCCCGCGACGCCCGTCCCTTCTTGGCGGGCGTCGCCGTCCTCGCGCATACTCATGGACCCGTGACCGTCGCCCCGAAGCTGCGCGCTGCCGTCCCCTGGATCCTCCTCGGTGTGGGCGGGTGCACCGTCGACAGCGAGGACGGCGCGACCTCGTTGGGCGGTGGCTCCGCACCGGCGACGACGGTCGGCACCACGGTCGGCACCACCGTGACCGCGACCTCGGTGGGCACGGGCGCGGCGTCGGCCGAGTCCGGGACCGAGACCGCGGACGGCACGGAGAGCACGGCGAGCAGCGGCGACGCGACGACGGCCCCGAGCGAGGACGCGACCGGCAGCGACACCGGCCCGGACGAGCAGCCCGCCGATGGTCTCTACTCCGCGTGCGTCAGCGCGGTCGAGTGCTTCGGCACGACCGCCTGCGTCCTGGTGATGGGCGACCTCGGGTTCTGCACCAACGCGTGCACGATCCCCGGCGACTGCGGCCCTTCGCCCGCCGGCACCGCGACGCCGGCCTGCGTGACGGCGCCCGTCGGCGGCGTCGACATGCAGGTGTGTGCCCTCGACTGCGCGGGCGGCAAGACGTGCCCGGGCGGCATGGAGTGCCTGGCCCTCGGCGCGTCGATGGTCTGTGTGTGAGCGGCGATGTAGGGTGCGGAAGAACGCTTCACGTGCTTCCGGACACCCGGCTAGTCATCCGCCGCTCCGGCCTCGATCCACGCGCGCACCTTCGTCACCAGCTCCGGGCGCGACAGCGTCGGCGCGTTGAACGGCATGTGCTGCACGGGGTTGCCGTCGCCGTCGAGGGGCGCGCAGTCGGCGATGCGGCGGTACAGCCAGCTGCCGTCGGGGTCGCCAGGGGCGACCAGCGGGAGATCGGTGTTGCCGGCCACGGCGTGGTTCATCAGCCGTGCGTGCAGCCCGTCGGGCCGCAGGTCGAGACCACCGGCCATCGCCCCATCGCCGCCGTGGCACGACGAGAACAGGCACGTCGACTCGAGCAGCGTCGCCGAGATGCTGCCGAGCGTCGCCGGCTCGTGGGGCGGGTGCTCGGGGTCGACGTCGACGCACTCGGGCACCGGCGGTAGCTCGGCGTCACCCGGCGAGCTCGGCGGCACGTACAGCGCCGCGGCGATCTCCTCGGGACTCGGCAGGGTCTGGGCGTCGTTCTTGGGCAGGCCGATCACCTGGCAGTTGCCTTCGTTCATCACGATGCCGTCCTGCTCGCCCACGATCGCGCCCGCGCCCACCGTGCCGTCCATGAGCACCGCGGAATCTGCGAGGCCGAGCATCACGCACATCTCTTGATCGCCGACGCCCCAGCCGACCGACTCGTTGCGCCAGTTGTCGTAGCCGCAGGTGAAGCGGAAGCCGTCCGCCCCGGTGAGATCGACCGGCGGGTCGAACGCCTGACCGTTGCTGCCCGCGTTGAACCCGTCGAATCGGAACACGCTCTCGCCATCGCGGGGGCCGCCCGAAAGCGTGAGGTCGAAGTAGTTCCCCAGGTAGTGGTAGTGCGGCGTGATGTAGTAGAGCTGGAGATCGAGCGGCTTGCCCGCCTGCCCCTCGTAGGTCCCGGCGAGGTTGCAGTTGCCGGTGAACCAAGCCTCGCGGTTGGCCGGGATGTCGAGGTCGGTGTACGTCAGCCGGAACGGCGCCGTCACGACCTCGACATCCTTGGGGTGGATCAGGTCGAACGCCATCCGCAGCTCGGTGCTGTACGGCGAGTCCGAGAGGTTGAGGAAGTGACCGCCGGCGACGACCTTGTGCCGCGGCGGGATCTTGACCACGACGCCCTCGGGCAGGCGTTGCTCGTCGATGCGGGACTGCGTCGACTGGGCGAACAACACGGTCCCTTCGACCGCGGCGCCGAGCTCGGTGAACCCACGCGCATCGCAATCGAAGTAGCCGTCGTCGCCGGGGAACGCGTTCTCGGGGACGACGAACCAGTTCGAGTGGTGCGAGGCGCCGTCGTTCGTGAGGCGCACCGTCTGGACGTACAGCGCCGCTTCGTTGTCGAGCGTCCACTGGACGCACGGCTGCGTCTCCTCGAGTGGCGCGAGATCGACGACACCGAAGCTATGTACGATCGTCGCGCGATCCTCGGGCGTCGTCTCGGTGTCGCCGCCGGTGTCCGCCGTCGTCGATCCCGAACCCGAGGACGTCCCGACGGCCCCGGTGCCGGCGCCCGTGGTCTCGTCGTTCGCCGCCGGCAGATCCTTCGATCCGCAGGCGCACAAACCGAGGCCGACGACCAGCGCCGCGGCAGCGCGACGACGCGACATCGAGCGCACATCCATTCGGGGAGCGAGCAATGGGTTCGTCATGGCGCTCGTCCAGCGTACTACGCCGCGACGCGAGCTGCCCTCTGGGCGACGTCGCGGTGGATTTCGACGCTGGCCTCGCGCTCTCGGGCGCCCCGGGCACCGATGCGCTGCTGGTCCTCGCGCTCGACGGCTCGGGCGTCGAGGCGATCCCGTGGGTCGCCCCGGGCCCGAGCTACGTCGCGATCGGTGCCCCGCGCGGTTGGTCGAGGCTCCCCGCCGCGAGGATCTCGCGCGCGCTCACCTCGACGGTCTCGCCGATGCGCTCCATCGGCAGATCGTTGGGATCGGTGCCGAACGGATCCTCGATCTCCACGCCGATCTCGTCGATGCCGAACAACGCGAATGACAGCACGGCCGCCGAGATCGGCGTGTACACGTGCAGGGCCTCGACCATCGCGAACGGCACGGTGTAGCAGAACAGGACCACGAACACCTTGATGTGCTGGGCGTACGCGAACGGCACCGGCGTCCGGCGGATCCGCTCGCACCCACCGAGCGACGCGATCAGCGAGCCGAGGTTGGCGTCGATCGCCCGCAGCGGCTCGGCGGCGAGGTGCCCCTCGGCGTGGGCGCGGTGGAGCCGACCGGAGATCCACGTGATCACGACCGAGGCGCGGAAGCGCAGCGGCTCGAGCCGCGCGCGCTCGTCGGCGCCGAGGCGCTCACCGAGCTCACCGAGGTCGCGGCCGTCGCGGACGCTCTGCACCAACAGCGCATAGAAGGCGCCGATCCACCGCAGCACGTCCGCGCGCAGCGCCGCGCGCTCGGGGTGATCGCCGACGTACACGACGACCTGGCGCGCGAGGTCCCGGGTCGCGTTGACGACCCGACCCAGCAGCTCGCGGGCCTCGACGTAGCGGCCGTACGACGCGTTGGTGCGGAACACGAGCAGCAGGCCCAGCGCGACGCCGATGAGCGTGTGGGCGAGCGGCGGGATCGAGAACCCGCCGTGGTCGTAGGACCAGGCCGCGAAGACGCCGAGCCCGGCGGCGATGGCGACGCGCCCGAGCAGCCTCGGCACGACGCTGCCGCGGATCGTCAGGACGATGCGCAGCCAGGATTTCGGGTCGTAGTCGATCATGCGCGCCGCCCAGCCTATCACCGCCGGGGGGTTCTCCCGCCGCAGCGGCGTGCTAAGAGCAGGCCATGCGCCCCCGGTTCCGCCCAGGTCCGCTCGCGATGACGCTCGCACTGGCCGCGTGCTCGGCCGAGTCGTCCGCCCCCGCGCAGGGTCCCGCGACCCCGAGCGCCGCGGCGGACCCCAAGCCCCAGCCGACCCCCGCGACCGCGCCGCCCATCGTCGACGCCTGCGCCGCGGCGCAGCGCGAGGGCGGCCCGCTGCGGTGGTTCCACGACGACTACGCCGGCGCGCTGGCCTGCGCGCGCAGCAAGTCCCTGCCCTTGATGATCGACATGTGGGCGCCGTGGTGTCACACGTGCCTGTCGATGCAGGCCTACGTCCTCACGGACGAGCGGCTGGCCGACTACGATCGGCGCTACGTCTTCCTCGCCCTCGACACCGATCGCGAGGCGAACGCGGCGATCGTGGCCCGGTTCCCGCCCGCGGCCTGGCCGACGTTCTTCGCGGTCTCGTCGCACGACGAGTCGATCCAGTCGCGGTTCGTCGGCGCCGCGACGGTCGAGCAGTTCGCGAGCTTCCTCGACGACGGCGAGCGCGGCCACCAGGCGACGGGCGGCGCGGCGCTCGCGGCCCACGAGGCGGCGGCGCGCGACGGCGATCGGGCATCCGCCGCCAAGCAGTGGGGCGCGGCGATCGACGCCTACGCGAAGGCGCTGGCCACCGCACCGACCCCGTGGTCGCGGGCGCCCGACGTCATGGTGTCGCTGCTGTCGGCGCACAACCGCGACAAGCGGTGGGCCGCGTGCCCGCAGGTCGTCCGCGACCACCTGCCGAACGTCGGCAACGCTGCGAGCGCGTCGGACTTCAGCGCGATGGCGCTCGCCTGCGCGGACGCCCAGGCCGACGCCCAGCCCGGTGCCCAGGCCGACGCAAAGGCGGCGACCGAGCTTCGCGAGGCGGTCGTGGCCAAGCTCCGCGCGCTCGTCGACGATCGCGCAGCGCCGCTGTCGGTCGACGATCGCTCCGACGCGTTGATGTACTTGCGGGAGGCGCTCGACGCCCTCGGCCGCGGCGACGAGGCCCGCGAGGCGGCGATGCGCCAGCGCGTGATGCTCGACGAGGCCGCGGGCGACGCAAAGGACCCGCGCATCGCGATGACGTACAACTGGCCGCGCGCCGAGGTCTACGCGTACCTCGGGGTCCCGCTCGAGCTGGTCGCGGCGCTCGAGCAATCGGTCGCGGCCCTGCCCGACGAGTACGATCCGCCGTATCGCCTGGCATGGATCTACCTGCAGGCGAGCAAGCAGCCCGCGAACGCGGCCAAGGCCGACGACGCGCGCACGTGGGCCGAGCGGGCGATCGCCCGGGCGTACGGCCCGCGCAAGGCCAAGGCCCAGGGCCTGCTCGCCGAGATCCACCGCGCCCGCGGCGACGTCGAGGCCGAGCGCGCCGCCCGGGCCGACGCACTGGCGACCCTGAAGGCACTACCGGCCGCCGCGCAGAACCCCGACACGATCGCGAAGGCGCAGGCGGATCTCGACGCGGTCGGCAAGGCCGGCTGAGGCGCCGCGGCGCCCCGGCGCTCACCCGCCCGCGCGCAGCCGCTCGATCTCCGCCCGCGTCGCGCGGGGATCGTTGGTCAGCACCGCGTCGACGCCCATCGCGAGCCACCGCGGCAGGTGGCGGTGCAGGTGGGGATCGAGCGGGCACACGCGCTGGCCGCGGGCGTGTGCGCGCCGGACGTACCACGGGTTCGCGTACAGCAGCGGCCACCACGGCCCGAGCAGATCGCAGCTCGGATCGCCGAAGGGATCGCGGGTCGAGATGTGACCGGTCACCAGGCCGGGCGCTCCGGCGCGCACGGCCGCGAGCAGCCGCGCGTCGAAGGCGATGACGGCGGCGCGGTGGGACTCGGCGCGCGTGCCGAGGATCGCGAGCAGCCGCTCGAGCCGCGCGGGCTCGGCGAAGCGCGGGTCCTTGAGCTCGAGCACCACGGGCGTCGTCGCCGGCACCGCGGCGAGCAGATCCTCGAGCCGCGGGATCCGATGGTCGCCGCCCGCCGGGTCGATGAGGCGGTGACGCGCGAGCGCGGCGCCGGTCAGCGACGTGACGTCGACGTCGACGCCCGCAGTGCGACGCAGGCTGCGGTCGTGCATGCAGACGAGGTCACCGTCGGCGAGGAACCACAGGTCCGTCTCGATCAGATCGGCGCCGTGCTCGAGCGCGAGGGCGAAGGCGGCGACGCTGTTCTCGGGGGCGAGGTCGGAGGCACCGCGGTGCGCCATCACCCATGGCCGCACTCCGGGGAGCTCGAGCGGGGCGCGCGACATGGACACGCACTCTAAGCCCGGGGGACGCGGGCGTCCTCGGGATTCCCCCCACTTGGCAGGGTGGCCTCGGCTGCCCATACTCCGTCGGTGCCGCGTGCACGCCGTTGGCCCGCCCTCTTCGCCGTCCTGTTGTGGGGCGTGCTGGGCGTGCTCGTGGGCGTGCGCGCGCCGGGCACCGTCGTGCCGGGCCTCGCCGGCGCGCAGGCCGTGGTGGGCGCGGTCGATCGTCGCAGCGCGGCCTCGCGGCCCGACACCGGCGCCGATCCCCTCCGCGAGCCCCATCACGGGCCCGCGATCGCGCCCCCCTCGGCCTCGCATCCGCCCGATGCCGTGGCCCGTGCGGTGCCCGAGCCACCCGCGCGCGGGCACGCCCCGTCGCGGCGAGACGCCAATCGTCCGCGCGCCCGTGGTCCTCCGTCGGCGTGAACCAGTCGCGGTCCGTCCGTTCGTCGACGCGCGTCCGCGTCGACACCTGCGTTCACCCATTGTCCGGCTGCGTCGCGATCGCCCTTCGATCCGCGCCGCGCCACGGAGCACCTCCCATGTCTGCGTTTCCTCGCAAGGTCCTGTCCAGCATCACCCGCGATCACGAGTTCTTCATCGATCCCGACCACGGATCCCTCGAGCGCGGGCCCATGTCCCCCACGTTCGAAGGCACCCTCCCCAAGCGACCCGGCGCCGCGCGGCTCGCGATGCGCAGCCTGTGGATGGGCTGCGTCGCGGCGATCCTCGCCATGTTCGCCGCCCGCGGCGGCACCCCCGACGCCGTTCGCACCGGTACGCAATACGGAGCGATGGGCCTCGGCGCCGTCGCGGTGGCCAACGTCGCGGCCGCGGTCGCCCGCACGCGCAACCGCCAGCTCGCGCGCGTCGCCGCGATCGCCGGCAACCGTGAGGACGAGCCCACCAGCCAGGGCAAGGCTGTCGTCGCCCTGCGCGACGGTGGCTTCGCGGGCCCGGCCTGGCTGGTCGCGCCGAACATCCCGACCGAGATCCGCGCCCGCGCGAAGGCCCTCGACGTGCGCTGCTTCGAGGTCGACGGCGATGGGCTGCGGGAGCTGCCCCCCGCGTGACCGCGAGGTCGCGCGCGCTGGAGACCGGCGCGCGCGGCCTCACACCACCCGCATCGGGCCGGTGACGAGCCGCCACGCCAGCGACTCGCCGGCGCGCAGCGGCACCAGCTCGCCGCCATCGAGCGGATAGGACGGCGGCACCTCCCACGTGCGCCGCTCGAGGACGACCGTGTCGGTCGACACCGGCAGCCCATAGAAGCGCGGGCCGAAGCGACTCGCGAAATCCGCGAGCTTGGCCAGGGCGCCCGCGCGTTCGAACGCCTCGGCGTAGAGCTCGAGCGCAGCGTGGGCCGTGAACACACCGGCGCAGCCGCACGCCGTCTCCTTCGTCGGCCGCACGTGCGGCGCACTGTCGGTGCCGAGGAAGAACTTCGGCTCGCCGGAGGTCGCGGCGTCGACGAGCGCGTGGCGGTGGCGCGCGCGCTTGAGCACCGGAAGGCAATACATGTGCGGCCGCACGCCGCCCTGGAACATCGCGTTGCGATCGTAAAGGAGGTGGTGCGCGGTGATCGTCGCGGCGACGTTGGGCGGCGCGTCACGCACGAAGTCGACGCCCTCCTCGGTGCTGATGTGCTCGAGCACGACCTTCAGCCGCGGGTATCGATCCACGATCCGCGTCAGCGTCTCGCGGACGAACACCGCCTCGCGATCGAACACGTCGACCGCGGGGTCGATGCTCTCGCCGTGGACGAGCAGCGGCAGGCCGACCGCGGCCATCGCCTCGAGCACCGGTCCGAGCCCGTCGAGGTCACGGACGCCGCCCTCCGCGTTGGTCGTGGCGCCGGCGGGGTAGAGCTTCACCGCCACGACGTGGGGGCATGCGGCGGCCGCCTCGATCTGCGCCGGCGTCGTGGCCGGCGTCAGGTACAGCGTCATCAGCGGCTCGAAGGCGAGGCCCGGGGGCACCGCGGCGAGGATGCGGTCGCGGTAGGCGAGCGCGCCGGCGACGTCGACCACCGGCGGTCGCAGGTTGGGCATGACGATCGCGCGGCCGAACTGCCTCGCGGTGTGCGGCACCAGATCCGCCAGCGCGCCGCCGTCGCGCAGGTGCAGGTGCCAGTCGTCGGGGCGCGGGAGCTCGAGTCGATCCACGGTGCCGGGAGTGTACCGGCATCGCGCCCACGGGCGCGCCGGATCAGCCGACGGGCGGCGGCGGGGGCGGCGGCACGTCGTGGCACACGCCGATCTCGAGGATGATGTAGAGGAGGATCAGCTCCTGCGGGGTGAGGCCCGCGTGGGCGCCCTCGTCGGTGTGGTAGGTGCTGAACATCAGCCGGCCGCAGCCGTAGTCGGCGCTGATCGTCATCGGCCGATCGGTGCCCACCGGATCGCACGACTCGCACGGGCCCTGGACCCACTTGTGGTGGCCGACGTCGACGTCGTTGCCCATGTCGTCCTGGGTGATGACGGGCGGGATCGCGTCGATGCCCGACCAGTTGTCGATGAGCGTCACCGACGGCAGCGACAGCAGGTTCGGGTGCCCACCGCCGATGTCCTTGAGCGCCGGCGGCAGCGCCTCGAGCCACGCGAGCAGATCCGGATCGACCACCATCCCGTTGCTGTCGTAGTAGCCGAGGTCGGGATCGAAGTTCTGGTCGTGCAGCGTCTGGTAGGTCGGGAACGTCTCGTAGACGTACTCGTTGGCCCAGTCGGTGACGTAGAACTTGCCGCCCTCGGCGACCCACTGGCGGATGTTGAGCATCCGCAGCTCGGTGAGGTTGCCCATCCCGACCTGCGACATGCACGGGATGAAGATGATGTGGTACTGGCGCATCGCGTCGAGGTCGTCGAGCAGCGCGCCACCCGACGGCTGATCGAGCAGGTCGAAGCGCTCGCTGCCCTGGATCAGCGCGCCCGATCCGTCGACCTCGGCCATGCCGATCTTCGCCAGGATGTTGAAGATGCTGTCGTTGAAGGTGTTGACCACCGCGACGCGGGGGATCCACATGCCCTCGGCGGGGTTCCACTCGCCCGGCAGGCTGCTCTGCATCGGCAGCACCGTGTTGGGCCCCTCGACGAGGTCGATGTCGCTGACGCGGAGGAACTCGCCCTTCTGGACGATGAGCTTCTGACCGGCGCCCGCGCTGACGGGCAGCTCGAAGGATCCGTCGGGGTTCGTGAGGACGAACTGCGCATCGCAGGGGACGCCGACGCACGTGGCACAGTAGACGCCGTCGGGGACCGGCTCGGGATCGGTGGTGCCGACGTAGACCAGCGCGCCGCTGATCGGGATCTGCAGGTTGGGTGCGTAGACCGTGCCCTTCAGCGTCGCGTTGGTCGGGCTCGGGTCGCAGTCGTTGCTGCCCTCGGCAACACCGTCGTCCGCGGTCCCGCCCCCGCCGAGATCGAGGAGATCGGGGCCGTCGTCGTCGTCGTCCGGCGGTGCGTCGGTCCCGGCTTGGGTCAACGTCGTGAGGATGGGCCCCGACTCGTCGCTCGACTCGCGCCCATCGCCGCCGCAGCCGGCCGCGACCACACCCAACGCACAACCCCAGGTCAAGGACGTCGCTCGTTTCATGAGATCTCGATTCGTCCCATGATAACCGCGTTGCCCCGGCGCGCGCAGAGGTTCCCTCCGGCTCCATTCTCACGGCCGCGGGCGCGTCCGCGGAATTCGGAGCCGACCGGGGAACCTCCGAGCTCGGGGTTCCGAGACAATCGCCGGTGACGATGGCGGCCACACCGAAGCTCGCGCCGACCCCGGGTCCCCGGGGCGCTCCGGAGCTCGATGCGGCCACGCTCGCGGCCACACAGCGGGGCGAGCCATGGGCCCAGCGCCTGTTCCTGCGCGCGTTCCAGGGCCCCGTGCATCGCCTCTGTATCCGCATGCTCGGCGCGGCGGGGCGCGCGGGCGTGGCCGAGGACGTCACCCAGGACGCACTCTTGCGGATCGTCCGTGCGGTGCCGCGCTTCACCGAAGTGGGGCCCGCCAAACTCTCGACCTGGGTGCTGACGATCGCGACGCGCACGGTGATCGACGAGCTGCGCCGACGCGCGCCCTCGCCCGCGCCGCTCGAGGAGCGCGGGCTCGCGGCGGGGGATCGCGCCGACGCCGACGCCGATCGGCGCGCGATCGGGGACGCGATCGCCAGGGCCCTCGACGAGCTCGCGCCGGAGATCCGCGCGACGTTCATCCTGCGCGCCTACCACGAGCTCAGCTACCCCGACATCGCCGCCGCCCTCGACGTCGATCTCGGCACCGTCAAGTCGAGGCTGTGGCGCGCCCGCGCCGCGCTGCAGCTGCGACTCCGCGAGGTCCACCATGGTTGACGCCCCCGATCACGATCCCGAGGCGCCGTGGGACCTCGAGGAGACCCTGCCGCCCCGCTCGCTGCTGGAGAGCTACGCCGTGTCCGAACTCCCCGTCGACTTCACCGACCGCGTCATGGCCTCGCTGCACACCGGCGCGCCGCGTCTCCCCGCGCCGTCGCGAGGGCCGTGGATCCTCGCGGCGGCGAGCAGCGCCTGCGCGGTCGCGGCGTGCGTCGCGTTGGTGCTCTCGCAGCGGCAGGCACCGCCCGAGCCGGTGGTGCCCGCGGTCGCCGTCGCCCCGACGCCCGTCGCACCACCGAAGCCCGCCGCCGCGCCGGTGGTCGCACCGCCGACCGGCGACGTCATCGTCCAGGTCGATCCGCCCGACGCGATCGTCCGCGTCGACGGCGTGCGCATCGTCGAGGCCTCCGGCTCGCCGTTCGTGCGCACGAACCTCCTGGTCGGCCCGCACCTCGTCGAGGTCGAGCGCGAGGGCTTCGTGTCGTGGTCGCAGCGCATCGACGTGCCCGCCCACGCGCTGCCCGTGTCGGTGGCGCTGCAGCCGGTGTCGATCGAGGCGTTCGTCCCCCCGGCCACGCCGCGTCGACCACGGCGCCCGACGAAGGCCGCGGGCGCGCCGGATCTGAAGGACCCGTTCGGCGCGCCGTACGATCCCGGGCGACCGCGGGGCCCGAGCTCGCCGGACCTCGACGATCCGTTCGGGAAGTGAACGATCGCCGCGCGCCCCGCTGGATCGACCGAGCTCGATCGACACGATCGTCCGCGCCCGCGGATCGAATTCGCCGCCCGCCGCACTGGAGCACTGGGTCCGGCACGCCGTGACCCGGGATCCCGATGCACGCGAACATCCCCCTCGTCGTGACGCTCGCCGTGGCGTGCGTCCTGCCCACGCACGTCCACGCCCGCCCGCTGGCCCAACGCGCGCCGTCGACGGTCTACGGCCCCGCGCTGCCGCCGGAGCCGACGCCGACGCCCGAGACCGTGCCCGCCGACGCGGTGCCGGCCGAGCCGATCGACGCGCCCGCGCCCGCGCCCGCCGAGCCGATCGACGCGCCCGCGCCCGCCGAGCCGATCGATGCGCCCGCGCCCGCCGAGCCGGCCCTCCCCCCACCGACCGTGGTCGGCACGCCGCACGACGCCACCGGGGTCGGGCGCGCCGAGCAGCTGCGAGACACGGGCGCCGGCGCCATGGCGGTGAGCGGTGGCTTCACCGTGGCCGGCGTCATCCTGATCCTCGCGGGTATCGGCGCCACCGCGGCCGCGATCCGCCGCTCCGACTGCGGGGACGTGTGCGCCACGACCCACGACGTGCAGGTCGCCTCGCGCGTGACCGCGGCGGGCCTCGTCTTCGCGACCCTCGGCACCGCCGGTCTCTTGCCGAGCATGATCGTGTACGGCGTCGGTCGCAACCGGGTCGCGCGGGCGCGGCTCCCTTGACGAGGCCTCGGGTGCCGACACCCCGCCCATCGCCGCCGCGCGCTGGGGTGTCGGGGACTCGTCCCCCGAGGGGCCCGAGGATCATCGCGCACCTGGCCGCGGCACGGCGCTCGCTGTCGTGGTGCGGTCATGTCCAACGACGCGATCGCGCTCGTGTGCGCCGCCCACTCGGTGGTCGGGCGCCGCAAGAACAACCAAGACGCCCTGCTGGTCCGCGCGCACCTCGGCCTGTTCGCCGTGGCGGACGGCATGGGCGGCTACGCCGGCGGTGAGATCGCCAGCGCGACCGTCATCACCGCCCTCGACGACTTCATGTCGCGGATCCACGTCGACGCGGACGGCACGTGGCCCGTCCGCGCCCGCCGGGCCCTCGGCCCGCTGGAGGCGGTCGTCGACGCGGCGCTGCGGATCGCCGATCGCGAGGTCCAGGCCCGCCGCACCGGCGTGCTGGCGCGCATGGGCTCGACCGCCGTGGTCGCGCTGTTCCGAGATCGTCGGCTCGTCGTCGGGAACGTCGGCGACTCGCGCCTGTATCGCCTGCGCGGCGACCTCGAGCAGCTCACCGCGGACCACTCGGTCGCCGCGGAGCTCGAGCGAGGGGGCATGGCCGCGGCCGACGTCGCGCCGGCGTTCCTCGCGTGCCTCACGCGCGCCATCGGGATGCCGGGCTCGGCCGAGCCCGACCTCGTCACGAGCCCCGTGCAGGCGGGCGACACCTACCTGCTGTGCTCCGACGGGCTGTGGGGCGCGCTCGACGACGCGACGATCGCCGCGCACCTCGGGCAGGCGGAGGTCGAGCGGGCGTGCGCGACGATGATCGCGGCGGCCTACGCGGCGGGCAGCACCGACAACATCACCGCGGTGGTGATCCGCGCCGAGGCGACCTCGGCTCAGCTCTCGGGCAGGATGCCGTGACGCACGAGGAGCGCGCGCAGGTGCTTGCGATCGAGGTCGGCCTCGCGCGCCGCCGCCGAGATGTTGCCATCGCAGCGGTCGAACACGTCGCGCAGGTACCGACGCTCGAACGCGTCGACGACCGCTTGCTTCGCGTCCGCGAACGGCAGATCGGTGCGCACTCCCGCGAGCTCACCGTGCGCCGTGACGACGTCGAGGCCGAGCCGCAGCCCCGCGAAGTCCCGCGCCCCGGGCGACAGGGCCACCGCGCGATCGATCGCGTTGCGGAGCTCGCGGACGTTGCCCGGCCAATCGTGGACGACGAGCCGATCGAGGTTCGGGCCCTCGATCGCGCCCGGGTCCGCCATGCCGCGATGCCGCAGCAGCTCCGCGACGATCGGCAGGAGGTCCTCTCGGCGCTCGCGCAGCGGCGGCAGCGTCGCGCGCACCACGGACAACCGATAGTACAGATCGGGTCGGAACCCGCCCTCGGCCACGAGCTCGCGGAGGTCGCGACGCGACGCCGCGACGACCCGCAGATCGACGGGGCTGGCCTCGTCGGATCCGACCGCCCGCACCTGCCGCTGTTCGAGCACCCGCAGCAGCCGGGCCTGCACCGCGGGCGGCACGGAGTCGAGCTCGTCGAGGAAGACCGTGCCGCCGTCGGCCCGCGCGAACGCCCCGGCCCGCGGCGCCGAGGCGCCGGTGAACGCCCCGCGCACGTGGCCGAACAGCTCGCTCTCGAGGAGCCCCTCGGGCAGCGCACCGCAGTCGATCGCGACGAACCGTCGGCCCCGCCGCGCGCTGCGATCGTGGATCGCCCGCGCCGCGAGCTCCTTGCCCACGCCCGTCTCGCCCTCGAGCAACACCGAGACGTCGGACTCGGCGGCGAGCTCGAGGACCGCGAAGACCTCGCGCATCGCCAGGCTCTCGGCGACGAGCTCGCCGAAGCGACGCGACTGGCTCGGCGGCAGCGCGACGAGCTGCGGTCGAGGTTGCAGGCGCACGAAGGATCGACCGAGCTTCAGGGTCGCGCCGGCGGGCAGCGTCGCCTCACCCAGGTGCGAGCCCTGGTAGAGCGTGTGGTTGAGGCTGTCGAGATCGCGGACCACGAAGCGGGCGCCGTCGGCCCGGACCCCGAGGTGTCGGCGCGACACCGCCTCGTCCGTGAGCACCAGCGCGCAGCCCGGATCCGTGCCGACGATGACCTCGGCCTCGCCGAGATCGACGGCGCGACCGACATCCGGGCCCTCGACGACGACGAGCTGGCACGCGACGCCGATGCCCACGGGGCCACCCAGGGCCTCGGTGTGGACGGTGGCGGTGGCCGGCACGCTGCTAAGCTTAGCGCACCGTGACCGTGCCGACCCGCCTCGGGCCCTATCGCCTGCTCGCGCGGATCGGCCGCGGCGGCATGGCCGAGGTCTTCGTCGCCGAGCGCTTCGGCGCCAGCGGGTTCGTGAAGCGCTTCGCAGTCAAGGCGCTGCACCCCGAGCTCGCCGGCGAGGCCGAGCTGCAGCGCCGGCTCGTCGCCGAGGCCAAGCTCGGCGCGCGGCTCGGCCACCGCAACCTCGTGGCGGTCGTCGACCTGGGCGTCGACGACGGCCGCTACTACCTGGTGATGGAGTACATCGACGGGATCGATCTGCGGCGACGACTCGCGGCCGGCCGACCGCCGCTCGGCGTCGCGCTGTACGTCGTCGACGAGATCGCCGCGGCGCTCGAGTACCTCCATGGCGTGGCCGACGACGACGGACGAACGCTCGGCCTCGTGCACCGCGACGTCAGCCCGGGCAATGTCCTGTTGTCGCGCAGCGGCGAGGTGAAGCTCGCGGATCTCGGCCTCGCGAAGGCGACGCACCTCGCCAGCGAGACCGCGGCGCGCATCGTCCGCGGCACGTTCGCGTACCTGGCCCCGGAGCGCCTCGCCGGTGGGGTGCACGACGCCCGCGCCGATCAGTTCGCCCTGGGCGTCGTCCTCGTCGAGCTCGCCCTCGGACGCGCGCCGTTCGGCGGCGGCGACCTCGAGGAGCTGTCGCCGGCGCACAGCGGCGCGGCTCCGGACCTCGCGGGCCTCCCCGACGACGTCGCCGGCCTCGCCCGGCGGTGCCTCGCGGTCGAACCCGACGCTCGGTTCCCCGACATGACGGCGCTGCGTGAGGCGCTGCACGCGGTGCGAGCCCGGCACGAGCTGGGGGATTGCGCCCGGCTGTCGCGATGGATTGCCGGATCGCGGGCGACGTGATTCCATCCGCCCCGACGTCGGCCGAAGCGGCGCCGAATGGAGTCCCCCCGCATGTATCTCGTAGGTCGCTCCGACACCGGCCAGTACGTCGTCACCGACCCCGCGACGAGGACGGTGATGGTCGGCGACGACCTCCCGGCGCTCTTCGATCGCATGGCCGCGGCGTGCGGCGAGGGCGGTGCGGCCTTCGAGCCCGCGAGCGTGGCCCCGGTCGCAGCGACACCGCGCGCGAGCGTCGTGCCGTGGCTGGCGATGGCGCTGCTGCCCTTCGTGTGGCTCGGCGCCCTGCACGTGTCGCTCGGGCGCCTCGTCACCGAGGTGCGCCTCGGCAAGCCCGACGCCGAGGACCAGGGCGTCGTGGATCTGCGCGCGCGCGTCGATCGGGTCGAGCGCCAGCTCGATCAGCGCGGCGGCAAGAAGCCGGGGAAGGCGGCGCCAGCGGCCGCGGCCGAGGACGACCTCGAGCCGCCCGTCGACCCCAAGGTGCCCAAGGCCGACACGAAGGCCGAACCCGACGCGAAGGCCGAACCCGACGCGAAGGCCGACCCCGACGCGAAGGCGCCGACCGGCCGCGCGACCACCCGCGCCGACGCAAAGGCGGAGCCCGAGCCCGAGCCCGACGCGAAGGACGACGCCGAGGACGCGCGCGACGACTAGCGGTCGCGGGAGCCCGTCACCGTGCAGTTCGACTCGCTCGCGTACCTGCTGCTGCTGCTCGCGACCGCGATCGCGTTCTTCCACCTCGGCGCGCGCGCGCGGATGTGGCTGCTCATCGCCGCGAGCCTCGTCTTCTATGCGGCGTGGAGCATCCCCTTCACGGGGCTCATCGTGCTGTCGGCGGTGCTCGACTACGGCGCCTCGCTCGGGATCCACCGCGCGCGCGCGCCGTGGGCTCGGCGGGCGTTCCTGATGCTCAGCCTCACCGGCAACCTCGGGCTGCTCGGCTACTTCAAGTACGCGAACTTCTTCCTCGAGAACCTCCACGCGCTGCTCGGCGACGGCGCGACGACCGACGCCCTGGCGATCGTCCTGCCGCCGGGCATCAGCTTCTACACGTTCCAGACGATGAGCTACACGATCGACGTGTACCGGCGGCAGCTGACGCCGACGCGCGCGTTCGATCGGATGTTCCTGTTCGTCACGTTCTTCCCCCAGCTCGTCGCCGGCCCCATCGAGCGCGCCGGCCACCTGATGACGCAGTTCGAGGTCGCGATCCGGCAGCGGTTCCGCGTCGAGAACCTCGTCGAGGGCGGGCGCATGATCATCTTCGGGCTGGCGAAGAAGGTCCTGCTCGCCGACAGCTGCGCCAAGCTGGCCGAGCCGGTGTTCGCCGCGCCCGCGACGTTCGACGGCTGGAGCCTGTTGGTCGCGACCTATGCCTTCACGCTGCAGATCTACTTCGACTTCTCGGCGTACTCGGAGATCGCCCGCGGCTCGGCGCGCATCTTCGGCATCGACCTGATGCGCAACTTCGATCAGCCGTACCTGTCGGGCAACCCGTCGGAGTTCTGGCGGCGCTGGCACATCTCGCTGTCGACGTGGATCCGCGACTACGTGTACCTGCCGCTCGGGGGCAACCGCGGCTCGCGGCCCCGCGTGCTCTTCAACCTGGTGGCGACGATGTTCCTGTCCGGGCTCTGGCACGGCGCCGCGTGGACGTTCGTGCTGTGGGGCCTGTACCACGGCGTGCTGCTGCTCCTCGACGTGGTGCTGCGCCGCGGCGATCGCCTCGGCCGCGCGTTTGCGTTCGTGCCCGCGGCCACGCGCGCGACGATCGGGTGGTTGCTGACGTTCCACCTCGTCGTCGTCGGCTGGATCCTCTTCCGCGCCGCGACCGTGCGCGACGCGTGGACCGTGTTCACCGGGATCCTCGCCGCGCCCCTGGGCGACGTCGCGGTGCGCCCCGAGCAGCTGCTGTTCTTCGCCGCCGTGGCCGGCTTCCTGTGGCTGAGCCGGCTCGACCGCCGCCATGGGCTGCTGCGCCGCATCGACGACGACCTGTCGCTGTCGGTGCTCGTCTACGGCGCGCTCGTCGTCGCCGCCACCCTCGGCGCCCCCGAAGAGGCGCCCGCCTTCATCTACTTCCAGTTCTGAGCTCCGTCCCCCACCCGCACCCCAACCCGGACCATGGCCGAGCCGCAGATCACCACCTGGCAAGACGGACGCGTCGCCGAGCGCGGCCCGATCGCGCGGCCGTGGTCGTTCGTCGTCGCTCTGCTGGGCATCGTGATGCTCGCCGATCTCGCGCTCGGCTGGCTCGCCGGCAGGGGCGGGCTCGATCGCGGCTTCGAGCCCCACGACGCCGCCGGCCTGCGGCGGATCCTCGCCGACGCCGCGGACGACCCCGAGTCGCCGTACCTGCTCGTCGGCGACTCGGTGCTCGCGGGCGACGTGATGCGCGGCAAGATCGACGGCTGGGAGCACCGCCGCGTCATCGATGCGATGCGCGAGGCGACCCACCCCGACAGCCCCGCCCGCTTCCACCAGGTCGCCCTCGACGCGCTGCTGCCGATCGACGTCCTGCACGTGATCCAGGAGCTCGACGCGATCGATCCCGGCGCGCGCGTGCCGGTCGTCGTCGAGCTCAACCCGCGCTACTTCTCGCGGAGCTACGCCGACCTGCGCACGTGCACGCGGCCGTGGCTGTGCGACGTCGGCCCGACACTCGTCAACAACTCCGGCACCACGCGCTGGGCCAGCCTGCGGCGGTGGCTCGTGGGCGTGGGCCTGGGCGGCGTCGCCGAGCACGTCCCTTTGCTGCGCCACCGCACCTGGTTGCACGGCGATGCGCTGCAGCGGGCGATCGCGGCCTTGGTCCCCGCGCCGCCCGCCGAGGCGCCCGACGCCCTGGCCGCGCGCGCGCGCCACCTCGCCCACTACCAGGAGCTCGACCTCGGCGCCGACTCGCGGCAGATCCAGGCGCTGTCCCAGCTCGTCGCCCGTCTGCGCGCCACCGGTCGCCGCGCGGTGTTCTTCACCACACCGCTCGAGGACGGCTTCGTCGCCGAGGCGATGACGGAGGCCGAGTACGGCCACTACACCGCGCGGATGTCCGAGCTCGTCGATCTGTCGACCGCGCCGCGGGTCGAGCTCGTCCACCTCGACCACGCGATCTTCGCCGCCCCGCTGTTCCTCGATCACTGTCACCTCGGGCCCGAGGGCAACCGGCGGCTCGCGGTCAACCTCCTGGTCGAGCTCGGCGTCGGCCTCGCGCAGGTCCCGGACGACGACGCGCTCGCGCGGCCCAGCGGCCCCGATCGCACCCTCGTCGGCCGGCCCGATCGCGGCTTCACCGACGGCGCTGCCTGGCAGGCGCGCTTCGATCACCCGCGGGGGCTGGCGGTCGCGCCGGGCGGCCGTCGCATCGTCGTCGCGGACACGCAGAACCACGTGCTGCGCGAGCTGTCGGGCAACCTCGACACCGTCCGCACGCTCGCCGGTCAGGCGCAGACCTCCGGCGCCCTCGACGGCCCGCGCGCGGACGCCCGGCTCGATCACCCGACGCACCCGGTCATCCTCGGCAGCACGGTGTACTTCGCCGATCAGCAGGGCAAGCAGCTGCGCAAGGTCGCCGGCCGCAACGTCCTCACCGTCAAGATGCAGGGCCGCGTCCCGTGGTCACGCATCGCCGGCATGCAGGCCGACGGCGATGGCCTGCTCGTCCTCGACGCGGGTCGTCGCATCCTCCGGGTCGACCCCGCGACCGGACGCGCGCGCGTCGTCGTCGACGTCGCCGCCGAGCACCACATCAAGGCCTTCACGGGCGCCGGTGACGGGCGGGTGTTCTTCGCCGATCAGGACAACCGCATCTGGATCGCGCGGCTCGATCGGCCCCGCGCCCACCTCGGCCCCGCGCCCACCGAGCTCGAGCTCGAGTTCCCCAACACCGGCGCCGACGTCGTCCCGCAGGTCAAGGGCCTCTACTTCCCGCTCAACTACCGCCGCATCCGCTTCGCCAACGTCGTCGGCATGGTCTGGGTCGAGCGCTACGGCACGCTGCTCGTGCAGGACGACGTCCCCGTCACCCGCCGCATCGACGGGACGAGCGAGCGCATCCACCTGCGCATGATCGATCCGCGCGCCGACCTGGTGTACCCGTGGCTCAAGCCCCTGGTGCACGGCGGCGGCTACGCCTACTACAACAGCCAGAGCCGCTCGTTCTCGTCGTACTTCCACGTCGGCACCATGGCCCTCGACCAGGAGACCGCGACGTTGTTCTGGCTCGAGCTCAACCGCTCGCGGCTGTTCTCCATCGCCGACGGGGTGCTCGGCGCAGCGAAGGCGCGATCTGCTCGGGCCGTGGACGGCCACCCGCATGTTCGAGCGCTTCGACCCGCAGCGCTTCCTCGATCGCCGGCTCGAGCGCCACCCGCTCGAGGGCCCCTACCAGGGCCTGGTCATCGGCTCGTCGATGCTCTCGAAGTCCGACATGATCGGCTCGTACTCGTTCGGCGTCCGGCTCGAGCACCGCCTGCGCGACGCGCTGGGCTACCGCGACGGCATCGGCTTCGAGCTCTACCAGCGCTCCTACGGCGGCGTGCCGAGCGAGAAGCTCCTGCTCGAGCTGCGCAACATGGTCGACGCCGGGGCCCGGCTCGACGTCATCTTCATCGAGCTGTGCGGCTCGCGGAACCGCTTCTTCGAGACCGGGGATTCCGACGCCCGCATGCGCGAGATCCTCGCCGACGTCGACGACATCGCCCGGCGCCACGACAGCCTGGTCGTGTTCTTCGACGACGCATCCCTGGTGTCGGGGCCGCGCGACGGCAACCGCGGCGCACCGGCCAGCGAGCGGCGGTTCATGGCGATGGCGCGCGCCGCCGGCTTCGCGGTCGTGACGCTCGGCGAGGACCTCATGCGCGACGCCCTCGAGCTGGGCCCGTTCGGCAGCCCGCCGTACCGCTCGCACCACGCCGCGCCGTGGGCCATCGACGAGGCCGCGGACATGCTCGGCGATCATGTCTACCCGCTGCTGCGCGAGCACCTGCGCGGCCGGACCCCGGGGTTCCAGCGGCCCGAGGTCGACGTGGTGCGCGACGCCGCCGCGATCGCCGACGCCTTCGAGGCCGTGCCGGCCCAGTGGAGCGCGATGCTGCCGACGGTCACCGACGCGAGCGCCCAGGCGACCTTGGTGGGCGACGAGCTGCAGATCTTCGTCGACCTCGCCACCCTCGAGGTCGACACGACCGACACCGACGCCCTCGACGACCTCGCCGCGGCGGCGCTGCATCGGTTCCTGGTCGAGGACCCCGCCGGCGCCCGGGCCCGCCGCGTCCACGTCCAGCTCGCGCACTTCCGCCGCTACGACGAGTACGGCGCGGGGGTCCGGGACGCCGCCGAGATCGTGCGGGCGCACCGGCTCGACCGCGCCGAGCTCCTGGACTTCCTCGCCGCGGTCCGCCGGCGACACTGACCATTCCGGCGAATGGTTGCCCCGGGCGCCCCATCGGGGCGACGATGGTCGTCGGGGGTCGGCATGCACATCACGACGCGAGCTCGGTGGATGACGTTCGGTGCGATGGCGTGGGCGCAGACGAGCCTGGTCCTCGGCGCCGCGGCCTGCGGCGACGATGCGAGCGCCCAGGACGCGAGCGCGTCGGGCACCGGCGGCTCGTCACCGACCACCGGCGGCGTCGACGAGACCTCGGGCACCGCGGGCACCGCGACGACCCTGGGCACCTCGGCCTCCGCGTCCACCACCGCGCCCGCGGACACGAGCGCCGGCGAGGTCGAGTCGTCGGGCGGCCCGATCTTCGACGTCGGCGCCGGCGAGACCGGCACCCCGATGGACGAGTGCTGCGGCCCCGCGGCGTTCAGCTACATCTGGATCGCCAACAGCACCCAGGGCACGGTCAGCAAGATCAACACGCGCACGCTCGTCGAGGAGGGCCGCTACCTCACCCGCGACACGCTGGGCAGCCCGTCGCGGACCTCGGTGAGCGTCGACGGCCGCGCGGTCGCGGTCGCGAACCGCTTCGGCGGCGTGGTGAAGATCTGGGCCAACGCCGAGGACTGCGCCGGCAACAACACGTCGAGCGGCGCCGCGGACATCAAGCCGTGGGGCACCGACGACTGCGTGGCCTGGTACACGCCCTTCGCCACCGCGACCAGCCAGCGCCCCGTCGCGTGGACGACCGGCACGCTGGACGAGACCAACTGCGAGTGGAACGAGCAGAAGGTCTGGACCGCCGAGGGCGGCGGCGGCACGGTGAACAGCGGCATGTGCAGCGACGACGTCGTGCGCGTGCACCTCCTCGACGGCGAGACCGGCGTGGTCGAGCAGAGCATCGAGCTGAACTATCCCTGCACGACGTTCGGCTTCTACGGCGGCGCGGTCGACTCGAACAACGACCTGTGGCTGACGCGCCTGTTCGAGAATTCGCCGGGGGCGATCCGCGTCGACTTCGAGACGATGGAGCACGACGAGGCCCCGCCGTTCTACGGCTACGGCATCACCGTCGACCACGAGGGCAAGATCTGGGGCGCCACGGGCGTCCCGGGCAAGTGGGACCCGGCGACCTCGATGTGGACGACGATCGCGGGCTCGATCAACAACTACGGCGTCGGGCTCGCCGAGGATCCGACGGGTCGGATGTGGGTCGGCATCGTCGGCGGCATCCAGGCGATCGACGTCGCGACGATGGCCCTCGGGCCCACGGTGATGTTCCCGGGCGAGGCCTCGCAGTGCAAGGGCATCAGCGTCGACCTGGACGGCTTCATCTGGGCGGTGCCCGACTCGCAGGACCGGGCGTACAAGGTCGATCCCGAGGCGCTGACCTACGACATGATCGGCGGGCTCGTCGGCGCGTACACGTACTCGGACATGACCGGCGGCGCGATCAACAGCGTGGCGTGCAATCCGCCGGCCGGCTGACCGCAGGCGCCGTTGATGCCTCCTCCGGCGGGGCGTATGCTCGCGCGGTGTCGGTGGGTTCGCGCGGGTCGTGCATCGCGATGGTGATCGTCGCCCTCGTCGCGTGCGGCGACGGTTCGTCGTCGACCGGCCCCGTCGAGACCGGCGCGACCACGACCAGCTCGGGCACCGGGGGCGATCCCAGCACCGGCGCCGCGGTCGACACGTCGACATCTGCCGAGAGCGGCGGCTTCGTGACGATGCCCGACGTCGGCGCGCTGCCGCAGTGCTCGCTGTACGCCGACGATTGCCCCGCGGACGAGAAGTGCATGCCGTATGCGAGCGACGGCGGCATCAGCCCCGACGCGACCCGGTGCGTACCGTTGGCGGACCCGCCCGTCGGCCTCGCGCAGCCGTGCGCCGTGCAGGAGTTCGCGGCCAGCGGCCTCGACGACTGCGACCGCGGGCTCTACTGCGTCGTCCACGACGACGAGGCGCTGCTCGGCGAGTGCGTGGCGCTGTGCGTCGAGGATCCCGAGGCGCCCGATCTGGTGTGCGCCGACGGCAACGCGCGCTGCGTCGGCGGCCCGGACATCCTGCCGCGGCTGTGCTCGACCGGCTGCGACCCCTTCGGCGCCGACTGCCCCGGCGAGCAGAACTGCTATCGCATCGGTGACCACTTCACGTGCCTCGACGACGCCTCGGGGGCGCTCGGCGCCTACGGCGAGCGGTGCCTGTTCACCAACCAGTGCGACGCGGGCATGCTCTGCGCGGATCCTCCGGAGTTCTTCGAATGCGACAACGCCGACGGCTGCTGCACCCCGTTCTGCGACACGCGCGACCCGCAGGCGTCGGCGATGTGCCCGGGGGCGCCCGAGCACCTGTGCGAGCCGCTGTTCGATCCGGGCGAGGGCCCGCCGTTGTTCGACTGGGTCGGCGCGTGCGTGGTGCCGACGAAGACCGGACCCTGAGCCGCGCGCATCGGCCCGCGTGGTTCGTGCTCGCGACGATGCTCGGGTGCGCGCGCCCGGGCGAGGCGCCCGTCGCCCCCGTCGCGGGCGAGCCGGTCGCGTCGGGCCCTGCGATACCGGAGCCGATCGCGGCCCCGATCGCCGCCGCATCGGTCGACACCGCGCCCGTCGCCACCGCTCCTATCGCCGCGGCTCGGGCCGCGCCCGCTGGCCCCACGCTGCCCGACGGCACGCCGATCGTCGCCTGCGACACCGCCCCCGCGAACATGGCGTGCATCCCCGGCGGCAAGGCGATCCGCGGCACCGACGACGGCCCCGAGAACGCGCGCCCGAAGCTCGAGGTCTGGCTGCAGACCTACTACATGGATCGCTTCGAGGTGACGATCGCCGAGTACAAGGCGTGTGTGAAGCGCGGCGCGTGCAAGAAGGGCGGGCCGTTCTATCCCGACTTCTCGCGGCCGCACCAGCCGATCGTCGGCATGTCGTGGTTCGCGGCGAAGCAGTACTGCGAGGTCCACGGCAAGCAGCTCCCGACCGAGGCGCAGTGGGAGGCGGCGGCGCGCGGGCCCGAGGGCGCCGCGTTCCCGTGGGGCAACGATCGCGCGACGTGTCGCCTCGCGGTGCTCCGCGACAAGCGTGGCCGCAGCTGCGGCACCCCGATGGCGCGCAGCAGCGAGCCGTACAAGGGCCGCACGTTCGTCGTCGGCTCGCGGCCCGCCGGGTTCTACGGCCTGTTCGACATGGCCGGCAACGCGTGGGAGTACGTCGCCGACTGGTACGCGCCGGACCTCGCGACGTGCGGCGCGGCGTGCTCGGGCATCGATCCCAAGGGCCCGTGCGACGGCGCGGAGTCGTGCCCCGGCGCCACCGACAAGCTCGTCAAGGGCGGCTCGTGGTACTGGAGCGCCGAGTATGCCGCGGGCTGGGTGCGGCGCCCGCAGCCGCCGGGCAACTCGCCCTTCCACCACTTCGGCTTCCGCTGCGCGGCGACGATCGATCAGGCGGCGGCGCTGCGCGGCAAGCCGGCGGCCCCGGAGGCGCCGGTCGAGGGCGAGCGGAACACCGACGCCGATCGCGGGCTCTGACCCGCGCGACGCAGGCGGTTTTCAGGATCCGGCGACGGGCGGCGGCCGATCCGACAGCACGAAGTTGATCCCGTCCTTCGTCGCCGCCGGCTTCTCGCCGACGATGTCGACGAGCGTGCGGACCTCGGGCAGCGCGAGCCACTGCAGGAAGGTCTCGAGCGGCTGCGCGTTGTAGACGTAGTCGCGGTTGGTCTGCCAGACCAGGCGTGTGCGCAGCACGAGCGAGCGATCGTCGTGGGGCAGGCCCTGCAGGTTCGCGGTGAACTGCGCGTCGTAGGCGTCCCAGTACTCCTCGGCGTTCGACAGGTAGACCACGCGGATCGGCACGCCGAGCTCGCGGGCCGAATCGGCGATGCCGGCCATGCCCGCGGCCTCGTTGAGGTTGACCCGCAGCGGTCGCACGCGATCGCCGAGCACCATGTCGCGCACGAAGGCGTAGGTCGCGTCGTCGGTGAGCCAGCTCGGGACGCCGCGGCGCTTCAGCTTGCGCTCGACCGTCCGCAGCCGCCAGCGGAACATGTCGCGGTTGTTGCGGTACAGCCGGCGCAGGCGATCGTCGTCGTGCTCGGCGAGCGCCTTGCTGATGCGATCGGCGTGGGCCGACTCGAACGCGTCGAGGAACGCCTTGCGCGTCGGCGCGAGCTCGAACACCGCGCGGTACATCGCGTGCACGCGCATCACCTTCGAGTCGTAGTCGACCAGCCACGCGAACTCGGGCCGCTGCCAGCCGATGAGCAGGTACGCCTGATCGGGGCCGACGCCGACGTAGCCGCCGCCGAGGTCCGTGACCACCGGGCGGAACGCGTCGAGCGACCACTCGTTGCCGACGATGTACGAGACGTCCTCGAGCGCCTTGACGATGCCGCCCTTGGTCTCCGGCTCGGGGTCCTCGGGCGATCCGAACAGCACGTCGCGCTGCGCGACCGAGGCCGGCGCCGGCGCGGCGGGGCCCTCGGCGATCGCGGCGGCGACCGGGGGCGCCACGGGCTCGGCCGCGGGTGCAGTCGCGGGCTCGACCTGACCCTCGGCGCCCGGGGGTGCAACCGGTCGATCGGGCAGGTCCGAGCGCGGCGTCGGGCGCTCCGCGACCGGTGGCGTCGCCTCGATCGCTGCGCGGCGGTGGGCACAACCGCCCGATGTGGCGAGCACGGACAGCGCGGCGAACACCGATCGCACGGTGCTCGGGCACCAGGTCCGGCTCGCGGGGCGTCGCATCCGTGCTGGTGTACCGCAGACCCCGACCGGCGTGCCACTTTCGCTATCATGCTCGGCCGATGACCGATGCCGACCCGTTGATCCCACCCATCGGCGTGCTGTCCCAGGCCGAGCGGATGTTCCGCGTGAACTGGGTCGCCGCGATCGTGCGCTCGCCCAGCGGCATCCCGCTCTTGCCCGCCGAGTTCGTCGCGCGCCAGGGCCGGTCGGTGCGCATCGTCGACCTGCGCCGCCCCGAGGAGCTCACCGGCGCGCTCGGCCACATCCCCGGCGCCGACTGGGTCCCCGAGGAGCGCGGGCTGTCGCTGCTCGATCGCCTCCACCGCGACGCGCCGATCGTGCTCGTCTCGCGCGGCGGCGAGCGGGCGGGCGAGCTCGCCAAGGCGCTCGAGCGCGCCGGCATGCGCATGGTCGGCTGCCTCGAGGGCGGCATGGTGTCGTGGAAGAACCTCGGCTTCGCGACGACCCGCGACCCGGAGATCCTCGAGCGACCCGATCGCCTGCGGACCATCGAGCCCACCGTCCCCAACGACGCCGAGCTCACCGTCGAGCGCATCGAGCGACACGTCGGAGATCCGTCGTCGGTCCGCTTCCTCAAGCTCGCCGCGCTGCTGCTGCACGGCCGCCTGTCGTGCGTCGACGGCCGCGACGAGAGCGGCGTCGTCGGTACGCTCGGCGGCGACGCGGGCGAGTTCTTGCTGCTGCTCGGGGCGATCGAGCGGTCGAGCGGCAAGCGGTTCACGCTGCCCGAGGTGCGCGCACTGTTCTCCCGGCGGCTCGACGCGATGGGTCGCTTCTACCTGCACACCGACGTCAACTCCGCCAACGCGTTCATCGCCTCGATGCGCGCCGATCCGCGGCTCGAGGCGGCGCTCGAGGGCATCTCGGAATCGCTGCAGTGGCGCGCGTTCCTCATGGGCCCGCCGCCCGAGGTCCGCGATATCGTGCTCGAGCACATGCTGCAGCCGGCCCACCTCGGCTGCGGCCACGTCCGCATGATGTGGCAGAACTCCGAGCGTTACGGCGTGCGCGCCGAGCTGACCCGGATGTTCCTGCAGGTGTTGATGCAGGCGCGCTGGGGCGGCGCCATCGAGGCCGAGTTCGTCCCGCTCGCGGGTGGCCACGCCGAGCGGGCGGTGCTGCAGGTCCACGTCGAGGGCGACCTGCAGTCGTTCACGCCGATCCCGTTGGTGTCGCCGTCGTGCGACGGCACGCAGATGTTCGTGTGCCACCCGCAGGTGGTCGCGTTCCTACGCCGGCAGCTCGTCGCGTTCGCGCTGCAGCAGCGCGCGCTCGTGCCCGCGATCGGGCTCGAGACGCTGACCGCCACCCTCGACGAGCTGGCCGGGGCCCAGGCCGCCGCGACGCTGGGCGTCCTGGCCAAGGGGCTGCCGATCTTCGACGTCATCCACGCGCCCGGCGTGTGGGAGGTCCGCGACGGCGGACGCGTCCCGGGCTGACGAAGCATGAAAAAAACGCGGCCGCCGTTTCGGGCGACCGCGTCGATCCGGCTCGGGTTCACCCGAGCCGCGTCACGTCATCGGCGAGCTCAGTTGCAGGCGATCGTGCCGCCGTCGAACGGGTTGGTGCAGTCGGTGTCGTCGACGCAGCCCGGGACCGAGCAGGCGCCGTCGGTGCAGGTGCCGCCCTCGCCGCAGTCGTCGTCGCCGTCGCACTCGCACAGGCCGGTGCCGACGTTGCACACGAGGTTGCCGCAGGTGGTGTCGTCGACGCACGGGGCGACCGGGAGGGTGCACACGCCCTCGTTGCACTCACCGGCCGTCTGACCGCACACGGTGACGGTCGAGCCGTCGTCGAGGTTGGTCTGCTCGGTCTCCTGCTGCCCGAAGAGATCGCACATGACGAACTCGCTCGGCGGGGTCGCACAGCCGCCGGTGCCGTCGCCGAGGTCGACGCAGATCTGCATCGCCGCGGCACACTCGCCGCCTCCCATCGTGCACGGCAAGAACGACCAACCGGAGAGCGTCGCGACGCAATCGTCGGCGGTCTCGCAGGGGTTCGCCAGGACGCAGTGCGAGTCGGTGCAGATGAGGCCGATGTCGACCCCGCTCGCGGTGCAGTCCCCGTCGCCGGCGCAGGTGTGCTCGCAGACGCCCCCGCCCGCGGTGGGGTCGGTCGCGCTGGTGTCCGCGGTCGGGTCGGTCGCGCTCGTGTCGGCCGACGGGTCGGTCGCGCTGGTGTCCGCGGTCGGGTCGGTCGCGCTCACGGTGGCGGTCGCGTCGGTCGCCTCGGTGGCGGTGCCGGTGGCGGTGCCGGCCGTGTCGTCGTCGTCGCCGTCGGTGATGACGCACGCAGCGAGGGGGAGGGCGAGGAGGGCGGCGACGAGGGTCGAAACAGACTTCATGGGTGTGTCCTTCAGGGAGTGAGGAATGTCGGCTATGGGCAACGCCGCGACCCGCCGCGGGGGAGAGCGACGGCGTTGGTGGGTGGCATGCATCTACGCACGTCCGCCGCGTTTGATTCGTCCGAAGCTGCCCGTTCCAAGGGCAAACCGGATCCTCATGCGGGGGCGCCGTCGATCACGGCGCACTCATGCCACCGAACGCGGCGCGACGCCACTGCTCGAGCTGCTCTCTTCGGAAATTCCATGGGGCGGGGGCCCCGTGCCACGCACGGGCTGCGTCGCTCGCGAGCGCGAGCGCGCGCGCGCGATCGCCTGCCGTCGCGAGCAGTGCACGGGCGAGCACGAACTGCGCAACGCCGGTCTCGAGCGGCAGGAAGCCGCCGTCGCGACAGATCGCGAGCGCGCGCTCGAGCGGCGCGATCGCGTCGCCAGCCCGGCCGAGGTCCACGAGGATCTCGCCCTGGACCATGAGCGCGTACGCGGTCTCGGGCGCACCGGGCAGCGCGGGCAACAACACCTCGACGGCCGCGTTCGCATCGGCGAGGCCATCCGCCGGCCGTCCGGCGTCGCGCAGCAGATCGGCCAGGTTCGCGCGGGTGGTCGCGACGTGTTGGGCCGGGCCGCGTCGATCGAAGATCTCGAGGGCCCTGCGCATCAGCCCCACCGCCTCGTCGAACCGACGCAAGCCCTGCAGGACCCCAGCTTCGTGCTCGAGCGTGGACGCGACCTTCGGGCTGTCGTCCCCGAGCGAGGCCGCGAACACGGCCCGCGCCCGTTCGAGGAGCAGCAGCGCGTCCTCGAACCGCCCCACCGACCGCAGCACCTCGCCCTCGTTGTGCAGCGCCGTCGCGTAGTCGACGTGGTCGGGACCGCGCGACGCCAGCGCGACCTCGGTCGAGCGGCGCGCCGCCGCGAGGGCGAGCTCGGAGTGCCCGAGCATCACGTGCACCGAGGCGAGGTTCGCGTAGGAGATGAAGAGCTGCGGGTGGGCGTCGCCGCCCTCGGCCCGACGACGCTCCGCGACCTCGGTGTGGATCTGGATCGCGCGCTCGAACTCGCCGCGATCCTCGAGCACGATGGCCTTGCCCTCGAGCACCGCGAGCAGGTCATCCGGCTCCACGCGCCGCGCGAGGGCCTCGGCCGCGTCGAACTCCGCCGCCGCGACGTCCTGCTCGCCCCGACGATACGCGAGCAGCCCGCGCGCGAAGTGGAGATCGAGCCGGCGCCGATCGGCCTCCTCCGACGGTCCGAGGCGATCGATCGCGGCCTGGGCGTTGTCGGCGTACTCCTGCCCGCGCGCGTAGTCGGCGAGGTGGTCGGCCTCGAGCTCCACGAGCAGGCTCCACGCGCGCGCGGCCGCCGAGTCGTGCCCGCTGGCGCTCGCGATCTGGGCGGCGGACACGAGCATGCGCCGCGCCTCGACCAGCTCGCCGGCGACGACGCGGTTGCCCGCGAAGACCATCGTCGCCTCGGCCTCGAGCGGGCGGAAGCCGATCGCGCGGGCCTGCTCGAGCGCGGCGGCGCAGCGATCGGCGAGGGCCTCGGCGCGCTCCATCACGGCGAGTCCCTCGAGCTCGGCGAGCTCGACACGCACCGCACCAACGCGCGCGGCGAGCTCGGGATCGTCGGGCTCGGGCATCCGCTGCGCGAGCGCCGGGCCACCGTCGCACGCCGTGCTGCGCGGCAGGCCGCGCTCGGCGGCGACCACGTCGAACTCGGCCTCGCGCAGCCCCCGGACGATCGCGGCGAACGATGCGCGCTGGCCGAGCAGGCACGCGCGACGGAGCTCGGCGGCGGCGGCATCCCCCGCCGCGCACGCGTTCGACCACGCCCCACGCCACTGCTCGACCCAGCTCGCCAGGCGCGTGGACGCGAAGCTGCGCGTCGCCGGATCGGCGGCGGCGAACGACGCCTGCGCGCGGGCGTCCCAGATCGTCGCCAGCGGATCGCCCACGCACGGCGTGTCGTCCCGCGGTCGCGCGGCGAAGAAGCCGACCCCGGCCACCGCTGCGCCCGCGAGCACGACCGCGGCGAGTCGACCGCGGCGCGCCGGCGGCTCGAGCCGCCGTAGCAGCGCGGCCATGTCGGCCGGCCGCGCTCGGCGATCGAACTGCAGCCCGGAGAGGATCGCGGCCGCGCACCACCGCGGCACGCCGCGGGCCCGGAGCCCGTCATCCGTGGCGCCGTGTCGCTGCGCGAGGACCAGGGCGCGCACGTCGGCGCCGGCGAACGGCCGCGTCCCCGCGAGCGCCTCGTACAGCGCGACGCAGAACGCGAACACGTCGGCCCGCGCGTCGAGGGCCTCGCCGCGGAACTGCTCCGGGGCCATGTACGCCGGCGTGCCGACGGCGGCGCCGGACTGCGTGAGCGACCCGCTGTCGTCGAGGCCCGGCGACGCGCCGGCGATCGGGATCGATCCGGTGGTGATCGCGATGGACCCGGTCGCGGGCGCGCCGGGGCCCTCGCTCCACTGCGCCAGGCCGAAGTCCGTGACCTGCACCCGCGCGTGCTCGTCGACGAGCACGTTGTCGGGCTTGAAGTCGCGGTGCACGATGCCCTGGGCGTTCGCGGCATGCAGGCCCCGACCCGCCGCGACGTACAGCGCCAGCACCTCGGGCCACGATCGCGGCGCGCGGAGGCACCAGCTGCGCAGGGTCTCGCCGTCGACGAGCTCCATCACCACGAACGCGCGGCCCTGCCATGCGCCGGCGTCGTAGACCGCGACGACGTTGGGGTGACGCACGCGCGCCATCGCCTTCGACTCGCGCACGAGCCGGGCGAGGTTGCGCCGCACCTCCTCGACGTCGCCGCCCTCTGCCCGGGGACCGAGGGTCTTGAGCGCGACCCGCCGCTCGAGGTTGGTGTCCCACGCCTCGTAGACCTCGCCCATGCCACCGCGGCCGAGCAGGCGACCGATGCGGTAGCGATCCGCGACGAGCTGGGGCGCGGGCGCGACACCCGTGGGCGACACGAGCCGGGCCACGACCACGCGGCACTCGTCGCAATCGTCGAGGTGCGCGCGTAGGCCGGATGCCTGGGCGTCGGCCTCGCCCCGCGCCAGCAGGGCGAGCGCGTCCGCGGGGGGGCACGCGGCGGGTTCGACCGAGGTCACGGGCGCGAGCACCTCGGCGGAGTGGACCGCATCCGCGGACGCCCGGCCACGGAAAACCACCGCCCGCCGCCACCGCCCGGGTCGCCCCGCGATCGCCGTGGTATCGTCGGCTCCGACGATGGACCCGCAGGCCGCAGCGACGCCGTCCGCCTCGACGCAGGCCTTCCTGACGCAGGCCTGGACCCAGGCGGCGGCGCGCTGGCCCGACGTCGAGCTCGGGCTCGAGGCGTTCTGCGCCCACGCGACGCCGTCGGTGGATCAGACCGCCGCCGAGGCCCGCGACAAGCTCCACACCGACGATCTCTACCTCGCGTGCGCGTGCCTCCACGGCGTGCCCGCGGCGCTGCGTCGCTTCGAGCACGACACCCTCGGCGGCGCCGACGATGCGGTGCGCGGGCTGGATCCGGCCCCCGCCTTCCTCGACGAGGTCCGCCAGCGCCTGCGCACCAAGCTCCTCGCCGGCGACGCCGAGCGCGGCCCGAGGATCGCCGAGTACGCTGGGCGCGGCGCCCTCGTGGCGTGGGTGACGGTCGCGGCCGTGCGCACGGGCCTCTCGCTGCTCCGCGAGACCAAGCGGGCCGAGAAGTACGCTGGCGACGGCTGGGCCGAGGTCCTCGCGCTGCCCGAGCTCGGGGACGTCGAGCTCGACTACGTCAAGCAGCGCTACCGCGAGCAGTTCGCTCGAGCCCTGGTCGAGACCTGCCACGGCCTGCCCGCCCGCGATCGCACCGTGCTGCGCATGCACTTCGTCGACGGCCTCAACATCGATCAGATCGGCGTCGTGTACGGGGTCCACCGCGCCACCGTCGCGCGGTGGATCGCGAAGAGCCGCGCCGCGCTGCTCGAGGGCACGCGCACGTACCTGTGCGAGCACCTCGCGGTGCCGACGTCCGAGTTCGCGAGCCTCGATCGACTCGTCCGCAGCCAGCTCGATGTCAGCCTCGGCGCGCTGTTCCCCGAGGTCGACGGGTCGGACGCCCAGGACGACCCGTGAGCGCGACGCCCGAGGCGGCCGGCGATCGTCGGCTCCTCGATCTCATCCTCGACTACGACTGCAACCTCGCGTGCGACTACTGCACGATCTCGCCGGCGATGCGCGCCCGCAGCCTCGCCACCGCCGACGTGCTCGCGGCGATGCGGCGCGCGCGGGCCGACGGCATCACCCGGGTGTCCTTCACTGGCGGTGAGCCGACGCTCCGCCCCGATCTCCTCGGGCTGGTGCGCGCGGCCAAGCGCCTCGGGTTCACCGCGATCAAGCTGCAGAGCAACGGCCTGCTGCTCGGCGCGGGCGACAACCTCGCGCGCCTGCTCGACGCGGGCGTGGACCTCGTCCACGTCTCGATCCACACCCACGAGCGCGAGGCCTACGAGCGGATGGTCGGCCGGTCGGGGACACACGCGGCGATGCTCGCCGGCCTGCGGGCCGTGGTCGCTGCGGGCGTCCCTGCGGTCGCCGACGTGATCCTGCAGCGCATCACCCACGCGCGCCTGCCCGACGCGCTGCGGTGGCTGCACGGCCTCGGGATCACGGCCGCCGATCTCTGGTTCGTCTCGCTGACCGACCACAACCGCGACAACGTCGGCTCGATGCCGCGGATGACCGAGGTGATCCCCAGCATCGCCGCGGCGATCGCCGTCGCCGCGCCGCTGGGCATGCGCGTGCGATCGCTGCACGTGCCGCGGTGCCTGCTCGCCGCGGCCGGCGGCCTCGACCCCATCGCGTGGGATCCCGCGGCCGACGGCGTGCGCGTGGTCAGCCCCGACGCGAGCTTCGATCTCCGCGACAGCCGACTCACGCCCGACACCCGGGTGCCGGCGTGCACCGGCTGCCCGTTCGAGGCGCGCTGCCCCGGCATCCGCCGCGACTACCTCGCGCGCTACGGCGACGCCGAGTTCGCCGCGGCCCGCGGACAGGCGCCCCGGCACGTCCTGCCGCAGGTCCCCTCCTGACGGTGCCGCCTGCAGTGGCGCGGGGGCGCGGCCTGCAGTGATCGGGCGCGCGCTCGCGACGCGGCGGCGTGTGAAGGCTCGCATGCCCGGCGCGCCCGCGCTGCTACTCTCCGCGCGGAACGATGTTCTTGTTGCTCCGCGACGCCGATGTCCACGCCCCCGAGTCCCTCGGGCGCAACGACGTGCTCGTCGCCGGCGAGCGCATCGTCGCGATCGCGCCGCGCATCGACGAGCTCCCGCCGCAGTGCCCGTGCGAGGTCATCGAGCTCGCGGGTCGTCGCCTCGTCCCGGGCCTGGTCGACGCCCACGTCCACGTCACCGGCGGCGGCGGCGAGGCCGGCCCCCACACCCGCGTGCCGCCGGTGTTCGCCGGGGTGCTCGCGAAGGCCGGCGTCACGACGGTGGTCGGGGTGCTCGGCACCGACGGGTGCACGCGCAGCGTCGGCGAGCTGGTCGCGACGACCCTCGGACTGCGCGCGGACGGCCTGTCGGCGTGGTGCTGGACCGGCAACTACGAGGTCCCGGTCCGCACGTTGACCGGCTCGGTGCGCGGCGACCTCGTGTACGTCGATCCGATCCTCGGCGTCGGCGAGCTCGCGCTCTCGGATCACCGCTCGTCGCAGCCCACGCTCGACGAGCTGCTGCGCGTCGCCGCCGATGTCCACGTCGGCGGCATGATGGCGGGCAAGGCCGGCGTGCTGCACCTGCACATGGGCGACGGTCGCCGCGGGCTGGATCTCGTGCGCCGCGCGATCGAGGGCTCCGAGCTGCCGCCGAGCATGTTCCACCCCACGCACGTCAACCGGAACCCAGGCCTGCTGCGCGAGGCCCAGGCGCTGGCGCGCGAGCACGGCTGCACGATCGACGTCACCGCCTTCCCCGACGCCGACCTCGGCGACGCCGTCGCGGCCGCCGAGGCGATCGCGTCGTGCCTCGACGCGGGCGTGCCGATCGATCGCATCACCTGCTCGTCCGACGGCGGCGGCTGCATGCCCACGTTCGACGCCGACGGGCGGCTCACCGCGATGGGCGTCGGCGAGCCGTCGACGCTGCTGGTCACCCTGCGGCGCCTGCTCGGCTTCGGCCTCGCGACCGCGTCGGCGCTGGCCCCCTTCTCCTCCAACGTCGCCCGCCTGCTCCGGTTGCCCCGCAAGGGACGGATCGCGGTCGACGACGACGCCGATCTCGTCGCGCTCGACGACGACGGCGCGCTGCACTGCGTCATCGCACGCGGACAACCATGGGTGCGCGACGGCGCGCCGACCCGCTGGGGAACATTCGAAAGGTGAGGGCTTGGCATGTGCCCTGCGAAGGTCGATCCGAGCAACGGTAGGGGCTACATCGTCCCGGTAGGTGGCGCCGAGGACAAGGAACAGGGCGCGGTGATCCTGCGCCACTTCGTCGAGGTCTCCGGCGGCAAGGAGGCCCGCATCGCGATCATCCCGACCGCGTCGAAGCAGCGCGACACCGGCAGCCGCTACGAGACGCTGTTCGACGAGTTCGGCGCCGACGAGGCGTTCGCCCTGCCCTACGACGAGCGCAGCGACACCGAGCGCGAGGACTGGCTCGAGCGGCTGTCGACGGCGACCGGCATCTTCCTCACCGGCGGCAATCAGCTGCGGATCTCGACGATCCTCGGCGGCACGCCGGTCGCCAAGAAGATCCGCTCGCTCAACGCGGCCGGCGTGACCGTCGGCGGCACCTCGGCGCACATGATCGCCTTCGGCGACAGCGGCTCCACGCCTCGCGCGGGCCTGGTCTCGCTCGCGCCCGGCTTCGGCCTGACCAACCGCGTGATCATCGACCAGCACTTCCGCCAGCGCGACCGCCTCGGCCGCCTGCTCGCGGCGCTGGCCTACAACCCGTTCGCCGTCGGCCTCGGCCTCGACGAGGACACCGCGGGCTTCGTCGATCCCGACGACGTCATCCGCGTCGTCGGTGCGGGCGCGGTCACGGTGGTCGACGTCTCCGCGGTCGAGCACTCGTCGATGGGCACCGCGGAGTCCGGCGACGCGATCTGTCTGACGGGCATCCGGCTGCACGTGCTGACCGCAGGCGCGACGTTCAACCTGCACACGCGCAAGGCCTCGCCGCCCTGACGCCCGGGGATCGCATGACCCGCCCCGTGCGCCCGTCGATCCTGCTGCTCGCGCTCGTCGCGTGCCGACCCGCGGCCCCGATCGGCCCGACGGCCACGCCCGCGCCCGCGCCGACGGAGGTGCCCGCGGACGCGGCCCCCGAGGCGCCCGACGCCGTGCTCGCCGCGCTCGAGGCCCGGCTGCTCGGGGCCGAGCGCGTGCACCTCGTGTTCGAGGTCGAGTCCCACGGCGCGATCGAGACCGACGTGCGCGGCATCCTCGTCGTCGGCCCCGGCGGCCGCGCGCTGCTCGAGGCCCAGGGCACCTTCGCCGGCGCGGCCGGGGTCGCGCGGCTCGAGTGCGACGGAGAGCTCATGCGCGGCACCTCGGGCGCCGCGCGGCTCGAGCTGCCCTGCCCCGCCGGCCTCGGCCCCGCGCTGCTGCTCGGGCTGGTGCGCATGGGCGTGCTGCACAACGTCGCGCGCGCCTGGTCGGCCAAGGCCCCCGATCGCGCCGACGCCGAGCCGGACGCGGCCCCGTCGGCGGCGATGGACGCCTGGGTGACGACTGCTCGCCACCATCGGCCGCCGGCCACCCTGCCCGAGCGCGCAGCCACCCACTTCGAGACGATCGCCTTCGACGTGGTGGTCGACGGCACGCCGGTCGGCGACGCGGCGCTGCACCTCGACGCGGACGGCAACCCGACCTCGCGCGAGCAGAGCGTGCGCTTCCCCGGGGCCGACCCCGACGACGTCGTGGAGATGAAGGTCGTCGAGCGCTACGAGGCCGTCGAAATCACGCGGCGGCCGTGACGCCGGGCGGGTTTCCGATCTACAAAGGGTGGCTTCCCCGGCTGCCCCCATGAAGATCCTCGAGCGCCGTGTCTACCGTGGTCCGAACCTCTACGCGCACTTCCCGGTGATCCGCCTGCGGATCGATCTCGGGAAGCTCGAGCAGCACCCGACCGGCTCGCTGCCCAACTTCGTCGAGCAGCTCGTCGCGACGATCCCCACGCTCGAGGAGCACACCTGCTCGTACGGCACGCGCGGCGGGTTCCTGCGGCGGATGCGGGAGGCCGAGGGCACGTGGATGGGCCACGTGCTCGAGCACGTCGCGATCGAGATCCAGGTGCTGACGGGCGCGAAGGTCTCGTTCGGCAAGACCCGCTCGGCGGGCGCCGACGGCCAGTACCACGTGGTCTACGAGTTCGAGGAGGAGCGCGTCGGCGAGGCCGCGGGCCAGCTCGCGCTGCGCCTCATCGACTCGCTGCTGCCGACCGAGCTGCGCACCGATCCCGAGGACACGCTCGACTTCCGCAGCGAGCTCGACGACCTCATCGGCTTCGCCCAGCGCCGACAGTTCGGGCCCTCGACCGCCTCGATCATCCGCGCCGCCGAGGAGCGCGACATCCCGTGGATCCGCCTCAACGACTACTCGCTGGTCCAGCTCGGCCACGGTCGGTTCCAGAAGCGCATCCAGGCCACCGTCACCTCCGAGACCCGGCACATCGCGGTCGACATCGCCTCCGACAAGGAGCTGACCAACAAGATCCTCGCCGACCTCGGCCTGCCGGTGCCGCGTCAGTACGTGGTCCGGTCGGCCGAGCGCGCGGTCGACTCGGCGCGGCGGCTCGGCTACCCCGTCGTGGTCAAGCCGCTCGACGCCAACCACGGCCGCGGCGTCTCGATCGATCTGTCCGACGACGACGCGGTGCGCGTCGCCTTCGCCAAGGCGCAGGAGCACGCCCGCCAGGTCATCGTCGAGACCTACATCCGCGGCTTCGATCACCGCATGCTCGTCGTCAACGGCGAGCTCATCGCGGTGGCCAAGCGCGTGCCGGGCCACGTCGTCGGCGACGGCGAGCACACCGTCGAGCAGCTGGTCGAGATCGTGAACTCCGATCCGCGCCGCGGCATCGGCCACGAGAAGGTGCTCACCCGCATCGAGCTCGACCACCAGGCGCTGCGCCTGCTCGAGCAAGCGGGCTTCTCGCCCGCCAGCGTCCTGCCCGCGGGCCAGGTGTTCTACCTGCGCTCGACCGGCAACCTGTCGACGGGCGGCACGGCCATCGATCTCACCGACGTCGTGCACCCCGACAACCGCGAGGTCGCGGTCCGGGCCGCCCGCGCGATCGGCCTCGACGTCGCGGGCATCGACTTCATCACGCCGGACATCTCGGAGTCGCACCGCACCACCGGCGGCGGCATCTGCGAGGTCAACGCGGCGCCGGGCTTCCGCATGCACGTCTCGCCGACCGAGGGCACGCCGCGCGACGTCGCCGGCCCCGTCATCGAGATGCTGTTCCCCCAGGGCACGCCGAGCCGCATCCCGATCGCCGCGGTCACCGGCACCAACGGCAAGACCACCGTGTCGCGCATGCTCGCGCACATCCAGAAGATGTCGGGCTTCACCGTGGGCCTGTGCACCACCGACGGCGTGTACATCGACGGCGAGCGCACCGTCGTCGGCGACATGACCGGGCCCATGGCCGCGCAGATGGTCCTGCGCGACCCGAGGGTCGACTTCGCGGTGCTCGAGACGGCCCGCGGCGGCCTGCTGCGCGCCGGCATGGGCTACCGCACCTGCAACGTCGGCTGCGTGCTCAATGTGTCTTCGGATCACCTTGGGATGGGCGGCATCGACACGCTCGAGCAGCTCGCCGAGGTCAAGCGCATCGTCGTCGAGGTCGCCCGCGACTGCGCGGTGCTCAACGCCGACGACGACCTCGTGCTGTTCATGGGCGGCCACACCGAGGCCAAGCGCATCGCCTACGTGACGATGAACCCCAAGCACGACCTCGTCCGCCAGCACATCCGGGCCGGCGGCGCGGCGGCGGTGCTCGAGGAGGGCATCAACGGGCAGATGATCACGCTGTACGATCGCGGCAGCCACATCCCGCTGCTGTGGGCGCACCTGATCCCGGCCACGCTCGAGGGCAAGGCCATGTTCAACGTCCAGAACGCCATGTTCGCCGCGCTCATGGCGTTCGTGATGGGCTGCAAGGTCGACAACATCCGCCAGGGCCTGCGCACCTTCGACACCACGTACTTCCAGGCCCCGGGCCGGCTCAACGTCTTCGACAAGCTGCCGTTCCGCGTGATCCTCGACTACGGCCACAACCCCGCGGCCGTGCGGGCGATGGCCGACCTCGCGTCGCGGCTCGACATCAGCGGCCAGCGCGTGTGCGTGCTCGCGGCGCCTGGCGATCGCCGCGACGACGACCTCTTCGAGATCGCCAAGGCGGCGGCCAGCGCGTTCGAGCGCTTCATCCTGCGCACCGACGACGACACCCGCGGCCGCGATCGCGACCAGATCACGGGCCTGCTGCGCAAGGGCCTCATCGCCTGCGGCGTCGACCCCTCGGCGATCTCGGTGACACCCGACGAGCAGCAGTCCATCGACGAGGCCCTGGCGTCGTGCCGTCCCGGGGACCTGCTCGTCATCTTCGGCGACAAGATCTCGCGGTGCTGGAAGCAGATCACCAAGTTCAAGTCCGACGGCGCCGGGCCGAGCGCGCCCGGCGAGGTCGGCGAGGCCGCGGTGCGGATCGATCCCGCCGACACCGCGTCGACCACCAAGCGCTGGGAGCTCGGCGGGACGCTGGTCGAGGACGAGCGCGGCGTGCGGATCGTCCGCGAGAGCGAGGACTGACCCAGTGCTCGGATTCCACGGACCACGATGAAGCTCGTCGACTCCAGGCGGCTGACGGGGCCCAACCTCCAGCTGCGCGTCCCGGCCGCGATCGCGGAGGTGCAGTTCGATCCCGGCGAGACGGCCGACGCCGTCATCTCGGCGTGGGACGACGCGATCACGCGCATGCTCGACGCGGTCGGCTGGTCGGACGAGACCCGCTTCGTGCGGCCGTTCGCCGACGAGCGCGGCGCGGCGGTCGGCTTCTCGGCGCCCTTCGACGCGCTGTACGCCGCGACCGAGGCCAACGAGTGGGCGCTGCTCTGCGCGGCGGCGAGCCTGGGCGGCGAGCCGGCGCCGGCGCTCGAGGTCGAGGCCGCGCGCATCGCCGCGGCGATCGAGGCCGAGCGTCGGCCCGATCTCGTGCGGCTGTCGGCCCGGGCCGCGGCCGCGGGCCTGCCCGTGCTCATCGACGAGGACGGCGTGAGCGTGGGCCTGGGCGCGTACTCGCGGACCTGGCCCCTGGACGCCGTACCGGACCCCGACACGATCGACCTCTCGGCCCTGGGCACGATCCCGGTCGTCGCGGTGACCGGCACCAACGGCAAGACCACGTGCACGCGGTGGCTCGCGCGGATGTTCGCCTACGCGGGGCAGACCAGCGGCAACACCTCGACCGACGGCGTCGTCGTCGGCGGCGTCATCGTCGAGGACGGCGATTGCACCGGCCCGGGCGCGGCGCGTCGACTGCTTCGGCGCACCGAGCTGCAGGCCGCGGTCCTCGAGACCGCCCGTGGCGGCCTGCTGCGCCGCGGCTTCGTGCTGCCCCACTGCGACGCCGCGCTCATCACCAACGTCAGCGACGATCACCTCGGCGAGTACGGCATCCAGACCCTCGACGAGCTGGCCTCGGTCAAGGCGATCATCGGCGGCTGCGTCGACTCGGAGGGCCTCGTGGTGCTCGGGGCCGACAGCGAGGCGCTCGCGCGGCGACCGTGGCGGTTCCCCGCGCCCAAGGTGTGGTTCTCGATGCGGCCGGATCAACCCCGCGTCCTCGAGCACCTCGCCGCCGGCGGCGAGGCGTGGTTGCTCGACGACGGCGCGCTCGTGCGGGCGCGGGGCAGCAAGCGCGAGCCGTTGATCGGCACCGACGAGATCACGCTCGGGCTCTCGGGCGCCGCGCCGCACAACCTCGCGAATGCGCTGGGCGTCGCGGCGATCGCCACCGGGCTGGGCCTGCCCACCGATGCGATCCTCCGCGCGCTGCGGGAGTTCGGCCGCGATCCCCAGGACAACCCCGGCCGGCTCGAGCGCTACGAGCTCGACGGCGTGCTCGTCGTGCTGGACTTCGCCCACAACCTCGACGGCCTGCGGCACCAGGTCGACGTGGTCGCGGCCCTGCGGCGCGAGCAGCCCGGGCGCCTGTGCGTGTCCTTCGGCATGGCCGGCGACCGCAGCGACGCGATGCTCGCCGCGCTCGCCCGCGAGATCGCCCGCATGGCCCCGGACCACGTCGTCGTCCGCGAGCAGCCCGAGTACATGCGCGGCCGCGTCGTCGGCGAGGTCCCGGCGATCCTCCGCGCGGCGTTCGTCGGCGAGGGCATCGATCCTGCCGCGATCGACGAGGCCCCCGACGAGCGCACCGCCGTCGCCATCGCGCGGCGGTGGGCGCGGCCCGGGGACACGATCGCCGTGTTCGCCCACACCGAGCGCGCGCCGCTGTGGTGACGCAGCGCGGTCGCCGACCGCGCTGACGCCCGCGCAAGGCGGGGATCCCCCCCCGGACGACGGCCGCACCCCGCCGGGTCGGCCCCACCGACGTTGACGGCCCCGCCCGCACCGCGCACGATCGTCGCGGTGATGGTGACGGTGGTCCGTGGATGGATGGCGGGGTGTGGCGGCGCGCTGCTGCTCGCGTCGGCCTGCGGTCGCACGGGCCTGCAGGGCCCGACGCCCGGGGGCTCCGACGAGTTCGGCGAGGCCTCGAGTTCGCCCGACCCCAGCATCACCGACACCACCTCGCCCGGCTCGACGTCGACCGGCGAGGTCAAGTGCAGCGAGCAGGACGGCACATGCCCGATCGAGCTGCGACTGCGCCGCGCCGTCGACATCCTGTTCGTCGTCGACAACTCGGGCTCGATGGGCGGCGAGCAGGGCACGCTGACCCAGAGCTTCCGCTCGTTCGTCGACGTGCTCGAGGCCCAGCAGGTCGGCGCCAACTACCGCATCGGCGTGACCACCACCGCGGCCGACGGCGCGCTGGCCAACACCAGCTGCCGCCAGCGCCTGGGCGACTTCCTGTTCGAGTGGGAGCACGGGTTCATCGACGAGCAGCAGCGCGGCTGCCTCGATCACTGCGTCTATGACGTGCTCGAGCTGTACCAACCGTGGGTCGAGAAGAGCGAGGGCGTGACCAACCTGCCCGACGGCGTCGACCTGGCCTCGGCGCTGCAGTGCATCGGGCCGCCTGGCATCAACGGGCCCGGCTTCGAGAAGCCGCTCGAGGCGATGCTGCAGGTCATCCAGCACGACACGACCGGCTTCTTGCGCGACGACGCCCTGCTCGCGGTCATCTTCCTCACCGACGAGGCCGATTGCTCGTCGGCGCCCGAGCACGAGTTCGACCTGCAGAACGAGGTGTTCTGGAGCTCGGACCACGCGACCTCGGCCGTGTGCTGGAACGCGGGCGTCGAGTGTCTCGGCGGGCCCGGCGTCTACGACGAGTGCGTGCCGGTCGACCTCGACTTCACCGGACTGCCGACCGACGACCCCGACGCGGCCATGCTCTACCCCCTCGATCGCTACACGTCGGCCCTCTCGGCGCTGTCGGTGCAGCGGCAGTCGGCGGGCGGCAACGGCCAGGTGTTCCTGTCGCTCATCGCCGGCGTGCCCCTCGACTACCCCGAGACCGGCGCGCAGTTCTTCGCCGACTCGGTGTTCGTCGACTTCAACCAGGAGTACGGCATCGGTCCAGCATGCAACGTCGGCACCGAGACGATCGGCGATCCGCCGGGCATCCCCGACGTGCGGCTGCGCCAGGTGGTCGAGTCGTTCGCGGGCGAGGAGCCCAACGTCTACTCGGTGTGCTCGGCCGACTACGGCATCGCGCTCGAGGCGATCGCCGGCGCGATCGGCAAGATCTCGGAGCGCTCGTGCGTCGGGGGCTGCGTCGCCGATCTCCTGCCCGACGCCGGCGTGCAGCCGAGCTGTCGGCTCGCCGAGCAGTTCCCCGCCGAGCTCGGGGAGCCCGATCGCGCGGTCGAGTCCTGCGTGATCGAGGGCGACGCCTGGTCGTTCCCGGGGCCCAATGTCCACGCCTGCTACCGCGTGCTCGACGATCGCAACCAGTCCACGGAAGAGCTCGTCGACGACATGGCGCCGCACTGCGTGACCAGCGGCTTCAACGTCGAGCTCGTGGTCGAGCGCCGCGAGGGCATCCCCGTGCCCTCGGGCACGTCCGTCGACGTCTCGTGCGACCTCGTCGCCGAGCCCGGCGTGACGTGCGACGACGTGTGATACACCGCGGGTGGTGACCTCGCGGATCGTGCACCACGGCGACGGCGTGGCCTGGCTCGAGTCGGCGCAGCTCGGGCCCGGGGACGCGATCGTCACGTCGCTGCCCGACGTCTCCGAGGTCGGCCTCGACCTCGCGGCGTGGCGGCGATGGTTCGTCGACACCGCGGCGCTCATCTGCGCGCGGGTGCACCCCGACAGCGTCGCCGTCTTCTACCAGAGCGACATCAAGCACGAGGGCGTGTGGATCGACAAGGGCCACCTCGTGCACACGGGCGCCGATCGCAGCGGGGCGCACTGCGTGTTCCACAAGATCGTCTGCCGCGCGCCGGCCGGCACCACGACGTTCGGTCGCCCCGCGCACGCGCATATGCTCGCCTTCTCGCGGGGCCTCAAGCTCGCGCCCGGGCAGTCGAGCCCCGACGTGCTGCCCGCCATGGGCGCGATGACGTGGCCGCGGGCGATGGGCACCGCGGCGTGCGAGTTCGCGGCGCGGTTCGTCCGCGACCTCGCGCACGCGACCACCGTCGTCGATCCGTTCTGCGGCCACGGGACCATGCTCGCTGTCGCCAACGCCTTCGGTCTCGACGCGATCGGCGTCGAGCTGTCGGCCAAGCGCGTGCGCAAGGCCGAGGCCCTGGTGCTGCCGCTGACACCCCGACCGGCGCGCCCCGACCCCGGCGGTGCGCCGCCATGACCGACCGCACGCCCCGCGAGCGGGCGCGGATCGAGCTGCTCGCCTCGATCTGGCCGCGGCTGCGCCCCGCGATCGCGCGGGCCGAGCCGCTGGGCGCCGACTGGTTCGCGATGTCGACGGCGTTCGAGCACACCGTCGGCGACGCGGTCGTCGCCCACGCCGGCGTCCTCGAGATCCCGATGGTGATCGATGGCGTCGCGACGCCGGTCGCGGGCATCCACGCGGTGTGCACCGCGGCGGCGCACCGCGGCCACGGCCTGGCGCGCGGCGTGATCGAGGCCGCGCTCGCCCACGCCGAGTCCTTCGCGCCCACGATCGTGTTGCACGCCAACGACCCGGCGATCTACGGCCGCTTCGGCTTCCGCCCGATCGAGCAGTGGGTGTGGTGGCGCGACGTCGACGACCGCCGCCGCACCGCGCCGATGCGCCGGCTCTCCGCCGACCGCCCCGAGGACGTCGCGATGGTGTACGCCGCGTTCGCCGATCGCCTCCCGGTCGCGGAGTCCCTCGGCATCGGCGAGGCTGCGCCCCTGTTCGTGCTCGACGAGGTGCTCGGCTGCGACGGCTTCGCCCGGCTGTGGGCCCTCGACGACCTCGGGATCATCGTCGCCGCCGACCTCGAGGATCGCCTGCTGCAGATCTACGACGTCGTCGGTCGCGCCTGGCCATCGCTCGACGAGCTGCTCGCGCGCGCCCCGGGTCGCGTCGACAGGGTCGAGGTGTTCTTCGCCCCCGAGCGCTGGCCCGACGCGGCGTGGCGGGTGCGTCCGGGCGAGCCGGTTGACACGTTGATGGTCCGCGGGCCGTTCACGCGTGCGCCGATCGGGATGCCGCCCCTCGCGCGGTGCTGACTACGATTCGCTCGGCCCCGGCTTGGCCTCGCCCTCGCCCGACTTCCCGAGCCCGAGCCACCGCCGCAGGCGCCGCGCGGACTGCCGCGAGACGACGACCTGTCCGCCGCCGCGCATCACCGCGACGAAGCCGCCCGTGTCCTGCGGCAGCAACATCGTCACCTCGCCGAGGTTGACCAGCGCGCGCCGGTGCACGCGATCGAACCGCGGCTCGGGCAGGCGCTGCGCGAGGTCCTGCAGGGTGAGCTCGGTGAGCAGGGGCTCGCCGCCGCGGCGGTGGATGGTCACGAGGACGCCGTCGAACTCCGCGTGGCTGATGTCGTCGAAGTCGACGAGGACCACACCGGCGTGCGTGACGATCGGCAGCCGCGCGAGGGGGTCGCCGATGCGCGGGCCGAGCTCGTCGCGCCGCCGCAGGACGTGACCGCGCGCTCGGTCCACCGCTTTGGCGAGGCGCACCGCGTCGATGGGCTTCAGCACATAGTCGACCGCGCCGAGCTCGAACGCCGCCACCGCGTGCTCGGGGTGCGCGGTGGCGAAGATGACGAAGGGGCCGCCCTCGGGCATCCGCGCGTGGGCCTCGACGCCGGTGAGGCCGGGCATCTGCACGTCGAGCACCGCGATGTCGACCGCGTCCTCGGCGAGCTGCGCGAGCAGGCCCGCGGCGTCGGCGTGGACGCCCACGACCTCGACCTCGGGCATCGCCTCGAGCAGGCGGACCAGGCGCTTGCGCGCGAGGAGCTCGTCGTCGGCCAGGATCACTCGGAGTCGATTCATGCGTCCTCCAATGGTTGGGCGCCGGGCAGGATCATCGTCGCGCGGGTGCGGTCGCCCCGGCCCTCGACGACGAGCGAGGCGGCGCCGTCGTAGGCGACCGCGAGGCGCTGGGTCACCGAGGCGATGCCCTCGCCGCCCTCGCGCGGGCCGGCGTAGGGCCCGGGGTTGTCGACCCACAGCTCGACCCCCGCCGTCGGACCGGCGCCGCGGGTCCGCCCGCCGACCTCGATGCGCCCGCGATGACCGGCCCCGACGCCGTGCTTCATCGCGTTCTCGCAGACCGGCAGCAGGATCATCGGCGGCACCGAGACGCCCGCAGGCAGATCATCCACGGCCCAGCGGACCTCGAAGGCGCCGGGATCGCGGACGGCGTGGAGGTCGAACAGCATGCGGCACAGCGCCAGCTCGCGCTCGAGCGGCCACGTGGGGACGCGCGACGCGTCGAGGATCGTCCGGAGCATGTCCGACAGCCGCAGCGTCGCGCGCTCGGCCACCTCGCCGTCCTCGCGGCACCACTCGGCGATCGCGTTGAGCGTGTTGAAGAGGAAGTGTGGATCGAGCTGGGTGCGCAGCGCGAGCAGGCGCGAGTGCTCGGCGCGGCGGGTGAGCCACGCCATCTCGGCGCGGGCCTCCGCGAGACCCGACTCGAGATCGATGTCGCGTCCGAGGCCATAACCGCCGACCCAGAACAGCGCGAGGCTGACCAGCAGGCCGACGTCGGTGGTCATCAGCGTGGGACCCATCGCGAGCGCGCTGGGCAGCGCGAAGCCCAGGAGGCTGACGACCCCCGCGCCCATCGTCGCGTACACGATGAGCCGGCCGAACGGCGCGGACCACGTCGGCGGACGCGGGGCCCCCGCGGGGAACAACGTCCGCCACGACAGCGGCGCCAGCATCACGCACGCGAGGCACATCGCGAGGCCGAGCCACCCCGCCCGCGGATCCGTGGACAGGCGCGCCTGCACTGCCACCAGCGGCGCCACGACGACAACCACCGCTGCGGCGCGACGCGGGGCGAGCAGCGCGCGCAGGGTGCTGCGGAGCAGGGAGTGCGGTGGCAGGGGCAAGGAGCCTCTCGCTCGCGAGCCTAGCCCGGCGCGGCGCGGCGGGCACGAGCCACCCGCGCGAGCGGTCGCAGCTCCGGCGCAGACGGTCCGGATCGCCGTCGGCCGCCGCCCGTGGGTTGGCCGACGCGCACGCGCGTGCGATGCTGTCCAGCCGTTGGGCAGCTGATGTCGGGCCCGAATCCGCCCTCCGAGTCGCAGGCGATGGAGCAGACCGTGCCGGCCGAAATCGGCCCGCTCGCGACGCGACCTGCGGGCGCCGAGCCGCTCGCGCGCGGCATGGCGATCGGCCGCTACACGGTGCTCGATCGGATCGGCGCGGGCGGCATGGGCGTCGTCTACTCCGCCTTCGATCCCGAGCTCGATCGCAAGGTCGCGCTCAAGGTCCTGCACTCGTCGGGCTCGGGAAGCGTGGGCGGCACGCACGGCCGCAATCGTCTCCTGCGCGAGGCGCAGGCGATGGCCAAGCTGCACCACCCGAACGTCATCACGGTGCACGACGTCGGCACGTTCGGCGATCGCGTGTTCGTGGCGATGGAGTTCGTCGACGGCCAGACCCTACGCGAGTGGCACGGCGACGGCGTGCACGACTGGCCCGAGATCATCGACGTGTTCGTCCGCGCCGGCCGGGGACTGGCAGCGGCCCACGCGGTCGGGCTGGTCCACCGCGACTTCAAGCCCGACAACGTGCTCGTCGGCAACGATGGGCGCGTGCTCGTGATGGACTTCGGCCTCGCGCGGCAGGCCGGGGCCTCCGGCACGCCCGAGCCCGGCACCCCGCGCGTGCAGGCCAGCTCGCCGGTGCCCGAGGGGCTGCTCACGCGCACCGGCACGGTGCTCGGCACGCCGGCGTACATGGCCCCGGAGCAGCACACCAGCGGCACGATCGGCCCGGCGACCGATCAGTTCAGCTTCTGCGTCGCGCTGTACGAGGCGCTGTACGGCGAGCGGCCGTTCTCGGGCAACAGCGTCGCCTCGCTCGCGCTCGCCGTGCTCGAGGGCAAGCCCCGCCGGCCGCGACGCGACGCGCCCGCGCCGGTGTGGCTGTTCGAGGTGCTCGAGCGGGGGCTGCTCGCCGATCCGCACGAGCGATTCCCGTCCATGGACGCGCTGCTCGCCGAGCTGCAGCGCGACCCACCCACGAGCGGGCGGCCGATGCTCACCGTCGCGATCGCGCTCGGCGTCGCCGGCCTCATCGTCGGCGGGTATCTGTGGACGCGCCCCGATCCGATCGCGCGCTGCGACGAGGAGCGCCGACAGTTCACGCCGCTCGTCGACGACGATCGCGAGCGGGCGATGGAGGCCGCGTTCGAGGCCAGCGGCATCCGTCACGCGCCGCGGGCATGGCAGAGCGCGAGCCAGCGCCTGATGGGCTACGACGCCGAGTGGAACGAGCAGTGGCGAATGGCCTGCGAGGCCGGCTACGCGCGCCCCGCCGACGCCGCGCCGATGCTCGAGCGTCGCGCGTGCCTCGAGACCCTGCGCGGCGAGGCCCGAAGCGTGGTGGACAGCCTGTCGCTCGTGGATCAGGGGACCGTCGACATCGCCGTCGACGCGGCGCAGGACCTGGCGGTGCCGGGCGACTGCGCGCTGCCGCCATCGCAGCGACCCCTGACCCTCGATCCGAGCAAGGGCGAGCTCGCCCGGGCGATCGCCGAGGCGCGGACGGCCGTCCGCCTCGGGCGCTGGCGCGAGGCCGCCGACCGGCTCTCGGGGTTCGTGGTGACGCCCGTGCCGATCGACGACGCCGCCCTCGAGGCCGAGCTGTTGACGCTGCACGGCCGCGCCGAGCAGCACCTCGATCGCGTGGACGCGGGCCGTGCGAGTCTGCGCCGCGCCGTCCTGGCCGCGTCGATCGCGGGCAACTCCCGGCTCGAGCGCGACGCGTGGCTGGCGATCGCCGCCGGACTCGCGCACAGCGTGCACGACGTCGACCAGGCCTGGCCGACCCTGGTCGCGACCGAGGCCGCGATCGTCCGCGACGGCGACGACGTCGCGGCGCGGCGGCAGTGGCTCGTCGCCCACGGCGACATCCACAGCGCGCTGGGTCGCCACCGCGAGGCGCTCGATCGCTACGATCGGGCGACCACGAGCATCCGCGCCGGCACCGATCCCACGGTGGTCGCGGCCCTGTCAGCGCGCCGCTGCATCGCGCTGTCGGCGATCGAGCTGCCCACGGACGCGGCCCCGGCGTGCAGCAGCGCCGTCGACACCTTCGCCGAGGAGCTCGGCGACACCCATCCGCGCGTCGCGGCTGCGCTCGCGGAGCTCGGCATCGCCCAGCTCGCGGAGGGGGACGAGGGGGCGGCCGCGGCGAGCTTCGAGCGGGCCCGGATCGCGCTCGATCCCGAGGACGCGTTCGTCGTCCGCGCCGACACGGTGCTCGGGCCGCTCGCGCCCCTGTGGCCCCACGAGCAGGTCCCCAGCACCAACGCGGGGTTGCTCGCGCGCGTGCTCGACCGCATCGGGCTCGCGGAGCGCAGCCGTCGACGCTTCGGGCCCGCGGCCCGGGCACACGCAGCGGCGGCGGGCCTGCTCGCGCGCACGCGCACGGGCTCGGTCGGCTATCCGCTCGTGAACCTCGGCGTCGCGCTGCTCGACCTCGGCCGACCTGCGGACGCCCTCGCGCAGCTGCAGCGTGGGGTCGACGAGCTCCGCGACGACCTGCCCGACGATCACCCCGACCTGCCGATCGCCGAGCTCGATCTCGCGAACGCCCTGGCGAGCACCGGGCAGTGGACCGACGCGGGCGCGCTGTACCAGGACGTGCTCGACGTCTGGGAGGAGCGGCTGCCGCCCGATCACCCCCTGCTCGCCTATGCGCTGACCGGCCTCGCACGCGCGCGACTCGAGCTCGACGACGCCAGCGCGGCGATCGACCCGCTCGAGCGCGCGTACGAGCTGCGCGAGGATGCGCGCGAGGACGGCACGAACCTCGCCGAGACCGCGTGGCTGCTGGCGCGCGCGCTGCTCGGGAGCGGCTCGGACGAGGCGCGGGCGATCGAGCTCGCGACCCGGGCGCTCGCGACGATCGGCGCGCCCGCGATCACCGATCCGCTCGAGCTGCGGCGCGTGCTCTCGGGCGGCGCCTTGGTGGGCGTCACCGATCGCCTCACGCCGGCGTCGCTGCCCTTGACCGATCGCACGCCGCTCGGGATCCCCGTGGGGCGGTAGCCGAGAAACGCGGTCATGACTGACGCGCGCGCGCCTTGATTCACCGCGCGCGACGGACCCGTCGGGAGGCTGTGGCATCGCGCACGGAGACCGCATCGGCGGCTTGCCACGCCCCGTACCTCCCCCATACGCTGGCGCAGATGTCTGGGCTCGCCTCGCTGTCCATCGCCACCGTGCTCGCGTTCCACCCGTACTCGGCACCGACGACGGCGGGGTACCTCCACGCCGCGCCGGCCCAGCCGACGGGCGAGACCCAGCCGGGTTGGGACGAGGTCGAGGCCGAGAACGCCGCCGAGACCGCGGCGACCACCGCCGAGGTGCCGCCGCCCACGGTCGACCCCGCCAACGTCGCACCGGCACCGGCGCCCGCGATCGCGAAGCCCGAGTACAAGCGGGGCACCGGGCTGCTCATCGGCGCCGGCGTCGCGGGCGGCGTGGCGTGGATCCTCGGCCTCACGCGCATGGGCTTCGTGAAGCAGTGCACCGATCAGCTGCAGTCGACCGACGACGTCCCCACTGGGACCGAGGCCGTGCGCACCTGCTCGTTCAAGGCGGGTGCCGCCAACGCCATCATGGCGATCTTCCAGATGCCGGCCAACTGGGCGAGCTGGGGCCTCGCCGCCGGTGGTGGTGCGGTCCGCGGGCGCTACGACGGCGTCGAGCAGTCGTGGCTCAACGGCAAGAGCAAGAAGACCGGCGCGTTCATCGGCGCTGGCGCGGCGCTGCTCGCCGTCGGCGTCATCGGACGCGTCACGGCGGGCGTACTGGTGTTCCGGCCCTACCGCAACTTCGCCAACGACCTCGTCGACGCAGGCACCGACACGGGCAAGGTCGACGACGCGGTCGACCGCTTCTCCGGCGCAGTCCGGGGTCGGCTCTTCGGTCTGCAGCTGTCGAGCGCGATGATCGGCGCGGGCGCGGGTCTGCTCGCCTACGGCGTCGCGTACCGCAAGAACTTCGACTCCGAGAACCGCCGCCGCCAGCAGGTCCGCGTCGCGCCGCAGCTCGACTTCGATCCGCGCACGGGCGCCTCGTTCACCGGCATCGCGATGAGCGGACGATTCTGATGGTCGGCTCGCCGGTCGATCGAGCCCGCGTCGCGGCCGAGCGCATCGCCCCGTTCGCCGCGGCGATCGATCGCGACGGCCGGCTCCCGCCCGAGGTCGCCCAGGCGCTCGTCGATGCCGGCGTGTACCGATTGCTCGTGCCGCGGGCGCAGGGCGGCGCCGAGGCGACCCCCGCCGACTACGTCGCGACGCTCGAGACGGTCGCGGCGGCCGACGGCTCGGCCGGCTGGTGCGCGATGATCGGCGCGACCTCCAGCTTGATGAGCGTGTTCCTCGACCCGGTCCTCGCGACCGAGGTCTACGGCTCCGCCGACGCGACGAGCTGCGGCGTGTTCGCGCCGATGGGCCGCGCGACCCCGGTCGACGGGGGCGTCCGCGTGCGCGGTCGGTGGCCGTTCGCCAGCGGCTGCGAGCACGCGCGTTGGCGCATGGTCGGCGTGCTCGTCGAGGGGGGCCCCGCGGGTGGTGGACTGGCCGACGTCCGCAGCGTCCTGCTCCGCGCCGACGAGACCCGCATCGTCGACACGTGGCACGTCAGCGGTCTGCGCGGCACGGGCAGCCACGATCTGCAGGTCGACGACGTGGTGGTCCCGACCGAGCGCATGTTCTCGCTGTTCGGCGTGCCGCGGATCGACGGCGCGCTGTACCGCATGCCCTTCTTCGGGCTCCTTGCGGCCGGTGTCGCGGCGGTCGCGATCGGCATCGCACGGGCGGCGCTCGAGGCCTTCGCCTCGCTCGCCGCGACCAAGCGCGCGCCCGGGGCCAAGCACGCGCTCGCGGGCCGCGAGGTCGCGCAGCTGCAGTTCGGTCAGGCCTCCGCCCGGATCGCCGCGGGTCGAGCCGGGCTCCTCGCCGCGCTCGCGGCCCTCGAGGCCGAGCTCGCGCACGGGTGTTCGGTCACCCTCGAGGGCCGGGCGCGTCTACGGCTGGCCGCCGCACACGCGACCACCGAGTCCGCGGCCGCGGTCGACCTCGTCTACCACGCCGCCGGTGCGACCGCCGTCTACGACACGTCGTCGCTGCAGCGGTGCTTCCGCGATGTCCATGTGGCGACGCAGCACGCGATGGTCAACGCGACCGCGACCGCGCTCGCCGGCCGCGTGCTCCTCGGGGTCGACGCCGACACCTCGACGCTGTGAGCCGAGGCGGCGATTTCGCCCGCCCCTCGCCGCGTCGCGCCCCGACCCCGCGCCCGGGGATTCGGCTAGCATGCGGCGATGACCCGTCTGTCCCCCGCGTGTGCATCGTCGATGGTCCTCGTGCTCGCGGCGGCGTGCGGCGACGACGGGGCGGCGACGCCCGCGGACACCTCGACGGGACCGAGCGGCGCGACGTCCAGCGGCACGACCGCCCCGACGAGCAGCGGCACCGAGACCGGCGGCGGCACGGAGATCGATCCGAACGCCCTCGCCAACGGCTGCTACGCCCTGCGCCGCGGCGACGACTGGATGATCCGCACCGCCTCCGACGACGGCTACGCGCTCGCGCCCAGCGACGGCGAGGGTGCGGCGCGCTTCTTCCTCAAGGCCTCGGACCTCGGCACCTACCTGCTGTACGACGAAGGCGGCGGCTACCTCGTCGCCGAGGACGGGCCGCTGCTGCGCCAGACCGAGCTCGCGTCGGACCTCACGCTCGTCGACGACACCTACGTCTCGGGCGCCGAGTGGATGATCGAGCCGGCGGCCGGCAGCCCCGGCGAGGCGCAGCTGCACCACCGCCGCACGGATCGCTGGCTCGGCGCCGACGGCCTGGTCGACGAGGCCGCTGCGACGGCGTTCGTCCTCGAGCCCGCGACCGAGTGCCTCGCCCACCCCGAGCTCACCCTCGACGCCACCGGTGCGGTGACCAAGACGACCTTCGACGACGGCGCGCTCTACGGCATCGTCGACACGCACTCGCACATCCTGTCGAACTTCGCCTTCGGCGGTGGCGGCATCTTCCACGGCGCGCCGTTCCACCGACTCGGGGTCACGCACGCGCTGTCCGACTGCGCGCAGTTCCACGGCGAGATGGGCCGCAAGGACTTCTTCGGCTACGCGTTCGACACCGCGGGCGCCGACGGGGCCGACTTCGCGGCGGTGCTCCAGGACCTGCTGGTCGGCGAGCTCGCGGTCGACAACCACGCCACCGCCGGCTACCCCGAGTTCACCGAGTGGCCCAACGCACCGTCGCGCTCGACCCACCAGACGCAGTACTACCGCTGGCTCGAGCGCGCATACCTCGGCGGCCTGCGCCTCGTGGTGCAGCACGCGACGACGAACTCGGTCATCTGCAACATGACCGCCGGCCAGGGCATCCAGGAGGTCCGCTACGCGTGCGACGACATGGTCGCGGTCGATCGGATCCTCGAGGAGACCTACGCGATGGAGCGCTACATCGACGCGCAGGCCGGCGGCCCCGGCCTCGGGTTCTTCCGCATCGTGCTCTCCCCGGTCGAGGCCCGCGAGGTGATCGCCGCCGGCAAGATGGCCGTCGTCCTCGGCATCGAGACCTCGGACCTCTTCGACTGCCGCCTCGTCCCCCACGAGGGCGGCCCGGTCTGCGACGACGCCTATGTCGCCGCCCAGCTCGACGCCTACTACGGCATGGGCGTGCGCGCCATCTTCCCGGTGCACAAGTACGACAACGCCTTCTCGCCGGGCGACGGTGATCGCTCGTTCATCGAGCTCGGCAACTTCTTCAACAGCGGCCACTGGTCCAACTTCACCGAGGACTGCCCCGCGGGCGTGCCGCACAACTTCGACGGCGGCGACGTGGTCTTCGGCGGCATCAACATGCCGCGGCCGGTCTACGACGCCCCGCCGCCCAACGACTTCAGCAACTTCCCCGACGCGCCGCTGGCGACCGCGTTCCCGTACATCTCGGCGATCGGCGAGCCGCCCTTGGTCGGCGACTACTGCCAGGCCGCGTCGATGACGGACATGGGCGAGACCATGCTCGCGGGGATGATGAGCCGCGGCATGATCATCGAGGTCGATCACCTGCCGCGGCGCGCCTATGCGCGGGCATTCGAGCTGCTCGAGGCCGCCGACTACCCCGCCGCCGGCACCCACGGCGGCACCTACGACGGCCGCATCTACGCGCTGGGCGGCGTCTCCAAGACGGGCCTGGGGCGCTGCCGCGATCCGCAGAACCCCGGCAGCATGCTCGAGCGCCTGCAGGAGCGCATCGCGCTCATCGAGGCCAACGGCGGCTACCCGGCCGAGGGCTTCGGCTTCGACCTCAACGGCTTCGCCGGCGCCCCCGGCCCGCGCTTTGCCGACAGCGCTTGCCCCACCGAACAGGACGACCCCGTCACGTACCCGTTCACCTCGATCGCCGGCGACGTCGAGTTCACCGAGCCCGTCATCGGCGAGCGTACCCTCGACTTCAACACCGAGGGCCTCGTCCACATCGGCCTGCTCCCGGAGCTGATCGAGGACGCCCGCAAGGACGCGGTGTCCGAGGCCGACCTCGAGCCGCTGTTCCGCAGCGCAGAGGGCTACATCCGCATGTGGGAGCGGGCGGAGGAGCGGGCCGGCGAGCTGTGATCAGCGCCGGCGAGCTGTGAGCCGGGCCGTAAGTCGCGCCGCCGAACGTCAGCGCGGCGGCGTGTCGGGGCGCGAGCGCAGGATCATCTGGAACTCGCCCGACTGGCCCTTCGCCTCGGCGTCGGCGATCGCGGCCTCGACCTGCGCCCGCGCCTCGGCGTCGATCGCAGCGCCGGCCAACAGGTCGACGTCGTTCGTGGTGCCCAGCACCAGCGTCAGCGTCTCCTCGAGGTTCTGATCGGTCGAACCGAGATCGAGCGCGTACATCGACTCGGTCAGGCACTCGCGCAGGTCGGCCGGGATCTCCGCGCCCCCGGCGAACGCGACCGACTCGACGATGACGCCGACATCGGGCGCGCCGACCACCTTGGCCTCGAGCATCGCCCGCGGCGGCGCGGCGGCCATGAACTCGTCGCACCCGTCGACCATCGCGAGGACCTCCTCGACCATCGTGTCGACGCAGGCGTCGCCGGTGCAGGCGCCGGGACCGTGCCGCTTCGCGGGAGCACCCGCGCGCACCTCGGCCGCGCTGGCCTCGGGCGCCGCGCGGTGGGCCGCACGGATCTGCGCCAATCGTCGCGCCCACGCGGCCGCCTTGGCCCTGCCCTCGTCCGCCGTCGGCGACGGATCCTGCGTGCGCACCCCAGACACCGCGGCAGCCGCGGGCCCGGGCGCCGCCGGAGGCTCGACGAGCGCCGGCGATGCGTCGTCGCGCGTGCCGACCACCGCTGTCGTGATGCCCACCGTCCCCAACGCCACCGCACCCAACACGAGCTTCATACCGATCATGCTCATCCCACTGCTTCCTTTCGCCGCGGCCGCCGACGCGGCGCCTGCGTTCGTGGGAGTGGATGCCGCGGCGTCGCCGAGTGTTGGCGGGAGCATCGGGCGGATCAAGGTGCCGGCCCACAGCAGTCGGTCACCGCCGTGCCTGGCGTCGAGCTCTGCGCGCAATCGATCGAGCCCGAGCTTGAGGCGCCAACGCACCGTGCCCGCGGGGATGCCGTGGACGCGGGCGATCTCGGCGCACGTGCGCCCCTCGAAGTAGCGCTCGCGCACGACGAGCCGTACGTCGTCGTCGAGCGCGTCGACGAGCTGCTGGACGATCCGCACGAGCTCCAGCTGGTGCACGACGTGATCGACCTCGGCGTCGTGCACGGGCTCCACCTCGCGTTCGCGGGCGTCGCGACGCTTGCGGGCGCGCAGCGCCATCCACTGCTCGTTGCGCAGCACGGCGCGTAGCCACGCCGGCCGCGAGCGCACCGACACGTCGTGCTCGAGGGCCCGGACATACGTGGCCTGGACCAGGTCCTCGGCGTCGGTCGGCCCGGCCAAGTGCCACGCCAGGCGCAGGAGGCCGGCGCCGGGCGCGGCGGGCATGTCATCCGTGGAGGCAGAGGGCTGCATCGATGACCCAGATGCCGCAGCATGCCCGAGTGTTGGCGGGCACGCCGTCGCCCTGCGCTGTGATCAGCGCTGGGGCGCCGGGCCCATCACCACCGCCCGCAGCCGCTCGTCGATCGCCCGCATCAGCCGCAGGAGCTCCTGGACGTGCAGGTCGACCGCGGTCGGGTTCCCCATGCTCTGGTTGGTGGTCCGCACCAGCGGCACGAGCGTGCGCTCGATGATCGCGATCTGCTGCGCGAGCAGCTCCTCGATCCCCGGCGGCGCCTGGTTGTGGACCTCGATCTCGAACTTCGGCGAGGCCAGCGTCTTCAGCGTCCGATCGAGCCGGTCGAGGTAGCCCGCGAGGAGATCGTCGCGGTGGCTGGCGTCGGCGGGACGCGACGTGGGCTCGACCGTCGGCACGGGCCCCGGCTTCACCGCGGCCTGCTTCGCGAGCGCCGACGCGGCCGCGGCGATCGATTGCTGGATTCCGTAGAGGTGGGCCTCGATGTCGCCGAACTTGATCCCGCCGGCCGCCTTGCTGGCCGCGGTCGCGGCGGTGCCCATCGCCGCCTCGATGCCGCGCAGGCCCTCGCCGAGGTTGGCGAGCCCCGCGGTCACGCGCGCCACCGGATCCTCGTCGGATCCGCCGACCATCTTCAGCCGCTGGAACTCGCGGCGGATCGCCTCCCACCGCGCCTTGGCGGCGTCGGTCATGCGGCCGCGCAGCTCGGCGAGCTTGAGCAGGTTGTGCTCGGCGCCGGTGGTCAGCGTCTGCGACTCGCTGGCGTAGTGGTCGTCGACGAGGCGCTCGAGTTCGTCGTCGTCGAGCGCCGGCACGACCTTCTCGGCCAGCTTGTTCATGTTGCGGTAGCTGCCCTGCAGCTTGAACGGCGGCTCGGTGCGGAAGCGGTCGTCCATCGACGCCGACGCGATGTACTGGCGGTTGACCTCGAGCAGCACCCGCTGGACCTTGAACAGCCGCTGCAGCACGGCCGTGATCTCGCCGATCTCGACCGCCGAGTACGACTGCGACAGCTCGGTGGTCGGGACCTCCTCGCCCTGGGCGAGCCGGACGAGCTTGTGCAGATCGGCCGGCTCGCGGGTCGCCAGCGGCGCGAGCACGCGGTTACTCGTCACCGCGTTCTCGATGTAGCTGAGCGCGAACAGGTCGTCCTTGCCCTGCAGGATGTCGCCGAGGTTGTACGTGTCGGCCCGGTTGGCGAGCATGTCCGGGATCTGGAACTTGTCGCCGGACTCGGTGTACGGGTTGCCGGCCATCACGACGCAGAACTTCTTGCCCCGCAGGTCGTACGTCCGCGTCCGGCCCTTCCACACGCCCTCGATGCGTCGCTGCGCGTCACACAGCGAGATGAACTTCTGCAGCAGCTCCGGGTTGGTGTGCTGGATGTCGTCGAGGTAGAGCATCACATTGTTGCCCATCTCGAACGCGAGGTTGATCTTCTCGACCTCCTGGCGCGCCGTGGCGTTGGGCGCGTCGTTGGGATCGATCGAGGTCACGGCGTGGCCGAGCGCCGGGCCGTTGACCTTGACGAAGGCGAGCCCGAAGCGGCTCGCGACGTACTCCATCAGCGTGGTCTTGCCGTAGCCGGGCGGCGAGATGAGCAGCAGCATGCCCATCAGGTCGGTGCGCTTGCCCTCGCCCGCCGCGCCGAGCTGCTTGGCCAGGTTGTCGCCGACCAACGGCAGGTACACCTCGTCGACCAGGCGGTTGCGGACGAACGACGTCAGCACCTTGGGCCGCAGCTCGCCCAGGCGCAGGCGCCCGCGCTCGCGCTGGACCAGGGCGGATCTCAGCTCGCGGTAGCGCAGGAACGCCGGCACCCGCTCGCGTCGGAACCCGTCGAGGCGGCCGCCGAACTCGTCGATGCGCAGCTCGAGCTTGCGACCGGTGATGCGCGGGTGCTGCCCGAGCAGCTCGGGGACCTCGGCCCACGTGAGCCCGCTCGACGGCTCGCGGTCGAGCGCCGTGTCGATCGCGATGAGCCCCGCGGCCTCGACGATGGCCGGGGCGCGGCGCGTGACGTCGGGATCGGTGGAGCTCGCGACCCAGCCGGCGAGCCAAGCCTGCGCCAGCTCGAAGCGCGCGACCGGATCGTCCGCCAGCGCCTGCAGGTCCTCTTCGAAGCTGCGGCGGCGGTCGAGCGCCCCGGGCTCGCCCTGCGGCTCGTCGAGGCGCCGCAGCAACCCGTCGCGCAGCGCCACGGCGTCGGCGCTGACGACGAACCGCGGCGACGCGGCGGCCAGCTCCTCGACCAGGTAGCGGGCCGCGAGCTCGGCGACCGAGGCCGGCATCGGCAACGCGCCGGTCTCGATGCGCGCGCGGATCGACGTCGCGATCTCGGACGCGAGCTCGTCGACGGCGTCGGAGCGCGAGAACACCCCGCGCAGCCGCAAGAGGCTCATCGCGCGGCGGTGCCACTGCTGCCGGCGGGCGTCGCCGCAGTAGGCCCAGTGCAGGAGCGCGGCCGTCCGCGCCTCGGCCGAGAAGCGCAGCAGCCCCGCGCTGTGCCGCAGCGTCACGAGCTTGCCGAGGATCGCCGCCGCGTCGGCGTCGTGGACCCCGCGATCGTAGCCCTCCTGGTAGCGATCGGCCGCGTACTTCCGCACGACCTCGAGCAGCGCGTTGCTGCGCAGGGCCTCGTCGAGCCCGGCGATGCTGAGCCCGCCCACGCCGGCCTCCGCGTCGGCGAGCACCGACGCCGCGAGGTACTCACCGCGGTACACGTCCTCGGTCTCGGAGACGATCTGCTGGTTCCAGAACGGCCGGGTGGCGTCGAACTCCGCGTCGACGATCGGCTCGACGAAGTCCGTGCCGGTGACGCCCAGCGCCATGCCGCCCTCGTGCGGCACGATCGTCAGCTCGATGGGCTGGGTGTTGACCGTGAAGCGGTGCTTGCCCAGCTTGATGAGGTCGGCGCCGCCCTCGAACAGATCGAGGCGGTCCCGCATCCCCCGCAGCGCGTCCTGACGCGCCGACTTGAGCCGCGACTGGACCTCGTCGGACTTGACGCTGTCGCCGAGCTCCGCGATCCGCTCGCCGAGCTCGCGCAGCTTGAGCACCATGCCGTCGGAGGCGAAGAACGCATTGAGCTCGTCGGCGTTGGCGAAGCTCGACGCCCGCCGCGACAGCCCCGCGATGATGCGCTCGGCGGCCTGCCACAGGTTGGCGACCCGGCGCTGGCGCTCGTCGACCAGCATCTGCTTGCGCTGGCCGAAGGCCTCGTAGACCTCCTCGCGCTTGCGGGTCAGCTCGCCGACGAACTCGTCGAACTCGGAGAAGCGGGCCTCGAGCTCCTCGAGCTGGACCATCAGCCGCGACGACTGCTCGTCGCAGCGCTCGGGCGTGTCGCACAGGGCGATCGCGCTCTGCACCGACTGGCCGTAGAGCTTGAACTGGGCGACGAACTCCGCCTTGCCCTCGTGGGAGAGCAGCTCCTTGCGGCGGTTCTCCAGCACCGCGCGCACGCGGTTGCAGTGGGCGAACGCCTCGGAGACGCCCTCGAGGATCCGCGTGCGCAGCGTCGGATCGTCGACCTGCAGGTTGGCCGCGACCTCGGACAGCACCGCGAGCCCGTCCGAGACCTTGCCCAGGGTCTCGACGTGGGGCACCAGTTCGTTGGTCTTCTCGATGGTGCCGACGCGCTCGAGCAGCTCGTCGAGCTGCCGCGTGATCGGCCGCAGCGACTCGTCACGCGCCAGGAAGCGCACCGTGTTCGCCGACAGCTCGGTGAACGCGCGCGTGACCTCCTCTTCGAGCTTGGCGAGGACCGGCAGGTCGATGTAACGCAGCTCCCGCAGGGTGATGAGCGCGCCGCGCTGCGTCCGCAGCCGCGCGAGCGCCTCCATGAACTCGGCCACCGCCGTCCAGCTGTCGGGGCGGATCGACGAGACGATCTCGTTCTGGGTCTTGGACGCCTGGGCCAGCGCGGTGGCGGCCTGCTTGCGCAGCGCGACGACCTTCTCGAACTCGTCGACGATCAGCTCGGCGGTGCGGCGGATCTCGCCGAGGATGCCCGCCATGCCGTAGGCCTCGGCGTGACCGAGCCAGTGGTATGCGTCGATGATCCGCGTGACCGTCGCGATGAGGTCCTCGTAGATCTGCCGCGACGGCGTCTGCTCCTGGACGAAGCGCCGCACGCTGAGGCAGTCCGAGATGCCGCGCACGAGATCGGCGTTGCCGAGCTTGTGCAGGAACCCGCCGCCGGTCGGCGTCGCCGCGGCGTGCTCGGCCGACACGAACGGCGTCTGCCACACCTGCATCGGGTGGACCTTGGTCGGCTCGTCCGACGCGGTGCGGAACACGACCATCTTGCCGTCGTCGAACAGGCTGAACCCGTTGCACCGCACCGGCGTCTGGATCTCGCGGCGGATCAGGTTGTACGGCAGCAGCACGTAGTGCCCCGCCTGCCGATCGACGAACACGTACAGCACGTCCTCGCCGTTGGGCGAGCGCAGCACCTTGAAGAACTCGAAGTTGGTGAAGTCGCCGTCGAAGACCTTGTTCTGCCCGTCCTGCAGGAAGAACCCGCCGGGGAAGATGATCCCGTGGTCCTCGGGCAGGCTCACGCAGGCGCGGCCGATGGCGTCGATGCGGACGACCCGCTGCGTCCGCGTCGAGAACACCAGGTGCCGCACCACGTCCTCGCGGTACGGACGGATCCGCAGCAGGATGAGCGGGCCGATCTCGGCGTACTCGATCTGCGCGTCGTCGAGGCTCTGCTGGGGCTCGTCGACCGGCTCGGCGTAGATGCCCTCGCCGGTCTCGGTGTTGTTCTCGATCTTGACCGTGAGGTCGCCGCCGACAGTCTCGACGAACACCTTGTCGCGGATCGACACGTGCGGGTGACGGCCCTCGCGGCGATCCTCGCGGGTCGTCGCGCGCCACTCGAAGTCGTGGGAGGGCGGGAACGCGAAGTCCCGCTCGCCGCGGTTGTCGACGTAGGTCGGCTCGCCGCGGGCGTCGAGCGCCCAGCGGAACACGCGGACGTCGCTGACGTCGGCGCCGATCTGGAACACCGCGAGCAACTTGGTCTCGTTGCGCGACAGCTGCAGCAGCCGCGCGGTCTTGTAGAACCGGTACAGCTCGCGGAACTGATCGACGAAGCCGGGTTCGGCGAGGAACTTGGGCCCGCCGTCGGGCAGCGGCACGGCGGCGAGCTCGAGGCCCTCCTCGCCGGTGTTCCACCGCTGCAGGCTGAACACGTCCTCGAGCGCGGTCTCGGTCCGCAGGCCGATGAACACGTTGTAGCCGAACAGCAGCCGACCACCGACCTGGACGATGTCGCGCGGGACGCAGTTGTTCTCCGTCCGCACCCGACACTGGCCGATGATGGACATCTCGGTGCCGCCGAACGCCGCGATGCGTCCGGCGTTGAGCTGCTCGGCGCGCTCGCCCAGGGTCTTGGCGTGCGCGTCGAGCCGGGCGCGGATGACCTCGTAGCTGCCGCCCTCGAGCTCGCGCGCGCTCGCCTCGGCGCTGGGCTCCGGCGCGGCCCCAGTGGTCACGTTGGCGTCGGCCATGGATCAGACCTTCGGCGGTTCGGACGTTCGGCGGTTCGGACGTTCGGCGGTTCGGACGTTCGGCGGTTCGAGCGGGCTCGGGCCTACAGCCCGAGCTCCTTGGCCTTGGCCACCAGCGCCGCGAGCTTGCTCCGCTCGCCGTCGCCGGCCTTGCCCAGCAGATCGGCGAGCAGCGCCGAGACGCTGAGGTTGCGGATGTCCGCGCTGTCGATCGCGGGCCGCGACAGCACGTCCTTCAGGTCCGCGGTGAAGCTCTGGCTGCCGTCGAGGTAGCCGCCGACCAGCTTCTGCGCGGTCTCGCTGTTGCCGACCACGCCGTCGAGGGCCTGGCCGAGCGACACCGCGTGGACGAAGCGCTCGAAGAACTGGCCGTCGCCGCCGACGATGTTGATCTTCGCCTGCGACATGGCCTGGGCCATGACCTCGGCCTGCGCGTGGGCGATGTCCTTGCGCGCGGCGATCTGGGCCAGCGCGATCTGCATGTGCCGGTCGAGGCGCAGGCGGAACTCCTCGTGGGTCCGCGTGGCGTCGTCGAGCTGCTTCATCGCCTCGGCCTTCTGCGCGAGACCGGTGGCCTCGCCGAGCAGCAGCTCGCGGACCTCCGCGGCCTTGGCCACGGCCATCTTCTCGGTGGCCGACGCGTCGGCCTCCTTGCCTGCGGCCTCGGCCAGCAGCATCTCGCGCCGCGCGGTGGCGTCGGCGTGGCCGGTGCGCTCGGTCGCGGCGGCCATCGCCTCCTTGATCTTGACGTCCGCGAGCCCCTGGCTCTCGCGACCGCGGGCCTCGGCCTCCATCTTCTGCAGGAGCACGCGGGCCTCGGCGCCGCCGAGCTTCTCGACCGCGGCCGCGTCGGCCTCCTTGACCTTCACCTCGGCGAGGCCGACCGCGGCTGCCTCGGCCTGCGTGCCCTCGGCGGTGCGCATCTTGGCGCGGGCGGTGCGATCCGCCGCCTCGAGGTCGGCGTCGGCCAGCACCAGGCGCTGCTTGGCCTCGAACCGCGCGGATTCCTCGCCGGCCTGCGCGGCCTTGATCTGCTTGACGAGCTCCTGCTCGGCGGCCGCCTCGGCGTCGATGATCTTGGCGTCCTTGGCCCGCTTCGCCGCGGCGATGACCCGCAGATCCTTGATGCGCTCCTCCTCCTCGGCGACGGTCTTGTCGACGGCGATGCGCCCGCGGATGACGTCGGCGATCTCCTTCTTCTGGACCTCGAGCGCCTTCTCCTTCTCGATCCGCTTGAGCTCGGTCTCGCGCTCGCGGCCGATGGCCTCGAGCTGCTGGTCCTTGACCACCCGTTCCTGCTCGACCAGCACCACGCGCTCGCGGTTCTTCACCGCGACCTCGATCTGCCGGCGCTTGTTCTCCTCGGTGACCGCGAGTTCCTCGTCGACCTTGATGCGCGCGAGCTCGGACTTCTTGCGCTCCTCGGAGATGATGCGCGAGGCCTCGGCCTCCTCGCGGGCCTTGACGCTGGCGATCTCGCGCTGCTGCTTGTACGACGCGTCGGCCTGCTGGCGGTCGAGCTCCATCGTCGCCTCGAGCGTCTCGGTGTTCTTCTTCTTGATCGCCTTCTCCTCTTCGCGGCGCAGGTCGTTGGTCGCGACGTTCTGGCCGGCGGTGATCTCCGTGATCTTGCGGATACCGCGGGCGTCGAGGATGTTGTGCGGGTCGAGGCTCGAGAGCGGCGTCTGCTCGAGGTAGTCGATGGCGCAGTCGGCGAGCACGTAGCCGTCGAGATCCTGGCCGATGACCTGGAGGATCTGCTCCTTGAACTCGTGGCGCTTGGTGTACAGCTCCTCGAAGTCGAGCCGCTTGCCGACCGTCTTCAAGGCCTCGGAGAACTTGGCCGAGAACAGGTTCTCGAGCGTCTCGGGATCGCTGGCGCGGACGCAGCCGATGGCCTGCGCCACCTTGAGTACGTCCTCGACGGTCTTGTTGACCCGTACGAAGAACGTGACCTTGATGTCGGCGCGGATGTTGTCGGCGCAGATGAGGCCGTCCTTGCCGTGGCGGGCGATCTCGATGGTCTTGATCGAGATGTCCATGACCTCGGCGCGGTGGATGACCGGGACGACGGTGCGACCGGTGAAGGTCACGACCGGCTCCTTCCCCATCGTGTTGACGATCAGCGCCTTGCCCTGATCGACCTGCCGGTAGAACTTCGCGATCATCGCGATGAGGCCCAGCAGGAACAGGACCCCGACCGCGATGGCGACGAGTACGGTGACGAGCGTGAAATCTGGCATCTTGCGACCTTGCAGCGGCGAAACGACTGGGACTAACGGGGACCGCCGGACGAGTCCGGCGCGTCGTTGGGCAGGATGTCTCCGAGCGGGGTGACCTCGTAGACCTCGCGGGCCTCGTCGAACGAGACGACGAGCGCGCGGTGTCCACGGCCGAGGGAATTGCCGGCGGTGCAGCGGACCTGGACGATGAGGCCGGCGCCGCCGTCCTCGGCCCGGGCCATGCCGAACGCATCGTCGACCCGGCTGGTGTCGACGGTCACGACCTTGCCGATGAGCGCGCTGCGGCGCGCCGCGGGGTTGGTGCGGAACAGCGGGGCGATCGGGCGGATCGCGATCGAGGTGAGCAGCACCGCGATCACGAACGCCACCACGAGCAGCAGGAACTCGGTGATCCAGCTGCTGTGCGACTCGGCCACGAAGTGGCTGGTGAAGTGGGTGACGAGCCAGCCCCAGAAGACGATGAACGAGACGACGATGGTCGTCGGCACCGCGTTGAGCTTGAGCGTGCCGAGCAGCGTCGCGAAGATGCCCGCGTCGTGGCCGGTGTGGCTGCCGTCGCCGAGGTCGCCGTCGCCCAGATCGCCGTGCCCTGCGTCGCCGGTCCCGACGTGGACGTGGCCGGGCTCGCCGTGGCCGTGGTCGGCGTCGAGCATGTCCAGGCCCAACGCGCCGAGGATGACCAAGAGCCAATACACCGCTGCGACGCCGAGCAGCACCGTGAACACCACGGTGGGGAAGCTCAGACTCTCGACCAGGACCTCGTGCATTGCCGTCTCGAATCCACCGTTCGCCTGGACGCGGGCCCTGCCCGCGACGCGCCACGGGGCGCTCGAACCCGGGGCGCCACGCGCAACCGGGGATCGGAGGCTGCCACACTCCGGCGGGCGACGTCGAGGGGAAGACGTCGCTTCGCCACAGGTGCGGTGGCGGTACCGGAGCGTCCGCGCAGGTATTTCGAAGTCCTCGCGCGCCGAGCCGCGCGGCGTCGATGACCGCTGGTCATCCGCGACGCGACGCGTCACCCTGTCGTCGGGCGAGCCGCGTGAATCCGAGCGAACCGCATGCGAGCCGCGCCTCGCACCGTGACCGGGCCCGAACGCGGTTCCGCGGGGTTTGCCTGGCGCTGGGCCTGGCCGGGTGTCGGCCGACGGACGGCGCCCATGCGCGCATGCCCGACGCGCGCCCGATGACGTGGCGCTACGACGCAGAGCTCGGCGAGGCGGCCGGGTCCATCTCGGTCCGCATGTGCTTCGACGGCGCGACGCCGACGGCGCTGCGCCCGATCGTCGGCGAGGCCCTCGAGCACATCGAGGACTTGACGATCGACGGGGGTTCGACTGCGCTCTCGAGCGACGCTGGTCTGGTCTCGCTCGCGGCCCTGCGGCCCGGCGAGTGCGTGCGCTGGCGGGTCGACCTCGGTGAAGGCGCGGCGCGCAACGGCGGTCGCGCGCTGTCCCGCATCGGCGACAGCGTGCTCGTGCGCCAGTCGAGGTGGTTGCTGTGGCCCACCGACGCGCCCAAGGGCGCGCGACCCGAGCTGACCCTGCGCACGCCGCCTGGCGTGCGCGCCTCGGTCCCGTGGCCGCTCGTCCGCGGCACGCGGGATGGCGCCGAGGCGACCTACGCCCTCGACGTCACCGTCGCGCGGTGGCTCGGCTACAACGCCTTCGGCCGCCTCGACATCGATCGCTTCGAGCACCAGGGCGCGCAGATCGAGATCGTTCGGCTCGACCAGCCGATCGCCTGCGACGCGGCGGGCGTGCGGCGGTGGATCACCGACGCGGCCGACGGCGCCGCGATGCTGTACGGCCGCTACCCCCGCGATCAGCTGCAGGTCGTCGTCGTGCCCGTCGACGAGGGCGACGGCGCGACTTATTTCGGCGCCGCCGCGCGGGGCGGCGGCGCAGGCGTGTACCTCCTGCTCGACGACGACGCGACCGCCGATCGGCTGCCCGGCGGTTGGACGACCGTGCACGAGTTCCTCCACCACGGCATGCCGTTCGTGAAGGACGCGTGGATGTCCGAGGGCTTCGTCTCGTACTACACCGAGGTGATGCGCACGCGGCAGGGCCACCGCGACGAGGCCACCGGCTGGCTCGAGCTATGGGACGCGTTCGAGCGCGGGCGCAGCGGCGGCCGCGGGCTCACGCTGCAGCAGACCAGCGACGACATGCACGGGACGTTCGCCTACCAGCGGGTGTACTGGGGCGGGGCCGCGATCGCCTTCGACCTCGACGTGCAGCTGCGGCTCGACAGCGGCGGCAAGCTCGGCCTCGACGACGCGATGAAGCATCTGCGGGCGTGCTGCGGTGACGCCACCTTCCAGTACGACGCGCAGGTGCTCCTCGAGATCCTCGACCGTTGGTACGGCCAGCCGCTGTTCACCTCCACGGCGCGGCGACACCTCGCCTCACGCGAGTTCGCCGACATCACCGCGATCTACGGGCGGCTCGGGCTCGCCCACCGCGGTGACGCGATCGCGATCGACCCGAGCTCGCCGGGCGCAGCCGCCCGCGCCGCGATCATGGCCCCGCGCCCGGCCGCCGCGCGCACACCGTAGTCCGCCGCGCAGGCCCGTGCGATGCTCCGGGCGTGCACCGCCCCCGTCGCCCGAGGATCCTGCTCGTCCTGCTCCTCGCCGCAGCATGCAAGCCCCCAGCGCCCACGCTGTCGCCCGCGACGCCGCTCGGCAACGCGATGCCGGACCCCGAGCGCGTCGCCGAGACCCAGGCCGCGAAGGACGGCAAGCAGGGCGCGGTGAAGATCGCGTACTGCATCGACACCGACGGCAAGCCCCAGGGCCTGCGCGTCGTCGAACCGCTCGAGCCCGAGTTCGACGCGCTCGCCCTCGAGACCGTGGGCGCCTGGCGCTTCGAGCCCGCGACCCGCGACGGCGCCGCGGTCGAGGACTGTACGGATGTCCGCATCGAGCTGCGCCCCGCCGCCGAATGAGCCGAGCTCGACGCAGACCCGCATCGCGCTCTCGCCCCGCCGCCGAACCAGGCGCGGAACCGCCGGTTGTTCGCCAGGGCGCAGGCCGCCTGCTACACCGCGGACGCGTGACCGGCGGCCGGCGCAACATCGGGCTCACCCTCGCCGGCGGCGGCAACCGGGCCTTCTTCGGCCTGGGCGTGCTCCACCGCTGGGGTGACCGCCTGCGGCCGCGGCTGGGGGCCCTCGCGGGCTGCAGTGCCGGGGCCGCGGTCGCGATCGTGTGGCTCACCGGACGCGAGGTCCCGACCCGCGCGTTCTGGCGGGCGCGTCGCGGCGGCATGACGCGCAACTTCGAGTGGTCGCGGGTGCTGCGGGGTCAGTCGCCTGCGCCGCACGGCGCGATCTACCGCGACACGCTGCTGTGCGCCGCCGCGGAGGGCGGGCTCGAGCGGGTGCAGGCCGCCCCGTTCCCGGTGCTCGTGCTCGCGGCCGCGTTCCCACGCGTCGTGCCCGCGCCGCTCGGCGCCGCGATCGGCCTGGCGGTGTACAACGTCGAGAAGCGGCTGCACCCGGCGATGGTCCACCCGACGTACGGGCGCCGCATCGGGTTCGTGCCGCGGCTGTTCGACGCGCGCACGTGCACCAGCGCCGAGGAGCTCGCGGACCTCGTGATCGCGTCGTCGTCGACGCCACCGTTCACCCCGATCGGCAGCTTCCGTGGCGAGGCGCTGCTCGACGGCGGCATGATCGACAACGTCCCGGCCTTCGCCGCCGAGCAGGTGCCGGGGATCCTGCGCAACCTCGTGGTGCTGACGCGGCCCTACCCCCGCGACGCGCTCGGCACCGGCGGCGACGCGGGCACGCGGCTCTACGTCGCGCCCAGCCGCGCGGTGCCGATCGAGCGCTGGGACTACACGCGGCCCGATCTCCTCGACGCGACGATCGAGATGGGCGAGCGCGAGTCCGTCGATCACGACACCGCGCTCGGCCGACTCCTCGCCGTGTGAGCGCGCGCGGGGTCATCGCGCCGGGAGGGCGGCGCGCCGGCTGCGGACCACCCACACGATGCCGCCCGCGAGCAGCCCGAGGCCGGCGACCGTGACAGGGATCCCGACCGCGAGCAGTCTCCGCCCCCCGGTGTCGCGGGCATGGACCTCCCCCTCGGTTCGACCGTCGCCGGCGATGAGGCGCGAGTGCACGCCGATCGCGGTGATCGACGCGCCGCAGGCGACCGCGAGCGCACCGAAGCCGACGGCCGCCACCGCGATGGGTCGGGCGGCCGGCCGCGGTGTCGGGCGCTCCGGCATCGGCCGCGGCGCGGGCGCGGGCCGCGGCACAGGCACGACGGGGGCGGGCACATCGAGCGTCGCCGCGCCGACGAGCAGCGACAGCACGGCGTGCGCGACGGCGGACATTCGCCGAGCATAGCCCGTCCGGATTAGAAGAAGCAGGAGCGGCACGCACCGACGCTCGCGCCCGCGGAGCGCTCGCAGAACTCCGACGGCCCGCAGTTCTCGTCGCTCGCACAGCCGGGCACGCAGCTCCAGTTGGCCGCGTCGTCGCAGTACTGGCCGGCGCCGCAGTCCGAGCCGGTGCAGCGCGAGCGGCCGGTCCGCGAGGGCACCACGCAGCCCGGCGGCGGCGCGTGGGCGGTGTGCTGGGCGCACGGTTCGCAGCGACCGACGGCACCGCCGCCGCTGCGCACACACGTGTCGCGCGGGCCGCAGTCCTCGTCGCTCGCGCAGCCGGGTCGACAGTCGGGGGTGTCGAGATCGTCGCAGTACATCCCCGCGCTGCAGTCGTGGAAGAAGCACGGGCTGTCGCCGGTGCGCGCGGGGCCCGGGCACATCGCCGGCTCGGGCGTCGCCGCGGGCCGACGTTCGCCGGGGGCGTCGGCGATCTCGGGCCCGACGTGCTCCACCGAGCAGCTGGGCTGCAGCTGCCACTGGCACCCCACGAGGCCGAGCACCACCACACACGCTGGGACCATGCCCGTCGGTCGGATCACGGCGCGCCCAACCCGCCCGCGATCACGCGCATTCCCCCGCGACGCGGGCCCAGGCCACCCTCGGCCCTCGGGCTTCTCACCGCGCGGCGGGTTGTGTAGAAGGGCTCGCCATGGGCCGCACGTTCGAGAACCGAAGGTTGCAGATCCTCAAGCGGGGCGACCGCGACGCGAAGGCGTTCACCCGAGCCGGCCGCCAGATCAGCATGGCGGTCAAGGCCGCCGGCCCCGACCCCGACGCCAACGCGTCGCTGCGCCGGGCGATCCAGAACGCCCGCGCGGCGAACATGCCCAAGGATCGGATCCAGAACGCGATCGACAAGGCGATGGGCCTCGGCGACACCGCCGGCTACCAAGAGGTGCTGTACGAGGGCTACGGCCCACACGGCATCGCGCTGCTGGTCGCGACCGCGACCGACAACCCGACCCGCACCGTCGCCAACCTGCGCTTCACCTTCAAGAAGGGCAACGGCAACCTCGGCAACACCGGCAGCGTGTCGTTCATGTTCGATCAGTTCGCCACGTTCCGGCTCGACGCCGAGGGCCACGATCGCGACGAGCTCGAGATGGAGCTCATCGACCACAGCCTCGAGGCCCTGGTCGACGGCATGAGCGACGACGGCAAGCCCCAGCTGGTCCTGCGTTGCACCCGCGAGAACTTCGGCAACCTCCAGGCCGGCCTCGAGGCCAAGAAGATCGCCGTGGTGTCGTCGGGCTTCGAGTGGGTGCCCAAGACGACGACCGAGCTCGAGGAGGCCGAGAGCAACGCGGTGCTCGAGCTGATCGACAAGCTCGAAGAGGACGACGACGTCCAGCAGGTCTTCCACAACCTCGAGTAGCGGACGCCCCCGCGACGGGGCGCACGGCTACATGTCGATGGCGACCTTGCGGGGGTCGGCGCGGTCGATCTTCACCGCCACCACCGCGCCGGGCTGGATCCGCGGGATCGCCAGCGGCGACACGACGAGCGTCGCCTCGGCCATGTACGGCGCGCCGCCGGGCGGCCACACCTGCAGCGCGAAGCCGACCTGGGGCTGGTGGTTGACCTGCACGCCGGTCTCCCAGATGCGCGTGATGGTCGCCTGCGCCGCGGTGCCGCTGGCGAGGATCCGTCGGCGCTCCATCGACCCGCGCAGCAGCTTGCCGACGAAGAAGAGCGGCAAGCCGACGCCGAGCACCATCATCGGGAGCGCGTACCAGGGGAGCCAGGCGAACATCGACATCGGGGGTCCTCGCGGGCGGCAGTTCGAGGAGACAGACGCCGCGCCGCCCCCGATGTGACGCCCCCGCGGTCGGGAATTCCAAGCCGGCCTACGCCGATTCGAGCTGGCGCACCCGCTCGACCTCCGCGGAGAAGATCCGCCGCAGGGTCGCGATCGCGCAGCCGTAGGTGCTGTCCATCCCGAAGTACGACAGGCTCTTCGACAGCAGGGTCTGGCGCCGCGAGTACGGGGTGTCCGAGGCGTAGTGCAGCACGCCGAGGTCGAACGGCAGCAGGTTCGACAGGTGGACGATCTCGTCGGTGGGGTGGCGCTTGGGGTAGACCAGCTCGTAGATCGCCGAGAGGTACGGCCCGGTCTCCATCTCGAGCACGGTGTAGCCCTCGCGATAGAAGACCTGCATGTACTCGCGGTTCTGCAGGAACGAGCCGCGCACCGTGAGCGCCTTTTGGTTGTCGAGGACCGTCGATTGCGCCCACGGGGCGACATCGGCGGCCGAGAAGCAGTTGCGGAACAGGTAGGTGTTCTGCGAGTGCTCGTCGTAGGCCGCGGTCGCGAGCATGATGTCGCCGACCCGGCCGTTGAGCGTCGCCGCCTTGCCCATCAGGTAGATGCCGCGGATCTCACCGATGCCCTGGGCCAGCCGCGTCAGGTGGTGGTACGCCGCCATCCCCAGCGGGTAGTCGATGTTGAGGATGACCGCCTCCGAGCGGGCGAGGCGCTCGATGCCGGGCACCCGCACGCGGGGATCGAGCTGATCGGGCTGGACCCGCGCGAGCTCGACGAGCTGCGCGCCGACGTCGAGGTGACCGGGGCTGTCGAGGGTGGCCAGGCCGCTCTGGCCGTCGAAGGCCTGCACCGCCGCGACGCGACCGCCGGTCGGATCGGCGCGCAGGTACTGGCGCAGCAGGTAGTACGAGAGGTTGGCGAGCTGGCCCTCGTCGCCGGCCGCGCGCGCGCCCTCGATCGCCTGACCCAGGCCCTCGGGATCGCGCGCGCGGACCAGCTCGAAGATCGCCTCGCGGTGGGCCCGGGCGTAGCCGCCGATGAGGTTGGGCAGGGCGTGGGTGTTGGACGACACGAAGTAGACCGGCCGCGGCCACGTCGCGCCCGCACTCGAGTCCGCGGGCGAGCGCGAGGCGCCGCGCAGGTACGCGGGCTCGATCGCCGACCACCACCGCTGCGACGCGCGGCGGTACTCGAGCAGCGAGCCCGCGAGCAGGCGGACCGTCATGTCGCAGGGGTGAGCCGCGAGCGCGCGGATGCCAGCGCCGTCGTCGTCGCCGAACGCCGCGTGGAGCATGGCGAGATCGCCGACGTCGAGGTCGAGGGCAGCGGCGAGCCGCTCGTCGCGCTCGTCCGGCGTGCCCGCGTCGAGCTCGAGCAGCGCCGCGACGCCGGTGCGCGCGAGCAGCCCGTGCATCTTGTTCCACTCGATCTGCCAGGCGGTGACGATCGGCACCAGATCGTCGATGTCCGACGCGCTGGTGACGTACACGGCCAGCGTATCGACGCCGTCGAACCGCTGCGGACGACGCCGGCCGCGGGTGCCGATGCGCTCCCAGGCGGTGACGGCGAAGCCCTGGGCCTCGAACTGCTCGTTGGATTGCCCGGCGACGAGGCGGCGCACGCTGGGCATGCACGCGGGCAGGCGGGCCGCGGCGTAGGCGAACGCCGCGAGGTCCGGGCGAGCGTCGCGGGCCCCCGAGTGCAGGCTCGAGTCCGAGTACGCGTGGGGCTCCTCGAACGCCCGCACCCGCACATCGCCGCTGCTGCGCAGCAACGAGTAGTACGTGCGGATGTACAGATCGATCGCGTTGCTCGTGGTGCGTGGTGGCTGCCGGTCCACCCGCGCATCTTGGGGGAGCGCGCCGAGGTTGGCAACGTCGCCGCGGCGGGAGCCCGCGTCAGGGCGGATGGCCGTCGACGCGGAGCTGGTAGAGGAAGTACGGCGGCAGGCAGACGCTCTCGCCCGCACCGGCGCGCGCGCAGATGTAGTCGTCGCGGCACGCCCTCGTCTCGTCGCACGCGCGCATGCCCGCGGGGCGGGCACTGGTGCGCACGCAGTCGGCGAAGGCACGCCCGGTCGACAGGCAGTCGTTGAACGCGACGAGCTGGGGGATCGCGCCGCAGGCCTCCTCGGCGCCGAGCGCCTCGCACGGCGTCACGCACATGCCCCCGGGGAAGCCGACGCGGTTGTCGTCGCACACGCCCACGTCGCTGCAGGCCACGGCCTCGGGCGCGCGTACCCGATCCTTGCGCGCGTCGGTGCGGGTGCTGACCAGCCCGATCTCGCACGGCGAGCCGGCGCCGGGCGACGACGGCAGGCACACGCCGACCTCCGCGTCGTCGATGCGCGTGCACGACAGCGGCGCGCGGCAGCCCATCCACGCGAGGCCCGGATCGCCCAGGCCGCAGTGTCCGCCGTAGCTGCCGTGCGCGGGGAGCTCGGCGCCCTCGACGTCGGCGGGCATGCGACGCGGCTCGACCGCGGTGCCATCGGCGATCGCAGCGACGTACCGCGAGCGTCGATCGAGCTCGGCCTCGAGGTGCGGCGAGCTGCCGATGCCGAGCGCGTCGACGCGGTCGGCGTCCGCAGGCTCGTCCCCGAGCAGGTGGAACCCGGCGATGCTGCGGCTCTGGTGGCAGCCGTTGCACGCCAGCATGTCCAGGCGACGCAGCAGCGCCGCCGGGCTCGCGATGGTCGCGTGGCCCGAGAGCTCGAGCCCCGCGAGCTCGGCTTCGTCGAAGAGCGACGACCACGGTCGGTTCGCCAGGCGCGCGAGGCCCCGGGGCGTCACGGAGGTCACCGCGGTGGCGAGGTGCTCGGTCGGCGCGACGACGACGCCGCGATCGATGGCGTCGAGCGTGGCGGGCTCGCGCAGCCACCCGAGCAGCGCGGCGCGGGCCGTCGCGTCGCGCTCGAGTCGCGCGACGTCGGGCGTGTTCTCGAGCGGCTGCGGGATCATCCGGCCGGCCGCCGCGTCGCGGCCGAAGACCCGCAGCACGTAGCCGGCGTGACCGGCGAGATCGGGGCGGATCGTCGACGGCCAGCGCTCGGTCTGCACGTCGATCTCGATCGACTTCAGGTTCGCGAGCGTGAGCTGCTCGCGCGACAGCGGCCCGGCCCGCAGCGCGCCGGCGTCGGCCTGGCGCCACGACGCGGCGCGCGTGCGACAGCCCGCCCCGTCGTCGGGCTGCCAGAACACGACGTTGACCGTCATCGGTAGCCGCGAGGTGACCATCGCCCCGCTCGAGCGCGCGCCTGCGGGGGCCCGGTGCGCGAGCCGGTACACCAGCCGCGTCTCGCCGCAGCGATCGGGCGCGAACACCTGACGATCGAGGCGGTTGACCACGCCTACCAGCTCGAACCACGCGCGGTCCGAGGCGAGCCACCGCGCGTCGAAGAGCCGATGCAGGTGGCGCAGGCCGACCCCCGCGTGGCGGTCGCGGCCGGCGATCGCCTCGAGATCGCGCCGCAGCACGGCGATCATCGAGGCGTAGTAGGGATCGCGCGCCAGCGCGGCGTTGTCCGCCGCCGGGCGACCGAAGCCGACCTGGCCGAGGTCGAGCCCGTCGGCCTGCATCGCCGCGAGCACGCCCGGCTCGCGCACGAGCACCCAGGGCGGGGCCGCGACCGGTGCGGTCGCCGGCGCAGGCGTGGGATCCGGGGCGACGACGACCGGGGGCGCGGTGGTGGCCGGGGCATCGGACTCGGCCACGGCCGGCGCACCGCGGCCGCAGGCCGCCAGACCCATCGACAGGACCCACGCCCACGACCGACGAGAACGGGCCATGCCGCGGTGATCCTAGCAGCGACCGGGCCGCCCCGGGGCCGGCGCGGCTCGGCGCGTCGCCCCTTGCCCGCCGACGACCGCCGACACTAGAGTGCCGCCGACATGGTCGCGCCCACCGGACAACTCGAGGTCGTCACCACCTATCTCGAGATGACCCAGCGGCCCCGGAAGCTGCGGACCGCCCCCGCGACCGATCGCCCGATCGCTCTACTGCGCGCCGAGCTGCCGCCGGTGCACTTCTACCGCTACCTCTACGAGACCGTCGGCGCGCCGTGGCTCTGGTACGAGCGCCGCGTCCTCGACGACGCGACGCTGGCCGCGATCATCCACGATCCCCGCGTCGAGGTCCGCGTGCTGTACGTCGACGGCTGCCCCGCGGGCTTCGTCGAGCTCGACGCGCGCAACGTCGAGGAGATCGAGCTGACGTACTGCGGGCTCGTCCCCGAGTTCATCGGCCAGGGCCTCGGCCTGTACCTGATCGACGCCGCGGTCGAGCGGGCGTGGTCGATCGATCCCGAGCCGCGCCGCGTCTGGGTGCACACCTGCGATCTCGATCATCCGCGGGCGCTGCTGGCCTACCAGCACGCCGGCTTCGTGCCGTACCGCGAAGAGACCACGATCATCGACGACCCCCGGGTGACCGGGGCGATGTCCCGCGCGGCCACCTCCTAGCCCGCCCCGCCTGCGCCGCCCGCATCCCCGGCCGAACGTCGTTCGGTCCCGGGCGGTGGACGCCGTGCTCCGTCCATGCGAAGTGAGAAGTCGGACTTCCCACTCATGAACGAACCCGCGCCCGAGATGCTCAAGATGTCGGTGTTCGCCGTGCGCAGCGGGGTGCCGATCCCGACGATCAAGCACTACCTGCGCGAGCGCCTGCTCCCCGAGCCGGTGCGCACGAGCAAGAACATGGCGTACTACGACGCCGCGCTGATCCCCCGGGTGAAGGCGATCAAGCGGCTGCAGACGACGCTGCACCTGCCGCTGCACGTGATCCGCCAGGTGCTGGATCGCGCCGAGAACGAGGTGATGCCCGGCGACGTCGCGATCGAGGCGACGATCGCCCGCGTGCTCGGCGAGCTCGCGCCGCGCGAGTGCCTGTCGCGCAAGCAGCTCGCGGAGGCCGGCGTCCTCGACGAGGAGCTCGCGTTGTTCCGCGCGCTCGGCATCATCGCGCCGGATCTGAGCGGCGGCACCGAGCGCTACGTCGGCGACGACGTCACGCTGCTGCGCCTGCTCGGCCAGGCGCGCCGCGCCGGCCTGTCGGCCAAGATGTTGCCGCCGGAGATCCTCCGCGCCTACGTCGAGGCCCTCGGCAACCTCGTGCGCGTCGAGCTGCAGATGTTCCGCGCCGGCGTGCTGCCCGTCGCCGGCAACGATCTCGCGAAGCTCAGCGAGGTCGCGACCACGCTGAGCGAGCGCCTCGTCGTGCTCCTGCGCCGCAAGCTCCTGCTGCCAACGCTCCGATCCCTGGTCGAAGAGCCGACCCCTGCCCCCATCGACTGACCCGGACGACCCATGACGACCCGCACGACTTGGCTTCGCACCACCACCCTCTCGTTCCTCGGCTGCCTGCTCGCCTGCACCGCGAGCGACGGCGACGGTGACACCGCCGCCGGGACCACCACCTCGATGGGCACCGGCTCCACCGCGCCGCAGGACACCTCGGCGGGGCCGTCGACCACGCCGGGCGATCCGACCACCGCGAGCTCGTCGCCGGCGGACTCGTCGTCGGGGGATCCGAGCACCGCGTCGGGCAGTCCGACCACCGACGCGAGCAGCGACGGCACCACCGGGCTCGGCGAGCCGGGCCCCGATCTGCGCGAGCCCGGCCCGCACGGCGTCGAGACCGAGCCGGGCAGCGTGCAGGTCGGCGGCGGCTGCAACATGCAGTACGACGTCTTCTCGCCCACCGACGTCCCCGACGCGCCGACCGTCATCCTCGCCCACGGATTCCAAGGCAACCGCGGCTCGATGGTCGGCTGGGCCGAGCACTGGGCGAGCTGGGGCCTGCGGGTCGTCACGCCGAACCTCTGTCACGCGACGATCATCGACGCCGATCACGCGCAGAACGGCGCCGACCTGGCGCTGCTCGCCGAGCACCTCGACGTCGGCCCGGTCGCGCTCGCCGGCTACTCCGCCGGCGGCCTCGCGGCGGTCATCGCCGCGGCGGCGCGCCCCGACACGCCCGTGCTGCTCGGCCTCGACATGGTCGACGCGGGGGGCCTCGGCGCCGACGCAGCGCCCGGCGTCACGGCGCCGGCCCACGACATCACGTCGGAGACGGCGATGTGCAACAGCTCGAGCAACGGCGTGCCCGTGTTCGCGGCGATCGACGGCAGCAACACCGTACGGCTCGTCGACGCCGATCACTGCGACTTCCAGAACCCCGGCGATGGGCTCTGCGGCCTGTGCTCGGCGGCCAACGACGTGAACACCCCCGAGGCGATCCAAGCCGCGATCTACGGCATGAGCACGGCCGCGCTGCTGTGGCGGCTGGACGTCGACGACACGGGGGCGCAGTGGTGGACGGCGGGCGGGGCGTACTACGACGAGCTGTTCGTCGCGGGTGTGCTCACGCAGCTGTAGACGCGCCACGCCCCTTGGCCGCGCGGTCCCGACCGCGGGGCGCCAGCGCCGCCAGGACCGCCGCCGGTGACGCATTCGCTGCGCATCGGCTTACCCCCGATTCACGGGCCAAAGGCTTGCACGGCGCCCGGGATGCTGTTTTCCTCGGTGTGCGACCAGGTAAGCCTCCCGTGCGAACGCCCGAAGCCATCCTCGCGACGACTGCCTTCGCCCTGCTCGGCGCGGCCGGCTGTGCCTCCGACGAGCCGGGCCTCGGCGAGTCCGATGAGTCGGGCTTCCTCAGCGAGGCGCTCCACGACGACGGCGGGCCCGACGACGGCGTCGAGAGCTGGGGCGACGGTGAGCTCCGCGGGATCCTGACGTTCTCGTTCTACCCCGCCGACGCGCTCACGGGCCGCGACAACATCGGCATCGCGGGGGCGTGGCACACCGACGAGGCGCGCGTCGAGGAGATCGACGACTTCTACTCGGTGTTCGCGCTGCAGACCGCGTTCCCGCTGCCGCCCGAGGACGACGACGTCCTCGAGCAGAACGACATCCCCGCGGGCTTCGACTGGGGCGACCGCGACGAGTGGAGCGAGGCCGGCACCGCGTTCAAGCTCGCGTCCGGCGACGCCGAGGTGCTCGCGTGCCTGCTGCACGTCGGCAACGCGCTCGACCTCTACCCCGTCTACGCCTCCACGAACGCGAGCACCGTCGAGGAGTGCATCGCGCAGCCCACCGACTGGATCCCCGGCGCCGACTACGACCTGGTGATGTACGGCGGCGAGCTGTTCCCGACCCAGGTGCTGCTCGGGCCGGTCGAGGCGCCCGTCGAGTTCGCGATCTCCGAGCCGGCGTTCGAGTCCTACAACGCCGAGATCCCGCAGGGCGACGACCTGCAGGTCGAGTGGGACGGCCAGGGCGGCTCGCGCGACCGCATGATCATCCGCGTCTGGGACGATCTGAACCGCATGTTCACGATCCGCGCCGAGGACGACGGTCGCTACGACATCCCGGCCGACGCGCTCGCCCTGCTCGAGCCCGGCCCGATCACGATCTCGGTCGCGCGCGAGCGGATCGAGCGCATTCCCTTCGCCGAAGGCGGCGTCAAGGTCGTCACGCGGTACGAGCGACGGGGTTACTTCGACCTCATCGCCGCGGCCGCGATGTGAGTCGCGAGAGGCCAAGAAACCATGAAACGCAGAAGCTTCCTCCGAACAGCAGGCACGGCGAGCGCCGCGGCGGCCGCGGGCGTCTTCGGGATCTTGAAGTTTCCCCGCGGGGCGCGGGCGGCCGGCTGGGGCGCGTGGCCCAGCGACCGCCTCGATCTGCGGCTGCCCGACGATCGGATCGCGAGCAACGTGCTCGAGGTCCAGATCAACGGCGGGCTCAGCCCGTGGGACACGTTCTACACGGTGCCCGACTGGAACGACGACCTGCGGTACGTCCACCAGTTCTCGCCCGAGGCCGGTGACTTCGGCGACCCGCCGCAGCTCAACCGCGACGAGCGCTTCGCCGCGTGCAACTACGACGGCGAGCCGCTGTGGGTCGAGTCGGGGATCAGCGACGGCGACGGCGTGCCGCTGTTCCTCGGGCCGTGGACGGTGCCGTTCCGCAACCGGCCCGACATCCTGTCGCGGATGCGCGTGGTCGTGCAGCGCCACGACAACGTCGCGCACGAGGGCGCCAACCCGCTGTGCTTCACGGGCGATCGCCTCGGCGCGCCGCGCCTCGCCGGCATCGGCACCGCGATCCAGCGCTACTACAGCGAGAACCCGGAGGCCGGCGGCGGCGCGCGCACGACCCCGTACTCGTACATCCTGTTCCCCGGCGCGGTCGGGTTCAACACCCAGGCCGCGTCCGCGGTCGGGTTCCACCCCGGCTCGGCGCGACCGCTCGGTGTCGTGGTGGCCCCGAACTCGCCGCTCACCGCCCTGCTCGCGCGCACGGGCCCGGTCGACCCGGCGTCGTTCGACCGCGCGATCACCTACTACCGCCAGCAGTACGAGGCCCGCTTCCGCGTCGGCGGCCTCGGCTCACCGACCCGCTCGGCCGAGCGCGCCAACTACGAGTTCGCCGACTTCGCGCGGCGCTCCGCGCCCGACCTGCAGGCCATCCTCACCAACGAGCAGTTCGCCCCGATCGGCGCCCCGATGCCGCCCGAATGCGGCGGCGCTGCGGGCACCGGCCTCGACATGCCGCGCATGCAGGCCCGCCTCGCCGCCAACCTCCTCACGCGCGAGGACAGCCAGGCCCGCTACGTGCTCTGGGTCGACACGGGCATCAACCCGACGCCGACCGGTGGCCACGACAGCCACACGTTCCACAGCGCGTTCGCGTCGCAGAACATCACCCACACGCTGGCGGCGCTGGCGGAGATCATCGGCGACGGCCCGGGGCAGATCAACCTCGACACCACGATGATCGTGCTGAACACCGAGTTCGGCCGCACGCCGCACCGGCAGCTGCAAGCCGGGCAGACCGGCACCAACCACTGGCCGTGGGGCTACATCACGCTGTTCATCGGCGGGCCCGTGCGCGACCCCGGCTGCTACGGCCGCATCGGCTACCTGCCGGGCTCCGAGCCCGAGATGAGCGAGGACGGCTACGCCGTCGACTACGTGACCCCGGCCGAGAACCGCATCATGACGATGCAGGCGATGGGCATCTACCCGTTCTCGTCGCAGTCGTTCGCCGTCGGCGACGTCCGCGGCGGGGTCGACGACGAGATCGCGGCGATCGAACGCGTCCGCGGCACCTACCTCGGGATCAGCTGAAGGAAGGACGACACTCGACATGACCACGAGATCAGACTCCCTTCGTCTCCTGTGCCTCGCCGTCGCGCCATCGCTGGCGCTCGGCCTCACGGGATGCAACAACGGCGGCAGCCCGTCGGTGTCGGCGTCCGGCTTCGACAGCGACAGCGCCGGCGACTCCGAGCCGGGCGAGTGGCTGACCTCCGGCGAGGACGGCGGCGAGCCGCCCCCGCCCGGCGAAGAGGCCGAGCTCTGCGATGCGGGCCACGAGGCGTGGGCCAAGCGCGTCATCCCGCTCATCCAGGGCCGGCGTCCCGAGGGCATCCGCGAGGCGCGGCTGCTCGCGCAGATGGTCGAGCAGCTCGACGCGATGGACGTGGACGGCCGCCGCGTCGTCGCGTTCGGGCTCGCGAGCGGCGATCTGTACCTCGATCGCTGGAAGCAGTGGATCTACGAGCAGCTGCGCATCAACGTCAGCGCCGATCGCCGCAACGAGCTGTGCTACGACCGCTTCGGCGAGGAGTCCGACTCGACCGCGCTCGCGGAGTTCATCCGCGACAACCCGGCGGCGCAGCAGTACGGCAGCGCCTTCCGCCTCGGTGACGTCGTGTACAGCTCGCTGTTGCTCGACGACATCACGCCGGCGTATCGCGCGGATCTCTACGCGCGCCACTCCGCACCGATGATCGCGGGCAACGTGACGCACGCCGAGCTCGAGACGGCGAACGTCGGCAACTACGGCAAGATCTTCGAGTCGTCGTACCTCGGCCGCTTCACCGAGTGCATGGACTGCCATCGCGCCGAGATGTCGGTCACCGACGCGGCCGATCCCGAGTTCGATCGCCACTGGCCCCTGCCCGGCAACGTCGAGCTCGCGACCTACGGCCCGACCGCCGCGATGCCCGATGCCGCGAAGGCGCACGCGGTGTTCCGCCACTTCGGCTTCTCGACGACGTCGTGGCTGTCGCCCGCGGATCCGATCCCGTCGGTCGGCGAGCCCGTCGAGATCGATCCGGCACCGCCCGAGGGCAACGACCTCGCGTGGGGCATGGACGCCGACTGCGGCGAGTTCCGCTTCGACGCCGGCGAGGAGTTCACGCTGTTGCAGGAGCCCGGCTACATGATTGCCGAGTATCCGCTCGGCGCGACGGTCGTGCAGCTCGACGATCACATGCGCGAGGGTTTCCAGTCGTTGTACGACGAAGGGCTCGCGCTCGGCGACGACGGCACCGTCCTCGATCAGAACGTCGGCTTCGCGTGGCTGTACTCCGCGAACATCGCGAACCGCGTGTGGCGCGAGGCGATGGGCTACCCGCTGACCGTCGCGAACAACTTCCCACGCAACGAGACGCAGCGCGACGTGATGCAGGGGCTCGCCGAGGCGTTCTCGGAGAACCGCTACTCGCTGCGCAACCTCGTGGCATCGGTCACGACGAACCCGTACTACAACCAGCAGACGCCCGACGTCTGCGGGGCGACGACGGCGTATCACATGCCGGCGATCTTCGATCCCTTCACGAAGGGCTCGTCGGATCCGACGGCGCGCGGCAACGGTGTCGGCGACTCGTTGCATCGCTTCTCGGCGATGGTGTTGCTCGACTCGCTGTCGCGCGCGATGTGGTGGGACCTGCCGCAGCGCTTCGGGCCCTCCGAGGATCCCGACGAGCAGGCGGGGCTGAACTGTGGCGCCGGCCTGGGCGGCGTGTGCAACGAAGCGCCGGTGCTCGTCGACTTCCTGCGCGACTCGGGCGTGTTCCTCAACGACAGCGAGAGCGGCTACAACGGCGTCGACTTCACCGGCCTGCTCCACTGGGAGCTGCGGACGGCGCAGGGTCAACGCATCGCGTTCGACGGCGACTGCACCGGTCCGCTCGGCAGCGGCTGCGCAGACGTCGACTACATCACGCAGCTCGTCGGCATCGCGGCCACCTCGGGCGGCACGATGCGCGACGTCGCGGCGGCGATCAAAGATCGGCTCATCACCGAGAGCGGGATCGACAACTCGGGTGAGGCTGCGGCGATCGCCGGTGTGATGGGCATGTCGCTCGACACGCCGTGCGCGAACGTGGCGGCCGCAGACATGGAGACGGCCGCGCGGCGCTACGCCGGTGTGCTGCTCAACTCGCCGCAGTTCCTGCTCGCGGGCGCACCGAGCCGCGATCAGGATCCGGCGAACGATCCGATCCTCGTCGTGCCCGGCACCTCGATGCAGGCGCTGTGCGAGGTGCTCGGCGAGCAGGTGCTCGGCAGCGACTACACGTGGTCCTGCAGCGCCGACGGGATCACGATCAGCGGCTAGGGCGGACAGCCCTCGTTGATCCACGTACGGATCAGATCGAGCGCCGGGGCGGGGATCACCTGCCCCGGCGGCATCTGATCGCCGCCGTCGGCTGGCTGGGTGCCCGACAGCTTCTGCACGAGGAAGCTGCCGTCGGGATCGTTGGGGATGATGCGCGTGTACGCCGGGTTCGTGGTCGCGGCGACGTCGACGAGCGCCGCGAACGCGTTGCCGCTGAGCGTCAGGCCGGCAGACGGCGCGGTGCCGTGGCACATCGGCTGGACGGTGCAGCCCTGGTTCCAGATCGGCTGGATGTCGCGGGCATACGACGTCGTCGTGGTAATGCCCGTCGGG
>LNFM01000424.1_pt1 | contig 105042 bp, 99 predicted proteins | sample 596031 | NCBI WGS metagenome assembly LNFM01 (sample SAMN04254537, study PRJNA301005) | activated carbon metagenome | isolation source: dual media filters at the Ann Arbor, Michigan drinking water treatment plant | place: USA: Ann Arbor
GTCAGCGCGATTGTGTTCACCCCGGTGATCCAGCCCAATGCCGAAGTCGAGATCAAGCGGGCGCTGACCCGGCGGTTGGGCCGGCCGATTGATCTGACCTTGACCCAATCGCAGACTGAAACCGGTGCGGGCGCAGCGCAGCGGGCGCAGCTGTCCGCCACCCGCGAACGCGAGGAATCGGCGACCGCAGCGCGGCTTCAGGCATTGGCCCTGCGGCTGTCATTGGCGGCGGGCGTGCCCGAAAGCGACGTGCTGATCGACCGCAACCGCCGCCGCGCGTTGGTGCGGGCCAAGCGGCTGGATGGCGCTGGGCTGGTGACGTATCGCGCTCTGGAAACCCGGATTGCGGCGAGTGAGCCGGACTGGAAAATCGAGCTGATCCCACCGACTGTCGCGCTGCCTGCCGTGATCCCGTTTGGCGAGGATGGGCCGAGCGATGTGGGCGCGCGGGCGCTGGCATTGACCGGCTGGGCCGCCGCGCGGCTGGATCGCCCGGTGGTGCTGACCGGCGATGCCGCGCAGGGCGAAGCAGCGGCGGAAGTGTTGCGAGCCAGCGGCGCGCAGGTGCAGTTGCGTGTCGCCTCCGGCGCGTTACAGGCCGATTGGGCGGAGGAAACCGAGTAGCCTACGCCGCCAGCGAAATCGGCACGATCTCGCCCGCCAGATACAGCTTCTTCGCTTTGGCGCGGCTGAGCTTGCCCGATGATGTGCGCGGCAGGGTGCGTGGGGGGACGAGTTCGACGATGCAGCTCATGCCGGTCACCGAACGCACCTTGTCGGCGATCTGTTCGCGCAGTTTGATCCGCTCAACCGGATCGGACACGCGGCAATGCACCAGCACGGCGGGCGCTTCCTCACCGTTTTCCATCTCGATTGAGAACGCGGCAATATCGCCGTGGTTGAAGCCGGGCAGCTGTTCCACCGCCCATTCGATATCCTGCGGCCAGTGGTTCTTGCCGTTGATGATAATCATGTCCTTCGCCCGGCCGACGATGAACAGATAGCCATTGGCAGTGTAGCCCATGTCGCCGGTGTCGAGCCAGCCATCAACCAGACAGTCGTCGGTCGCATCCTTGTTGCGGAAATAGGAGTGCATTACGCTGGGGCCACGGCACCAGACCTTGCCGATCTGGTGATCGGTGCGGCTGTGGCCGTCTTCGCCGCGAATGGCGACTTCCATGTCAGGCAACGCCTTGCCGCAGTTCACAATCGCGCGGTAACGGGCCGGACGGCTGATATCGCGCGGGGCGCCTGACAGGCGTTCTTCTTCGACCAGTTCGACCCGGATGCCTTCGCCCGGCGGCATCACCGTCACCGCCAGCACGGCCTCTGCCAAGCCATAGGAAGGCGTGAAGGCCGATGCCTTGAACCCGGCATCAGCGAAAGCGTTGACGAAGCTTTGCATCACGTCCGGGCGGATCATGTCCGCGCCATTGCCAGCAATCCGCCAGCGCGACAGGTCGAACCGTTCCGCCACGTTGCTCTGGCTGGAAATGCGGCGCGCGCAGATGTCGTAACCAAAGGTCGGCGAATAGGACAGCGTGTTGCCGGGATTGCGGCTGATCATGTCGAGCCACGCCAGCGGGCGGCGCGCAAAGGCATCGGGCTTGAGATAATCGCCCGACACCTGATTGGCGATCAGCGACAGCAGGCAGCCGACCAGACCCATGTCATGATACCACGGCAGCCAGCTGACGCAGCGGTCGTTTTCGCCCAGGTTCATGGTGGTCGAATGACCATACAGATTGTGCAGCAGCGCCCGGTGCGTCACTGCCACCCCGGTCGGGAACCGGGTCGATCCGCTGGAATATTGCAGGTAGCAGATATCGTCCGGGCTGGCTTCGGGAAGCTGGCAATCGGGCGCGGGACGCTGGGCAAAATCCTGCCAGCTTTCCGATGCACACCCCTGCCGCGCGGCGGCGGCGGCGGCCATTTCGGCGATTTCTTCGGGGTAGAGCAGGACTTTGGGATCAGAGCTTTGCAGCTGGATCGCCAATTGCTCGATAAAGCTTTCCTTGCCCCCGAACGTCGTGGGCAGCGGCAGCGGCACCGGCCAGGCGCCTACATAAACGCAGGCGCAGAACAATGCGGCGAAATCCGCGCCGGTTTCCGCGATCAGGGCGACGCGGTCTTCCTTGCCGATCCCTGCCGCGATCAGGCGCCGCGCCATTACCAGCGCATCGTCGCGCATTTCGGAATACGGATAAACCCGCGCCAATTCCCCGCGCATATCGTGGAAATTTAGGCCCTTCTGGCTGCGGGCAGCATAGTCGATCGCATCGTTGAATGTTGCAAATTGCGCACGGATTCGCGGCAGGTCGCAATCATTCGGCGTCGGCGTAAAAACGGCGTCGGTCATATTTTTCAACGATACCCGTCAGTTGCGGCGCGTCCCAAGGCAGTCTCCCGCTCGCGCTCTAGCGTAACCCCGATGAGCCAGTCATAGTCTGGCGTAGTCCAATGTTTCGCATTTAATAAGGAAGGTGGCACGAATAAGGCGAAATGGTTTCACGTAAAGCGAATTCGTCATCGTCCGGTCTTGGTACAGGGGACGATTTCGGGCGGCGACGCCGGGACCAAAAGCGGGTGAAACCGCCGCTGCACGAGGCTGCCCTACGCGATCTGGCGCTACATTATGCCGCGCGGTTTGCCACCACCGGGGCGCGGCTTGAACAATATCTGGCGCGCAAGTTGAAAGAGCGCGGAGTGGCCGAGGATGCAGACGGACGCACCGTTCAGATCGACATTCCTGCGCTGGTCGCCCGGCTGGTTGAGCTGGGGTATGTCGATGATGATGCTTATGCCCGGGCACGGGCGAGGGATCTGGGCGCACGCGGTTATGGCGGGCGGCGGGTGGAACAGGTGCTGCGCTTTGCCGGGGTGGGTGAAGGGCTGCGGCAGGCGCACGCGCCGGGCGAAGCCGCGGGCCGCAAGGCCGCCGCGCTGATGGCGCAGAAAAAGCGGCTTGGCCCGTGGAGCGGTGAGAAAGCCGCGCCCGTTGACGCCCTCGCACGGCGCAAGGCGCATGAAAAAGCCGTTGCAGCAATGCTGCGCGCAGGCCACCAGTATGATCATGTGCGCTTCATCCTCGCCGCGAGCCGGATTGAGGATGTGGACGAATGGCTGAATGAAGCCGCTGATGAGGAAGAGGCAGACCAATGGTAAAACCGCAGTGGCTGACGGCAGGCGTAATGGCGCTGGGATTGCTGGCGGCGTGCTCGCCCGGCGAAGGCGCGACCGCGCGGGCGCAAGCCCCTGCTGCTGCGACGCAGAGCGTGCGCCACCCGGTCTCTGGCCTCGAGGTGATCGACCTGGTGGTGGAGCGCGGTTCCAAGAAGCTCCCGTTCAAGGTCGAACTCGCCGCCAGCCCAGAGGCGCAATCCAAGGGCCTGATGTTCCGCACTGAACTCGGGCCGAATGAAGGGATGCTGTTCCCGTCGGCTGCGCCCGAACCGCGCAGTTTCTGGATGAAGAATACGCCGCTGTCGCTCGACATCATCTTTGTCGGGTCGGATGGGCGGATCAGCAATATCGCCGCCAACACCGTGCCCTATTCGCTCGATTCGGTGGCATCATCGGGCTTTGCGATCGCAGTGCTTGAATTGCGCGCGGGCCGCTCAGCCGAGCTTGGAATCGTGCCGGGTGATAGGGTTATATATAGCCTGCCCGAGTGATCTCCCTCTTGGCGCTGGAACCGTATTCCGCTAGGCGCCGCTGCATGGGAATCCTTGGAAAAATCTTCACCTGGTGGGACGGCGCGACGCTCGGTACGCAGCTTTGGGCCAGCCGTGCGGGCGGTGACCACGTTGGCACTGACGGTGCGGGCAATAAATACTACCGCGCCAAACCAAAAGCCGAGGTTGCCAACGACGGCTCCTACACCAGCCGCGACAAACGCTGGGTGATCTATAACGGCGCGAATGATGCCAGCCGCGTGCCCGCCGAATGGCACGGCTGGCTGCACGGCACCTATGACGACGTGCCCGAAAGCCACCTGCCCCCGCCCAAGATTTGGGAGGTGGATTACACCCCCAACGCCACCGGCACCGCGCAGGCGTACTATCCGCAAGGCGCGCTGGAGCGCGGCGGCAAGCGCGCGCGCGCCGTGGGCGATTACGAAGCGTGGACGCCCGGCAGCGAAGACAGCTGAGGCGATAAGGTGCGCGCTATTTTCCTTGCCGCGCCGCTGGCTAGCGCGCTTGCCCTTGCCGCGTGCGGGGACGCTCCGGCTGAGCCTGAAACGGTGCAGGTCGCGCTTGGCAAAGCCACGCCCGCCCCGGCAGCAAGCGGTTCGGCGGCATCTGCGAATTCGGGCAATGATTACGGCGCGACCCCGATGGAAGACCGCGTGGCGATCATCGGCCTGCTCAACAAACGCAACAATGTCTCGGAAGAAATCAAGCTGAAGCCCGGCGAGAGCCGCGAAGTTGGCCCGGTGATCATCCGCGTATCGGCGTGTGAACGCACCGCGCCGTGGGAACTGCCGCAGGAAACCGGCGCGTTCGTGCAGGTCGATATCCGTGAGCGCGGGCAACAGCAACACCGCCGGGTGTTTTCAGGCTGGCTGTTCCGCGAATCGCCTAGCCTCAACGTGGTTGAACACCCGGTCTATGATGTCTGGGTCAAGGATTGCACGATGCGCTTCCCGGGCGAAGAAGGCTCGGCATCGGCGGAGAAGGCCGAGGCGGGCAAGCCCGCGCCCAAGCCTTCTGCTGTGCCTGAACCAGCGCCCACACCGGCAGCGACTCCAACCCCTGACGCATAACCCTCGGTAAACCGCCGCCATGCGGTGCCAAGGCTTGTTCGGGGCTGGCCATAGGCACCCTGCACCAGCTTGCGGTAATCGGCCTGTGCCAGCTCGGTCGCGCCCATGCTGCGCAAATGTTCGGTCATGAACTGGCAATCGAGCAGCGCAAACCCCGCTGCGCGCATGACCGCAACCAGCCATGCCAGCGCGACCTTGCTGGCATCAGGCTCTCGGCTGAACATGCTTTCGCCGCAGAATACCCGGTCGAAACTGACGCCGTACAGCCCGCCAACCAGGCGCGGCGCGCCGCCATCCCCGCGCACCCAGCATTCGACCGAATGTGCATGGCCCGCGCGGTGGAGCGCGATGTAGCTTTGGATGATTCGCTCGCTGATCCAGGTTTCGGGATGATCTTCGCGCGGATCGGAGCAGGCACGGATCACCTGTTCGAACGCCCGGTCGACCGTCACGGTGAAACGGTCGGCGCGCAGCACCTTGCGCAGGGATTTCGACAGGTGAAGCCCATCCAGCGGAATGATCGCCCGTTCGCGCGGTTCGACCCAAAACACCTCGGTGTCGTCGCGCCGGTCAGCCATCGGAAAAATCCCGCTGCGATAGGCCAGCAGCAGGGTTTCAACCGGGATCGGAGGGCGATGGGGCGAATGCATGATTGCATCGCACAATACAGGCGGCAAAGAGGATTGCCTATCCCCAGCGCCTCCGATAAAGGCCTGCGCTGCAACGCGCTGCAGGGGTGTAGCTCAGTTGGTAGAGCATCGGTCTCCAAAACCGAGGGCCTGCGGTTCGAGTCCGCACACCCCTGCCATTATTTGTTTTGCGTTCCGCAGTCCCTTCGGACTGCGAATTCCTCGCTCACGCGACCTGAAGGTCGCGTCGCTGCGGGCGGCCAGTCGGCCTTGCGGTGTCTTCGACACCGAACCCCATCCTCATCGAACCTTTCGACTTTTGAGGGTCGAGAAGCCGCGCCCTTCCTGTGGCCAACGCGCACCGCGCCGTTCATCCTGCCGCAAGCCGAGCCGTGTATTTCTGTCGACGAAACGAGTTCATCGCAGCACAGGAGACATCGGATGAGCGCCTATACCTTCCGTTCCTCGCCCCCTGATCAATGGGTCAACCCGCGCCCAACGCAGGATCCGGCGCAGCGCCGGGCGATCCACGGCCCGCTGCAACCGATGCAGCAACCCGGCTGGATTTCGCGGCTGCTGGGTCACATCTAAGCTCACGCCCAAAAAATCCAGTGTGATCAAACTTGGTGCAACAGTGCTATCGCCTTTTGTGACCTCTATTTGACTGTATTCCAACGCTTTTGCCACTGCCCCGCCGCTTAAGTGACATGTAAGCCCACCATAGTGTTTTCCGACCGGGGATTCGCCCCGAGGGGAAACTAGGCGATGGAAACCACGTTCTTGACGACCGGGTATTCGGACGGCGACGTCGATACCAACTTCACCGATCTGCGCACGCTCAACGAAATCGCGGACGAGCGCTTCTCGCGCCGCCAAACTTTGATGGGCGGCCTCACCGCGTCGATGACGGCGTTTCTGGGCACATCCGTGTTGGCAGCTTGCGGCGGCGATGAGTTTGTTGCGCCTCCTGCGCTCGTCAGTGCAGGGCAAGACGCGACCACCACGGCTGGCCGCATCGTCACCATCGTGCCGACCACGACCAATTCGGCCAGCTTCACCATTTCGCAGCTCGCCGGCCCGCTGGTCTCGCTGATGGGCACAGGGGCAACCCGGACGTTCTTCGCGCCGGGCGTGAGCGCGCCGACCACGCTGATCTTCCGCGTCGACGCCAACAACCAGATTGATGACGTCAACATCACCGTGAACCCGGCAGAGCTCGGCTTTACCTCGGTGGCGCGCAACACCAATGACGTGGTGACCGTGCCCACGGGCCACACTGTTACTGTGCTGACCCGCCTCGGCGATCCGATCCTTGCGGGCGCAGCGGCCTTTGCCAATAATGGCACCGACACCAATTATGCCGCTCGCATCGGCGACCACGGCGATGCGCTGTATTATTACGGCCTGTCGAATGCTGGGGTGCGCGACGATTTCAGCTCGACTCGCGGCCTGCTGGTTCAGAATCACGAAAACCTCAGCGTGCTGTACCTGCACCCTAATGGCCCGACCAACCTGACCTCGGGCGTGCGTCCGGCGGCTGAAGCGATCAAGGAAATCGAAGCGCACGGCGTGTCGATCACCGAAATCCAGGATACCGGCAACCGCAACTGGGTGGTCGTGAACAACAGCGCGTTAAACCGCCGCATTACCCCCAACACACCGGTGGCGTTCAACGGCCCGGTGCGCGGCACCGCGTTTCTGCAGACCGTCGGCTCGCCAAGCGGGAACACTGGCACCGGCACCATCAACAACTGCGCCAATGGCTTTTGCGAATGGGGCACCAACCTTACCTGTGAGGAAAACTGGGCAGGCTATTTCCGCCGTGACAACACCGGCGCGGGGGCTGACACGGCCAATCGCACCGCGCGTGAATTGACTGCGCTGCGCCGCTACGGCGTCAACAGCAGCCGCGGCAATTACAATTGGGCGTCGCTGGCGGGCACCGATCCGATCTACACCCGCTGGGATGCGCGCGCTGGCACGGGCGCTGCAACCACCGACTATCGCAACGAACCCAACACGTTCGGCTGGGTGGTCGAAATCGATCCGTTCAACCCTAACAACGCCCCGCGTAAACGCACCGCGCTGGGCCGTTTTGCCCACGAAGGCGCATGGCTGAGCAATCTGGTCGAAGGGCAGCGGATCGCGGTTTACATGGGCGACGATTCGCGCCGCGAATACATGTACAAGTTCGTCTCGAACGCGGCATGGACCGAAGCCGATCGCAACCGCGCCGACCGGCTGTCGGTGGGTGACAAGTATCTCGATGCCGGCACGCTTTACGTCGCGCGCTTCAACAACGACGGCACCGGGACGTGGTTGCCGCTGGTGTTTGGTCAGGTGCCGACCCGCCCAGCGGTTGGCACCGAGCCAGCCTACACTTTCGAGAGTCAGGCAGACATTCTGGTCAACACCCGCCTTGCCGCCGACGCGGTGGGTGCGACCCCGATGGACCGTCCGGAATGGACTGCGGTCAACCCCGCCAATGGCGAGGTATACTTGACCCTTACCAACAACAACGCCGCGCTTCGCCCGATCACCGACACCAATGCCGCCAACCAGCGCCACTATGTCGAGCCGGTTGGCACGGGTTCGACCTCAGGCAACCCCAATGGTCACATCATCCGTATGCGGGAGGCGGGCAACCTGCCGACCGCGACCACATTCACCTGGGATATCTACCTGTTCGGGGCGGATTCGACCGATGCAAGCGCGGCCAACGTCAACCTGTCGGGCCTGACCGATCAGAACGACTTTTCGAGCCCGGATGGCCTGTGGTTCGCCCGTCCGCAGAACCCGTCAGGGGTGGGGCGTCCGCTGCTGTGGATCCAGACCGATGATGGTGCCTTTACCGACCGCACCAACAACCAGATGCTCGCCGCGCTTCCGGGCCGGGTGGGTGATGGCGGTGCGCGGACGATCACCAACACCGCTGCCAACGGCGCAACCGCTTCGCAGGCGACCATCGTCGGCACTGCGGCAACCAGCGCCAACTTGCGCCGGTTCCTCACCGGCCCGCTCGAAGCCGAGATCACCGGGGTGGATACGACCCCGGATGGCCGCACCATCTTTGTCGGCATCCAGCACCCCGGCGAAGACGCGTCTGATCCCAATGCGCCGAGCAGCAACTGGCCGCAAAGCCAGGCGGGCACCGCCACTGGCCGCCCGCGCTCGGCCGTGGTCGCAGTAACGCGCGATGATGGCGGGATCATCGGGCTTTAAGCCGACACGCCATCGCGGTGGCTATCAAAGGGGGGCGGGACAGCATCGGCGCTGCCCCGCCCCCTCTTGCATTCGGCCCCTCGCAAGCGTATTGCGCTCCACGTCTTTCCTGACATTGGTAGCGAATCCTGCCCCTCCGGCGACCTTGTCCCGGGCGGCGCGGCCCCCTACCTGAAAGCCGGTTGGGACAGACGCATGCATTACGCGAAGGAACAGGGCTGACATGGCCGAGCTGAAGAACGCCGCAGAACCGCGGGCCGAAGAAAAGAAGCGCAAAACCTCGGTCGGCGAATTCGCCCGTCAGGTGCGCGACGAGTCTCGCAAGATCGTGTGGCCGACTCGTGAAGAGACGGTGCGCACTGCGATTTTCGTGTTCATCTTCATGCTGATCCTGTCGCTGTTCTTCCTCGGCATCGACAGCGCGTTCGGCGCGATTGTGCGCGGCGCGATCGGCCTGCTGCAATAAGGCCCGCTGGCCGCAACCCTTCTGCCCGACAGACCCATTCTCAAGGACACTTCATGGCTCGCTGGTACATCATTCACGCCTATTCCGGTTTCGAGAACAAGGTGCGCGACGCAATCATCAGCGAAGCCGAACGGCTCGGCCTGTCCGAAGGCGTTGAAGAAGTGCAGGTTCCCACCGAAACCATCACCGAAGTAAAGCGCGGCAAGAAGGTGCAGGTCGAACGCAAGTTCATGCCCGGCTATGTGCTGGCGAAACTCAACATGACCGATGATGTCTATCACTTGGTCAAGAACACTCCCAAGGTAACCGGCTTTCTGGGATCGGGCAACAAGCCGCAGCCGATCTCTGAAAAAGAAGCCTCGCGCTATTTCGGTGGCGTGGCCGCTGCCCAATCGGCGCCCAAGCGCGAAATCAGCGTCGATTACGAAATCGGCGATTCGGTCAAAGTGCTCGACGGCCCATTCGCCAGCTTCAACGGGATCGTGGAAGAACTCGATTTCGACAAGGCCAAGGTCAAGGTTTCGGTGTCGATCTTCGGCCGCGCGACCCCGGTGGAACTCGATTTCGAACACGTCGAACTCGCGAAATAAGTTTTGCGCTCGCCCCTCCGGGCGAGCGTCCTCGGCGCTGTTCCTTCGCGTCGCTCCGGGCGCCTGTGGGCGCGCAGTCGCGCTTGCGGCCTCTGCGAGGCCGATCTGGCTCGACATGGGAGATGTTGGACAGCGATGAAAACCCGCCCCGGCATCTGCCAGCGCAAACGCCGCTATGCCACCCGGGTGGAGGCGGACGCGGTTGCCTTGCGGGCTGAAGTTACCTTGCGCGCCTACAAATGCGCGCTGTGCGGCCAGTTCCACCTCACCAGCCGCACCAAAGGCCTGCAACGCCCGCGCGTGCCGCACGGTGACGCGGTCAGCGGCTAGTTTCGATTGATTTTGCGCAGAGGCCCGCCTATGCGCGCCGCTTCGCTGGCCCTGAGCCGGTGATTCCGTGCGGGAGCACTTGCCATGCACCGGCAAGCGCGTTGGACCGCTTAACATGAGCTCCGGATCACAATCTGGGGCAAGAGTGCGATAGGAGTACGGCCCGATGGCCAAGAAAATTGAAGGCTATATCAAATTGCAGGTGCCCGCGGGCTCTGCCACCCCATCGCCGCCGATCGGCCCGGCTCTGGGTCAGCGCGGCGTGAACATCATGGAATTCTGCAAGGCATTCAACGCCTCGACGCAGGAAATGGAAAAGGGCATGCCGATCCCGACCGTGATCACGGTCTATGCGGATCGCTCGTTCACTTTCATCACCAAGACCCCGCCCGCCAGCTTCTTCATCAAGAAGGCCGCCGGCCTCAAGTCGGGTTCCAAGGAGCCGGGCAAGATTTCGGCCGGAACCATCACCCAGTCGCAGATCAAGGAAATCGCGGAAGCCAAGATGGCCGACCTCAACGCGAACGACATTGATCAGGCAATGAAGATCATCGCGGGCAGCGCCCGTTCGATGGGTCTCGAAGTGGTGGAGGGTTGAACCGATGACCAAGATTTCCAAGAAGGCCAAGGAACTGGCCGCGCTCGACCGCGAAAAGCTCTACACCGTTGACGAAGCGCTGAGCGTGCTGCGTCAGTTCAAGACCAAGTTCGACGAAACCGTCGAAGTGGCGATGAACCTTGGCGTTGATCCGCGTCACGCCGATCAGATGGTGCGCGGCATGGTGTCGCTACCGTCGGGTACCGGCAAGGACGTGCGCGTTGCGGTGTTCGCACGCGGCGACAATGCTGAAAAGGCGCTGGCAGCAGGCGCTGACAAGGTCGGCGCCGAAGACCTGATGGAAGACATGCTGGCGGGCAACCTCGATTACGACCGCGTGATCGCATCGCCCGACATGATGGCCGTTGTCGGCCGTCTGGGTAAGACGCTGGGCCCGAAGGGCCTGATGCCGAACCCCAAGCTTGGCACCGTCACCCCCAACGTCGCGCAAGCAGTCAAGGACGCCAAGGGCGGCCAGGTCGAATACCGCGTCGAAAAGCAGGGCATCATCCATTCGGGCATCGGCAAGCTGAGCTTTTCGGATGACGCATTGAAGGCGAACTTCAAGGCGCTGACCGAAGCCGTGGTGCGCTCCAAGCCTTCGGGTTCCAAGGGCAAGTATGTGCGCAAGGTCACCGTGACCTCGAGCATGGGCCCAGGCCTTAAGGTTGACCTTTCGGAAGTCGAAGGGGCGTAATTTTAGGGAGGCGAGCGCGTCCGCGCTCGCCTTTCCTCGCTCACGCTGCCTTTGGCAGCGTCGCTGCGGGCGCCCGGTCGGGCTTGCGAACCCTTTGGGCTCGTTGCAGTCCGACGATCAATAAACGGCAATGACATTCGGGGCCGGAAGCTTTGTGCTTCTGGCCCCTTTGTCGTGCGGCATAAGTCATTTGCCTCACTTGTTTTTTGTTCCGCCTGCACCACCTCTGGTGACAGAATGCGGCAGCCTCTCCTCCCCACAGCCGCGCTTCAGGATAAGAGATTACCCATGCCCGTTTCCCCCGACGAATCATCTTGGTTTGATCCCAAGTGGCTGGTGGTCGCCGTCGCGTTGGCCGCGTTTGGTCTGATCCTGAGCTATGACCTACGGTTAGGATTGGCCGCCGGAGCGGTACTCGGCGTAATTGGCGCCTTCTGGCTGTATGTCTCGCTTCGTTATGGCGCGCTCAGCACTGAACCGGCTTCCGGGCGCCAGACGCTGGTGGCGCGGCTGCGTTCGCAAAGTAGCAATCGCCGCTACGCCGCCGCACGGATCGCCGAAACCTCAGGCGCGCAACAAGGCTCGGACCCGGCCGAGCGCCCCTGACCGCGCCGCCAGCGCCTTGGCCTGCGCCACGCTGGCATCAAACCCGGCCCGCGCGCTAAGCAACGCGCGGTTGGTAAGGGTTGGCTGAAGCAGCACGAGGCTGGAACAGGCGGCAAAATTGGTGCCGAACAGTTCTTTGTGCGCGCCGTCACCCTCGGTAAAATCGAACCAGCGGTAGCGCCCCTCGGCAAATAATCGCTCCAGCGCGTCCATCTGCAAAACCGTGCCGGGCGACAGCCGCGCGTGCGCCGGATCGTAGCCGAGGTGGGCGTAGATCAACGTACCGCCTGTTTCTGGGCCAGCCACCGGCAGCGCAAGGTAAGCGACCGCCTGACCGCCCGCGCGGAGCAGGAACGCGCGCATCCGATCAGCCTCAGCCGCCGCCAGCATCGCGGCGCGAGCCTCAGGCCCATCGGGGAGGCCAGCATTCAGCAGCCGCGCCTGATAGGTTTTGGCCGACAGCGGCAGCGCGGCGGCGAGGAACGCTTCGACCTCGACAGGCGAGCGATGTTCGGTCACGGCATAGCCGCCCATCTCCTCGGCCAGTTTCTTCGCCTTGCGCCGCAGGGTTGAGCGGGTTTTGCCGGAAAAACGCGCCATGTAGTCGGCAAAGCTGCCGTCCATCGCGATGTAATGCCGCCGGTAATCCTGCCGCCCGCCTGCGATAAAGCCGGGGTAGCGCGCGGCGATATCGTCGAGCCGCGCGGTCGGGGCTGACAGCACACGTACCCCGTCTCGCCCGAGCGGCGGGGCATCGGGCAGCGCGCCGGCCAGCACATCCTCCAGCGAAAAACTCCACGTCGCCAGACGGCGCGGCACGCTCAGCAAGCGGCGCGAACCGAGGGTAAAGTCGATTGCGGCGGTATCGACAGCCATCGCCAGCCGTCCCTACAGCGCGCCGTAGAGCGTGTTCGACACGAATTGTTCGGCCAGTCGCAATCCGGTGCGCATCGCGGTGGCGGGCAGCGGTTGGCTTTGCGCGCGCGACGCGGGCAGCGGCGGCGGCGTGTGCGCGAAAGTGCCGGTTGCGATCCCGCGCATCCCTGCCAGCGCCTTGACCAGCCCGGTAAAGCGGCGGCGCACGATATGGTTCACTGCCAGCTTGCGGCGGTTGATCAGCTCGAACGAGTGGCTCACCAGCGTGAAACTCTCGCGCCCCTCAGACCGCGCATGGCGGATCGCGGCGAGCATTTCGGCCAGCGTCAACGCGGTGATCTGCGCATGACGCTGACCGCCGCGCATGGTGCCGATGGTGCCTGCGGGCACTTCTATCACGCCCATGTGGCGCGTCGGGTCGCGGGTTTCCGGGCCAAGGCTGATACGGCACAGACCATCGGTCAACGCCGGGCAGTGGCTTGAGTCATAGGCGACGCCGATTGCTGCAAGGGCGCGCAAGGTATCGTCATTCGCGCCGTAATTGCCTGCGCGGAACGCCACCGGCGCAGGCGCGCCCGCCGCGATCAGCGTATCGCGCGCATAGCTGAGGAGTTCGCATTGCTCATCAAACGGAAAGTCAGCGATGCACAGGCCGGTGCGTTTTGACGCCAGTGGATTGGCATTGCCCGCGTGGCCGAGCCATTCGGTGTGGCAGTGCAATTGCACGTCTTGTCCGGCAGCGATGATGGGTGCGACGATGTCCTCAATCGCTGCGACGCCCCATACCAGCGCGGGCATCGGATCGACGAAAAACACCGCCTTCTGCCCGTATCGCTCAAGCAGTTCGAGCTTGTGGGTGACGCCCGCTGGGCCTTCGGGGGTGATGCAGCCAACGGACCGGGCGAAGTTTTCCGCCCGCGAAGCCGCGCTCGGCCCGGAGTACATTCCCGAGGAATACTCGGTGTCGATCGTGATGAAAACGCGGGTCATCGTGCCTTCGGCTGTACCGCCAAAGGGTTAAAGCCGGGTGATGATGTCTCTTTCGGGGAGCCTCAGATGCCGCCGGGGGTGACGCCGTGCCCAGCGGTGGTCAGCCCTTCGCTCAGGTTATCGCAGCAGACCTTGAGGTCATCCGCGTTGACCGACCGCACGACGAAATTGGCGCCGACCCGGCCTTCGCGGAAGAACGGGTATGATCCGATCTGGCAGCTATCATGCGCGGCCTCGGTGCGGCGCAGCAGGTCGGCGACCTCGCTTTCGGCGACCCAGCAACCGATGGTTTCGGACAGCAGCGGCGCGCCGCCTTCCAATTGCCCGGTCAGCGCGTCGAGCATCCCAGCGGTAATGTGCGGCACGCCCGCCATCAGGAACAGGTTGCCGCGCCGGATGCCGGGTGCGCCCGACATGCGGTTGGGGATCAGTTCCGCCCCCTCGGGCACCCGCGCCATCCGCAAGCGGCCTTCATTCAGCCCCCCGCGGGTTTCGTAATAGCGTTCCAGCAGCGCGCGCGCTTCGGGGTGGATCACCACCGGCACGCCCAATGCGGCGGCGACCGCGTCCACTGTGATATCATCATGCGTCGGGCCGATCCCGCCAGTGGTGAACAGGTAATCGTAAGCGGCGCGAAGTTCGTTCACCGCCGCCACGATGCGGCTTTCCACATCGGGCACCACCCGCACTTCGGTCAGGCGGATGCCTTGCACCTGCAACCAGCTGGCGACCTGCGCGATATTCTTGTCATGCGTGCGGCCGGAGAGAATTTCGTCACCGATGACGATGAGGCCAGCGGTCCATATTTTTTCAGGTGAGGTCATGGGGAAAGGTTAGGGGAAGGCGCGCACAATCAAAAGAGATTCGTCGCCTTCCCCACGTCCTTATTCAGCCGCTTCCAACTGCTCTTCGGCCCCGCGCGCATTCGCGCCCGCTTTGGTGAAGGTCAGGATGCCGTCAGCGATCGGATCGTTCTTCAACCGCTTGCGATCGACGACATATTCCTGATTGAGCCGCCACGGATAAGCGACTGCGTTTTTGGGCATGAGATGCTTGCCGCGCTGGATATAGCCGCTGGAGAAATCGAACGCGTCTTCAGCCTCGATGACTGCCTCTTGCGCGGGGGTCATCACCGGGGTGGCGATGGTCGCGCCGGTCTTGCGCATGTGTTCGAGAACGCGGCAGATGTAATCGGAGTTGATGTCTGCGCGCAAAGTCCAGCTTGCGTTCAAATACCCGAACACCACCGCAAGGTTGGGCAGGTTCGAGAACATGCAGCCCTTGTAATAGAACCGCTGGTTGAACGCGACAGGTTCGCCATCGACAGAGATCGCGATCTTGCCAGCGACCGCCATTTTGAGCCCCGTCGCGGTCACCACGATATCGGCGGGCAGAAACTGCCCATCGGTCAGCCGCACGCCGCCTTGTTCGAACTTGGCGATCTGGCCGGTGACGATGTCGGCCTTGCCTGCCTTCATCGCGGTGAACAGATCTTGATCCGGCACCAGGCACAGCCGCTGTTCCCACGGGTTATAGGGGGGGGTGAAGCTCGCCTTGTCGTAATCCGGGCCGAGCGCCTCTTCGATTGCCTTGTAGAGCGCGTCCTTCACCTTTTGCGGCTTGTCACGCGCCAGTTTGAAGCTGAAGTCCTGCATCTTGATGTTCTTGAACCGGGTCAGCCGGTAGGCCAGTTTCTCGGGCAGGACCTTGCGCATAAAATTGGCGAAGGCATCCTTGGCCGGGCGTGAGAACATCCATGTGGGGGTGCGTTGCAGCATGGTGACATGGCCCGCGTCCTTCGCCATCGATGGCACGATGGTCACCGCCGTCGCGCCCGAACCGATCACGACGATATTCTTGCCCGCGTAATCGAGGTTTTCAGGCCAGAATTGCGGATGCAGAATTTGGCCTTCGAATTCGCCGAAATCGAAGCCGGGATCATACGGCTCGTCGTAATCGTAATAGCCCGAGCCGAGGTACAGGAAGTTTGCCGTCATCCGCGTGCGCGTGCCGTCGGCCAGTTCCATTTCGACATGCCAGCGCGCTTCGTCATGGCGGAAATCGGCGCTGATGACCTTGTGACCCAGGCGGATGTGCTGACGGATGCCGCGTTCATCGACGATCTGATTAAGGTAGTCGAGGATCGCAGGCGCATCGGCAATCGACTTTTCATGCCGCCATGGTTCGAAATCGAAGCCCAATGTGTGCATGTCGCTGTCCGAACGGATGCCCGGATAGCGGAACAGATCCCATGTGCCACCCAAATTGTCGCGCATCTCAACGATCGCATAGCTGTGGTGCGGGGCCTTCATTTCCATATGCGCGGCCATGCCGATCCCGGAAATCCCGGCACCGACGATCAGCACGTCGAAATCTGGCGGTGTTGCAAGCATCTTGGGTCTCTCTCTCCCGTGTCGCGAGCGATGTAATCACAAGGCCAACGCAAAAGCGAGTCTTGAATGGCAATCTGCAACTGACTTTGGCCACAACTCACTTGGGGATGACGGGCGGGTGTTGAGCCGCTAGGCGCGAGGGCATGAAAATGCTGCTGCGCCTGTCCGCCTGTTCGTTTGCCCTTTTGATCGCTGTTCCGCTCACCGCGCAGGATGACGTAAGCGAGGAGGGCGCGCAGAGCGAATTCCCTGACTCTGAAATCCCCTCTTCGGAAATCATCGTCACCGGACGCGGGCTTGATCCCGCGCTGTCGAGCGGGATTTACGCCACTACTACGCTAGAGCGCGAGGCGATTATCGCCAGCCCATCGGGCCGCCTCGATGATGTGCTGCGCGGGGTGGCGGGGTTCCAGCAGTTCCGCCGTTCGGACAGCCGTTCGTCCAATCCCAGCGCACAGGGCGTGACGCTGCGCGCGATTGGCGGGAATGCGACCAGCCGCGCGCTGGTGCTGCTCGACGGGGTGCCGATTGCCGATCCGTTTTTCGGCTACATTCCGCTGTCGGCGATCCCGCCTGAGACGCTCGGCGCGATCCGGGTGACACGCGGCGGCGGGTCGGGGCCGTTCGGCGCGGGCGCACTGGCGGGCACGATTGAACTCGAAAGCGCCGAGCCGGATGCCACTGGGCCATTGCTAGCGAGCGGTGCAGTGAATGACCGGGGCGAAAGCGAACTCTCCGGCGTGCTGACGCAGCGATTGGGGCGCGGGTTTGCGGTGGCCAGCGGGCGCTGGGACCGGGGGCAGGGGTTCTTCACCACGCCTGCCGATCAACGCGTCCCCGCCACCGCGCGCGCGGCGTTTGATAGCTGGAATGTCGCACTGCGCGGCGTTGCGCCGTTGACGGATACGGTCGAAGTGCAGGCGCGCGTCGCTGCGTTCCGCGATCTGCGCACGTTGCGCTTCGAAGGCGCGGATTCGACCAGCGAAGGGCAGGAAGCCAGCTTGCGCATCGTCGGGCGCGGGCCGTGGCAGTTTGATGCGCTGGCTTATGTGCAGGCCCGCGATTTCTCCAATATCGTCATTTCTTCGACCCGCTTCACCCCAACGCTCGATCAGCGCAGCACGCCGTCAACCGGGGTGGGCGGCAAGTTCGAACTACGTCCGCCATTGGCCGAAGGGCACGATATCCGCATCGGCGCTGATTACCGCCGCGCTGACGGGGAATTGCAGGAAGAGGCGATCAGCGCCTTCACCGGACTTGTCACCGAACGCCGCCGGGCAGGGGGCGCGACCAGCAATCTCGGCCTGTTTGTCGAGGATGACTTCCAGATCGGCCCCCTGCTGCTGAACGGCGGTCTGCGCGCCGATCGGACGAGCATCACCGGCGGGTTTTTCAACGCGGTCAGCGCCAACGGACAGCCGGTCAGCACGCTGATTGCGCCTGACCGCAGCGATTGGGCGCTAAGCTGGCGCGCAGGGGCGTTGGTCTACGCCACCCGGCGGCTTGAAGTCCGCGCCGCCGCCTACACCGGGCTGCGCTTGCCAACGCTCAATGAACTCTACCGCCCGTTTGTGGTGTTCCCGGTGGTGACGCAGGCCAACGCCGCATTGGAGAATGAACGGCTCGAAGGGTACGAAATCGGGCTTGATTGGCAGCCGGTGAACGCGTTGGTGCTGTCGGTCACGGCGTTCGACAACAAGGTCGAAAACGCCATCGCCAACGTCACCATCGCCCCCAATCTGCGCCGCCGCGAAAACCTGCCCGCGATCACCGCGCGCGGCATTGAGGCGAGCCTTGCGGCCAAGGTTGGCGCGATCAGCATTGATGGGTCGCTGGCGTGGACTGATGCCGAAGTGCGGGGCGAGGGCACGTCGCTCGAACTCGATGGCAATCGGCCCGCGCAAACCCCCGAATTCGCCGCCACCTTGACGCTCGGCTGGCAGCCCGCACCGGGTTGGCAGGTGGCGGGCACCCTGCGCCACACCTCGGCGCAGTTCGAGGATGACCGCGAGGTTGATTCGCTTGATTCCGCCACCACAATCGACGCATTTTTGGCCGCGCCGCTGGTGGACAAGCTGTCGCTGGTGGTGCGCGCCGAAAATCTCACTGACGAGCAAATCATCACTCGCAACCAAGGCGGATCGATTGATCTTGGCGTTCCGCGCACGTTCTGGCTGGGGTTACGCTACGGCTTCTAGTATTCTTGCGATTTGCGACACATTATTACGCCTGTGAGCGCTGCGCCGCATTCATGCTGCGTCGCAACACAACATGTTGCATTTATGCTACGCTTGTTCAGAACTTTTCCTATGACTCTTGTTAGGCGGCGGGACCCTGATAGGCTCCGGCGCACAACCCCAAGATCGGCACACAGACCGACTGGATTGTGGAGAGAGGGAATATATGATGCGCAAGTTCGCAAGCTTCGCTGGCGGCCTGATGGCCTGCAGTTCGCTAACCGCCCCCGCATTTGCACAGGATGAGGCCGCCGACGCCCCCGTAGTGCGGGATGACAACGTTATCATCGTGACCGCCACCCGCCGTGCGCAGGATGTGCAGGACATTCCGTTGGCTGTGACCGCGATTTCGCCGCAGCAGCTCGACAACCAGGGTGTGGTCAACATCCAGCAGGTCACCGCGCTCGCGCCAAGCTTCAGCAGCAGCCAAGCGCAGCTCGCCTCGGGCTCGGTGGTTTTGCGTGTTCGCGGGGTCGGGACGACTTCGAACAACATCGGCTTTGAAAGCGCCGTCGGCATCTTCATCGATGGTGCGTACCAGTCGCGCCCCGGCGTGGCGCTCGGCGAATTCGTCGATGTGGAACGGGTCGAAGTGCTGCGCGGGCCGCAGGGTACGCTGTTTGGCCGTAACACCTCGGCCGGCGCGCTCAACGTCACCAATGTCCGCCCCGATGTCACCGAATTCGGTGGTTTCGTGAATGCCGGATATGGCAACTTCAACGAAGTCAGCGTGCAGGGCGCGGTCAACGTGCCGATCGTGCAGGATAACCTCGCGCTGCGCGTCACCGGAGCCTACCGCCAGCGCGACGGGTTCCTCGATGTGGTCGACCGGACGGGTACCAAGGTTGGCGAAACCAACGATGTCGATCAGTGGCTGGTACGTGGCCAGCTTGGCTGGGACACTGACAGCGGGTTGCGCGGCCGGATCATCGCCGATTATTCGAACAGCCAGTCAAGCTGCTGCGGCGCGATTGAGCTTTACCAGTCACCACTGGTGACCGGCGGTGCCTATGCCGCGGTTGGGCTTGGCGCCAATGGCGGCAATGGCCAGCCTTCGGTCGGTATCGCTCCGCGCGATCAGGGTGCGTTCGAAGAAGCGCTCGACAACCGAGTGGTTTCGGCCAACTTCGCACCGCGCGCCGATATCGATAACTACGGCATCACCGGCGAGCTGGAATTCCCGCTGTCCGACAGTGCCGACCTGATCTTCATCGGTTCGTATCGCAAGTACGAAAGCTTTGAAAATTACGATTCCGATTTCACTGCACTCGACATCTTCAACGTCGATGCGCTGAATCTCGAAATCGATACCTACACCGCTGAACTGCGGTTGCAGGGCGAAGGTTTGGGCGGCAAGCTCAACTACATGGTTGGCGGCTTCTATTCCGACGAAACGCTCGACCAGTCGGTCAGCTTTGCGCTGGGCCAGGATTTTGGCGAGAACGTCGGCGCGCTGCTGTTCGTGCCGACCGGCGGTGCGCTGGGTGCCAACCCGCTGACCGCGTTCACCGGGGTTGATCCGGCCGGAACCACCAACACCAACCGGTTCCAGCAGGATGCCAAGAGCTACGCGATCTTCACGCACAACTCGCTGGAAATTGCCCAAGGGCTCGAACTGACGGTCGGCGCGCGCTATTCGTGGGAAAGAAAGTCGGGTGGCTTCACTCAGACGGCGAGCGACAATGACATCTGCCCGGCGGTGCTGACCGCAGTTGGGGCAGGCGGCGTGGCACCGGTGGTGCCCGAAGCACTGCGTCCGACCTTCATCGGGCTCGGCTGCTTTGGCTTCACGGCTCCGGCAGATCTGCCGCAAGCCGCAGCTCTGCCGCTAGTGCGCACCTTCCAGTCGGAATTCGACGATGAAGAGCTGATCTACACCGTCAAGCTGGGCTACGAAATCAGCCCATCGGTCAGCAGCTATGCCAGCTTCACCCACGGCTACAAGGCGGGCGGGATCAACCTTGATACCACCGCTGCGGTGCTGGGCGCCGATCCGAGCTTCCTGTCGGAAGAGGTCGATGCCTATGAACTCGGGGTCAAGGCGCAGACCGCCAATGGCGCGCTGACGCTGAACGTTGCGGCGTTCTATGAAGAGTTCAGCAACTTCCAGGTGCTGGAATTCACCGGGACGGCGTTTGCGACCTTCAACGTGCCACTCGCCGAAACCAAGGGTATCGAAATCGAAGGCCTGGTGCGCCCAAGCGATGAGCTGACGATCAACTTTGGCGCGACCATCCTTGAAGCGAGCTACCCCGATGATTGCGCTGGTACGCAAACGTCGGTGCAGGTCGTGTCGCTGTGCGGCAATGATCTGACCAACGCACCGAACGTCGTCGGGCTCATTGGCGCGCTGTGGGAAAAGCCGATCAACGATTCGACCGAGTTCTTCCTGACCGGTCAGGTTCGGATGGAAAGCGATCAGCGTACGTCAACGCAGGCGATCATTCTGCCCGATGCGGCAGCGATCACGGCGGCGGGCGGTCTGCAACAGGCGGTTGACGTCGCACCGCCGATCATCGCTGACATTCAGGACGGCAAGGCATTCGTGAACCTGCGTGCGGGCCTCAAGTTCGCCAACGGCGCCTATGCGATTGAAGGCTGGGTCAACAACCTGACCGACGAAGTGGTGCGCGGGGTGACCTTCAACACCACCCTGCGTGGCAGCGGCGCGGCCAACTCGCGTTCGGCCTTCACCTTGCCGCCGCGCCAATACGGCGTAACGGTGCGCGCCAAGTTCTAAGCAAGGCGGCTTCGGCCAACAGAAAAGGGGCGGCTCGGGATGACCGGGCCGCCTTTTTTTGTTTGCGAAGGCGCCTCCGCGCCTTCGTCCTCGGTGCGTTTCAAGTCCTTCGGACTTGAGCACCTGCGGGCGCGCGGTCGCGCTTGCGACGCCTTCGGCGTCGTTGCTGCGCAACCACTTGAGACTTGGCAGGGAGACGAAAAAGGCGGCCCGTTGCGGGGCCGCCTCCTTGTCTCGATCATTTCACCAGAACGGTCGCGCAGCGACCGCAAGGGCGACCGCCCGCCCGCAGGCGCCCCGTTGCGCCAGCAACGGGAACAGCGCTGAGGAGGTGCCCGCGTAGGCGGGCACGCATCACATAGATCTGGCGATCAGCATCTTCATGATCTCGTTCGAGCCGCCGTAAATTCGAGCGATGCGGGTGTCGCGGTACATGCGGGCGATGGCGTAATCATTGATGTAGCCCGCGCCGCCGTGGAATTGCAGGCACTTGTCGACGACTTCGCTCTGCAATTCGGTGACCCAGTATTTGGCCATGCTGGCGGTCGCGACGTCCAATTTGCCTTCGAGCAGTTTGGCGATGCAATCGTTCACGAACACCCGCGCCGCGGTGCCGCGCGCCTTGAGGTCAGCCAGCACGAACTGGGTGTTCTGGAAATCCCAGATCGTCTTGCCGAACGCCTTGCGGTTCTTGACGTATTCGACCGTCACATCGAGCGCCTTTTCGATGCCCGAGATGGCATTCATCGCGATCACCAGGCGTTCCTGCGGCAGTTCGCCCATCAACTGATAGAACCCGCGCCCTTCGACCCCGCCGAGCAGATTGTCAGCCGGGATGAACACGTTGTCGAAGAACAGTTCGGAGGTGTCCTGCGCATCAAGCCCGATCTTGTCGAGTTTCTTGCCACGCGCGAAGCCTTCGGCGCCTTCGGTTTCGAGCAGCAGCAGCGAAATGCCCTTGGCACCCTCGGCCGGATCGGTCTTGGCAACGACGATGATGAAATCGGCCAGCTGCCCATTGGAAATCCACGTCTTTGATCCGTTGAGGCGGTAGCCGTTGCCGTCTTTCAGCGCGGTCGTTTTGATCGCCTGAAGATCGGAGCCCGCATCCGGCTCGCTCATCGCAATCGCGCTGACGAGGTCGCCGGTCACGAGACGGGGGAGGTATTTCAGTTTCTGTTCTTCGGTGCCGTGGCGCACCAGATAGGGCAGGATGATGGTGTTGTGCAGGCTCGCACCGAAGCCTTCGACGTTGTGTTTGCCCTGCTGGTCGATCACCACCATGTCATGCCGGAAATCGCCGCCGTGGCCGCCGTATGCTTCGGGCACCGAGACGCCGAGCAGGCCCGCTGCGCCTGCTTCGCGCCAGAATTCGCGTTCAACCTGTCCATCTTCGCGCCATTTGTGCACCCGCTTTTCGGGCGCGTGCTGGGCGTAGAACTTGCCGACCGCGTCGGCAAAGATGGCGATTTCTTCTTCTTCCATGAATGCCGGCTGCGGCACGTCGATGACGGGCATGGTATTTCCTCTCTCTTGATCCCAAAACTTGTGCAGTGGGGGCTTACTTGCCCGTCCAGTTCGGCTTGCGCTTTTCAGCAAAAGCCGCTGCGCCTTCGCGCGCGTCGTGGCTGACGAAAACCGGGCCGATAAGCTTGCCTTGATTGGCGTAGCGGTCTTCCATCGCCCAGCCGCGCGATTGCTTCATCACTTGCTTGGAAACCTTCACAGCCAGCGGGCCGTTGGCCGCGATCTTGGCGGCGAGCGCCTTGGCCGCGTCGAGCGCCGGGCCGTCGGTCACTTCGTTGATCAGACCCAATTGATAGGCGCGCTCGGCCCCAATGAATTCGCCGGTCAGCGCGAGTTCCAATGCGATCCGTTCGGGGATCTGGTCGGGCAGCATCATCACGCCGCCCGCAGCGGCCACAAGCCCGCGCTTCACTTCAGGGACGCCGAACTTGGCGTCCTTGTGCGCAACCACGAGGTCACACGCGATCATCAGTTCGAGGCCGCCTGCCAGGGCATAGCCTTCGACCGCCGCGATCAGCGGCTTGGCCGGGGGGGCCTGCACCACGCCGCCGAACCCGCGCCCTTCGACGCTCGGAGTTTCGCCGCGCAGGAAGCCCTTCAAGTCCATGCCCGAACAGAACGTCCCGCCGGCGCCGGTGATGATGCCGACGCGCAGATCATCTTCGGCATCAAGGCGGTCCATCGCCGCTGCAATCGCCTCAGCCGCAGCGCGGGTCATCGCGTTCTTGGCTTCGGGGCGGTTGATGGTGACGATCAACACGCCGTCTTCAACGGTGGTCAGCACTTCGGGTGCAGCGGCTTCGCTCACGTATTCTCTCCCTATCGAATTTGGCATTTCGAAATGAAACTCAATTCTTGTGCGAGTGGTGCAGTGGGTTTACGTAACCGTCAACCGCAATTTCGCTAGATCGGAGAGGATCATCATGGCCGAAGCATATATCATTGACGCAGTGCGCACCCCGCGCGGGATCGGCAAGCAGGGCAAGGGCGCGCTGGCGGCCGAACATCCGCAGCATCTGGCCGCGACCGTGCTGAAAGCCATCAAGGATCGCAACCACCTCGACACCAAGACGGTCGATGATGTGATCTGGTCGGTTTCGACGCAGGACGGGATGCAGGCGGGCGACATGGGCCGCATGGCCTCGCTCGATGCAGGCTATGACATTACCTCGTCGGGCACCACGCTTGACCGGTTCTGCGGCGGCGGGATTACCAGCGTTGCGCTGGCCGCGGCGCAGGTCATGAGCGGGATGGAAGATTGCATCGTCGCAGGCGGCACCGAGATGATGAGCCTCACGTCGGCCATGGCGCAGGAAAAGATGCGCGCCGGGATCAAGCCGCCGATGATGGGCAGCCACAACGAACGCTTGCAAGCCGTGCATCCGCAATCGCACCAGGGCATTTGCGGAGATGCGATTGCCAGCATGGAAGGCTTCACCCGCGAAGATCTGGACGAAGTCGGCTACCGCTCACAACAGCGCGCCGCCGAAGCGATGGCAGCAGGCCGCTTTGCCAAGTCGGTGGTGCCGGTTGTGGCCGATGATGGCACGGTGCTGCTCGATCATGACGAGTATCCGCGCCCGCAAACCACCCGCGAAGACCTTGCCAAGCTGGAACCGGCCTTCCCCAAGATTGCCGATGTGCCATTGGACGAGAAGGGCACCACCTTTCGCAAGCTGATCAACCAGAAATATCCTGATCTGGACATCCAGCATTTCCACCATGCCGGGAATAGCTCGGGCGTGGTTGATGGTGCGGCCGCCGTGCTGATCACCAGCAAGGCCTATGCCGAAAAGCACGGGTTGAAGCCGCGCGCGCGGATCGTCGCCACCGCCAATATGGGCGATGATCCGACACTGATGCTCAACGCGCCGGTGCCTGCAGCCAAGAAGGTGCTGGCGAAGGCTGGGCTGACCGTGGATGATATCGACCTGTTCGAAATCAACGAAGCTTTTGCCGTGGTCGCCGCCAAGTTCGTGCGCGATCTTGGGCTCGATTGGGACAAGGTCAACGTCAACGGCGGCTCGATTGCCTTGGGCCACCCGATTGGCGCAACCGGGTCGATCCTGATCGGCACCGTGATCGACGAGCTGGAACGGCGCGGCGGGCGGTACGGCCTCGTCACCATGTGCGCAGCGGGCGGGATGGCCCCGGCGATTATCGTTGAACGGGTCGACGGCTTTGTCGATTAATGTGCCTGACTCCACCCCGGTGATCATCGGGGTGGGGCAGTATTCGGAGAGGGTGGGCGAGCCGGGCTATGCCGCCCTCTCCTATATGGACCTCGCCGGACGGGCGTTGGCGGCAGCGATTGCGGATTCGGGGGCGAGTGGTGACGTGGCGAAGGCTATCGACACGCTCGCTGCGATCCGCGCGTTTGAAATGTCGCGCCCGGATCGCACACCGCCGTTCGGCGCGGCGAACAATGTGCCGCGTGCGATTGCGAGCCGCGTCGGTGCGAACCCGGCGCGGGCGATCCTCACCACCACGGGCGGGCAGACCAACCAGCAACTGGTGGGTGAGTTCGCACAGGCAATCGCGGCGGGGACGAGCCAATGCGCGGTGATTGCTGGCTCGGAGGCCATCTCGACCGTGCTGGCGCTGTCAGCCAAGGGCGAAAAGCCCGATTGGTCGGAAGAGGTCGCGGGCGACTTTGAGGATCAGGGCTTCGGGGTCGAAGACCTGCTCGAACCCGCGCTGTTCGCCCACGGTGCGAGTGGGGCGATCCCGCTTTATGCGTTGGCGGAGAATGCGCGACGGGCCAAGCTCGGGATGAGCCTGGAAGACTACCGGCTCGAAATCGGCAAGCTGTTCGCGCCCTTCACCAAGGTGGCGGCGGCGAACCCGCATTCGGCGGCTCCGGTGGAGCGCACGGCGGAAGAACTCGCCACCATCACCGACCGCAACCGCATCGTCGCCGAACCCTATCCGCGCATGACGGTCGCCCGCGATCAGGTGAACCAGGCCGCCGCGATCATCGTCGCCAGCGCCGGGTTGGCGCGCGCGCTGGGCGTGCCAGAGGACAAGTGGGTGCATATCCACGCTGTCACCGCCGCGACCGAATTGAAGTTGTCGCAGCGGCCTGATCTGGCGGCCAACCCTGCCTCACTCGCCAGTGTCGATGCGGCTTTGGCGCGGGCGGGCAAGGGCATGGCGGACATCAACTACATCGATTTCTATTCCTGCTTCGCGATTCCCGTATTCAACCAATGCGACCATTTCGGCCTGTCGGTTGACGACCCGCGCGGGCTGACGCTGACCGGGGGCCTCCCGTTTTTTGGCGGGGCGGGGAACAATTACTCGGCCCACGCCATCGCCGAAGCCGTCCAGCGGGTGCGCGCTGATCGCGGCAGCTTTGCGCTGGTCGGCGCGAATGGCGGGTGGATGAGCAAATACGCGACCGGCATCTACTCCACCGACCCCGCAGATTGGAACGCGAACGACCGCTTTGCCAAGCTGCCCAAGGCAACCGACGCGGTGCCGGTGTCCGCCGCGCCGTTCGATCGCGCTACGGTCGAAACCTACACCATCAACCGCTCCCCCAAAGGCGACGCGGCGATCTTCATCGGGCGCAATGCGGCGGGTGAGCGGGTGTGCGGCAATGCCGACTTGACCGATCCCGCCACCGCAGCAGCGTTCGAAGGCGGCGCGCCGTTCGGGATGCAGCTTGCGGTGGTTCAGGACGAGCGCGGGCGGAACGTCGGGCGGGTCGTCTAGCGCGCCCGCTCGCCTCCCGCACTCTTGCGCTAATCGGCCATTTCTGGTAGTTGGTTTCAATTGAAACTAACTCCACGCACCTAGGGATCACCGCCGATGAACGCGCCAACCAAAGACCTGTTCGAAAATCCCGTGGGCCTCGACGGGTTCGAATTCGTCGAGTTTTGCGCGCCGGAAAAAGGCGTGCTCGAGCCGGTGTTTCAGGCGATGGGTTTCAGCCACGTGGCGCAGCACCGTTCGAAGGACGTGCACCTGTGGCGCCAAGGCGGTATTAACCTGATCGCCAATTACGAACCGCGCAGCGCCGCTTGGTATTTCGCGCGTGAACACGGCGCGGCGGCGTGCGGGATGGCGTTCCGGGTGCGCGATGCGTCCAAGGCCTATGCTTACCTGATCGACAAAGGGGCCGAGCCGGTCGCCAACGAACCCGGCCCGATGGAACTGCGCATCCCCGCGATCCGCGGCATCGGCGGAGCGATCCTCTATCTGGTCGATCGCTATGCGGGCGCAGGCAACGGCCTGACGATCTACGACATCGATTTCGATTACCTACCCGGGGTCGAGCCCTATCCCGATGGCGCAGGCTTCCACACCATCGATCACCTGACCCACAATGTTTACACCGGGCGGATGAAGTATTGGGCCGACTATTACGAGACCCTGTTCAACTTCCGCGAGATCCGCTTCTTCGATATCAAGGGCGAATATACCGGGCTGACATCAAAGGCGCTGACCGCGCCCGATGGCAAGATCCGCATCCCGCTCAACGAAGAGGGCGAAGGCGGCAAAGGCCAGATCGACGAGTTCCTCAAAGCCTTCAACGGTGAGGGCATTCAGCACATCGCGCTGATCTGTGATGATCTGCTGGCGTGCTGGGATCGGCTGAAGGCGCTCGGCGTGCCGTTCATGACCGCGCCGCCTGCGACCTATTATGCCATGCTCGATGAACGCCTGCCCGGCCACGGCGAGGATGTGGAGGCGCTCCAGATGCGCGGCATCTTGATGGATGGCACGACGGAAGGGGGCACGCCCCGTCTGCTGCTCCAAATCTTCGCGCAGGCACAGGTCGGCCCGGTGTTCTTCGAATTCATCCAGCGCAAGGGCGACGACGGCTTTGGCGAGGGCAATTTCAAGGCCCTGTTCGAAAGCATGGAGCGCGACCAGATTTTGCGCGGCGTGCTAGAAGTCGAGGAACCGGCGCAATGACCCATCCCGTCCACCTCGGCGGCATCCACCACGCCGCCTATCGCTGCAAGGACGCGAAGGAGACGGTGGAGTGGTATGCGCGTGTGCTCGGCATGAGCTACACTACCGCCTTTGCCGAAGATCACGTGCCATCGACCGGGGAATACGACCCCTACATGCACATCTTCCTCGATGCAGGGAACGGCAACATCCTGGCGTTTTTTGAACTGCCAAACCAGCCGGAGATGGGCAAGGATCCCAACACGCCGGCATGGGTGCAGCATCTTGCGCTGAAAGTGCCTGACGAAGCCGCGCTGCTCGCCGCCAAAGCCCATATTGAGGCGCAAGGCATCGACGTGCTCGGCCCGACTCACCACGGCATCTTCAAATCGATCTACTTCTTCGATCCCAACGGCCACCGCGTGGAATTGGCCGCCGATATCGGCACGGCGGAGCAATACGCCGAACTCGCCCGCGTTGCGCCGGTGATGCTGGAAGAATGGTCGCAGACCAAAAAAGCCCCGCGCCACGCCGATTGGCTGCACGAATTGGCTCGCGCGGAGCACGCGGCGAAAAGCGAGTAAGCTACCGACCGCGGCTTTGCTTGCGTTCCTGCTCGCGCTTGAGCTTGAGCATTGCCGCGACGTCGACCACTTCGGCGCGGGCGCGCATCCAGCTTATGGCCGCTAGGCTCCAGATCAGAGTCGCCACCAGATAGACCGCCAGCGCGACCCAAAATTCCGGGCGGCCCTCATTTGCTTCGGCATAAACTGCGAAAGCGATGCTCGGCGGCACCAGCAACGCTATCCACACCCCGAACTGCGCCCAGCCCTTCACGCCGCGCGGCACGATGGTGAAATTGTACGGGCCCTTGCGATACAGAACGAACGGCTTGTCTTCATCACGCATCATCCGATCCTTCGCTTGTCCCGCCCGCAGGTCGCCCGCGTTTCGCGCTCTTGCTGATCGCCACCTTCACCCCGCGCCGCGCTAGCGCCTCGCGCAGCAGCACCTCGATCTCGGCGTTGACGCTGCGCAGGTCAGCGTCGGCGGCGCGCTGAACCGCGTCGTGCAGCACCGGATCGAGGCGCAGGGGAAAGGCTTTTTTGCCCGCCATGACGCGTCAGTAAAGCGAACCTGCGTTCACCACGGGCTGGGTGTCACGCTCACCGCACAGCACGACCATCAGGTTTGACACCATCGCCGCCCTGCGTTCATCGTCGAGGTCGACAACGCCTTTTTCGCTGAGCTGGTTGAGCGCCATTTCCACCATCGTCACCGCGCCTTCGACCAGCTTCTTGCGCGCCGAAATCACCGCTTCGGCCTGTTGGCGGCGCAGCATCGCCCCTGCGATTTCGGGGGCATAGGCAAGGTGGGTCAGCCCGCATTCGTCAACTGTGATCCCCGCCACCGATAGCCGTTCGATCAGCGCCGCGCGCAGTTCCACACCCACTTCATCGTGATTGCCGCGCAGGGTGATTTCGAGATGCTCGATATCGTCATAGGGATAGCGCGAGCCGATGGCGCGCACGGCAGCTTCGATCTGGGCATTAACGAATTCGCGGTAGTCATCGACGTCGAACAATGCTTGCGCGGTGTCGGTGACGCGCCAGACGACCTGCGCGCCCATCTCGATCGGATTGCCGCGCGCATCATTGACCTTGATCGTCTGCGAAATGACGTTGTTGGCGCGCACTGCGATTTTCTTGCGTGCCAGCCACGGCAGCACCCAACGCAGGCCTTCGTTGCGGTCGGTGCCCTTGTAGGCGCCAAACAGCTGGATTGCGGCGGCTTCGTTCGGGTTGACCATGTAGAACCCGGTCAGGATCATCAAGCCAAGGGTGCCGGTGATGATCGCCCCGATCATCATCAACCCGTTCGGTTCATCTGGCGTGACCGCGCTGATAAACAGACAAACCGCCGCAACAACCAGCGCAAGGCTGACGAGCAACATCACATAACCGCTCTGAGTCGTCGCCGCCGTTTCACGGCTGCGATTGAGAGCGGGGGTATCAGAAAGGGACATGACGAATCTCCAGATGCAATATAATTATGATATCATATTTATATTATAGGGCGGAGCCGTCAAGCCGATTTGCGACGGCGTGATTGGCGCCGGTTTGCATCACCGCTTGGCGCGGGCCCCGGTTTGGCTGTAGCATAGAATTTCGGGCACCAACGGGGGAGGGCGACAGCAATGCAAAGCGGCGATGACAGCGCGCCCGGGCCGCGCCCCACGGTGTTCCTGAGCTATTCGCGCACCGACCTTGCTCGTGCCCGCCCAGTGATCGACTTGCTCGATGCCAATGGCTTTGACGTGTGGTGGGACGGGCGGCTGGAAGGCGGCGAAAACTACCTCCAGACCACCGAGGCCGCGCTGGAAGGCGCGGATTGCGTGGTGGTGTTGTGGTCAGCGACATCGGTGGATTCGCACTGGGTGCGCGACGAAGCACAGCGCGGGCGGGAGCGTGGTTGTCTGGTGCCGCTATCGATCGATGGGACGATGGCGCCGCTGGGGTTCCGCCAGTTTCAGCTGTTGGATGTCAGCAGTTGGAACGGCGCGGCAGATGCGGTTGAGGCTGCGCGAATTCTGGTCGCGGCGAGGGCCAAGTCTGGCGGGATCAGCGGCGGTTTAGACCCGGTCTTGCCCGCGCTTGCCCCTGTCTTGACCCCTGCTAGCCCTGCCATTGGCTCGGCTCAAAGTGGCGGTTTTTCGCTGTCCCGTCGCAGCCTGATGATCGGCGGGGCGGGGCTTGCGGGCGGGGCAGGGCTACTCGGCGCGTGGCAGTTCGGGGTGTTCGGCAGCGCTGCCAATGCAGCGACTTCGATGGTCGTTCTGCCGTTTGCCAACCAGACTGGCGATGCTGACAGAAAATGGTTTTCTGACGGACTTTCCAATGAGTTACGTTCAGTCCTCGCACGTAATCCACGGCTGCGAGTGTCGGCCCCGACCTCGTCCAGCGTGATCGAGAGCGAAGATGATTTCGCCATTGGTCGCAAGCTCGGTGTCGGCCACATCCTGCGCGGCAGCGTGGCCCGCGATGCCACCCGGCTGCGCATCTCGGCCGAACTGGTCGCCATCGACGGCGGGCTGGTGCGCTGGGCCGACAGCTTTGATCGCGGGCTCGAAGATGTCTTTGCGGTGCAGACGGAAATCGCTGAAACTGTTGCACTTTCTCTTGTCGCCGAAGTTGCTGGCGACGATGAAGCGCAGCGCGCGGTGGCCGCGCAGCAGGACATTGGTGGTACCGAAAATGTGGCTGCCTACGAAGCATTTTTGCGCGGCTTTGCGCTCTACGGCGTGTCGGTCGGCGAAGAAACCGATCGGGCCGCGCTGGCCCAGTTTGATGCGGCGATTGGGGCAGATCCGGACTATGCGGCGGCCCATGCGATGCGTTCAACCGCGCTTGCCGCGATTGCCAATGCCGCCAGCGATGCCGGGGAAACGCGGCAGCTCTACACCCAGGCCATCGCCGCAGCGGAACGTGCGATTGCGATCGAGCCCAAGCTGGCACGCGGCCATCTTGCGCTGGGATTTGCTTTGAATAACGGTCAGTTGCAGCGCGCCGCCGCCGGAACCCATTATCGCGCGGCTGAGCAGCTCGCTCCGGGCGATGCAGATGTGCTGCGCGGCGTGGCGACGTTCCATTCCTATGGCAAGGATCAGGCGCTGGCCGGGCAGATGATCGCCCGGGTGCTGGAGCTCGACCCGCTCAATCCTCGTGCGTTTCAGGCGGCGGGGTTTATTGCATTGTTCGCCCGCGATTATCCGTTGGTGATCACTCGGATGGAGCGCGCGCTGGTGCTGAATCCCGGCATGCCCAGCGCGCATTTCGGCATCGCCAATGCGCGATTGTTGCAGGGTGATGCGAAGGGTGCACTGACGGCTGCCGAAGCCGAACCGGTACCGATCTTCAGGCTGACAGCAACAGCGATTGCAGCTGAAAAACAAGGCGATATGGCGGCGGCAGAGGCCGCCCTGGCAGCGCTGACGCGCGAATATGGCGATGCCGCCCTTTATCAACAGGCGCAAATTCTGGCGCAGCGCGGCGTGACGGCGGCGGCGCTGGCATTGCTTGAAAAGGCCTACGGCGCGCGCGATCCGGGCGTGCTGTTCGCCCCCAACGACCCATTGCTCGATCCGCTTCGGGGTGAGGCGGCATTCAAGAATTTGCTTTCCCGCCTCGGGTCGTGATAGCCCTGTTACCGCCCAAACGGGCGCAACAAGGGGGTAATCAGCATGAAGAAGATTGTGATGTTCGCCGTTCTGGCTGGCAGCGCGCTGGCCGTGGCCGCGTGCAGCGGTGAGACCGCCAAGGCGCCCGAAGAACCCGTAGCCACCGCAACAGAAGAAATGCCGGCGGAAGCCACCGACGAAGCAGCAGCGGCCGCCGAAGGGCTCGACCCCACTGGCAACCCGATCCGTCCGGCCACGCAGGCTGCTGAGGCCGACGCGATGGCTGCCGAAGCCGAAGCACCCGCTGCCGAATAATACCTTGTCCCTCGCGCCAATGTTTCACATGAAACATCGCGCGGGGGCCAGTCTAGCCGGGGTCTAGCGCGACCTAGAGGGGGGCAAGGTCTTGCGAAGCCAGTCCTGCACAAGCGGATGAGCCACGCGGATGTAGCGGCTTGGCAAGCCCGCGGTTCCGCAATCAAACCCGCTGCTCACCACACCGATCAACGTCGGCACCTTGTCGTCATCGCTATAGGTGATCAGCGGTCCGCCGCTGTCGCCCTCGCAGGCCTGCCCGCCTTCCGCGCCCCTGATCTCATCTGCGCAGAGCACCGAATCGCGCCGGTCTTTGTCCTTGAACTTGGTCACTTCGGTGCAGGTCGCCCGATCGCGCAGCTTCAGCCGAGCGCCGCGCAGCTGATCGGGGATTGTGCCATTGCGATGGGCTGTGAGGCCCCAGCCATAGGTTGAAACACGCGGAATCGCTTCGATCTTGCGCCCGTCCAGCGGCAGCGGGTCGAGCCGGATGCGCGCCGGGGCCTGCGCCGTCCTGCCTCGCGCACCGCGCTTGGGATCGTATTGAACTAGCGCAATATCGAACGCTCTGATTTGACTACCAGGTATATATCGGGGGTGCGGGAAGGTTGCGATGATCGGGTAGCTGAACCCTTCATCGCCCATCGCATTGGTCAGGCCGAGCCGAATGCGATGCCCGGCGGTCTGGATCGACTTCCCACCCATGCCTGTGTCGTTGAGACAATGGGCCGCGGTCAGCACCCAGCCTTCACGGATCAGCGATCCTCCGCACCAGACCCGATCCTGAAGCGAAAGTAGGTTGCGCCCCAGCGTCGCCGGCCGCCACAGCAGCGCCTGCCACGGGGTCGCCCCACGCTTCACCGTAAAGCCCAGGCGCGTGACGCGGGTGACCGTTTTTGTATCGCACAGCGTGTCGATATAGCTGACCCCTTCAAACACCACGGTGGTGGTGGTGCAGTTGGCTGCGCGCTGTTTGGCGATGTCGCGTTCCCGCTCCTCGCGTTCCAACCGCGCTTCTTCGGCTTCTTCTTCGGGCGTGAGTTCGGGGCCGATAGTGGCGCTGGCGAGCATCAGCGGCGCGGCGGGATCGCTCGCCGCGAGGCTTTCCAGCGATTTGCAGGCATAAGCCGATCTGGGGCCACATTCTTCGGCGTAGCGCACGGCGGTGCGCGACACGGCCTCGCTAAGTTGGCCTCCGCTTGCGCGCGCAGAGACGACCCGGTCGCACGCCTCGACCTTTCCCGCGACGCAATCGCTTGCCTGGCCGAACACCAGATCAGCGGCGCTCTCGCAAACGTCGGTCACGCCCGCATCGCAGGCCGAGCCGAGCAGCGCCAGCGCGCGCACGCTATCCTCAAGGGGGCTGCCTCTGGCCGACAATAACGTGCCGAGTGCAATGCAGGCCGCCCCATCGCCGCCGTCGCAGCGCAGGGACAGTTCCGGTTCTTCGCGCAATTGGGCTGACTCGCCGCAGTGGTACTGGTCGATCGTGCAGGCGCGATCAAAAAACTCCAGCGCGGCGGCCCGCTCGCTTGCGCCCCGGCCCTGTGCCAATTCGGCCCTGCCGCGCTCGCTACAGAACCCTGCATCCCCGGCCGCGCAGCCAAGCTCTGCGTATTCTTTCCGACGCTCCGCCGCATCGGGCGTGGTCAGTTTGCCCAAGTGTTTGGTGGCCTTGCCGCACGCTTCGGCATTACCCGCGCGGCAAAGATCGTCCGCCAGCGCAAGACCTTCGTCCCGTTCAGCCAAGCTGCGATCGCGATCCAGCAACCATCCAGCGAGCCCTACACAGGCACCGACTTCACCGGGCTGGCAGTCGGCACGCAACTTTGCTTCGAACGCTTGCGGATCAAAGGTGGTCGAGGCGAGCTCTGTCCGTGCCTCAACCTCGGCAGCACAACCATCAATCAGAAGCAGTCGGCAGGCGCGGGCGTAAAACGCCGCTGCAATCCGCAGGTCATTGGCGTCTTCCGTGCTGCGCAACAAATCGCCGAGCCGCAGGCAGCCCGCTCCATCAGCAGCGTCGCAGGCCCGGCGGTACAGCAATTCAGCCACCGGGCGGCTCTGCGGGCGGCCCTCCCCGCGTTCATAGGCGCGGCCAAGATAGGCGCAGGCGGCAAAGACGCGCGCGGTGCAGTCGGCATCGGCGGCATCGGCGTTCGCTTCCTCGCTGGCATGGGTGTCGGCGGGCTTGTCTGGATCGGCCCGCGTTATGCCGGTATCGGGATAAAGGCGCGGGACCGGGAGATCGGGCAGCACCGACGCAGCAGCCACGGGCGCGCCGAGCGCGGCCAAGGCGGTCAGCGCCCCGATCAATATCGTCCGAAATCTGCGCATGGCACCCCCCTTGCGGCAAGAATTATGCGCTTTCCGTCCGGCACCGTCAAACCCGTGAACGCTCATGTTGATCAAGCCTTGTATCCGGGCAAGACAAACGCTTATGCAGAGCGCGCGCCCGCCGTTCTGGCGGGTGGGAGATGCCCCGCCAATGCCTGCCCCATTGCATGCCAATCTCCGCGACAATTGGCAGCCGCATCTGGCGCTGGGGATCACCGGGCACCGCGCGTCGAACCCGTCCTTTGCAGCGCACGGCGCAGCGATCGAGGCCGCGCTGTCGGCGCTGTTCGCCCGGATTCAGGCAATCGAGGCTGGCTTGCCGGGGGAACATGGCGCGATCCGGCTGCACTCGCTGTTGGTCGATGGCACCGATCAGATTGCCGCCGAACTGGCGCTCGCGTGCGGGTGGGAACTGGCGGTGCCGCTGCCGTTTGGCGCAGGCCTCAACTGTGCCATCAATGCGCATCCTGCCAGCCTTGCCGATGCGGCCACCTTGCTGGCCGATAGAGTTCCAGCCGATCCACTGGTTGCCGCGCGGGCGGCGGCAATCCGGGCGATTACCGCACGCGCGCAATTATTCGAATTGGCCGACCGCGATGCCGAGGTTGAGGCGCTGTGGCTGGCAACGATCACCGATCCCGAAGACCGGGTTGCGGGCCGCGCGTTTGAAGCACTGGCGTCTGATAATGTCGCGCTGGCTGGCCGTGTGATGATCGAGCGCACCGATCTGGTGATCGCGGTGTGGGATCGAAAGGTTGCGAACCTGCCCGGCGGCACCGGCCACACCGTCACCACCGCGCTGGCGATGGGCACTCCGGTGCTGTTGATCGAACCTGCCGCGCCCGAAGCCTGGCAAATCCTCACCCGGCCTGAAGAATTGGGGCAGGCGCCTGACGCCGCCAACGCGCCTGATGGTGCGCGGCTGGAAGCGATCATCCGCGCAGCCATGGTGGCGCAAGGCTGGGACGCGGCGCAATTGTCGCGCGAGGTGTGGCAACCGCGCAGCAGCCGGATGTTCGGGTTGTACCGCCGGATTGAGCGGGTGTTTGGCGGGGCCAAAGCCTTGGGGCGCGGCGCGTTCAGCTCGCTCCGGGTCGACTACGAAGCGCCCGAAGCGATTGCGGGAGGCAGCGGGGCGCCGATGGTGGCCGCGGCCGCCGCGATGCCGGGCGGTGATCCCCAGGTCGCTTCGCAATTGGCCGACGATATGCTGCCGATGTTCGCTTGGGCAGACGGCGTCGCCAGCCGCTTGGCGGACGCGTATCGCAGCGGGATGTGCGTCAATTTCGTGCTGGCGGCGCTGGCGGTAATTATCGGGCTAGCATACCTTCCGGCGGGTGTGGGCGAAATCAAATGGGTGTTCGCCGGAGCCGAATTGCTGCTGCTTGCGGGGATTCTGGTGCTGACGGCAGCGGGTTCCCGGCTGGGCTGGCACCGGCGCTGGTTCGAAATGCGGCGGGTGGCCGAATATCTGCGCCATGCGCCTGCGCTGCTGTTGCTCGGTGTGGCGCGGCCGACCGGGCGTTGGCCCCGGAAAGGCGGCGGCGGTGAAAGTGCCGAATGGCCCGAGCATTTCGCGCGCCATGCTTTGCGCGATGTCGGGCTGCCGCGCGTGGCGGTGACCCGCGCATATCTGCGCGCTGGGCTGGCCGAGGTGGCCTTGCCGCACGTCGCCAGCCAGCGCGCCTATCACGCCGCCAAGGCGCATCGGCTGGAGACGGTGCACCACCGGCTCGACCGGGCGGCGGCGACCTGCTTTGCGCTCGCGGTGGTATCGGTGCTGGGCTATCTCACCTGCAAGCTTGGCGGGATGGCGGGGGTGTTGCCGAAACATCTCGCCAGCGATCTGTCGCCGCTGTTCACGTTCATGGGGGTGGCGTTCCCGACGCTCGGCGCGAACCTTGCGGGCATCCGCTATTTCGGCGATTTTGAACGCTTCGGCGCGATTTCACGGGTAGCAGCGGAAAAGCTCGGCGAGATTGAGGTGCGCATGGGCTTGCTGCTGTCGGGCACGCCCGAGGCGCTGACTTATACCGCCGCCGCCGATCTGATGCACGCGCTGGACGAGGCCGTGGTGGACGAGATCGAAAGCTGGCAATCGGTGTTCGGCGCAAAGCATCTCGCCCTGCCTGCTTGATCTTGCCTGCTTCAGCCCAGCAGCATCACATTCATCAAACGGCCGGGGATCATGAAAGCAGCGATGCCGGGCAGCATCAGCGCGGTGAGATAGGTGAACACCAGATGCCGCTTGTGCGCCTGAATATCGCCGCGCCGGGCGGTTGCCATCACCTTCCACGCAGCGTGAAACGTCATCGGCACAAACAGGTGAATCCAGCTGAAACTGCCTGAGGTCTGGATAAAGATGGCCGATGTTGCGGTGATCAGCATCAACACCAGCCAGACCTTGCCGAGCTGCTTGTGCAGCGCGGTACCCTTCTTTGCCAGCAGCAGCCAGCCGCCCAGCGGGATGGTCGGCAGCACTGCGGCGACATGGATCATGATCGGCAGCTTGGCATAATGTTCAAGCCCGTCGACCATCCCAAACGCCGCCTTGCCGAGCGCCACAGCCACTGCAAAGCTCATGGTGAAGCAGGCGAGGCTGACCGCTGTGCGGGCAATCGGGCCGATGTCGAAACGGCCTTTGGTCTTGGCAGCGGGCTCGGCGGCGAAAGGCAGGGTGATGGCGTTCATGGCGGGCTCCTCAAAGGCGGTGGGTTGCTTGCTGAAGCCAGAATGGCGCGAGCCCGTTCGCGGGCAATCGCTGCTGCGCAATTGGCGCGTGGCTTGCGCGAAATGGCCGGGGTTAGGCCGGGAAATCCACGCGTTGCCACTTTACGAAGCGCGAACGGGCAGTCAGGAATGGCTTATGACCGCCCAACCGGCATCACCGCGCCACGCGCTTGCACGCCGCATCATCATTGATCTGGCGGTGATGACCGGCATCGGCGTGTTCCTTGCGGTGATTGGCCCGTTCGGCAGCATTGCCGCACCGCTGCCCGAACGGCTGGTGTCGTGGATCGGTTTCGCGTGGCTCGGCTATGCTTGCTACCGCCCGATGCAGAGCGTGGTCGACTGGGGCGAGCGCACGCTCGCGCTGCCGCGATGGGGCTTGCTGGCAGCGACCTGTCTGGCGGCGACCGTGCCGATGAGTGTCGCGGTGGTGGCGATCAACAGCCCGCCCACCACAGGCTTGCAGTGGCCGGGGCTTGAAGCGGCGATGGCGACCTATTTTTCGGTGTTGGTGATTGGCGGCGCTGTGACCGTGCTGTTCAATCTGGTGCCGTCGCGTCCGCGCGAGGATGAGCCTGTCACCGCGCTGCAACCTATCCCCATACAGGCCGCGCCCCCACCGAACTTGGCGCCGAACCCGCTGGCCAATCCGCTATTCGATCAGCTTCCGCCAGAACTGGGCAGTGACATCATCGCGCTGGAGATGGAGGATCACTATGTCCGCGTTCACACCGCGTTGGGATCGGCATTGGTGCTGATGCGGCTGCGCGATGCAATGGCGCTGGTGGGCGATCTTGAGGGAATGCAGGTGCATCGCAGCTGGTGGGTGGCGCGGGCTGCGGTGGAAGATGTGCAGCGCGACGGGCGCAACATCCGCCTGACCTTGGCGCGCGGGTTAGAGGCCCCGGTGGCCCGCGCCAAGGTTGCCGACCTGCGCGATGCGCGCTGGATTTGAGGCTTAGGCAGGGCCGCGAAACACGCACCACGTGAACGCCTGCGCGCTGCCCCACGGGGTCAGATGCTCATCGCGCCAGCTTGCCTCAAGGGCGAAATCCGGCCCAAGCGTTGCGGCCAGCTTGTCCGCGTCATAGCGTTCTACGGTCAGCCCGCTGCACTTTTCCGGCCCGTCCAAGGCAAAGGTGGCGAAGATCGCGAGCCCGCCTTTCGCCAGCCCTCCGCCCAAGGCCCGGAGATACGCGGCGCGCTGCCCCGGCTCGGTCAGGAAATGGAACACTGCACGGTCGTGCCAGATGTCGTAGGCGCGCGCCGGCTGCCAGTCGGTGATGTCGGCGACCTCCCAAGTCACCGCCGCGCCTGCGTCACCCAAGCGCGCCTGCGCCGCCGCGAGGGCCGGGGCGGCAATGTCGAGCACGGTCAGATCGTCCCAACCGCGCGCCAACAGGGCATCGACCAAGGTTGACGCGCCGCCGCCAATGTCGATCAGCGACTGCGATGGCGCCGCGCCAAACCGGTCGAGCGCCTGCAGCGATTGTTCGGGCGTGGGTTGATACCAGCTGACGTCCTCGGGCTGTTTGTCGGTGTAGACTTTGCGCCAGTGGTCTTCGCGTTCGCTGCTCATCGCCGGGGTGCCCTGTTTCGAATGATCATAACACAAAAGGCCCCCGGCATCGCTACCGAGGGCCTTCTGATTTAAGCGTCGCCAGCTCAATGGTACTTGGCGTAGCTCACATCAAAACGATCCGCGTTCATCACCTTGTTCCAGGCCGAGATGAAGTCGCACACGAACTTGCCCTCGTTCCCGGCTTCGGCATAAACCTCGGACTGCGCGCGCAGCATCGAGTTGGAACCGAACACCAGATCAGTGCGGGTGGCGCGGAACTTCTCCGCCCCGGTGGTGCGGCAGGTGCCGACATATTCCTCGTCACCGCTGTCATCGACCGGCGTCCACTTCGTGCTCATGTCGAGCAGGTTGCGGAAGAAGTCGGGGGTCAGCGCACCGACGCGGTCGGTGAACACGCCGTGCTTGGTATTGCCGCTGTTCGCGCCGAGCACGCGCAAGCCGCCGACCAGCACGGTCAGTTCGGGGATCGAAAGGCCGAGCAGATGCGCCCGGTCGATCAGCATCTCCTCGGTACGAACCTGCGCCTTGGTCTTCAGGTAGTTGCGGAACCCATCGGCAAACGGCTCCATCGGTTCAAAGCTCGCCGCATCGGTGTGTGCGTCGGTCGCATCCCCGCGTCCGCCGAGGAACGGCACGGTGACGTCGACCCCGCCATCCTTGGCCGCCTTTTCAACCGCAGCCGATCCGGCTAGCACGATCGCATCGGCCATCGACAGCGAACCGCGATGCGTTTCGATCACGTTCAGCACGCGGGTCAGTTCTTCCGGGTCATTGGCTGCCCAGCCGCGCTGCGGTTCAAGCCGCACGCGCGCGCCATTGGCGCCGCCGCGGTGATCCGAATTGCGGTAGGTCGAGGCTGACGCCCATGCCGCCTTGACCAGCTCCCTCACTGTCAGCCCGCTGCCAAGGATCGCCGCCTTGAAGCGCGCGATTTCGGCGTCCGCAGGCGTGGTGCCAGCGGGAACCGGATCCTGCCATATCAGCGTTTCGGCGGGCACTTCTGGCCCCATGTAACGCACCTTGGGCCCCATATCGCGGTGGCACAGTTTGAACCACGCGCGGGCGAAGGCATCGTCCAATGCCTTGGGATCGGCGAGGAAGCGTTCGGAAATCTTGCGATAGTCCGGGTCCATCTTCAACGCCATGTCGGCAGTGGTCATCATGGTCGGCACGCGCTTGTTCGGGTCGCGCGCGTCGGGGGCCATGTCCTCTTCGGTCTGACCGATCGGCTGCCACTGTTGCGCGCCTGCCGGGCTGCGGACCAGTTCAAAATCATACTTGAACAGCAGGCGGAAGTAATCGTGGGACCATGAGGTCGGGTTGTTCGACCAAGCGCCTTCGATGCCCGAGGTGGTGATGTGGCCTGCCGCGATCTCGGCCTCGTCATTCAGCCAGCCGAAGCCCTGCAGATGCAGGTCTTCGCTTTCAGGCGCGCCGCCGAAAGTTTCCGAGGGCGCAGCGCCGTGCGCCTTGCCGAAAGCGTGGCCGCCAGCGGTGAGCGCTACGGTTTCCTCGTCATTCATCGCCATCCGCGTGAAGGTTTCACGCATATCGCGCGCGCTTTCGAGCGGATCGGGATTGCCGCCCGGCCCTTCGGGATTGACGTAGATCAGCCCCATCTGGATCGCGGCGAGCGGGTTTTCGATTTCGGCCCCGTCAGCGGGGCGAATGCGGGTGGCAACGCCTTCGTTGACCCACTGTTCTTCGGTGCCCCAGTAGACGCTCTCAGGCTCGAACACGTCCGCGCGGCCGCCGCCAAAGCCGAACACCGGCCCGCCCATGCTTTCAATCGCCACGTTGCCGGTGAGGATGAACAGATCGGCCCAGCTGATGTTGCGGCCGTACTTCTGCTTGATCGGCCACAGCAGGCGGCGCGCCTTGTCGAGGTTGCCATTGTCGGGCCAGGAATTGAGCGGGGCGAACCGCTGCTGTCCGGAGCCTGCACCGCCGCGACCGTCACCGGTGCGATAGGTACCAGCGGCGTGCCACGCCATGCGGATGAAGAACGGGCCGTAGTGGCCATAGTCCGCCGGCCACCACGGCTGGCTGTCGGTCATAAGCGCGGTCAGGTCAGCCTTCAATGCGGCGTAATCGAGCGTGTTGAACGCCTCGGCGTAGTCGAAATCTTCGCCGTAGGGGTTCGCGCTCTTGCCCTGTTCGGTCAGAATATCGAGCTGCATTGCCTGCGGCCACCAATCGCGGTTGGTGCGGCCCAGCAAGCTGCGCATTTCGGTGCTGCCGTGGAACGGGCAACCGCTCATCTCGCCAGTTTTTGCGTCCATGATCGTTCTCTCCTCGCATGTTGATTGCGTCAGACTCGCCGTTGAAGCGCAGTCTATGGAGGGAGAATGACTCTTTCAGGTTGGTGCGTCCAATCGATTAATACGCGGGTATTGATTGGATAGAGCGATCACAGGACGGCGCGGGCAAACGAAAACGGGCCCCCGTTAGGGAGCCCGTCCGTTTTTTGCTGTACCACAGAATTGACCGCTTAGGCCGCTTCGGCAATTGCCGCGACCGGTTCGTTGCGGATCAGGAAGTCAAACGCGCCGAGGCCCGCCTTCGCGCCTTCACCCATCGCCACCACGATCTGCTTGTGCGGCACCACGGTGCAATCGCCCGCCGCATAAATGCCGGGGAGGTTGGTCGCGCCGTGATCGTCGACGATGATCTCGCCATGTTTCGACAGGGCAAGCCCGGTTTCGTGCAGCCATTCAGTGTTGGGGACGAGGCCGATCTGCACGAATACGCCTTCCAGCGTGATCCGGCGCTCATCGCCGCTCGCGCGGTCTTTCACAACGAGGCCGTTCACGCGGGTTCCGTCACCCAGCACTTCGGTGGTCTGACCGTTGGTGATGATTTCGACATTGGGCATCGAGCGCAGCTTGCGTTGCAGCACTTCATCGGCGCGCAGTTTCGTGTCGAATTCGATCAGGGTCACGTGACCGACGATCTTGGCCAAGTCGATCGCGGCTTCCACGCCGGAATTGCCGCCGCCGATCACCGCGATGCGCTTGCCCTTGAACAGCGGGCCATCGCAGTGCGGGCAATAGGCCACGCCCTTGTTGCGATACTCCGCTTCGCCCGGCACGCCGAGATTGCGCCAGCGCGCGCCGGTCGACAGCACCAGCGAACGCGCGCGCAGGCTTGCGCCGTTGGCCATCACGACTTCGTGCAACCCGCCAATCTCGCTCGCGGGCTTCAATTCCACCGCGCGGGCCAAGTCCATCAGATCGATTTCATATTCGCCGACGTGCTTCTTCAAGCTGTCGGTCAGCTTCGGCCCTTCGGTATAGGGGGTGCCGGGCAGGTTCTCGATTCCGAGCGTGTCCATCAGCTGTCCGCCGAAGCGCTCAGCCGCGATCCCGGTCGTGAAGCCCTTGCGCGCGGTATAGACCGCCGCTGCCGCACCAGCAGGGCCGCCGCCGATCACCAGCACTTCAAACGCGTCCTTTGCGGCCAGCTTTTCGGCCTGCTTTGCACCGGCATTCTTGTCGAGCTTGGCGAGGATCTCGGCCAGCTCCATCTTGCCGTTGTAGAAGCTCTCGCCGTTGAGGAAGGTCGCGGGCACGGCCATGATGTCGCGCGCTTCGACTTCCTGCTGGAACGTGCCGCCTTCGATCAGCGTCGCGGTGATGCGCGGGTTTTCGAGTGCCATCAGCGTCAGTGCCTGCACCACATCGGGGCAGTTGTGGCACGACAGCGAGAAGAACATCTCGAAATTGTAATCGCCTTCGAGCGCGCGCACCTGTTCGATCAAGTCGGCATCAACCTTGGGCGGGTGGCCCCCGGCCCACAGCAGTGCGAGCACGAGGCTGGTGAATTCATGCCCCATCGGCAAGCCGGCGAACCGCACCCACTTGGTCGCGTCTGACGCGCGGCGGATCACGAAGCTGGGCTTGCGATCGTCGGTGCCATCAAAACGCGCGGTCACAAGGTCGTGCTGCGCGGCGATCTGTTCGATCAGCGTACGCGTCTGGCGCGACTTCTCGCTGTCATCGAGCGAGGCGATCAGTTCGATGCCTTCACGAAGATTGCCGAGATAGGTCTTCAGCTGGGCCTGCATGGCGGCGTCGAGCATGGTCGTGTCCTCCGAGGCGCGTATCATCGCGCGGGAATTCTGGGGTGATCCACATTAGTGATCGGTGTTTGGGTAACGCGGGACCGGAATTCGCTTACCCCAAAAGGGGGGAGAAGGGCGGGCACATCCGGTCCCGGCTACGACCCGAGGGCTCAGACAAGGCTCTCGGGATTTTTCAGTCAGCGCGGAACGTGGGGGAGGGGGAGAGCCCCGCGCTGACCGATTCTATTGCGTCAGATCTTGCCGACGAGGTCGAGCGAAGGGGCCAGCGTGTCGCCGCCTTCTTCCCACGCTGCCGGGCAAACCTGACCTGGGTTGGCGCGCACGTACTGGGCGGCCTTGATCTTGCGGGTCAGTTCGTTGGCATTGCGGCCCACGCCTTCACAGGTGATTTCCATGATCTGGATCACACCGTCCGGATCGACCACGAAAGTCGCACGGTCAGCCAGGCCAACGCCCTCGCGCAGCACGCCGAAGTTGTTCGACAGCACGTGGTTCTGATCGCCCAGGAACGGGAAGGTCAGCTTGCTGATCTTGTCCGAGAAATCGTGCCAGGCCTTGTGACTGAAATGCGTGTCGGTGCTGACAGCGTAGACTTCCACGCCCATCGCCTGAAGCTGGCCGTACTTTTCGCCCATGTCTTCGAGCTCGGTCGGGCAGACGAAGGTCCAGTCGGCCGGGTAGAAGAAGAACACCGACCACTTGCCGGCGAGATCGGCGTCGGTGACGTCGAAGAAGTCCTTGCCAGCCTGGAATGCGGTGGCCTTGAACGGCTGAAGAGTCGAACCGATGATACCCATGGGAGTTTGTCCTTTTGTTGGGTGGAGAGGAAGAGGGTTGAAACTGATGGTGCCCAAATAGGCATTATTGCGCTGCACAAAAGTTGATTGTTGCGATTGCACAAATCGCTTTTTCCAATCGTAGAGACGGGAACCAATCGGATTTGGCGTTTATGGAGTCGCTTGCGACCGGCGCTGTCGATGATAGACGCGCTTCATGCGCATCCTTCTCACCGGATCGTCGGGCTGGTTGGGCCGCTTCCTTGCTCCGATGCTGCGCGCTGAGGGGCACGCGGTCACCGGGCTCGATATCGCGGACGGCGATCACACCGATGTGTGCGGCAGCGTGGCCGACATCGCGCTGATCGAGCGGCTGTTTGCCGAGCACGGCTTCGAGGGCGTCATCCATGCTGGCGCGCTGCACAAGCTCGACATCGCCCGCTATCCGGCGAGCGCCTTTGTCGACGTCAATGTCACAGGCACCTTGCACCTGCTCGAGGCGGCGGTGCGGCATGGGGCGGAACGCGTCGTCTTCACCTCCACCACTTCGCTGATGATCACGCAAGCCATCCGCGACGAGGTGGCGGCAGCTGCGGTGTGGCTCGACGAGACCACCGGCCCGCTTGCCCCGCGCAATATCTACGGAGTGACCAAGCGCTCGGCGGAGGAGCTATGTCGGCTTTATCACGACCTCCACGGGTTGCCGGTGATAGCCCTGCGCACCGCGCGCTTCTTCCCCGAGGATGACGACACCCACACGGTGCCTTCGGGCGAGAACCTTAAGGCCAACGAATTCCTCAATCGCCGCCTGACGGTGGAGGACTGCGCCGCCGCGCACCTCGCCGCGCTGGAGGCCGCGCCGCGGGTGGGCTGGGGGGTCTATGTGGTGAGCGCGCCGCCGCCCTTCACCCCCGCCGATGCCGAGCGGCTGAAAACGGACGCGGCGGGCCTGATCGCTGAACGCTTTCCCGATGCGCCCGTGCTCTACGAAGCGCGCGGCTGGGTGCTGCCGGACAGCATCGGGCGGGTCTATGATCCTTCGACCATCGAGCGTGATCTGGGCTTTCGCTGCCAGATCGACTTTGCGGCAGTGCTTGCGGCAATGCGGGAAGGGCGCGACATGCCCTTCATCCACGACCGCAGCTACGTGCCGCCCAAGGAGCTTGGGCGCTAACCCCTATCCAATCTGCCCGCGATGCAGCAGTTTGTGATCGGCCAGCACCAGCGCCATCATCGCCTCGACCACCGGGGTGCCGCGGATGCCGACGCAGGGGTCGTGGCGGCCCTTGGTGACCACCTCGACCGCTTCGCCAGCCGAGTTGATCGATTCCACCGGGGTGAGGATTGAGCTCGTCGGCTTGAACGCGACGCGGCACACCACTGGTTGCCCGGTCGAAATGCCGCCTGCCGTGCCGCCCGCGTGGTTGCTGGCGTAGAGCGGCAATCCATCCGCACCGGGGCGCATCCGGTCGGCGTTCTGTTCGCCGGTCAGGCGCGCGGCGGCGAAACCGTCGCCGATTTCGACACCCTTGACCGCGTTGATGCTCATCATCGCGGCGGCCAGATCGCTATCGAGCTTGGCATAGATCGGCGCGCCCCAGCCGGCGGGCACCCCGGTGGCGACGCATTCGACCACCGCGCCGAGGGACGATCCCGCTTTGCGCGCCTCGTCCACCTTGGCCTCCCATCGCTTGGCGGCTTCGGGGTCGGGGCAGAAGAATGGATTGCTCGCGATTTCGGCATAGTCAATCCGCGCCGGGTCGATTTGGTCACCGCCCAACTCGCACACGTAGGCGACGATGGTAACTTCCGGGATGACCAGCCGCGCCACCGCGCCTGCTGCCACCCGTGCCGCTGTCTCGCGCGCCGATGACCGGCCGCCGCCGCGATAATCGCGAATGCCGTATTTGGCGTCATAGGCGTAATCGGCATGGCCGGGGCGATAGGATTGCGCGATCTCGGAGTAGTCTTTCGACCGCTGATCGGTGTTCTCAATCATCAGGCTGATTGGCGTGCCGGTGGTTTGGCCCTCAAACACGCCCGAGAGGATCCGCACCAGATCATCCTCGCGCCGCTGGGTGGTAAAGCGGCTGGTCCCCGGCTTGCGCGCGTCCATGAACGGCTGGATGAAATCCTCGCTGATGGCGAGCCCCGGCGGGCACCCGTCAACGACCGCGCCCAATGCAGGCCCGTGGCTCTCGCCCCAAGTGGTAAAGCGCAGCACGCGCCCAAAAGTGTTCCAGCTCATGCCTCGCCATCTGGCGCAAGTGTGGGCATCTGTCCATAAAGGCTGGACGCTGAATGGCGCTTGCTTCAGGAACAAACCATGATTGCCAAACTCTCAGGCAGGCTCGATGCGACGGGCGAGGATTGGGCCATCGTCGATGTCGGCGGAGTGGGCTACCTGGTGCATTGCTCCAGCCGCACCCTCGCCGCGCTGGGCGAGGTGGGAGAGGGCTGCACCGTCCACACGCAATTGCAGGTGAGCGAGAATGACATGCGCCTGCTGGGCTTTGCCGACGGGGCCGAGCGTGACTGGTTCAGGCTGCTGACCGGGGTGCAGGGCGTGGGGAGCAAGGTCGGGTTGGCGATCCTTTCCGCGCTCTCAACCGGAGACCTTCGCGACGCCTGCGGGCGCGGTGACGCGGCGATGGTCGCCCGCGCGCAGGGCGTAGGGCCGAAGCTGGCGGGCCGGATCGTCAACGAGCTGAAGGACAAGGCAGGCGCGATGCCGGGCGGCTCGGGCAGTTTTGCGGCTGGCGTGGCGGCGGTGCCTGCAGGCAGTAAGGGCGCGGACGCGGCAAGTGCCCTGGAGAACCTTGGTTTCAAGCCTGCGGTTGCGGCGCAAGCCGTGGCCCGCGCGCTCGAAGAATTGGGCGACGGCGCGAGCGAGGGCGATTTGATCCGCGTGGCACTGAAGAAGGCGGCATCCTAGGAGGACGATATGATGCGTTTTGCACTGACTTTAGCTCTGGCGCTCGCCGCCACCCCGCTCGCCGCGCAGGATATGAGCGCGTTCAAGCCCGGCCCGGTGCTGACCGAATTCGGCGCGCATGCTCCGGTGCCGGGAGTGGAGCAACTGCCTGCTGACACCAAATTTGCCGTCGCCTTCGACGTCAGCACCCCGGCGGCTGAGGGTTCGCCCAATCGCGGCTTCGACAGTGCGGCGCGGTTTCTCAACATGAACGTGGCGCACGGCGTGCCGAAGGAGAACATCCGGCTGGTGGTGGTGGTGCATGGCAAGGCGGCGCTGGAGCTGCTGACCAACGCCGCCCACGCCGCCAACCCGCTTTCGCGCCAAGGCGATAACCCATCGGCCAAGCTGGTCGAGGCGCTGCTGGCCGAGGACGTGCGCTTCATCCTATGCGGCCAAAGCGCGGCAGTTTACGGCATCAAGCCCGAGGATTTGATCCCCGGCGTGGAAATGTCGCTCTCGGCAATGACCGCCCACGCGCTGTTGCAGAAGGACGGTTTTACGGTGAACCCGTTTTGATGGGCAAGATCGGTCGCCCCAATCCATCGCGCCTGATCTTCCCGCTGCTCCTCACGGCATTTTTGGGACTTGTGATCGCTTACGCAACTGGGGTGCTTGTCTTCGACAGGAGGGACGGGTGCAAGGACGCGGGCGGCCGTTGGCGAGGTGGATGGAAGATGGCGTATTGTGAAAGCCCGTCAGGTAACGTCCGGAAATGACCACCCCCGACACCCCCCTCCACACCCCAGCGCGCCAACCCGGGGACCCGGATGCCGCCCTGCGCCCGCGGCGCTTGGCCGAATTCGTCGGGCAGGAGGCGGCCAAGGGGAACCTTGCGGTCTTCATCGCTGCCGCGCGCGCGCGGGGGGAGGCGATGGATCATACGCTGTTCTTCGGCCCGCCCGGCCTCGGCAAGACTACGCTGGCGCAGATCATCGCGGGCGAGCTTGGCGTCGGCTTCCGCGCCACCTCCGGCCCCGTCATCGCCAAGGCGGGTGATCTGGCCGCGCTGCTGACGAACCTCGAACCGCATGACGTGCTGTTCATCGACGAAATCCATCGCCTTTCGCCTGTGGTCGAGGAAGTGCTCTACCCGGCGATGGAAGACCGCGCGCTTGATCTGATCATCGGCGAGGGGCCGTCGGCGCGCAGCGTTCGCATCGATTTGCCGCCCTTTACCCTGATCGGCGCGACCACCCGGCAGGGGCTGCTGACCACGCCGCTGCGTGATCGGTTCGGCATTCCTGTCCGGCTCAATTTCTATAGCCATGAAGAATTGGAGCGAGTCGTGACCCGCGCCGCCGGGCTGCTCGGCCTCGGCATCGCGCCTGATGGCGCACATGAAATTGCCCGCCGTTCGCGCGGCACCCCGCGCGTGGCCGGGCGCCTGCTACGGCGCGTGCGCGACTTTGCCGATGTCGCGGGCGCCACCAGCGTCACCCGTCATGTGGCAGATGAGGCGCTGACCCGGCTGGAGATCGACCGGCTCGGCCTCGACAGCATGGATCGCCGCTACCTCACCATGATCGCCACCACCTACAAGGGCGGCCCGGTGGGGATCGAGACGCTGGCAGCAGGGCTCGCCGAACCGCGCGACACGGTGGAAGAGGTGGTCGAACCCTACCTCATCCAACTTGGCCTGATCGCCCGCACGGCGCGTGGGCGTGTGTTGAATGATGATGGCTGGGCGCATCTCGAACTGCCCAAACCCGCCGGTCCTTTGGCCGATTCTCAGGCTGATTCTCTTGCGCAGCGCCAATCCGGGCTGTTTGACGAAAATGGTTAACCCGGCCGCCTAACGGCACCCGTTTTTCGGTGCCAGATCGGGACAGCGTCCCGGAAATCCCGCCATTTCCGCCAAATTTCGCCGGTTTTGCGATGCCGAGCATGGTTAAGCGGATTGCCCGCCCGCGGTTAATGACATCAAAAGAACGCTGGATTTGGGGGAAGGTGCGGATGGTCCGCATTCCTTGCCGCAGGCAAACAGGGTTACCTTCTATGTCGCTCAAACTGGCCATCGCAAAGCTTTCCGCCGCAGCTGCGGGTGTGGCATTGTTGCAGGGCGGTGCAGTACGCGTCGCCGAGCCGCTGAACACTGAGGCGCCGGAGTTCTCATCGAAGATTGACGGCAAATTGATCGCGGTCGATCCGGAAACCGGTGCGCGCTATATCAAGCGCCAGCGGGAGATTCCACTGCCCGAGCAGCGCCGCCGCCGGATTGTCGAGCGCACGATTGAGTGCCAGCCGGTCGGCCCAGCGGGTGCTGGCGGCGTCGCCGCACCGAGCGTGCCTGCTGGCGCGGTCCAGGCCTATTTCGACCCCAATGAATGCCCGCCAATTGCGCAGGTCGCCTTCCTGCCCGCGCCCCTACCCCCCCTTCCGCCGATTTCGGGCGGCGGCGGCCCTGGTGGTGGTTTCGGCGGTGGTTACGGAGGCGGTTTCGGTGGCGGCTTTGGCGGCGGCTTCTTCGGCGGTTTCTTTGGCGGCGGGGGATCGTCTTCGGGCGATGTTTCGGTGTCGACCACCACTTCGACCTCGGGCAGCAGCAGCGGTTCGAGCGGCGTGATTGTTGACGTCGACATCGACAATTCAACCTCGACCACTTCGTCCTCAGGCACGATCACGTCGTCGACCACTTCATCGACCGGGCAGATCAGTTCGTCGACCGGCGAGGTTTCGACCTCGACGTCGACGGGTCAGGTGTCTTCCTCAACCGGGGCTGTGTCGAGCACGAGCACCTCGGGTAATGTCTCGTCATCAACTGGCGCGGTGTCTTCGAGCACGGGCGCTGTGTCTTCGAGCACGGGCGCGGTTTCGAGCTCGACCGGTGCCGTTTCGAGCAGCTCGGGCAATGTCTCGAGTTCGTCGGGCAATGTTTCCAGCTCTTCCGGAAATGTCAGTACTTCGACCGGAGCTGTTTCGTCCTCGTCATCTTCGTCCTCATCGTCGAGTTCCTCGTCCTCCAGTTCATCGAGTTCTAGCTCCTCGTCATCAGGCGGCGCGACCAGCGGCGGCCATACTTCGGGCGACATGACAAGCAGCACCAGCGGCTCGTCATCATCGTCGAGCAGCGGCAGTTCAAGCGGGTCGAGTGGTTCTTCCGGCTCCAGTTCCACTTCGAGCAGCAGCAGCAGCAGCTCTTCGTCCTCATCGTCGAGCACCAGCGGCAGCTCGGGCGCGACCAGCAGCGGCACGGATGTGCCCGCGCCGCCAATGATGATCTTGTTCGGCCTTGCTGCCGCCGCGATCCTTGGGCGGCGCAAGTTCACCGATGTAGGTTAAGCGCGGGGGTAAGGGGCGCTGGCTGAGGGGGCGAAAGCCAGCGTCTCACAACAAAGGGCGGTCCTGGTGGGGCCGCCCTTTTTGTTTGTCTAAAGCTGATTGTCCGGACTGGACGCAATCAGCGCGGCGTTTCGACCGGCTGCTGCGCTTCTTCCCAAGCAGTGATGCCGCCCGCCAGATGCTCCACCGGCTTGCCTGTCGCAGCGGCCAGCTTCTCTCCCGCGATGGCCGAACGGCGGCCTGAGCGACAGTAAAGCACCACCTCGCGCCCGTCCGACAGGTCAAGGCTGGCGGGGTCGAACTGGTCGAGCGGAATGTGCTCCGCACCCGGGATCACCCCTTCGGCGACTTCAGCATCGGTGCGCACGTCGATCAGTCGGACATTGCCAGCCGCGAGCCGTGCGGCGAGTTCGTCGGGCGAGAGATCGATCATGGCAGGCGCACTGGGCGGCGGTATCGCGGGCACGGCTGCGTCGGCATCAGTCCCCGCTGTCCCAGCAAACGCCAGCTCGAACCCGAGCGGCGCTGACGAGCCACCGCCTTCGCCGCCGCGCTCGTCCCCGCAGGCGGCCAGCGCCAGCAGGGCTGAGGCAGCAAGCAGGGCAGGGCGGGGGGCGTTCATAGCGCTATTATGCCGCCAATTTGCGCAAAACGTAATGGAGAATCCCGCCGTGGCGGTAATATTCCATCTCGTTGGCGGTATCGATGCGACAGAGTGCGGTGAAGTGGAACTGCGTGCCATCGGCGCGGGTGACTTCGACGGTGACATCTTGCCCCGGTACGAGATCGGCGAGGCCCCGGATCGAGAAGATGTCATCGGTACCAAGGCCAAGCGTTGAACGCGTGTCACCGTCCTTGAACTGCAAGGGCAGCACGCCCATGCCGACCAGGTTGGAGCGGTGGATGCGTTCAAAGCTTTCGACGATCACCATCCGCACGCCGAGCAGAACCGTGCCCTTGGCCGCCCAATCGCGCGACGAGCCGGTGCCGTATTCCTTGCCGCCGACCACGACGAGAGGGGTGCCGTCCTCCTTGTGCCGCATCGCTGCGTCATAAATCGCCATGGTCTCGCCCTTATAGGTCGAGAAGCCGCCTTCGACGCCGGGGACCATTTCGTTCTTGATGCGGATATTGGCGAAGGTGCCGCGCATCATCACTTCGTGGTGGCCGCGGCGCGAACCGTAGGAGTTGAAGTCCTTCTTGGCGACCTGATTGGCCATCAGGAACTTGCCGCCCGGGCTGTCTTCCTTGATCGAACCGGCCGGGCTGATGTGGTCGGTGGTGACCGAATCGCCCAGGATCGCCAGCGGCTTGGCATCGACGATGTCCATGATCGGCGCCGGGGTCATGGTCATGCCCTCGAAATAGGGCGGGTTGGCGACATAGGTTGATCCGGCGCGCCACTGATAGGTGTCTGACGGTTCGACAGTGATCGCCTGCCAATGCTCATCGCCGTCATAGACGTTGGCATAGCGGTTCACGAACATCGAGCGGTCGATATTGGCGGCGCGGTTTTCGGCGATTTCGGCGTTGGTCGGCCACAGATCGGCCAGCATCACATCATTGCCGTTCTGGTCCTGCCCGATCGGGGTGGTGGTGATATCCTCGGTGACTGTGCCCTTCAAGGCGTAGGCCACCACCAGCGGCGGCGAGGCGAGGAAGTTGGCGCGCACGTCGGGCGACACGCGGCCCTCGAAGTTGCGGTTGCCCGAAAGGACGCTGGCCGCAACGATATCATTGCCGTTGATTGCGGCGCTGATCGGGGCGGCGAGCGGGCCGGAATTGCCGATGCAAGTCGTGCAGCCGTAGCCGACCAGATCGAAGCCGAGCGCGTCGAGGTGGGTTTGCAGGCCCGACTTGACGAGGTAGTCGGTGACCACCTGCGATCCGGGGGCCAGCGAGGTCTTGACCCACGGCTTCGGCTTCAACCCGCGCTCATTCGCCTTCTTGGCGACCAGACCTGCCGCGATCAGCACATCGGGGTTGGAAGTGTTGGTGCAGGAGGTGATCGCGGCGATCACCACGTCGCCATCGCCGATATCATGCGCCGCGCCTTCAACCGCGACGCGTGCGGCGGCGGTCTTGCCATACACCTTGGTCAGATCGGCGTTGAACAGATCGTCGACCTCTTGCAGGATCACCTTGTCCTGTGGGCGCTTGGGCCCGGCGAGGCTGGGGACGACCGCCGCCATGTCGAGGCTCAGCGTGTTGGTGAAGACCGGCACGTTGGCCGGATCAAACCACATGCCCTGCGCACGAGCATAGGCTTCGACCAGCGCGATGTTTTCTTCGCTGCGGCCGGTCAGGCGCAGGTATTCGATGGTCTTGTCATCGATCCCGAAGAAACCGCAGGTCGCGCCATATTCGGGCGCCATGTTGGCGATGGTGGCGCGGTCGGCGAGGGTGAGGTTTGCCACGCCCGGCCCGTAGAACTCCACAAAGCGGCCGACAACGCCGACTTCGCGCAGCATCTGCACGCAGGTCAACACGAGGTCAGTGGCGGTCACGCCTTCGGCCATGCGGCCTTCGAGGTAGAAGCCGACCACTTCAGGGATTAGCATCGAGACTGGCTGGCCGAGCATCGCGGCCTCAGCTTCGATCCCGCCAACGCCCCAGCCGAGCACGCCCAGACCGTTGATCATGGTGGTGTGGCTGTCGGTGCCAACGCAGGTGTCGGGATATGCGACCATCACGCCGTCCGGGCCTTCGGATGACCACACGGCCTGCGCGAGGTGCTCAAGATTGACCTGATGGCAGATCCCGGTGCCGGGCGGCACTGCGGTGAAGTTCTGGAAGCTCTTGGAACCCCACTTGAGGAAGTCATAGCGTTCGGCATTGCGCTCATATTCGAGCGCCATGTTCGCTTCCATCGCTTTGGGGTGACCGAATTCGTCGACCATCACCGAGTGGTCGATCACGAGGTTGACCGGCACCAGCGGGTTGATCTTGGCGGTATCACCGCCGAGCTTCTTGATCGCATCGCGCATCGCGGCCAGATCGACAACGCAGGGCACGCCGGTGAAATCCTGCAGCAGCACGCGCGCTGGGCGGTACTGGATTTCCTCGCCCGTGGTCGGGTTGTCCTGCCAGTCGACAATCGCCTGAATATGTTCGCGGCCCACGGTGAAGCCACCGTCTTCAAAGCGCAGCAGGTTTTCCAGCAGCACCTTCATCGAAATCGGCAGGCGTGAAATATCGCCCAGCTGCTCGGCGGCCTTGGCCAGCGAGTAAAAGGCATATTCCTTGCCCCCTACGGTAAGGGTCTGGCGGGTTGCGAGAGAGTCCTGGCCGATTGCGGTCATGGGGGCGTGTCCATCCTATTTTAGAATTACCCGCCCCGATCCACCAAGGGCGCGGTTTCGCCGCCGCCACTGCGCTTTCACGGGCGCGAGGTCAAGGGGGCCGGGCTGCGCAAATTGTCTCAGGTTGCGGCCGTCGCAGGTTCCCGCTGCGGGCGCGTCGCCAGCCAGCAGCCCGCCACAATCAGTGCGGTTCCCGCCAGCGTCGGCAACGTCACGCCTTCGCGAAAGAACAGCCAACCGAAGACGCTCGCCCAGATGAATCCCGAATATTCGGTCGGCACCAGCGCCTGCGCCTCGGCCCGGGCATAGGCCCATGCGATCGACAGCGAACCCGCAACCGTCAGCGCGCCTGCCGCCAGCAATGCGGGCAGCGCGTCGCTGTTCGGCGTTTCCCACAGGAACGGGGCGAGGGTCAGCAGCACCAGCCCGCCGATCCCACTGTGGAAGGTGGTTATCTCGATCGGCCCGGCCACCTGCGCCTGCCTGCGGATCACAATGAAATTATAGGCATAGAGCAGCGCTGATACGAACAGTGATGCCACGCCCAGCGCCGCGCCTTCATCAAATTCGCCTTGTCCGATCCGCCCGCCGACGATCACCAGTGTGCCCGCGAATCCGAGCAGGCTCGCTAGTATGGCAGCGCGGCTGATGACCTCGCCCAGCAAGACGCTGGCGAGATAGAGCGCGATCAGCGGGGCAATGAAACTCAATGCAATCGCCTCTGCCAATGGCAGGCGGGTCAGGGCGAAGAAAAATGTCAACGCCATGAAGGCTGACACCACGCCTCGGGTCAGATGCAATTTCAGCACCGCGCCCGAAGGCCATGCAGGCCCGCGCGACAGCCACACGGGCGCAATCAGCGCCGCCCCAATCCCGGCGCGCAGCACCGTGGCGGTATAGGCGCCGATCATCAGCGCCGCCTCTTTCATGAAGGCATCCATCAAGGACAAGAACCCCACGCCGGCCAGTGCGGCGGCGAATGGCAGCAGGGGGTGGCTTTTCCCAGACATGGCTCGCGCCATAGTCCGCTTGGCTTGATGCGTCACGTAACAGTGGCGCTGGTGCAAGCGGCTGTGCACATTAATGCCAGCGAAAGCGAAGGTGGTTGATAGGGGCCGCCCGCCCGGAGTATGAACGGGCTGGACCAGACGGCGTTGCATTCAGCAACGAGACGGGGCGAAAAGGCAGAAGCGATGACAAGGTTTTCCGGCAAAATGGCAGGCAGCGCCGCGCTCGCCGCGCTGATAGCGAACGCTGCCTTGGCGCAAAGCAGCACGCAGCCGACCCCGACCCAGCCCGAAATGCTTCCCCGTAGCGAACAACAGGGCGGCCCGCAGCCAGCCCAACTGCCCACCCCGCGCGACGCCTTTGAACAGGCCTTCCCGCAGGCCGCCAAGCCCGCGCCGCTGGTGCAGACATGGACTGTCGGTCAGGCCGCACGGCTAGTCGCCGTGATCGAGGGGATTGGCGCAGAAGGCCTCGATCCCAAGGATTACGATCTGCAGCCGCTCAAGGTCGCGCTGGCCGCCGGGCCTTCGGATGAATTGAATCAGCTCGCCTCGCAAAGCTTTGTCTGGCTGGTTGAGGATCTGCGTGACGGGCGCACCCCGATGGACGCGCGCGAACAGTGGTTCGTGGTTGATCCCGACCGCGATGCTTTTCGCACCGGCGACATCCTTACCGAAGCGCTCGCGTCAGGCGATATCGCAGGCACGCTGGCGAAGCTCGCGCCCACCCACCCCGATTACGCCCGCCTGCGCGATGAATTGGCCAAAACGCCCGAGGCCAGCACCACCAAACGCAAACTGATCCGCGCCAATATGGATCGCTGGCGCTGGTTGGCGCGCGATCTCGGCTCGCAATACCTGATTACCAACGTGCCCGAGTTTCAGCTGCGGCTGACGGTCAAGAACCGGATCATCAGCACCTACCGCACCGTGGTTGGTAAGCCGGGGCGCACCGCCACCCCGCAGCTGGCTGAAATGGTCGAAGGTGTGGTGTTCAACCCGACGTGGACGGTACCGCAATCCATCGTCAAGGGCGAAGGGTTGGGCGCAAAAGTGCTCGCCAACCCCGCGTGGGGCAGGCGCAACGGCTATGTCGCTACGCGGGGTGCGAATGGCTACATTTCTGTGGTGCAGCAGCCGGGGCCGGGCAATTCGCTCGGCATGATGAAGCTGGAAATGCCCAACGCGCACGCGATCTTTTTCCACGACACCCCGTCGCGCCACCTGTTTGCCAATGATAGCCGCGCGTTGAGCCACGGCTGCATCCGTACCGAACGCGCGCTCGAACTGGCGATGACGATGGCGATTCTGGGCAAGGGTGCATCGAAGGAAGAAGCCGTCGAGATCTCGAAATCGGGCAAGTATACCAAGGTGATGCTCGAAAAGCAGTGGCCCGCCTATATCACCTATTTCACGATGGCATCCGACATCAATGGTGAGATGGCGACCTTCAACGACATATATGGCCGCGACACGAAGGTGCTGGCCAGCCTGGATAAGCCGCGCGTGCGCGAACGCAGCATCCTGCCGACTGACGAGGTGATCGTGATCGAGGATGATTTGCAGGATAGTTAAGGGCGCTCGAGCACACGTTCGAGCAGCACCTGCCTTCGGTAAAGTACCGCCGCAGGCAGGGCGAAGCACGCTGCGGCCATCGCAAAGAATTCATCCCGACCGGTGACGGCTTGGAATGCAGCGATGCCGACAATTGCGGTTCCCATCGCCACTGCTGTGCCGACCCGGCTCTCCAGCCGATAGCCAGCGATGCGCGCAATGGGCACGCCTGCTAACATCAGAGCCAGGCCCGTGGCGAGGCCGCCGAAGATGAACCCCGCGATCAGCGCCAGCATTGCCAGCTGAACGTAGAATTTGAAATCGTAGTCGGCCTGCGTCGTCAGGCCATCGACCAGAAACGTTGATGCCAGCAAGATCGCGCCCAGCGCTGCCGCTTGCAGCGTTGCAGGGGCAATTGCTCTGGTTTCGGGCGAGGAGCCAAATCTCCGCACGCCCCGCAGCGTCTCAATACGCGCTAGCAGCTGCGCCCGGCCCGAATTGCAGCGGCGCGCGATCAATCATTGCCAGTTCCGGCAGCGGCTGGATGCTGCCGTCTTCTTCCAATCCCAGCGAGTCGGCGAACAGCAATCGCCCGCCCGACAGGTGCATCAACGCGATGCGAAACTGTTCCTCGCCCATCGCGAAACAACCATTCGAGCGGCCCAAACGGCCCCACTTTTCGAGGTGACTGTTCTCGGCATAGGCGGCGCGGTGCATCACGATGTAGCGTTGCAGTGCGGCGTTATTGCTCTGATCAAGCCCGCCCAATCGCACCGATGTGCCATACCGCCCCTGATACCACTCCCACGTCACGTAAGCCCCACGGCTGGTCGCGAGCGAGCCTTCCGTGTTCGAAAACGCCTTTAGCCAGCCGTCGTGCTGCGGGTCTGATCCGGTGCCGTGGCTGACGTGGTAGGATTGCACCTCGGCCCGTTCGAGATTGACGAAATGGAACCGGGGTTTGGCCGAATGCAGGCCGAAATCGGCGATCCCGACAATGTCACGTTTCCAGATCACATCGCCAGCGCGATGGAGTTCGCGTTGGGCAATGTCGAACAGGATACGATCGCGCACAGTTCCCGGAGCCACCGACGCAAAGAGGCGCGTCGGCAGAGCCAATGCCGCCCCCGCTATCAATGAGCCTTTGAGAAGGTCGCGCCGCTTCATCCTGTCATAACCTATAATGCAATCCTTGGGTTCCCAACCACCCAATTGTGCCATTCGTCGCATTAACGTTACGTTTCGTGGCGGCTTTCATGAAGCGCTTTGGCCGCCATGCCCAATTTGATCACGCCGGGCAGGTTCGCTCTGATCGCCTCACCCACCTTGGCAAGCGAGGCCAATCGCGGACTGCGCTCGGCTTTCAACCGGGCGATTTCAGGGCCGGTGGGGTGCAGCCGGCTGCGGGAATTGAAGCTTTCCGTCTTGGGATTGGCGGACAACATCGCGCCCGAAAGCAGGTTGGCCATTACCGCGTAGGGGTAGGTGTCGGGGCAATCGGTCAGCGGGGCAGGATTGCACAGCGGGTTACGTTCTTCGTCGGTGTCAAAGTGCACTTCGAGGAAGGCGGCAAGCGCCGCGCTGTAGGGCACGAAGGGGGTCTGCACCAATTGCAGCGTGATGGTGTCGCCATCGAAAAACGGGCGGGTATCGCTGCGTGCGGAGAACGGCACAGCGGTGGCGGTGCAATCGATAAACAGCGTGCCGGGCGGGACTGGAACGCGCTCTTCGCCAAACAGTATGGCGTCAGGCTCAATCGCAGTGACCCGCCCCTGCCGGTGGACGCGGGTGATCTGCTGCATCAGCGCAACCTCGCCTTCGGAAATCACCGCGAAATGGAACATTGCAGGCTCCACCGCCGGATCGATTCGCAGCATCACGCCGCGCGTTTCGAGCAGGTGGCACATGGCGCGGCCATTGGCTGCCGCTGTCGCGCTTTCGACCAAGGCCAATTGAAACTCCACCAGCCCTTCAAGCCCGGCGTGGGCCGGTTGCAACTGGCGGCGGTTGAACATCCAGCTATCGCGCGGGCGCACCCAATCGATCCGATCAGGCGCGACGCCCGCCTCGATCAGCCACACGGCGGTGTCCATCGCGGTCTTGCCGCCGCCAAGGATCACAAAGTGCTGCGGCGGATTGGCGGCTTCCAGCCACAGCCCCGGCAGGTCACCCGGAATCGCGCGGCGCGTGCCCGGCGCCACAGCAAATGAAGGCGTATGCGTGGCTGGAACCGAGGTCTGGAACCACGTCGCATCGACCAGCTTGCGCCGCACCGCGACCGATTGCTCCGCCCCCGATAGGATCCCGCGCAGAGAGTGCACGCCGTCCGCTCCCCCACGATAATCGGTCAGCGGCAGATAAGTTACCCGCCCGCTTGGCAACAGTTTTTCGCGCATCACCCGGTCGTAATAGGCGAGGATTTCGGCATGGCGGGCGAGCGGATACATCGCGGCATTGTGCCCCTCGGTATCGACCCGGTCGGTGCACAGCTCAAGCGAATTGACTCCGTAGGTCGCACTCGGCTGGTGCAACGCGACGAAGGAATAGGCGTCGTTCCAGTGCCCGCCGGGGCGCGCGTGGCGATCGACAATGGTGATGTGGCAATCGGAGTCTTCGTCAATCAGCGTATCGGCAAAAGCCAGCCCCACCGCGCCAGCGCCGACGATCAGGTAATCGGTTGTGATGTCGGACAATTTACGTCTCCCCCGCAGTGCCGCGCGGGCTTAGCATCAATCTGGCAGGCTCGCGCGGGCATTTTCGTCGGCCATCGCCAGCATTGAACGGGCGTGGCGCGCGGCGACGATGCGCGGATCATCGCCGTAACCGCCGCCCAGCGCGGAGGCGATGACTAGGCCGCGTTGGCGCGCTTGGCTGACCACGTACCGGTCGCGCAAAGCCAACCCAGCATCGGTCAAAGCAAGCCTGCCGAGCTTGTCCTCAAAGTGGGGATCAACGCCTGCCTGATAGAGCACGAAATCGGGCGCAAACTCGGCCATCACTTCGGGCAGATGGCGGGTTAGCGCGGCCATATAGCCATCATCATCCACTCCATCGGGCAGGCCGACATCGCGGCTGGAGCGGGCCTTGCGCACCGGGAAGTTCTTCTCCGCATGGAGCGAGAGGGTGAAGATATCCGCGCGCCCGGCGGTGAGGCTGGCGGTGCCATCGCCCTGATGCACGTCGAGGTCGACGATCAGGATGCGCCGCGCATCGCCTTCAGCGATCAGGCGATTGGCGGTCACCGCAAGGTCGTTGAACACGCAGTAACCCGCGCCGGTATCGTGCAGCGCGTGGTGGCTGCCCGCCGCGCTATTCGCCGCATAGCCGTGCTGCATCGCCAGCTTGGCCGCGAGCCACGTGCCGCCATTGGTGTGACGCACGCGGGCAGTGATCGCGGGCGTCACCGGAAAGCCGATCCGCCGTTCCTTCTCGCGCGGGACTTCGGCGCGGAAGACCTGATCTACGTAATCGGGACAATGCACCGCTTCGAGCCATTGGCGCGGCATTGGTTCGGGCGCATGCTCGGTGATCGCAGCGCCCGAGGCCCGCAACTCCTCCATCACGAGATAGTATTTGTCGAAGCGGAAGCTCCCGCGTTCTGGGCGCGGGGCCATATAGTCAGCGTGGTGGACGACGTGGAGCATCGCGAGTCAAAGGTAGCCGGTGTGTTCGGCGAGGATCTTGCACCCCAGCGCGATCAGGATCACGCCGCCCGCACGTTCGGCCCATGTGCCCCAGCGATCCCCCGCCACCCGGCCTAACGCTACGCCCGCGCCGCTCATGATGAAGGTGACGCCGCCAATCAGGGTGACGGCAGTGAGCGGGGCGATGTCGAGCGTGGGCAGGGTGATACCCGCCGCGAGCGCATCGACACTGGTCGCCACGCCCGCAACCAGCAATGCCTTGCCCGTGAGCGCGCGGGCAGCTTCGTCCTCGCCAACATGCCCGCCGAGCATCCGCACGCCGAGGAAGGCGAGCAATCCAAAGGCGATCCAGTGATCGACCGCTTCGACATATACGAGCGCGACGGCCCCGATCCCCCAACCGATCAGCGGCATCACCCCTTGGAATAGGCCGAAGGTGAGCGCGATTCCCGCAGCCCCGCGCACACCAGGCCGAAACCGCGCGCCCTGAGTAAGCGCCACCGCAAACGCGTCCATCGCAAGCGCGAGGGCGAGGAGGAGGGCTTCGATCATAGATGTAAAAATCTCATGCGATCGACGATGCGACTAACGCTATTCTGACACACGCCATATCTCGCTTGCTTCGACCACCTCTGCGCCCATCGTCTGACGAAAACGCTCAGCGCACCAGTCGTGCCCTTTCCGATATTGCTCACCGTATTCCGCCTCCGACATTTTTTCAGCCTTGAGCATCAGGCGCGCAAACTCATTGGCGGACAGCTCTCCGGATTTTGGCAGATAGTCGGAAATATGCGTGTCGCCGCTTCCGCAGTTTCCATAGATGACGCAAGCATCGTGGAGCAGTTTCTCGAACCGTTCCCTTGTCGTCATTTGGCTGCTGACGCCAGCGCGGTCAGCTCGGCGATGATCGCGTCTTCGCTGCGGCTAGCGGCGTTGCGCCAGCTGGCGGCGGTATCGGGGTTCACCAGCTGGCCATCCGCGGTCAGCACCAGCACCGCCGGGGTTCCGGGGAATTCCGTAAGGCCAAACCGCTGGGCAATATCGAGGTTATGCCCATCGCCCGATTGTGGCATCCCGACATTGACGAACACCAATTCGTATCGCTCAGCCACCAGCGCAGTGAAGCGCGGGGTTTCGAGCCAGCCGGCCAGCGCGCGGCTATCGTGGCACCAGTTTGCGCCCATCACCAGCAGCACCCGCTTGCCATTGGCGGACGCGCGGGCAAGCGCGGCATCGACTTGCGCGCTCGCGGTTGGCACCACGGCATAGGGGCGCGCTTCGGGTTGGGCCGGGCTTGCGGCGGATTTCGGTGCAGGCGTCGCCGCACAGCCTGATAGTGCGATGGCGGCCAGCGCCGCCCAAACGGCAGGCTTCACTCCGCCGCTTCCGCAGGTAGGGCGTGGGGATCAAATGCTGTCGCTTGACCTGCGTCGATTTCAGCCGCTTTGGCTTCGACCAGTCGGACGATGTGATCGAGCATGTCTTCGCTTTCGACCGTGTGATCGGTCACGCCGCGCAGGTAAACCATGTGCTTGCCCGCACCGCCGCCGGTCAGGCCGATATCGGTTTCGCGCGCTTCGCCGGGGCCGTTGACCACACAGCCGAGGATCGACAGGCTCATCGGGGTTTTGATGTGTTCAAGCCGCGCTTCGAGTGCTTCCACGGTGCGGATCACGTCAAAGCCCTGCCGCGAGCATGATGGGCACGAGACGACCCGGACGCCGCGCGTGCGCAGGCCGAGCGACTTGAGCATCTCAAACCCGACCTTGATCTCCTGCTCCGGCTCGGCCGACAGTGACACGCGGATCGTGTCGCCAATGCCTGCCCACAGCAGCGAGCCCATGCCGATGCTGGATTTCACAGTCCCGCCGATCAGCCCGCCCGCCTCGGTAATGCCGAGGTGCAGCGGGCAATCGACCGTTTCGGCAAGCCCGTGATAGGCCGCGACCGCAAGGAACAGGTCGCTCGCCTTCACCGCCACCTTGAATTCGTGAAAATCGTGATCCTGCAATAGCTTGATATGATCGAGCGCGCTTTCGATCAGCGCTTCGGGGCACGGTTCGCCATATTTTTCGAGCAGGTCTTTTTCCAAGCTTCCCGCGTTCACCCCGATGCGGATCGCGCAGCCGTTGGCTTTGGCCGCACGCACGACCTCGGCGACGCGCTGGGCTGATCCGATATTGCCTGGGTTAATCCGCAAACACGCCGCGCCCGCATCAGCCGCTTCCAAGGCGCGTTTGTAGTGGAAATGGATGTCAGCCACGATCGGGATCCGTGCCCCGCGCGTGATCTTCTTGAAATCGCGGGTCGATTCCTCGGTCGGGCAGGAGACACGGATGATGTCGGCGCCTACCTCCTCGCACCGGCGGATCTGGTCGAGCGTCGCGCGCACATCCTCGGTCGGGGTGTTGGTCATGGTCTGCACGGTGATCGGCGCATCGCCGCCCACGGGGACATTCCCCACCATGATCTGACGCGATTTGCGCCGTTCGATTGTGCGCCAGGGCCGAATGGAAGACATGCCCGGTGCTATAGCCGCGCAGGAATGACGGGGCAATGACTTGCGGCCCACATCGCACGCACCGCCTTGACTTGGGCGGCGGGGCAGCGTCAGTCTGGAGCTGCGTTTTTACGGCGCGAGGGGAAAAACGATGCTGACCAACAGTTCCGCCGAATTGCGAAGCGTCGCGCCCAGCCTGATCATGCGCGCGGTTAAATGGGTGATGGCGCGCAGCACGCCGGTTTTTCCGCATGATGCGGCAGGCTTTCGCACTGCGATGGCCGGGCGCAGGCGGCCCGAGGACGCGCTGATGCCGGGCAATTTTCGCAACCGGTTTGTGGTGAGCGACTGGCAGGTTGAAGGGCATCCGGTGGTGACGATCCACCCCAAATCCGGGCCGGGATCGTGGCACATGCTCTATTTCCACGGTGGCGGGTTTGTGCAGCCGATGTTCAAGGTGCATTGGCCGCTAGTCGCCGAAATGGTGAAGCGTTGCGGGATCAGTGTCACCGTGCCGCTCTATCCGGTGGTGCCCGAAGCCCCGCATTCGGCGCAGGATGCCGTGGCCGATGCCGTCTTCGCCAAGCTGGCCGAGACAGTCGATCCTTCGCGGATCATCCTCAACGGTGATAGCGCGGGCGCGCACATGGCGCTCGCCCTGGCGTTGCGGTTGGCCAAGTCGGCGAGGGAAGCTGGCGGCCCGCAGCCGGGCAAGCTCGCACTGTTTGCCCCGTGGCTTGATCTGACACTCGCCGATCCTGAAATCGCCGACGTTGAACCGCACGATATCATGCTCAAGATCGGCACGCTGCGGGCCTGCGGAGATGTGGTTGCCGCCGCGCGTGATCCGGGCAGCGCCGAGCTCAGTCCGCTCTACACCCCAGCCAAGGAGCTGGCGTTGCTACCCCAGACGCGCATCTGGACCGGACGGCACGACATCTTCATCGTCGATTCGCGCACGTTTGTGGGCAAGCTACGCGCCGCCGGGGTGGACGCGAAATTGTACGAATACGAAGCCGCGCCGCATGTGTTCATGGCGATCACCCCCACGCGTGAGGCGAAGGATGTGTTCGGCCTGCTGAATGATTTTCTCGCCAGCTAGCTCGGGTATTTCACTCCGGTCAGCTCCTCGCTCAGAGCCCAAAGCTGCTCGGCATAGCTCGGGTTGAGTGCGTAACTACGGACCCCGCCGCTGGCGGATTCGTCGTCCTGTTCGGCAACGTGACAGTCCTCGCAATAGACCCCGCCCTTGCCTTCAAGCTCCTCGGCGGTTGCCGCCCAGCAGCTCGTCGCCGCGCCTTGCGGGATGGTCTTCCACGCAAAGCCGGTGTCCCGCGAAGAGATGCGCGCCATCAGTGCCTCGCGCATCTCCTGGGTCATGTGCCGGCCGAGATTGGTCTCGATCCCGCCCGGATGCACCGCATAGGCGTGGATGCCCAGCACCGCGAAGTGCTGCTCAAGCCCGACGGTGAACAGCACGTTGGCGGTTTTCGACTGCCCGTAGCTCGACCAGGGATCATAGGGACGGTGCACGAAATTGGGGTCGTCAAAATCAACCGGACCCATGTGGTGCCCGCGACTTGAGAGGTTGACGATTCGCTTGGCCGTTCCGCGCTCGATCAGCGGCATCAGCTCGCCGGTCAGCGCGAAATGACCGAGGTGATTGGTGCCAAATTGCATCTCGAAGCCATCGGTCGTGTGGGTAAAGGGGCAGGCCATCACGCCAGCGTTGTTGATGAGAATGTCGATCTTGTTGAACCGCTGGCGCGCGCGCGAGGTCGCGGCACGGATGCTTTCGAGCGACCCGAGATCGACCGTGATCGTATCGAGCTCTGCCTCAGGCACCGCGGCGCGGATCACGGTGACGGCGTCATCAAGCTTGCCCTGATCCCGCCCAGCCATCACGACGTGCGCGCCCTTGGCCGCCATCGCGCGGGCGGTTTCCTGCCCCAGCCCCGAATTGGCGCCGGTGATGAACACCGTCAGTCCGGTGAGATCGCAATCCGCCAGCACTTCATCGGTGGTGGTGCTGTGTCCAAAGCTGGTCATGCGCGCTCTCCCAGTCGCAATTCGTAAAGGAATTCAGGGTCGAAATGGTCGCCGACCTGAAAGGTGATGTCGGCGATTTTGGCAAAGCCATAGCGGTGATAGAACCGCTGCGCGCCGTAGTTTTCGGCATAGACCGACAACAAGACCGAATCGTGACCGCGGTCCCGCGCCTGCCCAAGCGCCCAATCCATCAGCTTGGCCCCGATGCCTGTGCCGGTATGGCCTGGCAGCGCGTAAAGCTGACCGAGTTCAATCGGGTTCTTGGCGTCCGAAAAGTCGACATAGTGGCTGGGGTAACGCAGCTTGCAATAGGCCACCAATTCGCCTGCGTCTTCGACTAGGCAGTGGGTGCAGCTTGTCCCGGCGATTTCCTCAGCCACCGCATCGGGTGCGTGCACAGCTGCGAGGAAGGCGGTGAGGTCAGCCTCACTGTAGAGGTCACCGAAGGCGGCAATGAAAGTCTCAGCGCCCAGCGCGGCAAGCGCGGGGGCATCGGCGATGGTGGCGGGGCGCAAGATCATGGCGCTGCCCTAGCGTGCAGAACCCGCGTTGTTAAGCTGGCGAAAGGCGCAGGGGCGCGTTACACATTGCGGCCATGAAGAACCTCATCACGCTGATTGCGCTCGCCCTGATGCCCACTGCTGCCCTGGCGCAAGAAGACGCCGCGCCGCTGCCGGAGCCAAAATGGTCGCTGGCGATCCACGGCGGGGCGGGGACGCTCAACCGCGCGGACATGACCCCGGAAAAGCGCGCCGCGTATGAGGCTGCGCTGCAAGCCGCGCTCGATGCCGGGGCCAAGGTATTGGCGGATGGCGGCAGCGCCATGGATGCGATCAAGGCCGCGATCATCCCGATGGAAGATTCGCCGCTGTTCAATGCGGGCAAGGGCGCGGTGTTCACTTGGGACGGGACGAATGAACTCGACTCGTCGATCATGGACGGGCGGGATCGCAGTGCGGGGGCGGTCGCCGGAGTGAAGACGGTCAGGAACCCGATCCTGCTGGCCGATACCGTGCGCACCAAAAGCCCGCACGTGATGCTGATGGGTGCTGGTGCGGAACAGTTTGCGGTGGAACAGGGCTTCCCCGTCACTCCGCCCGAATATTTCGCCACCCCGGCGCGGCGTGAGGCGCTCGAACGGATGAAAGCAGAGCAGCTTTCGGCGCTGGATGTCGATCACAAGTTCGGCACTGTGGGCGCGGTGGCGCTCGATCAGAGTGGTAACATGGCTGCGGGCACTTCGACTGGGGGGATGACCGGCAAGCGCTGGGGCCGGGTCGGCGATGCGCCGCTGATCGGCGCGGGGACTTACGCGGATAATCGCGCCTGCGCGGTGTCAGCGACCGGGTGGGGGGAGTACTTCATCCGGGTCGGTGTGGCGCACGAGATTTGCGCGCGGTTGCGTAACAAGCCATCTGGCTGGACAGTTTATGCGCCGCTACCCGAAGGCGCTTTGGAAAAGCTTCAGGCTGAGCAAGAACAGCGCGCTCAGAAGGTAGCCGACGAGGTAATGGCCGACGTCAAGCAACTCGGCGGCGATGGCGGGGTGATCCTTGTCACGCCCGAAGGTCATGCGATCTTCAGCTTCAACACCAGCGGAATGTATCGCGGCCGCGCGACCAGCGATGGCGTCAACGAGGTGGCGATTTTTGGCGGTGAGGAGCAGACTTCGGCCACGCCGGATCATTGAGTGCTCTTACTACCCTCCCTTTGTGGGAGGGGTTGGGGGAGGGGGCGAGGCCGCAGGCCTCGCATTGATCGGTTCAAGAATTGGGCCGCTGGCATAGAGCCCCCTCCCCCCGACTCCCTCCCGCAAGGGGAGGGGGAGACGATCAATAAAGCTTACCCACCAGCGGCAATCCGCGCTCCGGCTCGGCGAATTCCTTGATCACCTTACCCACCCGCGATAGCGCCAGTTCGGCGCGGGCCTGCATCGTGTCTGCCGGGCCTCGGGCGCGGAAATAGCAGGCGAAGGTCAGCGGCGGTTGACCCTTCGGCCCCTCGGCAAACCCGATGTCGATGTAATTGCCTTCAGTGCCGACCAAGCCGCTGGTGCCGGTCTTGTCGCCCGCCACCCAGTCTTCTGGCAGGCCCGCACGCACGCGCCTCAGCCCGGTTTCGGTGGCAATCATCCAGCTTTTGAGCTCCGCCCGCTCGGCTTCAGGCAACACATCGCCGTAAAGCAACTTTGCCACGGTTCGCGCCATGGCGGCGGGCGTGGTGCTGTCGCGGAATTCTGCAGCGGGAACGTTGTTCAATTCCGGCTCGGTGCGGTCGAGCCTGCTCACTTCATCGCTAAGGCTGCGCCAGAAGGCGGTCAGCGCCGCTGGGCCGCCCAATTCGCGCAGCAGCACGTTGGCGGCTGCATTGTCCGAGGTGACCTGCGTTGCCCGCGCCAGTTCGCGCAATGTCGCACCTGCGGCCAGCCGTTCAGTGGTGAAGGGCGAGACGTTCATCAGCTCCGCCGCGCTCCACACCGCCCGCCGGTCGGCATCAATCTTGCCCTGCGCATCCAGCGCCAGCACCATCGCAGCGAGCGAGAGTTTGAATGACGAGGCATGGCCGAACCGCTGGTCGCGGTTGATCCCGACCGACTGGCCGCTGACCGTGTTGTAAATCTCAACCCCAAGCGTTCCGTTCCCTGCGGCCTCGATCAGCCGCAGTTCGGCTGCCAGCCGCCCAATCGGGCTCTGATCGGGCGGAATGCATGCGCTCGCACCCAGCGCCAGCGTGCCACCGATGAAAAACCGCCGATTGATCATCATGAGAACTTGTCCGCCTTGCGTTTGCCGAACCGCATCTCGCCTTCGAGCTTGGCCCGCAATTGCGCATAGAAGGCTTCGAGGAAAGCCCGTTCATCGCCTGCGCCGGGCTCCCACCCGATCTTGCGGCAGATGGTGGCATGCACCGCGGCTAGCGCATCAGGCTCGGCATCGCGCAGCATCCGCTCAAGCGTTTGCAGTTCTTTCTCGCCGTAGACCGCCAGCTCGGTCTCACCGAATTGGTAGCGCGCGCCGGTCAGGTCACTTGCCCCGCTGGCCGCGGCCGCGCCTTGCGTGGAAAGCACATCCGCCAGTTTGGCACGCGGGCGCTCCACCACCCAGGTGCCAGCGACAATATCGCCCGCGCGCAAGGCATCGCGGTTGAAGAACGGGAACAACAGGAACAATGCGAACCACGCGGTCATGGCCCAGCCGAGCAGCCCGATATCCTCACCGCCTTCGCTAAGCGACAGGAGCGTTGAGAGCGCGATCAGTGGGTAGAAAACCTCGATATCGCGCAGCAGGTTGCGCGCGATCACAGCCTCGGCGGTAAGACGCCCCCCGCCGCGCGCAGCGATGCGGATGCCGGTGATGCGTTTACCCAAGGTCGCGCCGCGCGGGCCAAGTTCCTGCACCAGAAAATACCCGTACCAGCCGCAAAACATCACCAGCACAAACAGGATCAACAGGAATTCCTGCGCGCCGCTTGGCATGCCGTCAGGATCCAAGCTGGTGCCTTCGAGCATTCCGCCTGCGATCCATACCAACAGCAGGAAAAAAGCCAGAAAACTGGAAAAGATGATCATCACATCAAGGATCAGTGCCCCCGCGCGGCTCCCGCGGGAACCAAGCGTCACCGGCAGCACGATCCCTTCGGGCGTCAACAGCGTGCGTGCGCGCTTGTCGGCAGGCGGGGTGCGGGTGTTCTTGCTCACCCTTCACTCTCCACTGGTCGGCGTGGGCGGTAGAGGAAGAAGTACGATAGCCAGAAGGTCAGCATCGCCCCGCCGATCACGAAGCGGTTGCCTGCGCCTTCGACCAACTGGCGTGGGAAGGCTTCGAGGATCGCCGCGACGATCATCATGATCACCACGCCGACCATCACCACCGCGCCGCGCCGCCCGGCCTCAGCCGCCGCGTCGAGCACAGAGCGCGTGCCGGGGAAGGCCATCGCCCGCCCGATATGCAACCCCGCCGCGCCCGAAAGCAGAATGCCGAAAATCTCGGTCGTGCCGTGCACACTCAGCCATGCTGAAATCTCGACCAGCAGACCCTGCCCTGCAAACAGCCACAGCAGCGCGCCGAGCATCGCCATGTTGTGCACCATCAGCATCAGCGATGGGATGCCGAACGCAAACCCCAGCGCGAAGGCCAGAATGCACACCGCCGAATTGTTGCTGAACAGCTGCGCGGCAAAGGATGACAGGCCCGCCGCGCTTTCCTCGGTCGCTAGGGTTGCCAGCAATGCTTCGCGGGTGGCGCCGGGCACGCGGGTATCGGCGAGGCCGCCGGGAACGAGGCGATAGTACCACTCCTCGTCCTGCGCGACGAGCAGCCAGCCGACAATCGCGCCCGCCACCATCACGAACAAGGCGATGCAGATGTCGAGCCAGATGGCCCGAACCGCGCGGCTCCAGCCGCCGAGCAGAAAATCGCGCAGCCAGCGGGCAAAGCCTTGGCGCGGGCCGTAGACCTGAAACCAGGCGCGCTGCACCAGACCTTCGAGATAGGCCAGCGTTGCCGCATCAAGCGAGGTTTCGCGCGCCACCGCCAAGCTCGACGCAGCGGTGCGATACAACGTGGGCAGCGCCAGCAGATCATTATCAGCGATGCGTTTGAGCCCGCCGCCCTCCATCCGCTTGATGATATCTTCGAGCCTGCGCCATTCACCCTCGCGTTCCAGCCGGAATCGGTCAGAGCGCAGCGCGGCGCTTTCAATATCGGGCGGCGCGGCAATGGCACTGCGCCCGAACCATGATGAGATATTGGGTGCCTTCATCCGCCCATCACCCAATCGCTTCGCTGGCGCGGATCGCAAAATAGCGGTCGATCAGGCGCGGGCCGATTGCATCCCACGGGGCCTCAATCACGTCGATTCCCATTCGTCTGAGCCTTTGCAACACCAGTTTGCGTTGCTGAACAAGCGTATCGGCGGTCACGCTGCGTGCGAGCGTGGCGATGTCGGACGGCGGCGCGTCGATCAGGCTTTCAACTTCGGTATCGGTGATGGTGACGAACAGCACCAGATGCTTGTGCACCAATCGCCCAAGGCTTTCGACCATCAGTTCAGCCGAGGTCGGATCGGTGAAATCGGAAAACAACACCACCAGCGATCGGCGTTTGAGTTTCGCGGTCAAGGTTGCGAGAGCGAGGGTGAAGTTCGGCTCAGTCGCCTGATAGTCGAGACCCGCCGCCGCGCTTTGCAACCGTTGGAACGCGCGCGCATCGCCGATAAACGGGGTCATGATCTGGGGGCGCTGCGCAAAGCCGAACAGCGACACCTTGTCCCCGCCCTTGAGCACCACGTAGGCACAGTTCAGCGCGGCCGAAACAGCGCGGTCGATCCGGGGCAGGCCGTCAACTGGCTCGCACATCGCCTGCCCGCAATCAAACGCGAACACGATTTGATTGTTGCGCTCACTTTCATTCTCACGCGCAAACAGGCGCGTGTGGCGGGCGCTGGCTTTCCAGTCGATCCGCCGACGGTCCATCCCGGCCTCGTACTCGCTCAAAGCCTCGAATTGTGTCCCTTCGCCGCGCACACGCCGCGCGATCAGGCCGAGTTGAGCGTTGCGCAAAAACGTCTGCAAATCGGGCGAGCGCACCGCCGACAGATCGGGCCAGATCCGCACAGCCTGTTCCAGTGGATAGGCGACTTGCCGGGCGCCAAATCCCAGCGGCCCTTCCCAGCGCAGCCAGGCCCGACCAATTGCGGCGGTGCCGCGCCGTCCGGGGGTTACGGTGGTTTCGCCCCGCCAGCCGGGTTCATTTGCCGATGGCGCAAGCGCGATGGTGATGCGTCCTTCGGAGGCGAGGCGCGGATCGCATGCCAGCGCGGCGGCGACATTGCGCTGCCTGCCGCTGGCAAACCGCGCGGTCACGGCGATGGTCGCAGGTTGCCCCACCTCAACGTCGTTGGGCGCTTGAATGTCCCATCCCGCATTCCGGCCCGATAGCAGCGCGTCCGCAATCACCAGCACCAGCAAAGCACCGCCGATGACCGGCGCAATCACCCACGCCCCCGGTGCGGTCGCCGCGATCACCACAGCAACCGGGGCCAGCCCGGCGAATAGCCACGCGGCCCGCTCTGTCGGCGCGATGATCAGGATCGGCGCCAGCGGGGCAAGCATGATGCGCAAAAGGCGGGGGATTTGCTCCATGGGTTAGCGCCCCGTCACCTTGGCGCTTCCGTGCTTTCGACCAGTTCTGCGACCAACGCCTCCATGTCGCGTCCTTCGATTTCGGCCGCGGGGCTGAGGGTAAGACGGTGGCGCAGCACGGGCACGGCCAGCGCCTTAACGTCGTCGGGAATGACATAGGCGCGCCCTTCAAGCGCGGCGCGGGCGCGGGCGGCACCGGCCAGCAGCACGGCAGCGCGCGGCGATGCGCCCACAGTCAATTCGGCATGGCTGCGAGTGGCGCGGATCAGGCGCACGACATAGCTTGTGATCTCATCAGCCACGGTGATCTGCGACAATGCGCCGCTCGCCGCGACCAGCCCGGCAGCGTTGGTGACCGCCGATACACCCAGATCAGCCGGGCGCTGCGGCCCGCTGCGCTGGCCGTAGGTGGCAACGATCCGTGCCTCTTCTTCTTCAGCCGGATAGGGCACCAGCAGCTTGAACAAAAAGCGGTCAAGCTGGGCTTCGGGCAGGGGGTAAACGCCCTGATTTTCGATCGGGTTCTGGGTCGCCACCACCATGAAGCGCTGGGGCAATTGGTGCGTTTCCCCATCCAATGTCACCCGGCGTTCCTGCATCGCTTCGAGCAGCGCGGCCTGCGTTTTGGGCGGGGTGCGGTTGATTTCGTCGGCGAGGAGCAGGTCGCAGAAAATCGGCCCGCGGGTCAGAGTGAACTGGCTGGTCTGGAAGTTGAACAGGTTCGACCCCAGAATATCGCCCGGCAGCAGATCCGGGGTAAACTGGATCCGCCCGAAATCGAGGCCCAGCGCGGTCGCAAAGGCATTGGCGAGGAAGGTCTTGGCCGTGCCCGGCGGCCCTTCGAGCAACACGTGACCTTCAGCGAGCAGCGCGGTCAGCAACATGTCGATCATTTCCGGCTGCCCGACCACCGCCTTGGCGATTTCGGAGCGGATGCCATCGGCAAGGGTGCGAACGTCTGCCAAACTCATGGGAGTTGCGGTCATCGTCATCGGGTCGGTTTCCCTGTCATAGTTTGGCCCTGAGATAATTTTGCGGTCAGGTTGTCGAGCGCTTGTGCTGCGTTGAGAATATCGGCGGGCTTGGTCGCGGCCTCCAACCGGGCAGCGCGGCGGCTGAACGGTTCTTCGTCCGGCAAACGGCGGGCCAAGGCGGCGTCAATCGCGGCAGGATCGGGCCGGGCAAGGCCAAGCTTTTCGGCGATCCGCCGGGCCGACAAGGCGGCATAGGGCGCGGCCAGCAAGGGCATCCGCCGTGCGCGCAGGATCAGGTTGGCGCCATTGGCGATCAGCCGCTGTTTGCCGAATGCGATGGCAGGGCCGCCGTCGGCTGCGGGCGGGCCAAACCGCTGAAACGCGCGCCAACCAACGATCAGCAGCGCCATCAGCAGGCACAGGGTCGCAGCCAGAAATGGCGGACGGAACGCCAGCGTCAGCAGGTTTTCCTGCGCGCCGAACCCGTTCAGGGTCAGATCGAACGTCACCGCACTAATGTCGGCATCATAGGTGAGGTCGTTCACCAGCGCTAACGCGGCCTCTGCTCGGGTCGCGTCGCCTAGCCCGTAATTGTTCATCAAATCGGCATCGGTGACAAAGATGGTCGGCTGCACATATTCATCGAACTCGCCGCCCGCCGCGCCGTTGACCTTCACCGCCAGTTTGCGGCCCGAACCATCGACAATCAGCGCGCGCTGCCCTGGCGCGTCCTCGGCAAACAGGATCGTGCGGGTCGGCAGGCTGCCCTTCAGATCGAGCCCGCCCCAGGTGGGCTTCTTGCCCTCGGGCGCGGCGGCCTCGGCATGGGTCAGCTTGTACGGTGCAGGCAACCCGGCGGTCCAATCTACCGGAAACGCGTCGTTCAGCACCACCCAGCCGGACTTGAACTTCTCGCGCGCTTCGGCTGGCAGATCGGGCGGCGGCGGCGTCACGTCCCACTTGGGCAGGATCACCAGTGTCGGGCCGAGCGTTTCGCGGTTCTGGAGAAGCTCGGCAATCTTCTCAGCATCAAGATAGGCGGGCGGGGTCAGCACCAGCAAATCATAGGTTTCCAGCCCACCGGGACTGCGCGAGCGGTTGACGTCGTAGCCTTCGGCTTCAAGCAGCCGCACCAGCCCGGCATAGCCGTTCAAGCCCTTGCCGGCTGCATGGGCCTGACCATCACGCCCCTCACTGCCGCCGAAACTTTCGCCCGCAGCAATGAAATAAATCATGGCGAGGAACACTGCAAAGCCGACCGCGACCAGCGCCAAGGCCCCACCGCGCGAAAAAGCCGCCGGTTGCGCGATCGAGGGTTGGGCGCCGCTCATGAGCTGCGTTCGCGGCTGCCCAAGCGGGCAAGCGCGAATTCGGCATAGGCGGCGCGGGCAGCCTCCCAATCGGGTCGGTCGAGCGCCCGCAGCGCGAACAGGCTGCGCTCCACCCGCTCGGATATCACCCGGAACGCGGTGCGCGCGGTATCAGGCAAGGCGGGCAGGGCAGCCAGTTCGCGCGCGGTGCTCGATGGCTCGACCCAATCGGGCCGCGCGGCGGCGATATGACCGACACTGCGTAGCAGCAACAGCCGGGTCGCTTCGTCAAAGCGGCCTTCGGCGGCCAGCCGGTCGGCATCTTCAAGCAGTGCCAGGGTGGCGGCGCGATCGGGCTGCCATTCCACCTCTCCCTCGCCCGCCTTGCGATTGCCGCGCAGGCCAGCGCCCGGGCCGAACATCCGCGCCAGCATCAGCAGGGCAAATCCGACCGCCGCAGCAAGCAGCACCCATTGCAGCCACCACCAGGACGACCCTAACAATTGCCCGAGCGGCGCGAACAGCTCAGCAAGGAATTCGAACACATCCCGCAACAATTCTTCAAACCAGCTGGGTTCGCGCGGCGGCACATCGGGGATGGCGACCGGGGCAAATTGCAAATCCCCATCATTGCGGACATCGGCCCACCCGGCGGGCGAAGATGCGCCTGAATTAGCTGGCGATTCGATAGGGATGGGCGTGGCCGGCGCGGTCATTTAACGCGGGTGGTGGCACGGCTCCCGCGCAGGCGCAACCGGGAAACGCGGCTCGCGGCTCTCAGCCTCTTGTGCGGGCCTGTTCGTAGCTACCCAGAATGCGCAATTCCTTGGAATGGAACGCGCATTCTTCCAGCGCCCGGTCCACCGCCGGATCGCCCGGCGCGCCGATAATGTCGGCAAAGAAGGTGGTCGCGGCAAAGCTGGTGCCCTGCTGGTAGCTTTCCAGCTTGGTCATGTTGACCCCGTTGGTCGCAAACCCGCCGAGCGCCTTGTACAGCGCGGCGGGGATGTTCTTCACCTCGAAAATGAACGTGGTCATCACCGGCTTGCCAACCAACGCATCAGGCGCGAGCGGCGCTTGCGCAAGGATCACAAAACGGGTCATGTTGTCGGGGCTGTCCTCGACATTGTGTTCGATGATCCGCAGTCCGTAGAGTTCAGCCGCGATAGCGGGCGCGATAGCGGCAACCGAGGGGTCACCGCGTTCGGCGACATAGGCCGCTGCCCCGGCAGTATCGGCGTGGCTGAGCGGCACAATCCCGCGTTCTCGCAGGAAATGGCGCGATTGGCCGAGTGCTTGGGGATGGCTGTACGCCGCCTCGAACGGGCCGGATCCCAGCGCCATCAGCGCATGGTGGATCGGCATGAAATATTCGGCGACGATGTGCAGCCCGCTTTCGGGCAACAGGAAGTGGATATCGGCGACCCGTCCGTGCTGCGAATTTTCGATCGGGATGATCGCTTCGCCCGCGCGTCCATCTTTGACCGCTTCCAGCGCATCTTCGAAGCTGAAGCACGGCAGCGGCAGCGAATCCGGGCGGGCTTCGGTGGCGGCCCGATGCGAATTGGCGCCGGGTGATCCCTGAAACGCGATGGCACGTGCCGGGTCAGCCTCAGCTGCGCCGCGCATCCGGTCAACGATTGCAAGAGCAGGGGCGGGAAAGGATCGCATGATGACGCCGCGCCTAGAGCGCAGGACGCGCGGCGGCAAGCCCGCTTGCAAAAGGTGCAAGGATTGATGCCACGATCAGTCTTGCGCGCTTGGGCCACCGACACTATGGGCCTGCCTCGATGACACAGGACAATTCTTCGCAATCCGAAGCTGCAAGCCAGAATGGCGGCGGCGACTTGTTCAACACGGCGGCAGGCTGGGTACTGTTTGCAGCAGGCCTCGGGCTGGGTCTGTCGATCCTGTCGGGCAAGTATTTCCACGGCGACAAGCCGGAACGCCCCGAACAGCTCGGCTATGTGATCGAAGGCGCGGTGGAAGAATCTGCTGGCCCGGCTGAAATGTCGATGGCCGAAGCGCTCAACATGATGCCGGCCGCCGAACTGCTTGCAGCAGGCGAAAAGGCCTATTCCAAGTGCCAGAGCTGCCACACGATCGATGCAGGCGGTGCCAATGGCATTGGTCCGAATCTCGCAGGCGTAATGGGCGGCCCGGTCGCAGGTAAGGCGTTTGGCTACAGCGCTGAACTCAAGGCGCTGGGCGGCAATTGGGATTGGGACCGGATGAATGACTGGCTCAAGAACCCCAAGGCCTATGTCTCGGGCACCAAGATGAGCTTTGCCGGCCTATCCAAGGTTGAAGACCGCGCGGCGATTGCGATGTATCTGAACTCCAAGGGTGCAAACCTGCCGGTGCCGACTTTTGTTGCAGACGCTGCGGCGGGCGCCGCCGATGGCGAAGCAGCGGCTGCCGAAGGCGAAGCCGAAGCTGTGGTCACGGCCGAAGCGGGCACTGATCCGGCAGCGGCCACCGAATAAGTCGGTCAGCGGTTCAAGGGGGAGCCTTAGGCTGCCCCCTTCGGCCTAACCTTTAAATCCCTGCGCAATCACGTACCATTCCGACGATCCCTTGCGGCTCGCCGGGGGTTTGGCGTGTTTCACCGCCGTGAAGTGCTTCTTCAGCAGCGCCAGCAAATCAGAATCCGTGCCGCCCGCCAGCACCTTGGCCACGAAGGCCCCGCCCGGCGCGAGATTTTCTGCCGCGAACCACGCCGCCGCTTCGACCAGGCCCATTGTGCGCAGGTGATCGGTCTGTTTGTGACCGACGGTATTGGCCGCCATGTCGGACAGGATCAGATCGGGCTTCCCGCCCAGCGCCTCGGCCAGCTTCGCTGGCGCTTCGTCAGCCATGAAATCCATCTGGAAGATCGTCACACCTTCGAGCGGTTCAACCTCAAGCAGGTCGATCCCCACCACCTCAGCCTTGGGCGATTTGGCGCGCACAACCTGGCTCCATCCGCCCGGCGCAATCCCCAGATCAACCACGCGGAGCGCGCCCTTGAGCAGGTTGAAGCGTTCGTCCAGCTCGATCAGCTTGTACGCCGCGCGGCTGCGATAACCATCGGCCTTGGCCTGCCGCACATAGGGATCGTTGAGCTGTCGTTCGAGCCAGCGCACCTGTGATGCCGTGCGGCCCTTGGCTGTCTTGACCCGCTTGCTGGGCTCTTTGGAACCGCGCGTCATTGCGCGCGCTGCCTGGCAGACTTGTGACCCGAGCGTTGCTGATGCAATGCCTTCAACGTCCGTTCGGATTGCCGTTCTGCCGCCATCAGACTGCGCAAAATGCCTTCGCGAATCCCGCGGTCAGCCACCCCCAACCGCCGCGCGGGCCACAGGTCGAGGATCGCTTCCAGGATCGCGCAGCCCGCCACCACCAGTTCGGCGCGGTCGTGCCCGATGCACGGCAAGGTGCTGCGTTCGTACGGCGTCATCACGCTCAGACGCGCGCTGATGTCGCGCATTTCCGATGCTGGGACGATCAAGCCGTCCACTGCCTTGCGGTCATAACTCGGCAGTTCGAGATAGAGGCTGGCGAGCGTCGTCACCGTGCCGCTGGTGCCAAGCAGGCGGATATCGCCATGCTGCGCGGCTTTGGCGACGCGGCCAGCAAAGGGCGCAAAGCTGTCCGACACCAACTGCCGCATTCGGGCGTAGCGGGCGATGCGCGCTGCTTCGCTATCCTCGGCCCGGCCCACGGTGTCGGTGAGCGAGACGACGCCCCACGGCACGCTTTGCCAATCGAGAATGCGCGGCACTCGGCTCGCCTCGGCAGAGCCCGCTTCGACCAGCACGAGTTCGGTCGAACCGCCGCCAATGTCGAAAATCACCGCCGGGCCATCGCCCGATTCGAGCAGGATGTGGCAGCCCAGCACTGCGAGGCGCGCCTCTTCCTCGGCGCTGATGATATCCAGCGCAACGCCGGTTTCGCGGCGCACGCGTTCAATGAATTCGAGCCCGTTTTCGGCGCGCCTGCACGCCTCGGTTGCAACGGACCGTGCGAGGCGGACGTTGCGGCGTTGCAGCTTGTCCGCGCAAATGCTGAGCGCCGACAGCGTGCGATCCATTGCGGCATCGGACAACCGGCCGCTGGTAGCGAGCCCTTCGCCCAGCTTTACCACCCGGCTAAAGGCATCGATCACCGTGAAATCCCGTCCCGAAGGTCGCGCAATCAGCAGGCGACAATTGTTGGTGCCAAGGTCAAGCGCGGCATAGGCCTCGCCATGCACGGCGCTGCGCATGGTGCCAATCGCGGAAATATCGGGCGCGGTGCGCGGCGCACATTTGCCGCCATTCCCCCGGCCATCGCGGCCCGGTTTGCGGCAATCTTGCTGAGGGGGGCGTTTGTAGCGAAAATCGGCTACCTTGCCGGACTTGCCGCCCCGTCTTTTCCCAGCCTTCGAACTTTTGTCCGGCGGGAGTGTTTCCGCCATTATCATGCAACTTTCATATCACTGCCCGCGCATCCTTGCGTGCAGCACTTGGGGCCAAGCTAACCCAAGCACCGCGCAAGAGCAAGCAACGGCGTGCTTGACCTCGGGTGCGCACAAAACTAGGGAGCGCGCTCTGCGAAGCGACCCGGATACCGGGCGCCAGGCCAATGCCCCGTCCTCTAATGGTAAGAGAGCGGACTCTGACTCCGTCAATCAAGGTTCGAATCCTTGCGGGGCATCCAGCCAATCGGCAGCCACACCAGTCCGAATGTTTCACGTGAAACACCCCAGCATTGCAAAGCGGTTGCGGGCCTAGCGGGGGTCTGGCAGGGGTCTAACCATGACCGAGAAAGACCTGACCGACCGCAAGTTCTACCGTGCGGGTGAAGAGACCCGCTTCGCTGAAGGCGGCCCCGAACGCACCCCGCAAACCGCGCACCCAGCCTACAAACTGGCGTTCCGCGACACCGATTTCCTGCTGCGCGACGAATTGCGCCCGGTGCGGTTCCAGCTCGAATTGCTCAAGCCCGAAATGCTGCTCGACGAAGCGCGCGTGGGTTCAACGCTGGTGATGTATGGCTCGGCCCGCATCCCTTCACCCGCGCAGGCCGAAGCGCGGTTGGCCGAAGCCGCCGCCAATGGCAGCGAATATGATCAGAAAGTCGCCGCGCGGTTGGCCGAGAAGGCCAAGTATTATGACGAAGCCTACAAGCTCGCCCGGCTGGTGAGCGAGAAAGGCCTGATCGAAAACGGCCTGCGCCAATTCGTCATCACCACCGGCGGCGGGCCGTCGATCATGGAGGCGGGTAATCGCGGGGCTTCTGACGCGGGGAGCGAATCGATCGGGCTCAACATCGTGCTGCCGCATGAGCAGGCGCCCAATCCCTATGTGACGCCGTACCTCAGCTTCCAGTTCCACTATTTCGCGCTGCGCAAGATGCACTTCCTGCTGCGCGCCCGCGCAGTGGCGGTGTTCCCCGGCGGGTTCGGGACGTTCGACGAATTCTTTGAACTGATCACCCTGATCCAGACCGGCAAGATGAAGCCGATTCCGATCATCCTGTTCGGCAAGGATTTCTGGACACGGGTGATCGATTTCGAAGCGTTGGCCGAAGAAGGCACGATCTCGAAAAGCGACCTCGACCTGTTCCAATGGTGCGAAACCGCCGAGGAAGCGTGGGACTGCATCTGCGCGTTTTATGAGCTGAAGGATTAGGTCAGGCTTCTGACCGCCTGATGCCCCAATGGCCCGCCTCCTGCGCCAAAGCCGGGGGCGGCCTCAATCGCGCGAATCACAAATTGCCGCCCCAGCCTGACCGCGTGTTCCAACGGCTGACCGTGGCCGAGCAGCGTGGCAATTGCTGACGACAGCGTGCAGCCGGTGCCGTGGGTGTGGCGGGTATCGATCCGGGCGTGATCGAACTGCACCGCACGCGGGCCGTGGGTGGCGGTGGTGGGGAAATACAGCACGTCGATAATGCGCCCATCGCGCCCGGCCGCGCCGCTTAGACCCGTCATGTGCCCGCCTTTCGCCAGCACCGCTGCGCCGGTCGCTTCGGCCAGTTCCTCGGCAGCTTCGACCATGTCGGCGGTGGTGGTGAGCGGGCGGCCGACAAGGTGCGCGAGTTCGGGCAGGTTGGGGGTGATCAGGGTGGCGAGCGGAAACAGCCGGCCGCGCATCGCCGCCACGGCATCGGGCGCAATCAGTGCCGCGCCTGATGTGGCAATCATCACCGGATCGAGCACGATGGGCGCGCCCAATCCAGCCAGCGCTTCAGCCACGGCCCCGATGATCGCGGCATCATGCAGCATCCCGATCTTGATGGCATCAACGCCAATGTCGCTGATGCACGAGGCGATCTGCTGCGCCACCATCTCCGGAGCCAGCGCAGCGATTCCCTGCACGCCGACCGTGTTCTGCGCGGTGATCGCAGTGATCGCGGTCATCGCATAGCCACCGAGCATGGTGATCGTCTTGATATCGGCCTGAACGCCAGCGCCGCCGGAGCTATCCGAACCGGCGATGCTAATGATGCGGGGGGGTGTGGGGGTTGTCATATCCTCTGCCATAGCAAGTCCGCGCGCGTGCCGGGATGGTTTTTGCAAGTGGCAGGGTCGCCGCCTGCACCCCTGTGTGCGTGAATGGTTTGGTAAACGCTGTGTGCGACAATTGCGCCCGATGAAAAACAACCACGGCCCTCGCACAATTGTGCCGCCCAGCTTTTTCGCCAAGCTGATGCTGCCCTTTGCCACTCCCATGCTGGTGACGCTGGCATTGGTGGTTCTTGTGGGGGAGAGCTGGCCGCGCAATATCGCGCCCGGCTCCGGGCTCAAGCTGGCGGGCCTCGTCGCGACGGCATTGACCAGCGCAATGGTCTGGCACCGCGTCACGCGCGGCATTGCGGACAGGCGCGCGTATAAAATGGCGGCTCTGGTGTGCGCTGTGGTCGGGCTGATGGGCTGGCCGGTGTGGAGCGTCGGTGTGCTGCCCAGCATCAACGGGATCAGCCTCGGCCCGCAAGAGGCGGTGCGCATGACGCTGGAGCGGACTGAGGTCACGACCGTGAGCAAAAGCCGTTCGCTCAATCACTGGGCATGGCTGCGGCCACTATCTCCGGACGCAGAGGTTGGGACCGGGCGTTACTTCATTCCCGAGGCGACATACCAGCAGTGGAATAGCCAGCGGCCCCGCAATGTCACCGTCACTGCGGCGCGCGGGCTGCTCGGCGCGCAGGTCGTTATCGGGTATCAATAGCTGCGCCTGCCCGTACGCTGCCGCTCACCCCTTGTACTTCCGCTCCGTGCTAGGCGGGAATTTCGCGTGAAGCGCCTTGGCGCGAGTGGGCCGGTCGGTCAGCTCGCCGCCGCAATTGGGGCAACGGTCATCGAGGTCTTCGGCGCATTCGGCGCAGTACGTGCATTCGAACGAGCAGATGAACGCACCGGGCGCTTCGGCAGGCAGGCCGACGCCGCAGGTTTCGCAATCGGGGCGCATTTCTAGCATCGGGGGACCTCCTAAACCGCCGCCCGCACCGCTTCGCAGATGGCGTCGACCACCTGTTCGACCTGTGCCTGATCATCACCTTCGGCCATCACCCGGATCACCGGTTCGGTGCCCGATGGCCGAATCACGAGGCGGCCTTTGCCTGCCAGTGCAGCCTCAGCCTCGGCGATCACGGCTTGCACGTTTGCGTTCTCCAACGGTTTGCCGCCTTCGTAGCGCACGTTCTTGAGCAGTTGCGGCACGGGTTCGAACACGTGAAGCAACTCGCTGGCCTTTTTGCCCGATCGCACCAGGCTCGCCAGCACCCGCAGTGCGGCGACCGTGCCATCGCCGGTGGTGGCGTGGTCGAGCAGGATCATGTGGCCGGATTGTTCGCCGCCGATGTTATACCCGCCGGCCTTCATCGCTTCGAGCACGTAGCGGTCGCCGACCTTGGCGCGTTCCAGCGTCAGGCCCAGCCCCGCAAGATAACGTTCGAGGCCGAGATTGCTCATCACCGTCGCCACGATCCCGCCGCCGCGCAGCATCCCTTTTTCGTGCATGCGGGTGGCAATCAGCGCCATGATCTGATCGCCATCGACCGCGCGGCCGGTCTCATCCACCACGATCAGCCGGTCAGCATCGCCATCCAATGCAATGCCGATGTCCGCGCCTTCTTCGACCACCTTGGCTTGCAAGGCGGCAATCGCAGTCGATCCGACGCCGTCGTTGATGTTGATGCCGTTGGGGGTAACGCCGAGCGCCACGACTTCCGCGCCCAATTCCCAGATCGCCGAGGGCGCGACCTGATAGGCCGCACCATTGGCGCAATCGACCACGACCTTGAGGCCATCAAAGCGAATCTCGGCGGCGACTGATTGTTTGACCGCGTGGATATATCGGCCGCGCGCATCCTCGATCCGGCGCGCCCGGCCGATGCGTTCGGCGGGCGCGAGCGGAATGTCGGTTTCCATCAGCCGCTCGATTTCGCCCTCGGCCTCGTCGGACAGTTTGAAACCGTCGGGGCCGAACAGCTTGATCCCGTTATCGGCAAACAGGTTGTGGCTGGCGGAGATCATCACGCCAAGGTCTGCGCGCATTTCGCGGGTAAGCAGCGCGATGGCAGGCGTGGGCAGCGGCCCGGTCATGATCACATCGATCCCGACGCTGGTGAACCCGGCGACGAGCGCGCTTTCCATCATGTAGCCTGACAGGCGCGTGTCCTTGCCGATCACCACCCGGTGGCGGTGCCCGCCGCGCACGAAATGGCGTCCCGCTGCCTGCCCGACCTTCATCGCAGTGGCCGCGGTCATCACGCCGGCATTGGTGCGGCCTCTGATCCCGTCGGTCCCGAACAGCTTGCGTGTCATCAATTCCCCATCCGCATGATTGTGTCGCGCTTCTGGCGCGGTTATCGCGCAAAGGGAAGGGCGGGGCGCCCACTTAAAGGACTCGAAATTGCTGGAAAGTGATAACGCCGGAGAATCCGGGCAGGGCAAATTTGCGCTGGTATCGATCCGTTTGCCGGTGGCGCTGACTTTTGCCGCGCTGATCGGCGGGCTTTTGGCAGGGATTGCGGGCGCAGCATGGGGCGCGCCGCAATGGGTGTCCGATGTCGCATCGCTGATCGGCGGGCTGTGGTTGCGCGCCTTGCAGATGACGATCATTCCGCTGGTGGCGGCGCTGCTGGTGCTGGGGCTGGTGCAGATGATCATGGCCGCGCGGGTCGGCACGGCGGCGCGGCGGATGCTGGCGGTGATGATCGCGGTGCAGCTGGCAGGCGGAGCCTTCGCCTCGATCGCCATGCCCGCGCTGCTGCGCGCGTTTCCGGTGCCGCAGGGCGCAAGCGCGTTTCTGGCCGATAGCCCGCAGGATGTGGGCGAAGTGCCGAAAGTGCTCGACTTCATGGCCTCGCTCGTCTCGCCCAATATCATCGCGGCGGCGGCGGAAACCGCCATGCTGCCGCTGACGCTGTTCTTCGTGATGTTTGCAGTGGCGATTACCCGCCTGCCGGCTGATCAGAGCGACCGGCTGCTCGGGTTCTTCCACGCGCTCGGCAATGTCATGCTGCTGATCATCGGCTGGGTGCTGGCGGTTGCTCCCATCGGGGTGTTCGCGCTGGCGTTTGGTGTCGGGGTGCAGAGCGGAGGGGGCGCGTTTGCGGCGCTGGGGCATTATGTGCTGACCGTGACCGCAATGGGCACCTTCGTCCTGGTGCTCGCCTATGCCATCGCCGCCGCGCTGGGGCGAACGGGGCTGCTGCGTTTCACCAAAGCGGTGCTGCCCGCGCAGGCCGTGGCGCTGTCCACGCAAAGCTCGCTCGCCAGCCTGCCTGCGATGCTTGATAGCGCCATGCGGCTCAAACTCAGGGCGTCTACCGCGGAGTTCGTGCTGCCGTTGGCCGTGGTGATTTTCCGGGCGACCAGCGCGGCGATGAACTTGGCTGTGGTCTATTACATCGCCGCGCTGGCCGGGCTCGAGGTATCGCCTGCCATCGCCATCGCAGGCGTCCTGATCGCCAGTGTCATCAGCCTTAGCGCCGTCAGCTTGCCCGGATCGATCAGCTTTGTCGTGTCGATTGGTCCAATTGCGCTGGCGATGGGCGTGCCGGTTGAGCCGCTCGCGCTGCTGGTCGCGGTCGAAATGCTGCCCGATCTGATGCGCACGCTTGGCAATGTCACGATGAACGTCGCGGTCACCAGCGCGGTTGACCGTGCAACCCAACCCGCTGAGGCTTCACCTGAGACAGTTGCGACTTGAAGCTGCAACCCTTCGCCCTCATCTGCGTTCTTGCTATATCACTGGTTTCAACACCCCAACCCCGGAGCAATCATGGCCTTCGCACTTTCCCCGCTGCCCTATCCCGACACCGCGCTGGAGCCTGCCGTTTCGGCTGAGACGCTGTCGTTTCACTATGGCAAGCATCACCAGACCTATCTCGACAAGATGAACGCCGCGATTGACGGCACCCCGCACGCCGACAAGTCGCTGGAAGAAATCGTCGCCGCATCGCGCGGCAGCGACAAGGGCCTGTTCAACAACTCGGCGCAGACCTGGAACCACGCGTTCTACTGGAACTCGATGGCACCTGCGACCACCGCGCCTTCGGATGACCTCGTTGCCAAGATCAACGACGCTTTCGGTTCGGTCGACGAGTTGAAGCAGAAGCTCAAGGATCGCGGCGTTGGCCACTTCGCCAGCGGCTGGGTGTGGCTGGCCGAAAAGGGCGGCAAGCTCAGCATCGAAGAAACCCACGATGCCGACACACTGGCTGACAGCGATTTCAACCCGCTGATGGTGCTCGACGTGTGGGAGCACGCCTATTACCTCGATCACCAGAACAAGCGTCCGGCCTATCTGGATGCCGTGGTTGAGAACAAGCTCAACTGGGCCTTCGCCAGCGAAAACCTCGCGCGCGGTACGGTCTGGACTTACGCTTAAGTTTCTGATGCTTGCAGACTGACGGAAGGCCCGCCCGCAGCAATGCGGCGGGCCTTCTGCTTATGGGCGCGAGCTAACCCCATTGCCCGCAGCGACCATGTCCAGTTCTTCCAGAATCGCGCTGTGGGCGATGTCATCATCGGTAGACCGTTGCGGGATATTGCCGCTGGCGAGCATTTCGCTGAGCGCGGCACGCGCGCGGCCTACGCGACTTTTGATCGTGCCGACAGCGCAGCCGCAGATTTGCGCGGCTTCCTCGTAGGAAAACCCGCCTGCGCCGACCAACAACAACGCTTCGCGCCGTTCGGCAGGCAGGGTCAGCAGCGCGCGGTGCAGGTCTGACAGGTGAATCGGTTCTTCCTGCCCGGCGGGAGCGGTCAGGATGCGTTCGGCCACGCCCTCGTCATACTCGCCGCGAAACCGGTTGCGGCGCATGTCGGTGAGATAGGCGTTGCGCAGAATCACGAAGGTCCACGCGCGCATCGATGTGCCGGGTTCGAACCGATCTTGCGCAGCCCATGCCTTGAGCAGGGTTTCCTGCACCAGATCATCGGCCATGTCGGGCCTGCCGCACAACCCGCGGGCAAAGGCGCGCAGGTGGGGGACTACGCCGGTCAATTGGCGCTTGAAATCGGCCTTGTCGCTGGCCGTGAGGCGATCACCGGGACTGCCTGCTTCCCTGCCCGTCTCTCCGGCCGCCGCCCTGTCCGCCTCACTCATCGGCGGGCGCCCCGGCCATCTGGGGACGGGGGGCCATTATCATTGCTGCTGAGCGCGGGATCGCTACCGTCGAGGCGGTCGAGCAGATCCTTGAAGCTATCGGGCAGGTCTTCTTCGACCACCGAATCGTAAAGCTGTTTCAGCCCATCGGCCCATTCGGGCGCGCGCCGTGCCGAGGCATTGCCCCGCTCTCCGCCGCTACCGTCTTGTTTCTGGTTCGAGGCCATAATGCTCTCGGTCAATCCTGATCCCAGTGTCCCGATCCCACTGTGGGATCAATCGCGCCATTAGGCAATCGCACCGCAACGTTCCGGCCGATACCCAAGCACGTGCGAGTTTGGACGAAGTGGGAACGATGCGCTACCAGTTTGGTTCCGCCCTTGGCCACACCGGTTCCCGGTTCGTGCCGTCGGGCACAATGCACGCAGGATCATTGACCATCAATAGCGACGCTCTGAGACCGGTTGCCGAAGCAGTGGGCGCTCCGCCGCCATCGGGGCGAGCGCGGCGTTGGCTGGTGCTCTATCCGCGCGCGATCCCGCTGGCGATCTTCCTTGCAATCGCGGCAATCACCGCGCTCAGCGTGTTTGCCATCGAAAGCAACGCCCGCGCCCGTGAACGCGCGCAGATGCGCGAATATGCGCAAGGGGTGGCCTCCGCGCTCGACCGGACCAGCAGTGGCTTTTCGTCCTACCTGCGCGCCGGGGCCGCGCTGTTTTCCAGCGTTGAGGAAGTGGAGCCGGGCACCTTCGACAGTTTCGTGCGCGCGCTCAAACTCAATGCCGAAGTGTCGGGTGCCGAAGGGATAGGCTGGATTCCGGTGATCGAAGCGCGCGATTTGCCCGCTTTCATGGCGCAGACCCGCGCGCGCCAGCCAGGCTTTCCCGACATCTACCCGCGCCCGGCGGCCAACACCGGCCGGATCGCTCCGGTGACGATGTTCGCGCCCGCGGCACCGCATAATCGCCGTGCGCTGGGGTATGATATGTATTCCGACCCCGCCCGCGCCGCCGCGATGGCCGAAGCGGAACTACGGCTTGGCCCGGCGGCATCGGGCCGGATCGTGCTGACCCAGGAAACCAGCGGCACCGCGCCTGCCTTTGCCATCTACATGCCGGTGTTCCGCATCGGCGCGGGCGACGATCGCAACCTGACCGGTTTCGTCTATGCCCCGTTCCGCGCGCGCGAGTTTCTCGACGCTGCGATCGACCGCGAGGCGCCGAGCGCGTTCGGTGTGCGATTGTATGATGGCGAGGCTAGCACCGGCCACCTGCTCGTCGCCCATTCGATCGGCGATGCAGCCAGCGAAACGGTGCAGCAAGAGGTCACGATTGCCGACCGCAAGCTGTTGCTTGTGATTGAATCCGCCAATGCGCAGGTGCTCAGCCCGCTTTCGATGGTGACGTTGAGTTTCGGTTTGGCATTGGCAAGCCTGCTGATGTTGCTGGCCCGGCTGCTGACCCAGCAAGCCTACGAAGATCAGGCGCGGCTGGCGTTTTTCGAAGAGCAGCATTCGATCCGCAATTCATTGACCCGCGAACTCAACCACCGGGTGAAGAACACACTGGCCAACGTGCTGTCGATCCTGTCGCTGACCCGGCGGCGGACGAGCAACCTTGATGATTTCGCCGATAGTCTTGAGGGGCGCATCCGCGCGCTTTCGGCAACGCATGACCTGCTGACGGTCACTGACTGGGGCACGACCCCGATCCGCGCGGTGATCGAGGCGGAATTGCAGCATTTCCGATCGGTACACGATGATGCGATTGTGCTTGATGGGCCGGATCTGGAGCTTGCACCCAATGATGCGCTGTCGTTTGGGCTGGCAGTGCATGAATTGGCCACCAATGCCGCCAAGTACGGCGCGCTTAGCGTGGCGGGCGGGCAGGTAACGATCCGCTGGCGGCGCAGCGATGATCTGGGGGGCGAGGCGGTGTGGGCCGATGTCGAATGGCAGGAAACCGGCGGGCCTCCGGTGCCGACCGAGCGTCACCGCGGGTTCGGCACCGAATTGATCGAGAAAATCGTCGCGCACGAACTGCGCCAGCCGGTCGCGCTCGAATTCAATCCCGGCGGCGTGCGCTGCGTACTGCGCGTGCCGATCCGTAGGCCCGCCGATTTCCGCATCCGCGCAGACGAGGGGCGAGCGCGCAAAGCCTAAATGGTCAGCCCAAGGGCCGAGTGGAACCGAAGAACAGCGCTTGGCTGATCGCGGCGCGCACGGTGGCTTCCTGAAACGGTTTGGTGACCAGATAGGTCGGCTCGGGCCGGTCGCCGGTCAGCAGGCGTTCGGGGTAGGCGGTGATGAAGATCACCGGCATCGATCCGGCGGCCAGAATATCGTCGACCGCATCAAGCCCCGATGAACCATCTGCCAGCTGGATGTCGGCGAGCACCAGTCCGGGCCGCGTATCAGCCACCGCCGCGCGCGCCTGCGTGCGGGTCGCCGCAGTGCCGCAGACGGTATGGCCAAGGCCCGACACGAGGTCTTCGAGCTGCATCGCGATCAGTGGCTCATCTTCAATAATCAGCACCGAGGTCGTCTGTTCGCGGTCGATATCGGCAACGGCTTCGGCGACGAGGCGTTCAATCTCGGCAGGGTCGCGTTCCAGAATCGCGGCAGCCTCTGCCGTGGTGAAATCTTCCAGCGTGGTGAGCAGCAGCGCCTGACGCGCGGGCGGAGTGATCGCGCCCAATCGTGCCTGGGCGCCAGCTTCGTCTTCGCTGGTGGTGTTGCCGCCTGTGGTCAGGCCCGCCGCGTTCGCCCACACCTTGCTGAAGGCACGATACAGCGGCACCCGCCCACCTTCGAGCGTGGCCTTGAGCGCATCATCCGCCAGCACCGCTTCGAGCATGGTGCGCACCAATACATCCCCGCTCGCCTGCGATCCGGTTAGCGCGCGGGCATAGCGACGCAGAAATGGCAGGTTGGCTGCGATCTGGCTTCCAAGTGACATGACGACTCCAATAAATGTTCGCAATGGTAAGCGATCCGGTGCCATAGCGGTTCCGTACCGCGCCGTCGCGCTGATCTGCAATTTGCGATTTTAAATCATTAAAAACAGTCAGATATAAGAAAAGCAAAAATTTTTTACAGGCCTTGGGAACCGGTTTTTCATCCGCGCATTTTGTCTTTGTCACCGCCGAGACCCCCCTCCCGTCCAAGCGGTGGTGACGCGATCCCGAAAGGCCTCTGCTCGCCCGAGCAGAGGCCTTTTTTGGTTACGGCGCTTATCCTAAAACCCGCTCGTAAATCGCGTATTCGCGGTTGACCTTGCTTTTGATCGTATCGGCGATGGCGAGCATCCCCTGATTGTCTTCCAGCACCCAGCCAAGTTCACCGCGGGTGGATTGAAACTTGGTGGTGGCCTCCACCCGGATCGCCTCAATCATCATGAAGGCCAGCGTTCCGGCCATGCGGGTGTTGTGCAGTTCTTTCAGCACTCCCATCAGCGGCACCCGCATCCCGGCGCCGCGCGGGTTCCGTAGCCAGCGCAGCATATGGATCCAGCCGAACGGAAACAGCTTGCCCCGGATCTTGGCCAGCGCGTCATTCACATCAGGGAAGGTCAGCATGAACGCGACCGGGCGGCCATCCACCTCGGCGATCATGTTGAGTTCTTCGTGGATGATCGCCCGCAGCTTCTTGCCCGCATAGGCGACTTCGGCGGGAGTGAAGGGGACAAAACCCCAATTGTCCGACCACGCATCATTGAGGATAGCGAGGATGGTTGCGACCTCCTCGTCCCAGCGGCTCTTGTCGACCCGGCGGACATTGATCCGGTCATTGCGCAGCCCCGATTGGACAAGGCGCTGCACCAGCGGGCCAAATCCGTTCGTTATATCAAGATCATAGGTAAATAGCGTTTTGGCGCGGGTATAACCCGCCCCCTCGATCCAGCCGGCATAATGCGCCGGGTGGTGGCCCATCATTATCATCGGCGGGTGATCCTGCCCGCTGATCAACAGGCCGGGTTCTTCCCAGATCGACATCGAAATGGGGCCGAGCACGCGGGTCATCCCCTGATTTGTCAGCCACGCTTCGGCGGTGTTCAGCAGCGCACGGGCGACATCGGCGTCTTCCGCATCGAAATAACCGAAGAACCCGGTGCCAGGGCCGAACCCCTGATCGGCCGGCATGGCGAGCGCGAGTTCATCAATATGCGCAGAAATCCGGCCCACGGCCTGCCCGCCGCGCCGAGCGATAAACAGTTGCACCCGTGCATGGCCGAAAAACGGGTTCTTGGCGGGATCGACCAGCTCGATCTGTTCAGATCGGATCTGCGGCACGAAATGGGGGAGGCGATCGGAAAATGCCCGGCCCAGATCGACAAATGCGGCCCGTCTGCGCTTGTCGCTGACGGGTTCGATGCTTATCTCTGCCCCGCGCCCGGTTGCATCTGCCACGCTGCAATTCCCGTAATTGTTTTTGGTCAAGGTGTCTGTGTCGCGCCCGCGCCATTCACGCAAGCGTATCGATCACACTCACCAACAACCCGCGTTTGGCTTGACCCCCGATTTCGAGTAGGGCGAGCTTCAGGAAATTGCCGAAAATGACCCCCGATATGACTGTGCACCAGACCATCGACCCTGCCCGCCCCGATGCGCTTGCCCCAGAGCTCACCCCTGTGCGGGCCACCCGCGTCCAGTTCATGGTCGAGGATGACAAGGCGATGCTGCGCGCCGCGCGCGATCTGACCAAGGGTTTGGGTGAGGCGAAACCGGGCATCTACTGGACAGATATGCTGCTGTCGGCGGGCGTCGGCTATGCCGGGATTGCGACCGCGATTTTACACCCGAACCTTGGCGTACAGATTGCCGCCGGACTGGTCGCGGCGCTGGCGATGTACCGCGCGCTGATGTTCATCCACGAACTCACCCACATCCACCGTGATGCGCTGCCGGGGTTTCGTACGGCGTGGAACCTGCTGGTCGGGATCCCGCTGCTGACCCCCAGCTTCATGTATGAAGGTGTGCACGTGATCCATCACAAGCGCACGCAATATGGCACGATTGAAGACCCCGAATACCTGCCGCTCGCGCTGATGAAGCCGTGGAGCCTGCCCTTGTTCGTGCTGGTTGCGCTGCTTGCGCCGGTGGCGTTGCTGGTTCGGTTCGGCGTGCTCTATCCGCTCGGCTTGATCGTGCCAGCCGTGCGAACCTTTACGTGGGAGCGTTTTTCGGCGCTGTCGATCAACCCCGAATTCCGCCGCAAAGCCCCTGAGGGCGATTTTGCCGGTCGGGTGCGTTGGCAGCAAGCGGGCGCGAGCCTGTGGGCCATCGCGCTGATCGCCAGTGTGTTCGTGATCGGCTGGCAGCCGCTCGCCATTGCGCTTGGCGTGCTGTCGCTCACCGCAGTGCTCAATCAATTGCGCACGCTGGTTGCGCATTTGTGGGAGAACGAGGGCGAACCGATGACGGTGACCGCGCAGTTCCTCGACAGCGTCAACGTTCCGCCGCCGGGGCTGGCAGGGGAAATCTGGGCGCCGGTGGGCCTGCGCTATCACGCGCTGCACCACCTGATGCCGTCGATGCCGTATCATGATCTACCCGAAGCGCACCGGCGCCTGGCGCGCGAACTCGGCACCGGATCGACCTATGAAGGTGCGAACCATCCGGGATTGCTGGTGCTGGTGGCACGGATCGCGCGGAGCACGATGGGGAAGCGGGCGTAGGCGCCCAACCCTTTAGTCAAGAAAGCAGATCATCGCGCAGCGGCGGTCGGCAGGCAGGCCGTCGTCAATTTCGTTCGCCAGCTCGCCTGCAAGGCGCAGGTGGGCGTCGATCGCGGTGACTTCCTCAAATCCGAGCCGCGCATAAAACGGTGCGTTCCATGGCACGTCGCGGAAAGTGGTGAGCGTCAGCGTCTTGAACCCGGTGTTGCGCGCATCGATCTGCGCAGCGCGCACCAGCCCTGCACCGATCCCGCGCCGCTGGAATTGCGGCGCGACGTCCATTTCCCAGATATGCAATTCGCGCCGGAATGGCTCAGCAACAAGGAAGCCCGCCACTGCTTCGCCGACAAGGGCGGTCAGGCAATGGCCCTTGCGGATCAGGCGGGCATAGTCTGCTTCGGAACGGGTGCGGGTAAAGTCGAACCCCGGCGCAGCAGCGAATGCAACGGCAGCGGCACGTTCAATCCCGGGCATAGCCTCGGCATCCTGCGGGCGCGCCAGCCGCAGCGTCCAACTACCGCTCACTCTTCCGTCCGGATCAGCACTGTCTCGCCGAGCAGCAGGAACAGCGCGAAAGGAGCCCACGCGGCCAGCAACGGAGGGTAACCACCGAAGCTGCCCATCGCCAGCGCGGCATTATCAACCACGAAATAGGCAAAGCCGAGCGCCATCCCGATGATTGCGCGCACGAACAACTGGCCCGACCGCGCCAGCCCGAACGCTGCAATTGATCCCAGCAGCGGCATCAGCAGCGCCGACAATGGCCCGGACAGGCGGTGCCACCACTTGGAACGCATTTCGTCGGTATTGCGCCCCGCTGCTTCGTAGGCGTCGATGCTATCCGACAGTTCCGAGAAGCTCAGCGCATCGGGATCGATTGATTGCAGCATGATCCGTTCGGGGCTCAGACCTTGGCCGACCACCAGTGCAGGCACCGTGTCGGTAATCGCGCCCGCCACATCGAAACGTGTCGCCGACTCCATCCGCCATCCGGGCGCGGCATAGGTGGCGCGCGCGCTGCGCACCTGTTCGCGGATAATCCCGCCCGGTGCACGTTCGTACCAGGTGACGCCGCTCAGCACGATGTCCTTGCCCGCGCCGGTCAAGGTCGCAGCCGACAGGATATTGGTGCCGTCGGTAAGATAGACGCTCGACCGCACGCCGCCGGTCGCAGGAGGCGGGATTGGGCCGTATTCGGCTGCTTCCCACGCTTTTAGCGTCGCATTGGCGCGGGTGACGATGCGTTCGTTAAAACCGAAGCTGACCAGTGACACCACCGCCGCGGTCAACAGAAGCGGCGATAGCACCTGATGCGCGCTCAGCCCCGCAGCCTTCATCGCCACCACTTCACTGTTCTGGTTCAAGGTCACGAGCGTGATCAGTGTCGCCAGCAGCACCGAATAGGGCAAAAAGCGAGAGATAAGCTGCGGCATCCGCAGGCTGGCATAGCGCAGGATCTCGGCCTGCCCATTGCCCTCTGCCGCGAGAATTTCGCCGGTGGCTGACAGCAGATCGAGCGCCAGCAGCACCAGCACCAGCATGACGAGCACCGCAAAGATGCGCACCACGAACATCTTGGCGAGATAAAGCGTCAGGGTGCGCGAGGGGAAGAAATCGAACTGCATCGCCGCCTATTCCGCCGGGGTCGCCAGCGCTTCAGGCGCGGCACTGTACGCACGCTGATTGCGGCGTGCGAACAGCTTGCTGATCCGTTTCGAAATCTTGGCGAAACCAGCTTCCAGCGCGCCAATCGCCTGCCCGCCGGGGACATAGGCAACGCGGTAATACATCCATAAGATCAGCGCGGCGAACAGCACAAACGGCACCCATAAAGCCAGCACCGGATCAAGCCGGCCGAGCGCAGCGACATCCTCGCCGTATTGGTTGATCTTGTGATAGGCGACCACCATCACGATCGAAACGAACACGCCCAAAGCGCTGGTCGATCGCTTGGGCGGGATCGCCAGCGCCACAGCCAGCAGCGGCATCAGGAACATCATCAGCACTTCGACCAGCCGGAAATTGAAGCTGGCGACGCTGGCATCGCGCGCATCTTGAGCGCTATCGCGGCTCCAGCCGATCTTCAGCAATTCGGGCAGGATATATTCGCGGGTCGCATCGCCGCGCGCGCGGAATTTCTCCATAGCGGGAAGATCAATCGGCAAATCATGGCGGCTGAAGCTGAGCACGCGCGGGGTGTTGCCTCCGGTATCCTGAATGATCGTGCCTTCAGTCAGGCGCAGGATAATGGTATCGGGATTGTCGCGGGTGGCCAAGAACGCCCCTTCGCGCGCAGAGATTGACAGTACCTGCCCCTTGCGGTTGGCAACGCGGGCGAAGATGCCGATCAGCTTGCGGCCTTCATCCTCGCTTTCCTCGATCCGCAACGCCATGCGGTCGGCGATGGTGGTGAACTCACCCACTTTGATCGACGCGCCAAGCGCGCCCGAGCGCAGGTCATATTCCATCTGCTCGTAATAATAGCGGCTGACCGGCTGGATGTAGAACACCAGCGCGATATTGACTCCAACCAGCGCCAGCGTGATCAGATAGGGCATCCGCAGCAGCCGATTGTACGACAGCCCGACCGCGCGCATCGTATCTAGCTCGCTCGATGTCGCCAGCTTGCGGAATGCCAGCAACACGCCGAGCAGCAGGCCCAGCGGGATCGCCAGACTGGCATATTCGGGGATCAGCGCGCCGAGCATTTTGAACACCACGCCGATCGGCCCGCCTTCCACCGCGACGAAATCGAACAGGCGCAGCATCTTGTCGAGCATCAGCAGCGACGCGGCGAGCGCGAATACGCCGAGCATCGGCACCAGCGTCAGCCGCAGGACATACCGGTCAATGCTGGGGATCAGGTTGAGCAAGTGGGGCTTTCCGTCGATTGTGCGAGGGCCATAGCGCGCTCGCGCTTTCGCGTCATGTCTCCAATTACTGTGACCTATGGTGCCTGAGCGGCGGATTTACCAGAAGCGGCTGCCAGGAATGCCCTTGAACGGCCCGGCTTCGCGGCTTGTGATCCAGCCGCCATAAAATCCGCCGGGCTGCGGGGTCACCTGTTCGCCATCAACAAGCACTTGGTCGAAGGGCGCAGCGTAGAAGGCAATGTGATCCTTGATCCCGGCAAAGGCTGAGGTGGGCGCTGGGTAGCTCCAGCCCGGGCCCGCAATCCGTTCGTCGCCGATTACCACATCCCAATAGACCGCTTGGCCCTTCCATTCGCAGATTGACCGGGCCGGGTTGGGTGCAAGGTGCGCCATCGCGATGTCGGATTGCGGGATGTAATAGGTCGGCGGGTGAGAGGTTTCGAGCGTGCGCCATGCGTTGCGGCTATCGGCCAGCACGGTCCCGCGATGAAGGATGCGGATATGACGCGCGGTCGGTTCGGCAATAGCGGGACGGGGGTAATCCCACGCGCTTTCCTGACCGGGTGCGGGGGGATCGGGTTCGGGATGGTGCGGCTGGCGCATGGCCCGCCGGTCAGGCTTTCTCAAGCGTGCATTGCAGCGGGTGCTGGTTCTGCTTGGCGAAATCCATCACCTGATTGACCTTGGTTTCGGCGATTTCATAGGGGAATATCCCGCACACGCCGACGCCGCGTTGGTGGACATGCAACATCACCCGGGTCGCCTGTTCCAGATCCATGCTGAAAAAGCGTTTGAGCACCAGCACCACGAATTCCATCGGCGTGTAGTCGTCGTTCAGCATCAGCACTTTGTACTGGCTCGGCTTCTTCGGTTTGGAGCGGGTTTTGGTGGCGATACCGACTTGGCTTCCGCCGCCGCCATCATCGTCCTTGCCGCCGTCCTCGTCTCCGGCGCGAACGCGCTGCATGAGCGGCGGCGCGGCGACGGCGGGCAGGGCGGGGACGGGTTGGATTGGCATGAGCCTCCATTATGGGATTTAACGCCCGATCCGCAAGCGGTTGCTGCGTGGGTTTGGCTCTTGCAGGCAAAGAAAAGGGCCGAGCAGACGTTAGTCTGCTCGGACGCCGGACAGCAAAAGGGCCGAACAAACCTATTAGGTCTGTCCGGCCCGGCGCTTTTCAGCGCGCTTTCGTGAACCGGGATTGGGAGAGAGAGGAGAGGCCCGGTTCAGAAACTTATTGCTTAGGCAGCCTTCGAGATCTTCTCGGCGGCGACGCTGACGCGGTTCGAAATCGGAGCGAAAGCTTCGTTGGTGAGCTTCACCCAAGCTTCGGTACGCTTCGAGCCGAACGACACCAGCGCGTCGAAGTTGCGACGGACGATTTCGCCCTGAAGCTGCATCAATTCGGTCGGCGACTTGATCGCGGCGACCTTCTTGGCGTCTTCGGTGATGGTTTCGATCACGGTCTTGCCGGTTTCGACATTGTCCTTGAGCAGTTCCTGCGCGCCGCTGAAGAAAATCTTGCCGCTTTCAACGATCGCATCGACGTTCGCCTTGCTGAACTCGCCAGCTTCGGCGGCCAGAACGGTGGTCTTGGCATAGGCGGTGGTGGCGGCAGTCTTGGCGCGGGTCTGCGCGTCGGCCAGCATATCCTTGGCGGTGGCAGCGATGTTGGTGTTCTTGGCAGTGGCCATGATGGTATCCTTGAGCTTGATGATCGGGTTGGTCGAAGCAGGCGCGGCGGTTTTCGGGGCAGCCTTGGGAGCCGCCTTCTTGGCCAGCACGGGCTTCTTTGCAGCAGGCTTGGCGGCCGTCTTCTTGACGGTCTTGGCAGCGGGCTTCTTGGCAACAGCCGCCTTCTTGGCGACCGCGACCTTCTTGGGCGCTGCAGTTGTCTTGGCAGCCGGGGCAGCCTTCACCACCTTGTCGGCAGGAGCAGTTTCGGCCTTGGGCGCAACTGCGACCTTGGCGGATGCTTCGGCATAGGCCTTTTCAGCAGCGGCATCGATCTTGGCGACCGGCGCTTTCACTTCAACGGCATTGTTTTCAACTTCGGACATGATGACCTCGCTTCATGTTGCACTGCACAAAATAGTGAGTGCGGCTGCGAAGTCAAGCACTTTTGTGCAGTGCACAATAAGTGTTCAAGCCATTGTTTATATGTCAGTTCGAAGCCTTCGGGCGACTCAGCGCGTCTTCACATAGCGTCCCGGTGCGTCCTCAATAACCTTGTCGCCCTTGCCACCAGGTGCGCGTTTGCCGGTCGCTGGAACCCGCGCGTCGGATTGGCGGTGCAGCCATTCAAGCCAGTGCGGCCACCAGCTACCGGGATGCTCCGTCGCGCTCTCGACAAAGGCCTTGAGCGACGGCGCAGCGCTATCCCCAACCCAGTACTGATACTTGCCCGCCGCTGGCGGATTGACCACGCCTGCGATGTGGCCTGACCCGGCCAGCAGAAACTCCATCGGCCCGGTGAAATGGCGGGTGATCCGCCACACGCTTTCGGCAGGCGCGATGTGATCTTCGCGTCCGGCCTGCACAAAACTGGGGGTGGCGACCTGCGTCAGGTCGATCGGCGTGCCATCCGCCGACATCGCATCGGGCACCACCAGCTTGTTGTCGCGATAAAGGTCGCGCAGGTAATCATTGTGCCATTTGGACGGCAGGTTGGTAACGTCGCCGTTCCAGTGCAGCAGATCAAACGCCGGGTAATCTTCACCCAGCAGGTAATTGTTGACTACATAGTTCCAGATAAGATCGCGCCCCCGCAGCGCGTTGAACGCCGCCGCCAGATAGCGCCCATCCAGATAGCCCTGCTGCGATGACAGTTTCCCGATCATCTCCAACTGGCCATCATCGATGAAATTCTTGAGATCGCCGCTCTTTTCAAAATCGACCTGCGCGGTGAAGAAAGTTGCGGACTTGACCTTGTCCGCTTCACCCCGGCGCGACAGAATTGCCAGCGTTGCCGCCAGCGTGGTGCCTGCGACGCAGTACCCGATGGTGTGGACAGCAGGCACATCCAGCCGGGCGCGGACGTGGTCGATCGCGTCCATCTGCGCGCGGATATAATCATCCCACACCACGTCGGCCATGCTCTCGTCGGCCGATTTCCAGCTGACCACGAACACGGTCAGGCCCTGATCGACCGCCCATTTGATGAAGCTTTTCTTGGGTGTCAGATCGAGGATGTAGAACCGATTGATCCACGGCGGGAAGATGATCAGCGGCACCTCCAGCACCGTCTCGGTCGCTGGGCTGTACTGGATCAGCTGATAAAGCGGCGTTTCGTGCACCACTTTGCCCGGCGTCGCCGCCAGGTTTTCGCCCAGCCGGAAGGCATTGGGATCAGTGTGGGTCAACTGTCCGCGCTTCATGTCGTTGATCAGATGCTGCATCCCCCGCACCAGATTCTGCCCGCGGCTCTCCACCGTGCGTTTCATCACCACCGGGTTGAGCGCCACGAAATTGTCCGGGCTCATCGCTTCGGCCAGCGCGCTGACGGCGAATTCCAATTGCTGACGCTTGGCGCGGTCGAGGCCGTCCATGCTTTTCACGGACGTACGGAAATATTCGGCCAGCATCAGATAGGTCTGGTGCAGCAGCACAAAGGCCGGGTGTTCGCGCCATGCGGGGTCGGCAAAGCGGCGGTCGCTTTTGGGTAGAGCATCTGCTTCGGGCGCCTCAGCCACGGCGCCGCCTGCCGCGCCGGAGACAAAACGCTCCATTACGCCCTGCCACAATTGCATCTGATCCTGTGCCAGCTTCGCCTGCGCGGCGATCAGCGCTTGGGGCATCCCCTTGGACAGCTGGCTGACCATGCTTTGCGAGAGCACAAGCCATTGCGCCGGATCGAGCATATTGCCGCCCTTGGCCGCCTTTTCCGCCGTGGCCGCGGCCTGATGCGCTGCGAATTCGACCCACATTTGTTGCAGCTGCGCGCTGGCACTGGCCCATTCACCCAGCTCGCCCGCATCACTGCCCTGCGGCAACAGCGATTCGATCCCCGCGCCCGACATCATGTCGCGCATCGCATTGCCCTGCATGTCGAAGAAGCCTTTGAGGCTTTCGCCAGCCGCAGCCATCGGGTTATTATCGTCTGCCATTGCCTGAACGTCCTTTGCTTGGCTGCGCTGTATAACAGTGCAGACCATCCGGGTCAGCCGCAATCGGCGAAAACGCCTTCCCACCGCCCGAGATATTCGCCTAGGGAGAAAGCAGCGCGGTGCCTAATCATTACCGCACGAGGCAAGGTGATCGTCAGGATGAATGACCAGTTCTATCGCATGAAGCGGATGCCCCCGTATGTGATCGCGGAGGTCAACGCGATGCGTCACGCCGCGCGGCTTGAGGGGCAGGACATCATCGATCTGGGGATGGGCAATCCCGATCAACCCCCGCCGCAGCACGTGATCGACAAGCTGTGCGAAGTCGCGGCCAAGCCCGATGCGCATGGCTATTCGCAGTCCAAGGGCATTCCGGGCCTGCGCCGCGCCCAAGCGGGCTACTATGCCCGCCGATTCGGGGTTGAGCTTGATCCCGATAGCGAAGTTGTGGTGACGATGGGATCGAAGGAGGGGCTTTCCAGCCTCGCCACGGCAATCATCGCGCCGGGCGATGTGGTGCTGGCACCCAATCCGTCCTACCCGATTCACACCTTCGGCTTCATCATTGCAGGGGCCACGATTCGTTCGGTTCCTACTACGCCGGACGAGGAATATTGGAACTCGCTCGAACGGGCGATGAATTTCACCGTGCCGCGCCCCTCGGTGCTGGTGGTCAGTTACCCATCGAACCCCACGTCCGAGATCGTCGATCTGGCCTTCTACGAACGGCTGGTCGCCTGGGCGCGCGAAAATCAGGTCTGGGTGGTGAGCGACCTCGCCTATTCCGAGCTGTATTTCGATGGCAAGCCAACCCCGTCGATCATGCAGGTGCCGGGAGCCAAGGATGTGGCGATCGAGTTCACCTCGATGAGCAAGACCTATTCGATGGCGGGTTGGCGGATGGGCTTTGCGGTCGGCAACAAACAGCTGATCGCTGCGCTGACGCGGGTGAAATCCTATCTTGATTATGGTGCGTTCACCCCGGTGCAGGCTGCGGCCTGCGCGGCGCTGAACGGCCCGCAGGATATCATCGATGCCAACCGCGCGCTTTATCACAAGCGCCGCGACGTGATGGTTGAGGCATTCGGCCGGGCTGGGTGGGATATTCCTGCGCCGCCCGCATCAATGTTCGCTTGGGCGCCGCTTCCGCCCGCGCTCAAAAGCATGGGCAGCCTTGAGTTTTCAAAGCAACTGCTGACACAAGCGCAAGTCGCAGTTGCGCCCGGCGTCGGCTATGGCGAGAACGGCGAGGGGTATGTCCGCATCGCAATGGTCGAAAATGAACAGCGGCTGCGGCAGGCAGCACGTAACATCAAACGTTATCTGCAGTCGGTTGGGGTGAACAGCTCAGGCGCTTGACTTCATAACACCAAACAGCTGTTTGACGGGGTATTACGTATTCTCGTCCAAAACGGGAGAAATCCTGTCCAATTTGCGTTACCTTACCTGTAAGTTGAGGCAGATTGTAAAAAGGAGAAGCCCATGTCGTCCGGAGCCGCGCGGCGGCTGACCGACAGGCAGCGCGCTGTGATGGAGCGCATTGATCGCCGCGTCCCAATCAAGGTTATCGCGCAAGAGCTTGGCGTATCCGAAACCCGGATCAACCAACACATCCGCGCGCTGAAGGATGTTTATCAGGCCGGCAGCCTTGGCGAGCTGGTTGAGAATTATCGCGCCACCATTCCGCCCGAAACGCCGACTGAAGGGGCCGAAGATCTACCGGAAAAAGACCTAGGCACTGCTGCGGATGAAGCTTTGGCTAACCCCTTGAGCGAAGCTGCATACACAAAATATCAGGTTAACCCGGCAACTGATTTTCCCGATCTAGGCCCTCGGGACGACCCGGGCCGACTGGTCTTGAGCGACACGCTTTCTCTGATTGAGCAGGCGCCGTGGCTTAAGCCGGGTGAGCCGAGGGTGGTCCCCGGAGTGCTCGATGGTGATCATGCTGTCTTGTTTCGCCTGGGTGCAATTGTTGGGATCGCTTCGGGGATCCTTGCTGCGGTGGTGCTGACTGTCACGGCCGCCGTTACCCTAAGCGATGCGACGAATGGCAAGGCCGCCGTCTCCGTGGAGACAACCCAGGTCGCTGGTTGAGCGTCAGCGACTGCGGAGTGCCATAATGAACGACCGTATCCTTGCCGACGCCCACCAACTCAAGAAACTGGTCCGTGAAGCCGAAGCCATCGCCGACGAATCGATCATCGCTATGGCGCGGCTCAAGCAAGCCATGCTGTCCGCGCGCCAGAACCCCGAAATCGAAGTCCACACCGGACAGCGTGCGCTGATGCGGTTGACCGAAGCCGAGAGCCAGGCGATGTCGATGTCGACCAATTTGCTGCGCGTACATGACGAACTGAGCAAGGTTGCCCGCGTCCACGCTGGCGGCGAAACTGGCACGCCGACTGTCATTCCGGCGGATGCGATTGTGCCGGCGAGCGTGTCGGCAGCCGAGCGTCCAGAAACCATCCGCGCCTGATCGCGCACCACCTGATGCTGGAACTTTTCAACACCTACCGCGGCGACGCGCAGCATATCGTCAGTGTCGTTTTGGCACTGGCGATATGGCGCTGGGGCGCCGCACCGGAACGATGGTCGATTGCATTGTTCATCGCGGCGATGGTGGTGCCAGTAAAGTTGTTCGATTGGTTCGACCTCGGCAATCCAGCATTTGGCCCGCTGGCCTGGCTCTACATCGCAATCGACATGTTGGCAGGCGCAGGCTTTGTGGCGGTTGCGCTACGGGCGAACCGCAATTACCCGTTGTGGCTGGCGGGATTCCAGCTGGTCGCGATCAGCGCCCACGCTGTGAAAGGGATGGTCGATGCAGTCTCGCCGCTGTCCTATCTGATCCTGGCCACAGGCACCTCCTATTGCCAGCTTTTGCTGATCCTGGCCGGTTTCATCCGTCACTTGATCCGTGAACGCCAGTTCGGGCCCTACCGTGAATGGCGCGCGCCGCTGCCCGGCACCGGGTAGCCGAGCCTGCAACCTTTAGGAGCACGCCAATGCCAAATCCGCTTGCCTTGGGTGCCGGAGCCACCGCGCAATGCTGACACTCGCCCGCCCCTCCCCGCGCGAGCAGACGCAACTGCCCGAACTGCGCACTGCGGCGATCATCGATCACCTACGCAGCGTTGTGCTGACCCCGCCCGCCCTGCATGAACGCGGCCATGCGATCTTCGTAGACCCCCAGCGCGCGTGCCTCGGTGAAGCGGCGTTCGGGATGGGGGGGATGAGCACGCTCCAGCTGCGAATGCGCAGCCTGTTTGGTGAAGCCCTGCGGCTGAATGCGGCGGGAATGATCCTCGCCCATAACCACCCCTCGGGCCAGTGCTGGCCCAGCGACTGCGATATCGCCTCGACAAGGCGGTTGCAGGATGTCGGTCGGGCGCTGGATATCATGCTGATCGACCACCTGATCTTTACGCCGCAAGCGGTCTATTCGATGCGTGCCGGGGGCCTGCTGTGAACGCGATCCTGCCAGCGGGCTACCGCGCGGGATACCCCGGCGGCGACCTGATGATTCCGCGCTTTCGAGACGCAGGCGAGGTGACGCTCGACCTGTTCCACCGAGACGGGCGGATCGCCGATCGCTGGCTTGGCTTTCACCCGCGTGAATTCGCGCTGTTATGGCGGCTGGCCGAACATCCCGGCGAACGCATGACCAGGCGGCAATTGCTGGCTGAGGTTTGGCGGATCCACATCGATCCGGAAACCAACAGCGTCGCGGTGCATGTGGCGCGGGTGCGATCCAAGCTTGAACCCTTTGGCCTGTCGCGCCTGATCGCGACTCATCGGCAAGGCGGCTATTTCCTCGATACGCCGCCGGCGCCCGATGGCTACCTGATAGCGCACGCTGAACCTGATTGAACCAGGCAGGGCACTGGACTTGAGGCGGCGTATCGGTCACTCTTAGCTAAGCAATTGCACATGCCTGAGGGAACCTGATCGCCATGTCCGCCACCGCTACCATGACCGCTAACGACCGCGTCGCCATCACCTTGGGCGACGACGGCGTGGCCGATGTGCGCTTTATCCGGGCCGAGAAGATGAATGCGCTCGATCCGGAGATGTTTCAGCGCATCATCGAGGCAGGCAGCGCATTGCAGCGCATGAAAGGCCTTCGCGCGGTGGTGCTCTCGGGCGAGGGGCGCGCATTCTGTGCCGGGCTCGACCTGTCCAACTTCACGCGCACCCCGGCAGAGGACGAGCCCTCGATCACCGAGCGCACTTATGGCAATTCCAACAAGTTTCAGCAGGTCGCAATGCAATGGCGCAAATTGCCGGTGCCAGTGATCGCGGCTGTGCATGGGGTGTGTTTCGGAGGCGGTCTGGCAATTGCCAGCGGGGCGGATATTCGCATCGTCCACCCCGAAACCCGCATGTCGATCATGGAGATGAAATGGGGGTTGGTGCCCGATATGGCCGGATACGCGCTGTGGCGCGGGTTGGTGCGCGATGATGTGCTGCGCGAATTGATCTACACCAACCGTGAATTTTCAGGTGCCGAGGCGCAGGGGTTGGGCCTTGCCACTCATATCGACGACAACCCGCGTGACCTCGCTTTCGCGATCGCGCGCGAAATCGCCAATCGCAATCCTCATGCAATTCGCGCGGCCAAGCGGTTGCAGGGGGGCATGATCGACCGCGAGACTGATGCTATCCTGCTTGAAGAAAGCATCGAACAGCACGGCATCATGCGCAGCCGCAACCAGATCGAAGCGGTCACTGCGGCGATGCAGAAGCGTGAGCCGAATTTCGAGGATTTGTAGTCGCTACCCGCGTTCGCTTACCCAAACACCGCCACGCATTGGATCCCGTCGAGCACTTGCTTGCCATCCGCATCCCACAGCCGAAGCCGCTCGGACGAATAGCCGAGATCAGCGTGCTGACTGGCATTCTCGGCCACGTACCAGCCATCGCGCGACCGGCTTTCGGGATCGAGCACGTTGAACGACCAGTTGATCGAACTGATCGGGCCTTGCCGCTGCATCGCCCGCATCGCACCCGGCGGCATGACATCACCCATCAGCACCAGTTTTGAAACCGGATCAAGATTGTGGTCTTCGGTCAACCGCGCCCAGCGCCGCACCGTCGCACCATGATCGGCCCCTTGCGGCTGGCCGTAACGCAGCTCGAAATTCTTGGCGACGAAGCTGGGCGCAAAACTGTGGGTCACCGCCTCGCAATCCTCAGGAGCACCGGGCCAGTTTTCAGGGGGTGCGGCTGGCGCGAGCGCATTGGCCTCGCGCCCTTCGCCAAACAGCCAGAACGCGCTGAGAGCAACCTTGCCGTCCGATTGTATCTCGCTGCGCACCTGCGTGACATTGCGCCCCTGCCGGATGATTTCGGCGGTGAGGGTGATGTCCTCCCCCACTGGCGCGACAAACGCGACCTGTCCGGCGCGCAAAGGCGGAAGTCCCGGAAAGGCGCGCATCGCCATCGTGTAAGCCACCAACGCCGATGCTCCGCCGTACAAGGTTCTGCCCTGCATCCAGTCGCTGGCATGGGTCAGGCGGGCTGGGCCGGGCTGGCCCGTTATCGGTTCAAGCAGGCTGGCAATGGTCATAGCGCCTTCCATGCCGTGTGGTGATGGGGCCGTCCAGACTGACGTAACGGAAGGCTTGATCCCGAAACATACATTGCCAAGCCCCCGCCGAATCGCTAGTGCGCCCGCTCTGTTCGAAGCCTTGGCCTCGGATGGCTCGGCCCGATGGCGGAGTGGTTACGTAGAGGACTGCAAATCCTCGCACGCCGGTTCGATTCCGGCTCGGGCCTCCACACAGTTTTCCCTTATATATCAATAAGATATACTAGGGAAAACTAGTGGGCCAAATCACACACTTGCGGTTGATTTTAGGCGATACGCCAAGCCCAAGAGACTGTAATTAGTCGATAATTTCGGGCCGAAGAACCCAGAGTCTCTGCGTGCAAAAGTGCAGTGACGGTTTTGATTGACGGACAGGCCATGACGGCCGCTTTGCGCACCAATCCCTGTCATTGCGGCTCGCCTCGCGATCGCCTGAAAGCGGACACTGGTCCCAATCAGTCTTGGTGACCGGACCGGGTCTGGGATTTTCCTGCCGATCGGTGCCGGGATTGGGACCGTCCGGTTATGCCGATACCGGCCATTCGTGGAGCCGCTTGAGCCCTCTGCCTTTTATCTCTGGGCTCTAGCGCGATCTAGGCTGGGGCAAATTCGCCTTGAGCCAGGCCTGAACACGCGGATGCGCGACGCGGACATAACGGCTCGGCTTGCCGGTCGTGCCGCACTGCACCCCGCCGCTAACCACCCCGAGCAAGGACGGCAGCCCATCGGAGTCGCCAAAAGTAATGAGCGGCCCGCCGCTGTCGCCGGAACACGCCTGCCCGCCTTGGGTGCCCTTGGCATCGTCCGCGCACAGCACCGAATTGATCCGCTTGGGGTCGGTGAACTGGGTCACACTCGTGCAGGTCCTGGCATCACGCAGTTTGAGCCGGAACCCGCGCAGGTGATCAGGCGGCACGCCATTGCGCAGCTGGGTAATCCCCCAACCATAGGTGAAGACGCGGGGGATAGCTTCGATCTTGCGCTGTGCCAGCGGCTGTGGATCAAGCCGTAAGGTTGAAACCGATAATTGCAGGCCACCGCCTCGGTTGCTGAGCGGATCATATTCCACCAAGGCAATGTCAAACGCCAAAGTCGTCCGGTCATAATCGGGGTGCGGAATAACCCGCTTGATGTTGTAGCTCGAGCCTTCCTCAGCCATCGGATTGGACAGCCCCATTCGGATGCGATGCCCGGCGCTGATCGAAACGCCGTTATCGGTCAGGCAATGCGCCGCGGTGAGCACCCAACCCCGACGAATGACCGTCGCACCGCACTGCACCCGCTGAGCCGGAGTAAGCCTTTGACCGCCGAGAACTTCGGGCCGCCATAGCAGCGCTTGCCACGGGGTTTCCCCCCGCCGTGCGCTAAAGCCGCCAAGGCCGCCGCCACCCGCGAAGCAACTGGTGTCGGTATAGGTCCGCCCTTCGAACACCACATTCGTGGTGGTGCAGATATCCTCGAGCCCGGTTTTCCCCGAAGAGAGGCGCGCGTCATTAGCCTCCTGCATCTCCTCGGGCGTTTCCTCGGGGGCAAAACCGGCGTGCGCCTGGAACAGCTCGGCCTCTGGATCTCCCGCGGTCAGCTGTTCAAGCCGGTCGCAGGCCTTGATCCGACCGACATCGCATTGCGGGTAATACAGGGCGATGGCTTGCGGCAGGTTCTGGGCAAATTTCCCCCCTTCATCGAGCTCATCGGCGAGCATTTCGCAGGCGGTCTGATTGTTCGCGGTGCAGCTGACCGAAAGGTAGAATTCGGCCGTTTCGGCCGCGGATGGCCCGGCGGCTTCCCAAGCATCAAGGATGAGATCGGCCGCTGGCAAGCAACCTTCGGTCATCCCGCCCTCGCAGGCGATGCCGAATGCATCGCGTGCACGGTCCCAATCTTCGATCAGACCGCCCGCTTTAGACAGGATCTGACCGAGCGCGACGCATGCTTGCAGATCCCCATATTCGCAGTTTTCGGCAAGCCCCGGCTCGTTGCGCACCTCTGCGACGTCTGCGCACTGATCGTCGGACAAGGCACACGCCCGATCAAGGAAGGTCAGCGCAGCCGCCCTGTCGGATGCCAGTTCAGCCTTGCCACGTTGACGGCAGGACAAGACGCTGCCCGCGTCGCAGGCGAATTCTACATATTGGGCCGCGAAATTCTCTGGAATATAGCCAATTGCTATTTCGGTTTCGCTGGGCGGGGCATGGCGTTCCCAGTATCTGGCGCCCGCCTCGCATGAGGCCGCATCGCGGTTGGTAAAGCATTGCTTGGCCAGCAGCGCTTCTCCTGCAAGCAGATCTTCGCTGCGGCGGTCGGGGGCCATTAGTAATTGCGCCCGTTTGCGGCAGGAGGACAGGCTGCCGCTTTCGCAGGAGGCCGTAATCAGAGCTTCGGCGGCCGCGGGATCGGGGTCACCCAACACTCCGGAGACGAGCGCATCGGCCTCGGCATCACAGCCTTCGAACCAACCCAGCCGGCATGCGCGGATCTGGAATTCCGCGGCTAAGCGCGCATCCTGTTGAGTGTAGGTGGTCTTGAGTAAGTTGCCCAAGCCGTGGCATCCCTTGCCCACATCGGCTTCGCAGGACTTGCGAAACAGCAATTCTGCGACCGGTCGGTTTTGCGGGCGACCTTTGCCGGTCTGGTAAGCCTCGCCAAGATCGGCGCAGGCGGACCAATCTTGCGCCGCGCAAGCCCTTTGGTCGGCATTGGCCTTGGCCTCGTCGCGGGCACGTTGATCGCGGGGAATATCGGGTGAGGCATGATTGGGATTGAAGTTGGGATAGCTGCGCGGGATTTGCTCCTGCGCGATCGCCGGAGACGCGATCGCGAGAACGATCACTGCCATTATTGTTGCCAGCCTGGCCATAGCCCTTGCCCCCTGCTGCAAGTATGATGGCAGATATGCGCCTGCGCT
>LNFM01000425.1_pt1 | contig 105034 bp, 93 predicted proteins | sample 596031 | NCBI WGS metagenome assembly LNFM01 (sample SAMN04254537, study PRJNA301005) | activated carbon metagenome | isolation source: dual media filters at the Ann Arbor, Michigan drinking water treatment plant | place: USA: Ann Arbor
GCGGGGCGGCCATACGTCTGAGTCGTGTGTCCGCCCGCGAATGGCGCATTACGGGCGACGCGGTAACCGAGGCGGCGCAAAGTCGCTTCGGCGAGCGCGGTAACCGATGGATGGCAAGACGCCCCAAAGCGATCGCCCAGCACAATGTCGGGCGCCTGCGCGCCGCGCGCGCTCGATGGCATCGAATGGCAATCGACCAGCACCGCGCAACCGAACGCCGCGCTCGTTTCGGTGACGAGATTGTGCAGCATCGCGTGATAGGGCCGGTGCACCTGTGCAATGCGCCGCTCCGCATCGCTAAGCGGCAGCTTACGGCGATAAATGTTCTGGCCGTCTCCGCTCACGCGCGGAATGGCGCCGAGCCCTGCCTGCACACGTGCGGACGTCAGATGCACGCTGTGCGGCGGGCGTTCATCGAACATGTCCGGATCGAGTTCAGCCGGGTCGCGATTGAGATCGACATAGGCTCGCGCGATCGTCGCCGAGAGCACTGCCGCGCCATGCGCCGCTGCCCCGGCAAACAGCTCATCCACGTAAGCGTCCTCGGAGCGGCGCAGGCTGATCAGCGAGACACGTGCGTCCGCAAGCAATTCAGCAGGATACCGCCGGCCGCTATGCGGCGAAGCGAAAATGAGGGGTGAGGTCCGCCGGAGCGGCTCGATCAGAACGAACGGAGGCTCGGCTGCTGGCGCGGCCAAGCCTTCGCCTTCCGCTAGGTCGCGCGCCGCGCCCTGACCAAGATCCGTCGGGTCCATACACACATTGTTCGCTATGCCTGCGCCGCCCGTCAACGTTTCCACATGCTTACCGGCGTTTATGACGGTTTAGCGCGCCTTTACCTGCCTCGTGCTAGAGGCTACCGCTTGTGCGGGGGACATAAGGTGGCGACGCATGGCGCGCATTCTGCTGGCTGAAGACGATGACTCGCTGCGCGGCTTCCTCGTAACGAGCCTGACGCGCGCCGGTCACGACGTCTCTGATCATGGCGACGGCGATTCCGCCTGGGAAGCGCTGGAACACGGCAGCTACGATCTGCTGCTGACCGACATCGTCATGCCGGGCATCGATGGCATCGAACTCGCCCGCCGTGGCGCGGAAGCCGATCCGGCCATGAAGATCGTCTTCATAACCGGCTTCGCCGCCGTCGCGCTCTCAGCTCAAAGCCAGGCCCCAAAAGACGCCAAGGTGCTCTCCAAGCCCTTCCACCTGAAGGACCTGGTGATCGAGATCGAACGCGTGATCGCCGCCGCCTGAGGGCGGTAATTACCGGCAAAATCAAAGTGGACGGATGGTGGGCGCGACAGGGATCGAACCTGTGACCCCTACGATGTCAAGCCGACAGGGGTCACATTGAACACAAAGCATTTTTCCGCTTAAATGCCCGCGAAATAAGGGTTTTCTGACAGATTCAGCGCGGACGAATTCGGACCAAAAAGGACCAATTCGGACGCCGGGATCGGGAAAGGATCGGGAAAAATGCCGAGAGCCGCGACGCTCTCAGAGCGTCTAACAAAGGCTTACGTGAACGCGCTCGTGCCGCAAGCGCATCGCTATCGCGTGGGCGACAAGGTTCAGCGCGGTCTGAAGATCGTCGTCGAACCGAGCGGACGTAAATACTGGACGGTGAAATATGTCACCTGCGAAGGGCGCGAAAGTGAAAAGGTCCTGGGTGAGTGGCCTGGCATGCTCATCGATCAGGCGCGCACCGATGCCGCCATGGTGCGCTCCAGGATCAAGCGACAAGGCGTCGATCCCGCCGAGGAAGCGCGTCGCGCGCGCGCAGAAGCCGAGCGCGTCCGGCAAGCAGAGCGCGAGGCGCGCGCCAAGACATTCAAAGCGCTGGCAGACGCCTATATCGAGGCTTCGAAGAAAGGGTTTCGATCGGCGCGGCAGCAGCGGCCAAAGTCAACGTCCACCATCTCCAAAGAGCGCCAATATCTCGACAAGCATGTGATCCCCAAATTCGGATCCCGTCCAATCGGCGAAATTCGGCGTCGCGAGATCGTCGACTTCCTGGAGAAGGTCGCACACAAGTCGGGCGAAGGCGCCTCAAATTCCTGCCTTGAAGTCATCCGCCGCGCCTTTGCATACGCCCGGCATCGCGAAGAGATCGAGCATAACCCCGCGCTTGAAATACCGGCCTATGCCCGCCCTCCGCGGGACGTGATCGCCAGCGATGACGAATTGCGGGCAATCTGGCTTGCGCTTGAAGAAGCCAAAGAGCCGCCAACGCCTGACGAGAAGGGTCAAACCCATTGGCATGAGCGTAACGACACGTACCTGTCTGCCTGCGCCTTGCAGATCGCTATCCTCACGCTGCAGCGCCGCGGTGAGATCGTCGCCATTCACAAAGATCACATTGATTGGACCAAGCGGCTCTGGATCATTCCGGCGCTGAATAAGAAAGAACGACGCCGCGGCCTGGTGCCGCTCGGTCCCATGGCGACGCACGTGTTAAAGCAAGCTTTCGAACACAGCGGTGGCGAATGGGCGTTTCGCGGACGAAACCCCGACAAACACATGGAGCCGCAGTCACTGACTCGCTTTATGGCACGGCTGCGTGAGGACAGGGGCGTCAAGGATATCACGCCGCACGATCTCCGCCGCACCGGACGCACTAAACTCACAAGCGATGAAGTCGGCGTGGATGAGATGACGGCCGAGCGCGTGCTTAATCACGTGGTCGGAAGTCGCCAGCAGCGCGCCTATGATTGGCAGGCCTATACGTCACAGAAGCGCGCAGCACTTGAGGCGTGGGAGCGAGAATTGAAGCGGATCGTCCGGGGCGCTCGTGGCGCAAACGTCCCCGTAACGCGAGAGGTAGCCGCCTAGCCAAAGCACGTTACGCACCACTCGTCCCCTGGCGGCGACGGCTGGATCAAACAGCTTACCTGCGCGTGCTCTGCATGGACGCTAGCGATCCGGTCCGCGCATCGCCGGCAACGTTAGTGCTTTAGGCGCCGGAAGCCGAGCCAAAGCGCGCTCGTGCATGATACGTTTCCGAGTGTCGAGATGAAGCTCCATGGCTGAGAGCTCCGATCGCCAGCCTTGTTGGAACAAGAGCGTGTTGCGCCGCACTTCAGCCGCAAGCCCAAGTCGGCGCAACTCGCGCGCCCGCGCCTTCAACGCGCTGTTGAGGTAAGGGTCGCGATTGAGCCTCTCTAGACGCGCCATGTCGAGACGCCGCGCGGGATCGAGCTCACGCTCGATCAGCGCATCCAGTCGCGTCGGACGGTGTGCACGGGCTTCGCGTTCCAGCGCCCGGCGCTCGTCGTCGCGCGTGCGGTCGCCGAGGCGCTCGGTGGCGAGGTCGCGGGCGAGGTTACGCAGGCCGTGTCTTACGAAGTCCCGCGGCAGCACCAACGGGCGCCCGTTCGCCCGCCGGCCCCGGAGGACAATGTGAGTGTGCGGGTTGTCAGTGTCCCAATGATCGACCGCTAGCCATTGAAGCCTGGTTCCGAGCGCGTCCTCGGCGCGGTTCATCACCTCGCGCGCATAGGGCTTTAGGTCTTTGAGCTGGCCCCCATTCTCGGGAGCCAGGATAATGCGGAAATGGCGCTTGTCCTCGCGCGCCCAAACAGCGGTGCGCGCGGCGCCATCGACGCCTTCTTCGAACGCGTCATAGAAGACCTCGCGCCTATCTGATCGCTCGCGCTCCAAATAGTCAGCGTGAGCGCGCAGGTTCTGTTCTGCTGCGAGCTTGGGCTCCTCGCGCTCGCGGTCCAATGCGCGCTCCAGCGCCACATCGCGGTGAGCGCCGTCGCGGGCGACATAGCGCGCGTGCGCTTTCAAAGCCGCCGCGCCGCCTCCGCCATGACCGAAGAAGTGCACCTTCACGACGGCCCGCTGGCGCGCATCCAACATGCCGCGCTCGCCAGCTTTCGCGTCGCGAAAGCCGAAACGCCGAGCAAGGCCTAGGCGCTGATCCAGCCCGTGTGAGAGCTTCGCGCCGCCCTTGGCGCCCGCCCGTGACTTCTGAACGCGGCCGCGTAATGCGTCTTCGCGCGGTCCATCGTCGACCTTCATCACCCGGTGTGGAGCAAGGTCTGGAATTGCTTCGCTTGGCCGCCTGAGCGCGCCGCCGCGAAACAATTCATTGAAACTCGACGTGGTCATGAGCGGCGACTCTCCGCGTCATCGGCGCCAATGTGGCGCCACATTATCAGTGAAGCGCTCACATTGGTTTTTCTCAAGCGCGTTCAGCCGCCTGGAGAGACGCGCGCAGCGCGCTTTATCTTGCGTTCGAATTTTTTCTTTTGTTTTGAATCATCTCTGTCGCGCAGATGTTTTCCGTCCGCGCGTGTCAGGAGAAGTGGTTTTTGGGCCCTTCGCTGTCAGACCGCGTATCGTAAAGGCAGACTGAGCAATCGTCGTGAGCGGGGGAGATTCTAGTCGCCGCTGCCCGGGTGCTGCGAGCGCAACCGCCGCCAGACGCCTTCAACGTCTTTGATGCGAACCGGCCCCCAATAGCGGCTATCGAAGCTGTCGCCGGTGTCGCCCACGAGGAAGATCTCGTCCGCCGCCAGCACCCGGCAACCAGACCAAGAGGGAAGCGGGCGATTGGCGCTGTCAGCAAGACGTCTGGTGAGCGTTATGTCCGCGCCGATGTGGACCAATGTGGCAGACGCACAGACGCGCGTTCCTCCACGCGCGGCCACGCGTTTGATGAACCGGTCGTCGGCGTCGCGAAAGTCGCGGAGCGCGGCATAGCGAGACGCTACATCGGCGGCGCGCACGGTGACGTAATCTCCAAGCTCGGGGGGATCATCGGTGCGCCAGTAGAACCCGACCGGGACGCTGGGCGAGGGATTATAGAGCAACACATCTTTGATGCGCGTGAAGCTCGCAGCGCAGGCGGCGGCCGCGAGCAACGTACACGCAATGATCCAGACGCGTCGCATGAGCGCAGTGTGCGACGCCGTCTGTGCACAAGACGACCATCCTCATTCTAGCGGCGGTGCGCTCGCTGTGCTCTCGCCCATAAGGCGCAAGAGGTAATCAGCGGCTGCTTGGGCTTTGCCGGCCGCGCTGAGGAATGCAGAAGGGTTTTCCCTCAGCGCGCCGAGCCAGTGGTGGATGTAAGCGGCGTGATCCTCGATATGCTCGCTCGGCAAACCGATGACGGCGCCAACGAAGGCCGCGCACAATTCGGCGACCAATTCTTCGAGTGCGTAGCCGTGGTCGCCGAACCGCTTCTGGCCGAAGTCGCGATCGAGCCTTGAAGGATGACGGGTCCAATGCCCGAGCTCGTGCGCGAGCGTGGCGTAGAATTGGGTCGTGTCGACAAACGCCGCCTTCGGTGGCAATTGCACGTGGTCGGAAGAGGGTGCGTAAAAGGCGCGCGCCCCGCCATAGCGGATGTGGGCCGGTACTTTGGCGAACCGCGCGGCGAACGCGTCCGGGGCCTGCGGTGCGGTAGGCGCGGGCGGGTCGTAACGTCCGTCGAGGCCGTCAATCTGCACGCGATTGAACACGACATAGCCACGCAGAATACGGCGCAGTTTCATTTCCACGTTCTCAGCGGCCTCAGTCGCTTGATCTTCGGATTTCAGTTCCTTGTAGAAGACCACGAACGAACCGCGCTCGCCTTTGCGGACTTGCCCGCCCAGCGCCAACGCTTGCTTGAAGGTCAACCAATAAGGCGAGGTGAAGCCCGCTTGTTCGGAGGCAGCCCAGAGCGCCACGACATTCATGCCGCGATAGGGTTCGCCGTTGGCGCGACGTGGCAAGATGAGCGGCGGACCGCACGCCTCATCGCGCCAGGGTTTGGCCCAGGGGCGAACGCCCTGGCGTAACGCACTTTCGATGGCTTGGGTGACGCGTTGTGCGGGTGAGAGTTTTTCGAGATTGGACATGAGGCTCGCTCCGTTTGGCCGGGCGGCGCCCGGCGACGGAATTCGCTCCAAGACGGCGTGCGCGGACGCCGCGCAGCCTTGGCCCGCAACGTCAGTGGAGGACGGCTCGCAATCGAGCCGTTGCGCGGCGGTCGCGCTCGCCGCATTCACTCAGACGGCGCTGGGCGCCGCCCGGCCAAACTGAGTAGACGCGCAAAATACTCGGGCGAGCCGAAGCCCGCCCGAGCGTCATCGATCACGCGCTCGCATCGGCGCCATTGCCTTCACGTCGGCTGGGCTTGGACTCAGCGGTCTCTTCGCGCGCCTTGCCGCGCGCCAGAATTTCGACGTCGCCGAAGGGGCCGACCACGAACTCGACCACGTATTTGGTCTGGCCTCGATTGTCTTCGTAGGAGCCAGGACGAATCTGGCCGACGAGACGAAGACGCGTGCCCTTCTGGACCTGCGCTTCGATGCGCTCGACCTTGGCTGGGGCGAAGACGGCGATGCGATGCCAATAGGTCATTTCGTTCCACTCGCCATTGTCGCGCTTCCAGCGCTCGGAAGTGGCGATTGAGAGGACGGCGATCTTCTTGTCGCCCTTGACGGCCTTGATCTCGACTTTGCCGACGTTGCCGATGATTTCAAACGATGCTTTGTCCATTGCTCGTGCTCCAATCCCTGCGGCTCATTCCGCCGGGTCGCGTTCGCGACGCCTCAGCACGGGCGGCCGTCGAAGGAGCGCGAGCGTGCGTGGGCGCAAGGGGGCTCGGTGCGGCGCGCAGGCGTAGCCGAGCACACGGCCCCTTGGCGCCCACGACCTGACGGACGCATGGCGTCAGGCGGACAAGCGAATGCGACCCCGGCGGAATGAATCAGAGGGGAGCGCAAGCATCGACATGTGCGGTCTCAATCACCGTCTGGATGGCAAAACGATCACGACGGCGGCGGCATCCCGCCAGCACTTAGAGATGCAGCGCGCGCGTGAGAAAGTGCAAGTGCGCGTGAACATCGCTGCATCGACCGATGCCGCTTCGGTGCGTCGCCGGGTCATTCGGCGATCGACGCAGCTGCAGCTTGCCTTTCGTCTTCTTGTCAGAGGCAAGCTCAGGCGTCGCTGGACGCGAGGTCCGGCACGGTCGATTCAACTCGTGCGCCAAAGCGCGGGCGCGTAGCGCGCCTGAAAGGCGTGAGCGTCAAGCGGCAGAAGATATTTCGGAATATTTTTGAGCCGAGGCAGCCGCGAAACGCTTGCCAGAGGTTCAATTTTGCGGCGGTAATGGCAACTATAGGTGGTGGGAGGTGTGAGGCGGGAGAAAGGCGATGCAAGCGCGACTCAATTGGTCGTTCGCGGAAATGTGCGAACGCGCTCAATCGGTCGATGAGGTACAAGAGATCTTCATGCGCGAGGTGCGAAGGCTTGGTTTCTCGCACGCAGCTTGCGCATCGCACGTCGATCCGTTGAACCCCCCAGAAGGGGCGGTGATGATGCTCGACTATCCCCGCCCTTGGGTCGAGCATTTCAGCAATGAAGGCTTAGCCGCTCGCGATCCCATCTTCTTCACCGCGCGTGTTCAAGCACTACCGTTTCGATGGAGCGATAAGAAATTCCGGCGCAGATTGGCGCCCGATCAGATCGCGATTCTGAACGCCGCCGCTGAAGCTGGCCTTCGCGATGGCTTTACGATCCCAATTCATGCGCCGAATGCTTTGCCAGCGTCGTGTTCTCTGGTGATCGGTCCTGACGACATTGATCCGCTCAGCCCGGGCCAAGCACATTGGTATGCGGTTTATGCGCATGAGACGGTGCGGCGTCTGTTGCTCAAGCTCGCGGTTACGCGCCCACGCTTGCTCACCAAGCGCGAACGCCAATGCATCGAATTGATCGCACGCGGCAAAGGCGATTTCGAAATCGGCGTGATCTTGGGCATCAGCCAACACACGGTTCACAACACCGTTCGCCGCATCATGCGAAAATATGGCGTCGTCAGCCGAATTCAGATGTTCGCGCGCGCGCTCCGCGACCGCGAAATCCTGATCGAAGACGTGGCCGACTGACGCGCCGATCCACGGTTGGTCGGCGCCGTCAAGAGGCACGGACGTGCCTCTTTCGCCTGGAACGAGAACGCGCAAATCCTCGAAGGCGTTCTGAGACCGAGGAGTTGCGCCATGATCCACATCGTCACCGCCGAGAACCGCCATCTCTTCCGCCACGCGCTGATGGAGATGCACGTGCAACGGAAGCACGTCTTCATCGATGAGCTCGGCTGGCGGCTCAATGACGACATGGGGATCGAGATCGATTCCTACGACGCCGAAGATGTCGTCTATCTGATCGAGGCCGACGATGCGCGTGCGGCGGTCACCGCTTCGGCGCGCCTTCTGCCGACGGTTCGGCCGCACCTTCTGAACGAAGTGTTCTCTTGCCTATGCGAAGAGCCGCCGCCGAGCGGCCCGCGTGTCTGGGAAGCGACCAGGTTTTGCCCTGCGCCAGGGACCCCGCGCGGGCCCGCACGGCACGAGCTCTTGCAGCGCATGATCGGCGCGATCATGGAAACGGGCCTGCTCTTTGGGATCGAGCGCATCACCTATGTCGCAAGCGCAGCGCTCGCACCGCTGGCCGAGCGCGCCGGCTGGAGCGTCGCACCGCTTGGCGCCGAGAAGCGCGTCGGTCGTGAGAAGCTGCGCGCCTATGTCGCCGACATCGATTCCAGCGGCTTGAAGCGCGTCCGCGAAGCGCTTGGCGCAACCGCGCCTTTGACGCGCTTTACCCCTGGCGCGCTGGCGCGCGCAGCCTAGCGAAGGAGAACACCCATGGACGTGATTGATCTGCCTTCGCGCCAGAGTGCGCATTCGCCAGTGCGCGGCGACGTCGATCGGCTTGAACGTCATGGTTATCTCATTTTGGAGAATGTGCTGACACCGTCGCAGGTTCGCCAGCTCGGTCAAGAATTGGAGCCTTGGTTGCGTGCAACGCCGCGCTGCGAAGGCGATTTCTATGGTTGGAAAACGACGCGCGTCGGCGGACTCCTGTCGAAGGCGCCATCGGCGCAGCACTTAGTGCTGGAGCCACGCATTCTGGCCATCGCCGAGGCGCTGCTCGCCGCGCAATGCGATTGTATCCAACTCAATCTCACCCAAGCGACCAGGGTGCATCCGGGTGAGCGCGCCCAGGCGCCGCACCGCGATGAAGAGATGTGGCCTGCCGACAAGCAGGGGTTGGAATGGCTTTTGAATGTGATGTGGGCAGTCGACGACTTCACCGAAGAGAATGGCGCCACCCGCATTTGGCCCGGATCGCACTTAAGCGAGCTTGACCGCAATGTTGACCCGCAGAATGCGATCGCCGCGGCGATGCCGGCGGGCTCGGCGCTTCTCTTCCTCGGCTCGCTGACACACGGCGCTGGCGCCAATCGGAGCCTTGCTGCGCGCACTGGAGTTATCGTCAGTTATTGCCTCGGTTGGCTGAAAACCTACGAGAATCAATTTCTCGCTTATCCCCGTGACGTCGTGCGCTGCTTTCCCGAACGGTTGCAGCGCCTCGTCGGCTATCAGATGCACCGGCCCAATCTTGGCGGTTGGGAGGGCCAAGATCCGATTCGCTATCTCGATGACGATCGCACGCCTTCGCCGCACGTCGATGCGCTAACGCCGGAGATCGCGGCGCAATTGCGTGCACTCTATCAAGGTCAGGAGAGCGCCGGCGGCTGATGGCGGGAGAAACGGGCGTCACCGAACGCGTGTATGCGACGTTGCGAGAAGCCATACTCAATGGGTCATTGCGCGCGCGGGAGCATTTGGACATCGAGACCCTTGCCGCGCGCTTGCAGGCGAGCGCGACGCCCGTGCGGCACGCGCTCGCTGTGCTCACCGTTGAAAGATTGGTGAAGCTGACGCCCGGCAAAGGCTATTCGGTTGCGTTCTGGAGCGAACGCGAGCTTTCAGTGCTTTATCTGTGGCGCGGTCAGCTCGCGGCATTGGCGAGCGCCGCCTACGAGGTGCGTCCGCTACCAAGCAATCTGAACAAGCGCTCCTACGTGGAAGCGCTTGCGGGCGTCTTTACGCACATTGAAGAAGGCCGCCACGGCGAATTGGCGCGCGCGATCGCTGCAGCGGACGCGCGTCTCACTTTGGCGCGCGCCGCCGAGCCCGAAGTGCTGGAGCGGATCAGCGCGCATTTGAACGACCTCATAGCCGCCTCGCAACAAAGCAGGGCGAAGCTTCAGGCAGCGCTTCGCCGCCATTTCAGAACCCGCGTGCGTGAAGCTGCTCGTATTCGCGCGCGCGCTGGGCTGGCCGCGCTCCCGCGCAACGGCGAATAGCCTTCAAGATATTCACAGAGATAGTCCACCTGATCTGCAACGCCGCTGTCATGCTCTGGTCGTTCGGCTTCCCGAACATTCAAGGAGTAAGGCAATGCGTGAAGACCAAACCCGCGATGAAGCCATCACCGAACTCGGCGACGCGACAGCGCTGACCAAGGGCGAACGGCTCGAACAATCGATCGAAGCGCTCACGTTCCCCGACAAATACGACGTGGGCTGAGCGACGTTGTCCGTCTGGCCGCACGAGGCCGTGCGGCCGGACGCGATCGACGCCGACAAACTGTGCCTTCTTCAATCAGGACATCACACCATGAACGAACGTGACGAGACCGAGGACTTGGTCGTTCTCGGCGAAGCGACCGCTCTCACCCTTGGCGAATGGATGCCGGGCGGCATGGAGGGCTTCGTGCATCCCGATTTCTATGATGCATGACGCTGTCGAGTTCGGGCGCCCTACAGCGCCCGAACTTTTGCCGTGGGCGGCGCATGCGCGCTGGGCAGTCGACAACGATACGCTCTTCGTTTTGGACCTGCGCCGAGACGCTTATCTCTCCGTCCCGATGACGAAGCTGGGGACGCCAGCTCTGCAGCGTCAATTGGACACGCGCGGCTTGCTTCGATCGGCTGGCGACGGGTTGCCTGCTAAACCGCAACGCACGCCGAGCTTAGGCGGCGCGGGGCTTTGGTCTTTCTGGCGCGCGGCGCTCTGGGCGCGCAACGTGATGAAGCGGCGTGCGCTGGATCGCGCGACAACGCTGCTGCAAGGCGCTGATGACGCCGCCGCCGCACGCGTACCCGAGCTCGTCGTCCGGTTTCAGAAATGGCGCCCGCTCTATCCGCGCGCGGCGTCGTGCCTGTTTGATTCGCTGGCGTTGGGACGATTTCTTTGGAGCGCGGGCGTTCGGAGCAATCTTGTTTACGCCGTGCGCGGCGGACCTTTTTCAGCCCATGCCTGGCTTGAGATCGGCGGCGTCATCATAAACGACGATCCCGAATATTGCGCGGGGTTTACACCGATGCGCGGCGCATGACCGCGCTCATCGCCCTCAAATACACGGTCGGCGACTATAATGGCCGCAAGCTCGCGGAGCGCTGCGTCGATATCATGATGCGCGATATCGCTTGGACGATGGCGGTGAATTATCGCGGTCTTCGCCTGCTTGCACGCACGGACGCGCGCGATGTCGACGCAATCGCGTTGCCCGGCGACAAAGGCGTGGTGAGCGGCATCCTTTTCGAGCGGCGGGAAGGGGGCGATCGCCGTGTGTACGAAGTTGATGGCGCCGCGGTCAGCGCGTGGGGCGCAAGCGACGGCCAAGCGCTCGTCGAGAAATATTGGGGACCGTACCTTGCCGTCGTCAGCGATTCAGAGCGCGACCGCGTCCTTATCTTGCGCGATCCGCTCGGCGCGCGCGCCTGCTATTTCGCGGAATTGCCCGGCGTGCATGTCATGTTCACGGACGTCGCCGATTGGGCGAAATTGAGCCATCTCGCGATCGATGACGATTACCTCGCGCTCTTCTTGCGTCACACGCGCATCGAAGGCGCGCGCACTGGGCTCCGTGGTGTGCGTGAAGCGATACCGGGCGTGCTCTATCGTTGGGAGCGCAGCGGGCCGGCGGAAACAATCGCGTGGGCGCCCTGGCCGCCGGCGCGTGCCGCGGCAATCTTCAATTTCGACGAAGCGCGCGCGGCGCTCCGCAAAAGCGCGGAAGCGACCGCAAGCGCTTGGGCGCACGCGGACCTGCCGATTGTCCACCGGCTCTCCGGCGGCTTCGATTCCAGTGCTGCGCTCGCGTGCTTGGTGCGATGTGGCGCAAGCGAGATCGTTTGCGTTAATGAGAGACCCTTCAATGTGCCCGAGGGAGACGAGTTCGACGCTGCATCGCGAATGGCTGCGCATGTGGGCGTCAAACTGCGCAGTCTGACATTTGACGCCGCCGCCGCCGATTATTCCGCGATCCGACGCGCGCCGGCGACCGCGAAGCCTTCGCCCGCAGACATGGCGTTCGCCAGCAATGAGATCGCCAGCGTGTTCGACGAGGAGCGCGTCTCTGCGCTGACATCGGGCCAGGGCGGCGACCAGGTGTTCTCGCGGCGCCCGTTAACGGACGGCGCCGCCGACGCCATTCGCGATGGCGCGCCTTGGCCTGAAGTCCGACGCATCCTTTGGGAAGAGGCGCGTCTTAGCGGCAAACCGCTCTTAGAGATTCTCAGCAAGTCCTGGATGGGGCTTGCACAGCCCCAAGGCCGCCGCGTCGCCGAGCTCTTGAACTCGCATAGAGATGACAAGGACGGCGATCCAAGTGCGGCGCTGGCTTATCAGCTTGCGCATCCGTGGCTCAGCGACATCGATCATCGTGGGCCGGCGCGCACCTATCGCGCACTCAATCTATTGGATCTCGCATTCTACCAGCGGCAGACGCCGGCGTCCGCGCACAGCGTTGCTGCGCCGATTTTCGCGTCTCAACCGGTTGTGGAGACCATTCTGCGCATACCTCCATACGTGATGCAGCACGGAGGGATGACGCGCGCGCTTGCGCGTGCGGCGTTTGCCGACCTCCTGCCGCCAGCGACATTGGGGAGGACACTCAAGGGCGACACGACGCGCCACTTTCATCGTGCTCTCGACAACAATCTCGACTTTCTCCGAGCGTTTTTGCCGGACGGCGAGCTGGTGCGCCGCGGAATCCTCGATCGCGGCGTGTTGGAGGAGGATCTCAAAGCGCCGGAGGGGCGGGCTCTGTTCCGCCTGACGGCTGCGCTTGTCGCCGAGTCATGGATCGCGCGCATCAAGGCGCTTCGTGCGCCGTCGGAGCAGCTTGCCTGAGCGCGCGCCACCGGGCGATGCGTTCAGCGTCACGAGGATCCTCGACCTCCACGTCGCGCAGCCAAAAATCGATCCAAGCCATGCCGCGTTCTTGCGATGCAAGCACTTGGAGCGGGCGCCATTTCAAATGGTAGGCGTCCGGATAGAGATACATCTCCGTGGGCGTGCGCTGTTCGCGCAAGCGAACGTAGAGCTCCATTGCCCCCATCGCCTCGCTATGGCCGATATTGAAGAGCAGCGGCGTGCCGATGACGGACGATTGTTCGCTAATGGCGTTTGTGCTCCACCATGTGCGCCACGGCTCGGCCTGCGTCCATGGGACGACATCGCCGTAGCGGCGAAGCGATGCCCGAACCGTTTCCGCCTGCAGCCACCAAGCCGAGCGCTCGGTGGGTTGGGTCGACACGATCGCGGCCGCAAAGTGTCGGCGCATGAGCGCAAGGTAGAGGGTCTCAGACCCGTCGCTTAATCCGGTGATCGCAATCCGCTCCGGATCGATCAATCCACGCTGCTCAAGCTCGGCGAGGAACGCGTCGAGGGCGTCGAGCTTCATGCGGTTCTCCTCGCCGCTGAGATTCTGTTCGACAAAGAAGGTGGTGGCATCGACCTGGGTTTGACGGACGAGATCGTCCGGACGCTCGACGCTCAAGACGAAATAGCCGCGCGCTGCATAGGGATAGATCGGATAATCGCCGCCGGTGCCGCCGCGCAGGAAGCCATGCGAGCGATATTGAACGATCACGAGAGGGTAGCGCCGCCCGGGGCGGTATCCGGCCGGATAGACGAGGTGGGCATAGGATTCGAGACCGCGCTGATCGGTGAAGTCGATGCGCTCGACGCGGGGCCGCGTGAAGCGCGACCAGGACGGGTTGGCGTTATAGAGCACGCGTGTTGCGCTAGTGCTCGGATCGACGGCGATCAACTCGCGCGGGCGCCAAGTCGATTCGCGCAGGCAATAGATTTCTCGCCCAGCAACACAGGCGAGCCGGTCTTGATCGAGAGGCAAGTGGCGCAGCGCTGCGGTTTCTGGGGTCCAAATGACGATGCCGGTCTCAGCGCGCGCGAAACCGGAGAAGCGCAGGAACGCGACATCGCCATTCGCCAGCAACATGGGGCTGCGGATGTCGCCCTCGCAGAGACCTGTTGAACAGCGCAAAGTCTGGCCATCGCGATTGACGCGCACTTCGCGCGGCGGCGCTTGCACGGCCGGCGCTCCCGGCTGAGGCGCAATCACGGGCAGAAGCGCGTTTTCTGTAGCAACGAGTGCTGCCCGCACGGTCGCGTCAATCGCCTCAACACGGCCCGAGGCATCAACTACCACGCTCTCCACATCGCTGCGGGGCATGCGATTCAAACTGAAGATCGGAGAGAACCTATCGTCCGCGCGATAGCCGAAATCGGCGTCTTGCTCCTCATCTTGCGCCAAAGCGGCGCGCGTCGGGCCCATATCGACAAGGAGTCGACCGTCGGAGAGCCACTTCAGATTGGTGACGTCGCCATCGAGCGCCGCGAAGCGTTCGGTGCGCCCGCTATCGATGTGCGCACGCCAGACTTCCGCGCGGCCCTCGCGCTCGGCGATGAAGGCTACCCATTGTGAGTCGGGCGACCAGACGGGCGTTCGGTCGGCAGGGCCGCCAGTGCGCCGCCCATCTGAAGCGTGACGTATGAAGCCGCCGCCGTCGGCGATTGGGCGCGGCGGGCCGCCCCGCGTTGGAACGATCACGAGCGTGTAGTCGTAATCATTGCGCGCAAGATTGGCGCGTCGCTCAAACACGGCGATGTTGGCGCCGTCGGGCGACAGCGCCAACTCGCCATGCACCGTTCCCAAATCGACGAGACCGATCAGATCCTCGATGGTGGGACCGGCCACGCGCCCTGGGGGATGCGCGTGGCCGGCGGGGGAGACGCAAGCCAACAGGACCGCGACGAAGACGAGACGCCTCACCATGTGCGACGCAGCTCGATGCTGACGAAGCGACCGATGCCTGAGGCGTTTTGAGAATCGAAGGCGTAGCCTATCGGGTTGTTCGCGAACGGTGGATCTTCATCGAACAAGTTCTGCAGATTGAGCGCGATCTGCAGCCCAGGCGCGCCGTCGTCGCGCCACGTGTGCGCAAGCCGCGCATCCCACGTCACCCATTCATCGATGTCGCGATTGGGGTTGCTGATGTTATCGCGGTAGTCATCGACATAGTTGATCGCCGCGAGCGCCGACCAGCCCTCATTGCTCCACGCCACGCCCGCGCGGCCGCGAAGATCAACAGGATTGAAGATGGTATCGCGCAGATCGAGCGGCGCCGCGGCAGGCGTGGCGCGCCGTTCATGCTGCAACAGAAGCGACGCATTGGCGAACCAACGCAATTGCCCGAACGCCGTGTCGTGCGTGTAGGCGGCGTTGAAGTCGACCCCGCGCGTGCGTTGGGTCGCCAGATTGACCAGTCGGCCGTCCCAGATGACTTCGATACCGTCGACCGGCATCGCGCCGACAACTTGATTGGCGAATCCGAGATAGGCGGCGATCTGGTCCGCCGTCGGATTGCGGATGAAGACGCCCTCAAAGCCCGCAGGGTTCGCGAGCGCCGCGAGCACGCTGCCGGCGTTGCCGATGCGATCGACGAAGTCGATGTCGAAATAGGTTGCGCTGAACTCAAGCCCGGTGAACCAGGACGGATTATAGTCGAAGCCCGCGGTCCACGTCGTCGCTTGCTCGGGTTCGAGAAACCGGTTCGAGCCGCCAAGCAGCAGCACGCCGGTTGAACCGTTGGTCGCGAACGGGTCTTGCGTAGGCGTCGCTGTCGAGAGCGTGCCGACAATATTGCCGAGCATTTGCTGGAATTGCGGCGCCTTGAAGCTTTCGCCCCAGGTCGCACGCAGCGCAAAATCTTCGGACCACCCCCAGCGCACGCCGATTTTTGGAACGGTCGTCGCCTCAAAATCGCTCGGCGCCTCGTGGCGCAGTGAGAGCGATAGCGTGAAATCATGCACAAGCGGCACGCCGTTCTCGGTGCCGATGATCGGCGCGAAGAGTTCGGCGAACACCGCGTCGGTCGTTCGATCTCCAGGCAGGAAGGGCGCTGTGCTGGTGACGCCGCTCGGCCGGCGCTGGCGGCTGTAATATTCAAAGGTCTCGCTCCGGCGCTCAATTCCGACGGCGGCGCGCAAAGCGCCGCCCCACAATGTCCAGAGCGGCCCATCGGCGCGCACCGAGAACGTGGTGATGTCGGTGCGGCTGCCGTTCAGCGATTCATAGGTGATGCCTTGAAGGACGCCGGGGGCGCTATTGGAGCCGTCGGCAAATGGGTTGAATGCGGTCGCCAGATTGGAGCTGGCGAGCGCCGTATTGAGCGTGCCAGAATCATAAATATTGCCCTGGACGCTGTCGTCGGCGTGTTGGGCGAAGCCGAAATTGGCTTCGATCTGCCAGTCGCGCGGCAATTCGTATTGCGCGCCGAGCACCGTGCTCAAAGCGCGTGCGTGCGTGTCGTACCAAGTTGGTCCGAGATCGGCGTCCAGATTATAGGCGATGACGAGATTGCCTTGGCCCGGAAAGAGCCCGTTGAGCTGACGATAATAATTGGACTCCGGCACGGTGAGATTGGCGTTTAGTTGGCGCGAATACGCGAACGCAGTCCGTTCGCTGGCCAAGAGCTCCGCGCTCAAGGTGAGCGCGCCAAGCTCCTGACGCGCAGCAGCGAACACAGAATGGCTCTCCTGATCGGGCAGGAGCGATTGGCCTTCGGTGCTATTCTGAAAGTTGCGCACGCCAACCAACAGATCGGCCTGCGAGAGCGAGGTGCCGTCTTGGCCTTCGGGAATGGCCAGCACGACATTGGTCGCGCCTATGCGCGTGATGTTGCCGGGATTGGCGGAGGTGCCGGAGAAATTCGTCCCACCCCAGGGGCGCAGATCGGAATCGGAGGTAAACCACCGATCGGCCGCCAGCAGGTCGCTGCGATGACGATATTCATAGCCGGCCATGATCGAGCCGCCGCGCCACGAGGCGCCGAGCAATTGCGAGACGCCGATGTCTTCAGGCCCGTCTTGCGTCGCGCCGCCATAGCGGAGCGCCGTTTCAGCGCCCTCGAAATTGTCGCGAAGGATGATGTTGACGACGCCGGCGACCGCATCGGCGCCGTATGTGGCGGACGCGCCATCGGCCAATATCTCGACGCGCTCAACGGCGGAGACCGGGATCGCGCTGACATCCACAAAATTGCCGAAGCCGGCAGGGGCCAAGCGGCGGCCATTGACCAAAGTCAGCGTCGCATCCGAGCCCAAACCACGCAGATCGACGGTCGAGCCAAAGCTGACATTGCGCCGCGAGTCCGATGCGCCGAGCTGTGTCGCTTCGCCTTGCGACCCCGGAAAATTCTGCGGCAATGTCGAGACGACGTCGGCGACGGTGGAGCGACCGGTCTCTTCGATGCTTTCACGGTCCAATGTGAAGAGGTTCGAGCCTGCCGGCGCCGCGCCGCGAATGCGCGTCCCGGTGACGACGATCTCCTCGTCTAAAGCGCTCTCATCTTCGGCGTACTGGGGGCGGGGCGGATCCGCGAGCACGATGCGATCGCCGGCGATCTCAATCCTTGGCGCGCCGATAGGCAGCATTCGCGCGAGCGCGGCATCCGGTGTGTAGCGGCCGCGCAGCGGGCGCGACGTCAGTCCCGCAATCGCATCCTGCGCGAACAAGACTTGCAGGTCGGATTGTTCGGCGAAGCGCAGCAACGCCAATGACAGCGGCTGCGCCGGGATGTCGTAATCGACCTCGCTTGCACTCGCACGCGTCGGCGCTGCTTGCGCCCATGCCGGCGCAGTCAAAGCGAGACCAGAAACCGAAGCCAGCGCCCAAGCCAATGCCGAGCGCACGCCATCGCGGCGCAAACGCGCCAATGCATTCACCATGTCTTCCCCCTTGGCCGCTCTCAGACGGCGGCGTCGCAGGGGGAAGGACGAACGATGCGGGCGACCTTAGCAGTGCTGATCAGAATTTTTCAGCGAGCAGTCGAACTAGCGCGCCAAATGAGCCACCACGCGTTTCGCTGAAAGTGAGACAGCGAGATATGAATTCGTGAAACGGTGCGCGCCGCTCGTTAGAGAGCCAGCGAGCGTGTAAAGCCAATCTTGCGGCCTATCGCTTCGATCGAGCACCGCGCCTGTCAACCAGTCGATGCGCGCGCCCAGCCCTCTGTGCTGCAAGCCATTGGTCTGCAGGATGCTAAATGGTGTCAGATACTTTTTCTCGACGAGCTTTTGCACAAGCGGGCTATCGAGTTCCGACAAATTGGATGGGATTCCGCCAGCGTCGACCACATAGTCGAACCCGGCAGCGTATCGTTGGGCCAACTCTTCCTTCAGTTTTTCGCCGAGCGGATCCTCCAGGCCGGGATGAAGGGCAAGCCGGCCCGTGGGGTCCGGCGTGTAGTTGAACTTTTGCCGCAAGAGCTGAATGGTATCGTCAGCCAGCCATTGCTTGATCCGAATGCCGTTGACTACCGGCACAGGCGCCCAATAGCGATCGAACTCACGCTGATAAATCTCAAGAAACACCGACTTCTCGTGGTCGTGGAGTTGATTCCAAGCGTAAGGGATGACGAATTCATCGAACAGTTTGGCGACGCTAAACCACAGCGAATTTGAGCTCGCGCTGGCGATTCCGAAATCAATGAAATGACGTCCCTGGCTCGCAGAAAGATACCGGCTCCTCATCGCCTTAAAGCCGCGCAAATCGGTGCCAGGGGTGTACTGCCCTTTGCACTTCACCTCTTGGGCGCGCAGCTCACTCTCAAACAATTCGTACAAGGATTGAAGCGTTGTCGGCGGATCTTTCTTGGCGAAGCGGGCCATCAAGGCATCGACGCTGAGCCAGACGGGATCCAGCTTCAATTGCTTGGGGCGGACGTATGGCAGCGACCCGCTTTTTGAATGCCAGACGATGGAACGGTTCTTCACATGTCCGGCTTGCTCCAGGCGCAAAGTGACGTCGATCGATGACAGGCTGGCGCCTTTTATGAAGACCGTGTCGGTAGGTTGGATCTTGGCGAGCGCTTCGATGTTCCAGGCGTTGATGTAGTTTGGCGCACCGACAAAGCCGGACGGAGGCAGAGCCGGGATATTGCCCATACAAAGCACAACGCCGTCGAATGGTCCGTGCTGATGACCGTCGCCAGTTGTGAGGAAGGCTTCGGTCCCTCTGCGGTCGAGATCAACCACGTGTTGGGAAACCGTACCGATGCGCCAGTGTGGCGGAGCTTTGGCGATGATGCGTGCGTAGCGTTCGTCCAGGGCACGGCCCACCGCACCGCGCGTTGGGTATTCGGCTGTCGCTTCGGGATGTTCGATTTCGGCGAGAAGTTTTTGGATCTGGTCGAAATCAAAGTAGCTGGGGCCTAAGGTCTCGACGCGCATGTTGGCAAGGCACGGCGCTGTCTCTTCAACCCACGCATAGCCGCGACCGAAGGGGCGGGTGTCAAACACCGTTATGGAGACGCCGCAATCGATGGCGTGGGTCTCAAGAAACCGAACAATAAACTCTCGCGCACCTGCCCCGCCGCCGATCAGCGCAAGACGCAAAGTCTTATCGGCATGGAGCTTACACTCCGCCATCCAAGCCTCCTAAGCACTACAACGAGGGGAGAGATAAAGAAGACTCGCCCGATCCCATCGGATCAGGCGAGTTCAGCAAATGTCCCTAAGCCATAGCCATCGCTGGCCATAATCTTGAGAGCTTTTCGAGCGCCGCGTTCATGCGTGACAATTCCTCCATGCCCAGGCGTTCGCCGAGCTTGAGATCCATGCGGATGCCGCGCCCTTCATCTCGAACGATGTCGATGGAGCGTGTTCCGCTGATCTGTCTTGCGTCGCGGCCAAGCAGCGAAAAACCAATGCGGCGATCCGTCGTAATGTCGACCGTTTCATTGCTGGACGCCGCCAAGTTCGTCGCCCAGGCAATTGTGGTTGCCAGACCAAGATCGCCAATCGGTTCCATCGGCTCTGCTGGCTCGTCATCGCCAAGGAAACGCGCAGAGATTTTGGTGTGTGCGAGTTCGAAGTCACCAATGTCAAAGAGATCCTTGATTGCATCGTTGTGTTCGGTCACCGAGCGCACGACATGATCGACGATCACTGTGCGGTCGGACTCACTTGGATCGATGAACGCGTCTTGGGTTCCGCCACGCCGGTCGACATCCTCATAGGCGAGGCCGATTTCGGTTAAGATGACGGGCAAGGCGCGCCCGAGCCTGATGTCGCTCATCGGTTCGACCTCACGTGCGTGTGCAAGCGGGAGGTCTATTTCCTCTTCCTCGATTTCAGCGACGAGCGCCTCAAACAGGTTTCCGCTGGTCAGCTTGATGTGGGCATCGAGCGCCTCATCAGGCGTCGGATACCACGCCGGCGGCGATCGGAGGTCGATCTTCAAAGTGTGGCCGAGCTCAAGCAAACTCATTTTCAGCAAGGCTTGAAACACGTCCTCCTGAGACCGGATTAAACGCCGGCCCGTCACCGCCATGTAGGAGCGCTGACCCGTGTCGGTGTCGATGTCGGTAAACGACATCGATCGCACCACGTTGACACGAGGCGCCGGCGCAAACCCTAGGGTCGCGATCCGCCTTACGGGCGCCTCAACTGGTTTCATGAAATCTTCTCCTTGGTTTTCCGTTTGGTTTTCAGTCTTTGCGTGCGAGGCGCGCCTCTAGGTTGAGCTGCCTCATCAACAAGAAGCACCGAAATCAGCCCCAGGGATAAAGTCCGAAAATAAAGGCTGTGAAAATGACACTGTGACAAAAAAGACACACCATTTGTGCGTGTAGTAACGAGGGAGTGGACAACTCGTACGAGAATCGGTCGTGTCTGTAATAATCGACCTTGTTCTTGAAATCAGGATCATGACTCCTTTTGAGCGCGCCAGGGCCAGTGTAACCGCCGCCGTTCTCGCGGCATTCGCGGCTGATGGCGATCTCGCGCACTGGTTGACCGACACCAACAGTGATCGTCCTTCCCGTGAAGGCCAAGCGGTCTTGGTGCGGCTCTTGGGCAATCTCAACACGGGCTGGCTGCCGCAATTGCTGAGCACGAGGGACTCCGGCGAGGCGCAAGGCATAGTCGGCGAGGCTCTGGTGGTCGTTGTGCGCGCGCATGACGGCGCCGCGCCGACGCGGCAGGACTTTGCCTATAAGTTGGCCGATCAGATCGTTAATCAGGGCGTGCGGCGCATCAATCGCAGCACCCAGCGCATGGATCCGGCGACGCCGGAGATGATCGAGGCGTTGCCGCAGGCAATCACCGAGCCGACCGAACTCTCGATCTCGCCCCAGGAACGGGCGCGGTATAGAGAGCTCCTTCTAGCGGTGCTGCGCGAGAACACCCGAAAGAACGAAGTCGCCACCCCAGAGATAGTGCTTGCCGTCTATGACATCTGGGAAGAGGCGATGGAGTACGTGCGCGAAACGCTGGGCGACGCGCGCGCCAAGCCAACATCTCAACCTGTGAAGCAGCTCATTGCTGATCGTCTCAAGCTGCCAGTAACCACCGTCGACACGGCCATTAAGCGCTACAAAAATGCAGTGCACCGTCAGATGAAACGCGATCCGTGAGGGCGTAGTGAATAAGCCGCCCACGGCATTTGCTCAAGACTCTCAGTCAGTGTTGAGTCGACTTGACGAGCTCAGAACGATCTCACCGGCAACGAGTCGGGCGCGCACTGCGAGATTGTCGTGTAGCAACGCGAGAAAAGCGTTGAGGTCGCCTCCGTCGATGAGGCCGCCGATGCGTAAATCAGCGAGCGCGGGGTCGGCAAAGACAAAGCGCGCGCCGGTCTGACGCGAAACGTCGGCGACAGCCTCAGAGAGCGGCGTGTCGTCGAACGCGAGCCGGCCCTCACGCCAAAGCGTCCGCCGCGACAGGAGCGGGGCTTCAATCCGCGCGATGCGGACTTCATTCTGTCCAAGTTCGATCTCGCTCAGCGCCTCAATCGCAACCGATCCCACGTTTGGCAGAAGGCCTGCGCGCCATGCGCGCCCGGCCTCCGACATGAGGCTGACGCGCGCGCCGTCCGGCAGCACCTTGACCAGCACATCGCCACCAATCGCTTCAACACCGCCTGCGGGCGTTGAGATGCGCAAGGGTTCTGCGCCGCGCCCGGCGATGCTAAAGAGCGCTTCGCCTCGGATGACACGCACCGCGCGCGCGTCGGCGCCAATGCGCGCTTCAATACGGGTGTCGGCGTTCAAGATTGCTGCGGTGCCATCCGACAAGGCCACCTCGCGCACTTCGCCGACGCCTGTCTCAAAGGCCTCGGCCGGACCAACGCCGAAGATCGCAACGCCTCCAGCGCCGATGGCGACGACAGCGACAGCCGCCCCGGTCAGCAAAGCGCGCCGATCCGGCGCCGCCGGCGTTTCAAGGGGCAGGGGGAAAGTCTCAAGCCGCGCCAACAAGTCAAGCTGGTTCCAGGTGGTGCTGGCGAACTCGAACGCGGCGCGATGATCTGGAGATTTCGCAAGCCAGCGGCGAAAGGCGCGCACGTCGCGCGCATCGAACTCGACGCCGTCGAACTTGACCACCCATTCGGCGGCCTCACGTCCGATCCGGCTCTCGCGTGCGCTTGTCATCGCTCTTCTCGTCGAGCTCAGCTCGCTCGAAGGCCTGCCGCGCCGCCGCACATTTGGCAAGCGCGCGCGAAAGGTAGCGCGGCACGTTGTGTTGCGACACGCCCAGGCGCCGGCCGATTTCAGCGTGCGATAGACCCTTCAATTTGAACATCACCAGCGCAAGGCGCTCTTTCTCTGGCAAAGCCAGCACGACAGCCATCATGTAAGCGAAGCGCTCGCCCTCAATCAGCATCTCCTCAGGCGTCAGATCGTCATCCGCGTCATGGCGATCCATCTGCGCCTCGCTGACGAAGGACACACCCGAGCGCTCGCGCCGCCGAATCTCGTCGATAGCTAGATTGCGCGCGATCCGGGCCAGATATGCCCGCGGCTCTTCGATCTCGGCCACGTCAGCCTCCAGCATCTTGGCGAACGCACTCTGCACCACGTCCTCGGGAGCGACGCGTCCGCGGAAACGGCGTAGGCGCCGCAAGAGACGAGGCCCCTCGGTCGCAAAGAGGCGCGCGAGGTCAGCGGGATTCACCGAGCGCCTCCGTAAGCTCAAGTAATCGGGCGACGAGACGGTCGAGATCGTTCGCATGAAAGATCTCGATAGGCCCCACGGCCTCAGATCCCTCTCGCTCGCCATGGACCAGGCCAGCCCAGACGAAGTCTCCTTCGGCCAACATCGTTGCAAGAGCGGCGTGGTCTTGAGGCGTCGGCCTATTCACGCATCGGACGACAGCGAGGTCAGCGGCGGGGAGATTAACGGCGAGGTCGATGCTAATTTGGCCCTCAGAGACCCGCGCAATGGTTCTGACACCGGAACGGCTCAACCGTTCCGAACATTCCAGCGAAAGAGCGCTGAGTGTCATTGGAGGAGTCTAGCGCGCTACTTAAAAGCATCAAGCGCGAATGCTACTTAAATGCTGTCGATCTAAAGGCATCATCGAGATGATTTCGGTGCGTGGCAGCGCGCAGAAACTCTCTCCGTCAGGTGCTCGCGACTAACCTCCGCCTGCTTCGCAACCAGGCCGGCTGGAGCCAGGAGGACTTGGCCGCGGAAGCGGGTCTGCACCGTACATTCGTCGGCGCTGTTGAGCGAGCGGAGCGGAATATCTCACTCGACAATATTGAGAAGCTGGCTGTCGCGCTAGCAGTTGAGGCTTGGACGCTTCTGAAGCGCTGATTTTCGCGGGCGCTGAAGTACAACGCGGTCACAGGTACACCGATCAACCGCGGGGTGGAAACGCGTCGCGTACTTGGCGTTGCGCTTCGCGGAGCCGGTCGCCGTGGCAATCTCTCAGGCGCCGCGGCGAGCCGCAGTAACAGTCCCAGTGCCCCTTAATGATCGGCTTCGCCAGCATGCCCGCGGCGCGCAACGCGGCATCCATATCGGTCACGCCGACCATCTCGGCCAGCGCCTGCAGCATGCCGTCGGTGCCGTGCGCGCGTTCGCCGAAGGGCCACGTTTCGCCGAGTTCGACTAGGCTCTGACCGATGAAGTAGCCGCGCATGGCACTGTCGAGAAAAGTCAGGAATGTCGCGTCCGGCCGGCGCAATTGCCATTCGAATGGGACGAACAAGCATGCGCTGTCACTGTTGTGGCGGTCCGCCAGGCGCGGGATGCGACCTCCCGTTTCCCAGACCATAGGGGGCGCGTCAGGATAGTCCGCCGGAAAGCGAATTAGCACGTCGTAACGATCAAGAACCTCCGCGCCGTCTAGGACAGGGAACGTGCCTTTGACTTCGACTGCGTCTGCGGATTGAGCAAGCACGAGGCTTGCGTAGCGGCCGACTAGGCTGCGGCGGATATCTTCAAGCGCCTCGGGCCGGTCGGTCCACCACACTGTCATCCGTTGTCCCAAGGCCGCATCGGGGTGGTCACGGTGGCGGCGGCGCGCTTAAGCCGCGCGACGCGTGCGGCTTTTTCCGCCTCGAGTTCACCAAAGATGGTGCGCCAGCCACTTATCGCGACGCTACCCCGGACAGTGGACGCCATGAAGCGGAGCGTCGGCCAGGCGCTCTTCAGCAGCGGCATTAGGTCGTTGCCGGTCGGGTTGGCGGGGTCTTCGATCGTGATCGCGTCCTCGCTCTCGGCGATGCTCTTGAGAACGTGATTGAGCTGGTCGGCAAGGCCCGCCTTCTTCTTCGCCTTCAGCAGCTCGATCGCGAGCAATTCCCAAGTGAATTGCTTTACGTCGAGGTTGCGCCGGACGCGCAGCAGCTTCAGCAATCCCAGAGCTTCCAGCACGCCGCTGTCGCGCACATGCGCGATGTGCGTATCGAGGTTGGTTTTGAGGCGGCACTTGTCCGCTCCGTTCTGATAGAGATAGCAGTCCGCCTTCTCGTCGCCGGTGAAGCGGCCTGGGACGACATCGATGTGAAGGTCCGATGTAGCGTTGAGGCTGCGCAGACGGAGCGCTGAGGTTTTTTCGCGGACATCGTAGGTGCCGCGCAATGCGTCGGCGACATTGAAGAAGATATCTTCAAGCGTCTCGCCCGCGCCGTTCTCGCCGCTGTGCAGGTAAAACACGAGATCAAGGTCGTACATCTCCTTGATCAGCGTGCCCTTGGCCTTCGAGCCGCCGTAGCGGATGGTGTAATCACAATCGCCGAATTTGTCGGCCAGCATTGTTTCGACCGTTTCACGCTCGGCGCGCAGCGCCTTGATCTCGTCGCTGTCGTTCGCAAGCTTTTGCTCAGCAAGGACTTCGCGCAGGTATTTTTCGTCATCGCTCATTAGGTCACCTCGATCTGGAAAACGAAACCGCCATTCACCTTATCGGCATCGTGCAGGCGGAGTGCGGGATGCCTCTTCATCAAGCGTTCGCGCCCTAACAACACCGCGATAGGGGCAGGCACGGCCGGAAAGACGTCGATGGCATCGACGAAGCCGTGTTCCGCAGCGATCAGCGCAAGCGTCTCGTGCAGCACGGGCGCGAAGGCGGCGAGATCGGCGGCGTGGTTCAGGAAGGTCGGGGTCGGCGTCATGCCGTCGAGCGTGATTTCGTAGATCGCGGCAGCGTCCCGCACCGCAGGCGGCAGATCCTCCGGGTGGATCGTGCCGCTCAACGAGCAGACCAAGGCCACGGGCGCGCCGCGCGGGCGCTCCTGAAACTTGCGGACGCTGTAGGCGACCCCCGCGGGGCCGCTCTTCCAGCTCCAGTTTTGCGTGTCGCGATGGCGCTGAAAGATGTGGATGGGGAATTTGTTTTCGAGCCGCGCGCCGAGATACGCGAGCACCGGGATCGGCGCGAGAGCGAAAAGGGCGATGCGCGGCACTCGTGCCAGTGGGCCGTTGGCCTCGTACAGCCGGGCGACTTCGCGATCGATCTTTCGGCACGCTAGGTCGTTGAACGACGCGCCCTCACGTTCGCCCGCCAGATCGGAAAGGTCGATGTGCGCGAATTGCGCATCCGCCGGATACAGCGGCGCCAGCGCGTTCAACACGTCTCCGCGCGGCACCACGACTTTCGCGCCGCCGATGGGTGCGGTCACGATCAGCACCACGGCCTCGCTGTCGGCTGAAAGCTTGGCCGCACGCCGGAAGCGCGCTTCGTGCTCACGCTTGAAAGCGCGCAGCAGCTCGACGGGAAAGTCGTCCGGCGCGTCATCGATGTGTTTGTGGCAGCCAGCGCAGAGGAGGATCAGGTTCTCAAATGCGTGGATGTCATGGGGGCGTCCGGGCTCGTCGCCGCGTGGGCCAGCGTCGCTGAAGGCGTAAATGTGAGCCTGCTCGGCGAAATTGCCCGCGCGCTTGGTGACGGCATGCTCCAACAGGTAGTCGCCGCAGCCGCGAAACTGGCAACAGCCGCCGGCGCTCGCATAGAGCGCCAGAGTGACGAGAGGCGGGACCTTGCGCGCAGGACGGACAGGCGAATTGGCGTTCGGCACGAGCTAACCCGTCGGCGGCTTGGGATCGCCGCCATGGCTGTCGCTGCTTGCGATCCGGCCATCCTTATTGTGCACGCGCAGCTCAGTATGCTGGTTGCGGCTGACCTCCCGCCCAGCCTCTAATGCCTCGCGCTTGGTATCGTGGTGACTTGAAGCTCGGTCGGCGCCGCCTCTTTTGACGTCCCAGCCGCCGTCCGGGTTGGGTACCACATGATGCGTTTTGGGGCCTTTTGCCATTCCATACTCCTTGACCATCGCCGTTGCCGGTGAGAGGTTCGCAACAAAACCGTTGCCATCGAAATTGATGGGATCGTAAGCGATTCGAGTTCAATTTGCCATCGGATTTGATGGGAAAAGAACATAAGAGGAATGGTGTGGCAAAAATGGCTCACAAATGTCACTGAGCGGGCAGCATACTTTTAAGTACAACCCCGGCTTTCTGACCGATCAGGAGGTGATCGAGAGCTTCCTGGTGCGCGGAGCCGAGTTCGGCCGAGTTTTGGACTGGATGCGCTCAGCGCCGTTCGAGCGCGGGATGACGCCCGATCACCTGCTACTGATTGCGCCGCGCGGAGCAGGAAAGACAACGTTGGTGCGGCGGGTACTGGCGGAGGTGCGGACGGTCCCCGAATTCGCTAGCAGCTGGCATGCGGTTTTCCTCGGAGAGGAAAGCTACACAATCACGTCGCCTGCTGAATTCTTCCTAGAGTGCCTTTTTCATCTGCAAGATCAACTTGGCGCTGACGAGTGGTCAGAGCGCTACGAGATGGCGAAACGTTCTCGCGATGATGATGAACTCCTGCTGGCATGCGTGTCGGCGCTCAATGACTTCTCGCGGACCAATGAGAAACATCTGCTCCTCATTGTCGAAAATCTGGGTGCCATTCTCCGTGATCAAATAGGAGCCGACGCTCCGCTTCTTTTGGACCAAATCAACTCAAGCGGATCTCTCCATCTCCTCGCTACCTCGACATCCTCCGTGACCGATGACGACGACGACTCGGCTTGGCTTAGTAATTTCATCCGTGTGCCGCTGGATCCGCTAACGCCAGAGGAATGCGCGGTCCTATGGCGTGCTCTGACTGGTCGCGAGGCGCACGCGAGGCGAATTCGTCCTCTGCAAATCCTGACTGGTGGCAGTCCGCGCTTACTCCGTGTGCTTGCAGAGTTCATGAACACACCGTCGTTGCACGATCTCATGAGCAACCTAAATCACCTCATCGACCAGAATACGGAGTATTTCAAAAGTCAGCTGGACGCACTGCCTTCAACAGAGCGCAAGGTATTTGCGGGCCTACTCGATCTCTGGGATCCGAGCACCGCAAAGGAAGTCTCGGAGGTGTCTCGGGTCAACGTCAACGTCGCGTCCGCAATGTTGGCTCGGCTCACCGACCGCGGAGCAGTTATAAAGGAGCCGGGAAAGGGACGCACGGCCACGTACTATGCCGCGGAACGGCTCTTCAACATCTATTACCTGATGCGTCGTCGTTCACATCCTTCGAGTCGCGTAAGAGCATTGGTCCAGTTTATGACCGGGTATTACGATCGAGAAGAGCTTGTCGACACGACGGCGCTGCTGGTGGCAGAAGCGTGTTCACTCGCGCCTGCGCACCGCGCGGACTATCATAGTACGTTTGATGCCATTCTCGCCAAAATGCCGGCGGCCGTGCGCAATCGCATTCTGCAACAGACGCCTGACGAGTTCTTAGAGAGCTTGCCCAGCCATTTCGATCGCGCGTCGCCAGTGGATCACCTTGAATCTGAGGGCCTTGATCGCGAGACAAGCGAACAACAACCTAAGGGTCTCACCCTTGTACTGTCGCAAGCTCACGAAGCGCTGCAACGTGATGATTTGGAGCACGCGGAATCGATCATTCGTAACGCGTTGGTCGATTTCCCAGACAATGCGGACCTTTGGTTCCGTCTTTCGACATTACTCATCGGAAGAGCCGATACGCTGACTCAATCAATTGAGGCTGCCCGGCGCGCTGTTGAGCTAGAGCCGCGCGAGGCGCTGTTTCATGCTTACTTGGGGCGTGCCTTGTTAAAGGCGGAAAGGCGTTTAGACGCCAAGGAAGCGCTGCAGGCCGCCATCGATTTGGATTCCGATAGTGCACTCGCGCTCTCGAGCCTGGGTGCGCTCCATTCTGAGGACGGCGATATAGCCGGCGCTCTGCAATTCTACGAGCGCGCTTATCAAGTGGATGCCAACGAAGCGACTGTCGTGGATTACGGCTCGGCGCTCTTGCAGTTGAAGCGATTGGATGATGCCGAGGAATTGGTGCGGGAACAGGTCGAGCGTCATCCTCACTGGAGACACGCACGGCACTTGCTCGGACACGTGCTCTACGATCTCAAGAAATATAAGCCGTTGGAGAAACTGCTACGCCGAGCGGTGAAGCGTTCCGATGCTGATTGGCGAGAGTGGGCCGAGCTCGGCGAGTTCCTCTGGCGAAGAGGTCGCACGCAAGAGGCCCACTCCGCTTATGAGAATGCTATCGATCGAGGGCCCACAAGCGCGTTCGTTTATGCAGACTATGCAGCGCTTCTGGTGTTGCTCAATAACTCCGAAAGGGCAGTCTCTATTGCACGACGGGCCGTGGAGCTTGAGCCAAGCTCCTACTACTCCTCAGTGGCGTTGGCATCCACGCTGGCCAACAACGCGGAGTATCGAGAGGCGGAGCATTACTTCAGACTGGCGGTAGAGCAGAGGCCGTCTTCGTATACCTGGTTTCATTTGGGCGTTTGCCTCGCGCAGCAAGGACGCGCCGCGGAGGCAGAGAAAGCCATGCGCGCCGCGATGGCCGCGGACACGCAGTACCGCTGCACGTTGCCCCACCGATTGGCCGAGGTCTTGACACATCTGGGCAAAGACAATGAAGCAGACCAGATTTTGGCCGAGAGTCTAAGCGAGAACTCGGGTTGCGTATGCGCGAGAGTTGCTCGTGGGGATATTGCGAACCGATTAGGTCGTGAAGTGGAAGCGCGCCAGCACTACGAGGAGGCGCTGAGGCTTGAACCCAATTCCGTTGAGACGCTAACAAAACTGTCGGTCATTTCAACGGCAGAGGAAGCCCACAATCTGCTGCAGCGTGCTCTAAGCGTCGCGCCCAACGATCCCCATGTGCTGTTAGCGCGCGCCAAGCGCGAACACACACGTGGAAACCTCTCGCAGTCGTTTGCAGACCTCTCGTCTGCCCTCACCCAGCAGCCGGGTCTAACCGAAGCGCGACTCGCCCTAACCAAAGTGCTAGCCGACCAAGGTAGGTTCAAAGAGGCGCTAGAGGAATTCGCGGCGGCGGCGGAACTAGTGAAATCGCGCAAGGATATAGTTCCGCTAATCGTCGATGCTGCGGTCGTCCTAGCCACGCGTGGACAAGGGGAGGGTGTCGAGCGCGCGTTGGAGAGCGCAGAAGTCGTGCTTCCACTAGAACCGCTATATGTCGCGCTAAAGTTTGATCGAGGCGAGCAGATGCTTGTGGCGAACGAGATTCGAGAGGTGGCGAAGGATATTCAGAGGCAAATTAGCGACTTACGCGTCGTCATCAGGGCGTCCTAGGTCGCACCATACGCCATAGAACATCGGGCAATTCAGCCAGCACTGAAGTGCTATGCGATTGCACTCACTAGGTCGCGACGGAAGAACCGCGTTTCGCTATAGGCGGATTATGAACTAAAGGAGCGCGTCGCAGCCTGTTTCTTCGAGGTAATCGCGTCCGAACGAATTCGCTGCAAGTAGTAGATACTCGCGGCTCCCTCAAACGTGGTTTCGTTTCAGCAAGTGCGCTGTCGGGCACTGGTCGTGGTGATGTCTGCAATCGAGATTCTTCTGACGCCTAATCCCGCTTCTCAAACCCGCGTCCACGTAACGCGAGCCAAACTTCTCCCGTCGCTCATATTGGCTCATGGTCACGCCATTGAGCCGCTTCACTTTCGCGATCGCCTTCACGTCGCGCAGCGTCTTCACCTTGTGACACGGCTTGCACATGAGTTGATCGGGCTTGCCAGGCGAGAGTGCATTGGGCGTTGAGTGCTCAGCGATCAAATCCTCGGCCGCGCCGCAGCCCGAGACACAGCAGACGCCGCCTTGCGCTTCGAGAAGCGCATCGTATTCGCGCCGGGTGAGATATAGCCGCGTCATGAGGCGTCTCCCTCAGACGGCGCAGGAAGCCGCTCGATCGAATGCGCGACAAAGCCGACGCTGTGAAATGCGACCTCACCAATCTGGCGCCGCCTCTGCTCGATCTCGCCGTCGACGCTAACAAGATCGCCGTCGCAAAGATGCTTCAACACCTTGTCACGTAGAGCCGCATCGCGCGCGACGCAAAGAACCCAGGCTACGCGCGGAGGAGCGCCGGGCCGCTCAGGGACTGAGGAAATTGCGAGCGTCAGTTCGTCTGGCGCGGTCGCCAGCACGCAGCCGATCGTCCCGGTGAGAGCAAACGAAAGCATGGGGAAAAGTCCTGACCGGATCGCGCCGGCGGCGCGCCGCGAGCCATCCCCGCGACGCTTGCCTGGAGCGCACGCGGGAAGAGGGCGCGCGCAAGGTGCGCGTGAGCGCCCGCAGGCTCGACCTTGCGCGCGCCCGACCGCGTGCGAGACAACAAAGAAGCGGGGAGGGTCGACGCATAGTTGCGCGTTGCGCTGAGCCAAAATTTGCCTCTCGCGCTCACGCTTAGATTGCGATATGAACTGATGATCGGGGAGGGGCAGATGCGCTGGACGCCGGCTTTGAGCTTTGCGCTGGCATTTATAGCCTTCGCTCTCCCGCCTCGGATTCAGGCGCAGTCAATCGACGCCGTTATAGAGATCAGACGAACCTTTAGTTCGCCGGCATGCGATTCAGGCGAGGTCCTGATCGACGGCCGTCGACAGGCGCTGTTTGTCGCCGCACCTGCATTCTTCTCAAATCTGAATGCTGCGGACCTCAACGTGTCTTCGCTGGCGACCCAGCTTGTCAGCGACACTGCGGTGTTCGGCTCTGGGCAGAGGCAGGCGTTGGTGCTTCGCAGCGGCGATGGCGCGCGCTCGATCCGGATGGTGATGCTCAACGACGACAGCTTTTCACCTTACGAACGCCGACAGCTCAGGCGGCCGCTGCCTCCAGACGTCGTCGTTATGGGCTATCAGGTGGTGAACCGACTCTGTCGTGTATCGTCTTTGAATGGCGACCCAGTGGAGCGTGACCGCACACTCGCGAGTACTAGCGATCGCCTTGGTCAGGCGCTCTTCAACGACCCTCAGCTCTCCAGGCATTTTCCGATCGAGACTTCGAAGCGCGTTCTGGTCGCAGTAACGGATCGGAGCCACATACAGCGCATCGAGTTCGCCGGCAGGCGCATCGAAAGCGTTCTTCCGGGTGTCTCGGCCGACGCCGCAGGCAACGGCAATCCTTGTCTTAGCGAGCACGAGCACATGTCCAACACCCGGATCCATACGAGCGGGACGACCTATCAGCGTCGCGACGACATTGTGGTTTGTGCGATGGCCAACATCGACGGCGCTCCGGCCCGTGAAACGGCAAGGGACCTTCGCTTCATCCTGTTCGAGACCGACCCCGCCTGCGGTCACGTGTTCGGCTTGCCTGTTTCGCGAGGCTGGCGCATCTTTCTCAATGACGCGCGTCAGGGCATCGAAGTTAGATCGGAGTGTCTATCCAACAATTTTACCGTTGCCGCGCCGAGTGCGCGGGTAGCGGAAGAATGAGCCGGCCAATGTTGCATTGGGTGAACCGACGCGCATGGTTGTTTGGCGCTCTGGTCGGTACGGCGCTGCCTGCGCATGGCGAGGAACGCGCGAGCTATCCGCTGCGACCGCAGGACTGGCTGGAGGGCGATCGCCGGCGTTTCCAGGCTTTGTCGTCGCAATTGAGCGGCGAGTCGCTGATGAATGCGATGCCGCTCGTCCTCACGTTCGCCAACGCGGCCACCGCAAACACACAAGACGGACGTGCCGATGAGTACCGGACGATCGAGCAGCGAAACGCTTACTACAATCTGATCAGTCTGGTGCTCGAGTACGACCGCAACACGCCAGTTCCTTTGAAGGAGGTGCGCTTCTTTCACGCCGCTACCTTAGTCACGATCTGGACCCAGGTCGGCGCTGCCGATCTGATCAAGAATTTTGCCTGCATAGATCTGTCGACCGAGACCCGCGACTTCTTTCGTGAGGTCAACCGGCGTCTGTTCGGGCACAATATGCCCATCGTTCGCAATTTGATGTTTCAGTGGCGCGAGCCGCGTGATCCTGTCACGCCGGTCGCGCGCATCGCAGCGTGGGATTTCGACGTCGCGATGGTGCGGAGCGAACAGGCGCAAGTCGAGCGGGCGATCTCGGAACTCAGTCCGGCGGCCCAGGTTCGCACCCAGATCAACGGCCTCAACGATTGTGTGCTGACCTGGCTCGGCGCCGATCCGATTACGCGCGCCGCGCAGACGATGGTCGAAGCGACGATCGGCAAGCCCGACTTCTTCAACACGAGACACCGCCGCGCTATCGGCTACGCGCTGATCACCATCTTTCACCGCAGACCGCAGGCTGATTTCCGGGCGCTGGTGGCGGCAGAGAGCTGACCCGCAGGCTTAGCTCGGCTGCACCTGTCTCACGAACGCAGCGACCCTCGCGCCGAACGAACGTGCACACAACCAGCTGCGGTCGAGCGCTCTCAGATATTGAGTGGCGGCGGCGATCCGCATGTCGCAGAGCAGGTTCTCGACATCGTCGAGCCGGTCGAAGAATAGCGGATAGTCCTCGCCCAGATATTCGACCAGCGCCGGATGGCGATTTACCACGATCGGCGCTGCACGCGCGATGGCCTCAACGATTGTGTTGCTTGCGGAGACATCGAAAAAATGTGCGAACAGCACGCTCGATCCCAGGAGTTCGTCATAGCGATCATTGCTCAGTTCGCTCATGGTTTCCACCTGACCGCAATAGGGCCGGTCTTTGAACGGCGAGCTTGCGCGTGTACGCTCCATTGCGTCGCGCACCCAATGGCGGTCCTGTAAAAGGTGCAGCTTGCGGTAGGATGCCGGCGCTGGCGCCTGATAAATTCCTTGCTGATTGCGGCCATACCAGCCGACCTGAACGAGGCGTCTGTCTTTGACGAAGCGCGACATCGAGAACTGGGTCGACGGAATTTCGGTCGGGTGTTTCAGAACCAGGACGGGGCAGTGCAGCTCCCGCTTCAGCCAGTCTCCCAAATAGCGGCTGAGCGCGACCGCGCCGCGGAGGTAAGGCAGACTTCGCTTGAACTCGGCTGTCCCGATGATCGCAGACGGCGGCGCGCTGGGATCGAGCCAGTCCGGCAGGTGGGGCGGGTGATGAAAGATGCCGACCCAGGGCTCGCGCCATTCTTGGCGATCCGCTGCGTGTTGGAAGCTCCGCTCGACAAAGTCATCGAGCAGTATTGCGCTGTCGCCGTGGTGAGAGCGCAGATACGTCATCGCATGGGGCCACCCTGAACGGTGGCGACAGTTCTGTGGGTCGCCCATCTGTTTAAGCGACAACGGCAGTCGGAACGCCGGCGCGAAATCGAGATTGGCAGCTTCGTGTGGCGTGGCAGAAATTTCAATACTCACGTCGACTCCGCCGCTCGAGTATGGGCAGCGTTCGCTTGCCGCTGGACAAGGCGCCGTTTTGTCGCTCGTCCTGGGACAGGTAGAGCACGCCTTCGTTCCACTCGCCGGTTTTCGCAGCCGCCGCAATGCCCTGCACCCACTGTTCGTCCCAAGTATAGTTTGCAGCGTTGCAGCCGACGCACCGTCGTGCACGCGCCTCCGCAATGATTTCTTTGCAGAGCTCGGTTTCGAGAGCTTCGATTAGTCCGGCAGCGGCGATTGCGCGCCCCTGATGCCAGCACGGGAAGAACCCGTAATTTGAAACGCCGACAAAACGCTCAGGAATGGAGCAGCCTCCAGTAGGGCGATAGCGCCGCTCCTTGTTCGCGAACGCATCGTAGAGATCGGTGACGATTACGGCGTCGTTAAAATAGATTCCGTCGGCTGCGCACGCAGCCCCAACGGCTTCGATCTGCGTCTTTATTGATGCCCACTGGGCTTGAGATGGCGAGAGGTGGGCCGTTTCCGGCACCACTTCAACATGGGTGAAGCCGAAATAGGATGGCCGACCGCACGCCCTCACGGCGCGCCAGGTATCCAGAAGGACCTCGGCATTGTGCGATTGTATGACGGTGTTCACGCCCCAGGTGGCTTTCGATCCCGCCAGCAGTCGCAGCGTAGCGGCGCTCCTGGCCCACGACCCCGCATGACCTCGAATGAAATCGTGCTCGGGTTCAGGGCCGTCGATGGAAACCGTCACGCAGCCGGCATTCTCAAGCAGCGCAATATCGTCGGCGCGCACCAGTGTCCCGTTGGTGACGAGTTGCACCTCGAACCCGAGTTCAACGGCTAGACGGAGCGCTTCGCGGAAATGGGGATGCACGAAAGGTTCGCCGCCGGAAAACGAAATCGTTCTAACGCCGATCGACTTCGCGTCGCGCAGCACGCGATCGATCAGCTCAGGACCCATGAACGCCTTTTCTTGCGGCCGGCGGCACATGTTGCAGGAGAGGTTGCAGACCTCGCTGAGGCCGATGTCTAGGCGGACGTAGCGACTGACGTAGACTTTAGCGCCGCACATCGCGCACGTCGTGGACCCGATCGCTGCGCCGTCGTCGATCGCCGTTTCCACGGTCGCCATGCAGGTCTGGCAGAATCCGGCGAGGATGGTGTTGCTCACGCGCGCGCCTCTACATCCGGTTGCATTACAACAAGTCGCCAAGCCTGCCTAGTGGTGCGCCAATGTTGCTCCACTCAAACGGTGCGAATGGCGCCTGATTTCTGCAGATGCCCTATCGCGTGCAGTGCGGGGCCGACTTCATGACGATATACGAGCGAATGCGGGTCTGTGCTCGATTGGTCGGCGACAAACCAGAGGAAGACGGCCGTCATCCCGATCTGCGTGGCCGCATAGAGGCGGTCGCGTAGCTTTGTTTGCGCATCAAGCCACGCCTCTCGTGTCGGCTGCAGGTCTTCGGGCATCGATCTGCCTAATTCGCCGATCACGACCTTGTCGGTTTGTGAAACGGCGTATGCGCTTGGCACCACTGCGGCGTACGAGTGATCGTGAAAGTCGAGGGCGTTCAGTCCGAGGTCTAGATACTTGCCGCTTGTGAGCGTGCGGTGTCCTTGAAAGCCCGAGCCGACAGAAATCAAGGCCTCGGGTAGTGCCTCGCGCAATAGAGCCGCCAGCAGGGAAAGGCAGGGCGTCAGCTCCCACCATGTGTAACCGAGGCCGGTGCGGTTGCCCCAATCGCCACGCACCATGGCTTCCGGCTCGTTGCAGATGTCTACGCCCCACGCATCCTTGGCGATAAGCGGCAACAGCGGCGCGAGGGCATTGGCGAAGAACTCGCGTGCGCGCAAAGGCTCGGTGAGCGCCAGACGGGTAACCGTGTCGGGGCGTCGCCGGACACTGTTGGCGTCAAGCAGCGTCCAGTAAAACCGGATGTCGTTGCGCCGCGCTATCTCGACCAATGTGGACAGATTGGCGACGAAAAGACTGTCTAAGCCTGTTACGCGCCCGGTTTCATCGAAGATTAAGCCTTCGCCGTCTTCAAAGAGCCAAAACCGGACAAGGCGTACGCCGTGCGCTCTCAGCATCGCAAAGAGCGCCGCAGTCCTACTGACATCGAAGTCTACCGGCCAATCCGGAAAGGACAGATTGCGTCCAAGATCGTGGCCGTAATCGACGCCCAGCCACGGCACGTTGACGCCAACTACGGTCGTAGCGCCGTTCACCTGTATGCTCCGACGAACGCCTGCCAGTCCGCACGCCAGCGTGTCTCGCTATGATTGCGCAGCGCTTTCTCACGGCTAGCCCGACCTAAGCGTTCGGCCAGAGCGCGATCGTTGAGCAGGAGCTGGCAGTAGTCGCGCAGCGTCTTTGCATCGGAGCCGACAAAGCCGTTAACGCCATGCTCGACATAAGCCGCAATCCCGGGAAGATCCGGAGTGACGATGGGCATGCCCGTCATCATGGCCTCAATCAGCGCAATTGTGTATTCGCGCTCGCCATCGTGAAAATAAACGGCGGACGAGCGGAAAAGCGCCAACAGCGCGTCGTAGCGAACGAGCGGCTTTTTTTTGTCGAGGTGATCGACGTGGCGTGTCGGCAAACCGTCGGTCGCTTCGAGATACATATTGTAATTCCAGCCGCGAGAGCTCCAGCTGTGAATGACACTGAGGATCGACGCGTCCTCGCCGGTCCAGGCGTCATACTCGTCCGAACAGACGCCGAGTTGAATCTCTTCGATGTCCACGCCGAAGCGACGCTTTATCCACTGTGTTGTGAGGGGGTAGTATGAGGCGATGCGAAAATCGTCCCGCTTGAACAGGTTTTCCCACTCCTCCTCGGAAAGTTCGTCTTGCTTGGCTGCAAAATAGATCTTCCGTCCCGAATAGATCTCGCCGAACAGTTTGGCCTGCCAGGGGAAGTGAAGCCATGCAAGGTCGATGTCTTTGAGCAAGCCGGGCTCGTTGCGTAGCAGACATCGATAATCATCCGGTAGGAAGGTCAGATGACGGGAATCGTAGGCCAGCAGGTTGCGCACGTTGCTTGGTTTGGGGCGCCAGTACTGAAACTGTTCCCAATTGCCGAGCAGCGAGACGGGCAATCCCGTTCGCGCGAAATGATATTGGATGCCGGGATGCATCGGTGTCATCAGCACGCGCGCGCCTCGCACTTCCGCGACGGATACTGTATCGGACGTGTGCATGACCGATCCCTGCAAACCGAAACGCCACGCTAGTGAGTTCTGCGCGTGACGCCAACGCCGATTCCGTTCGTCCTGGGTCACCATAAAGGCGGGACCCGCTATGTCGGACGCATCGTCGAACGTCTGGCGGGAGCGTGGGGTCTCGCCTATCGGACGCTCAACAATCCGAAATGGTTCGGCTTCGACGTTCGGGCAGCGCTTAAGGACGCCGAGCGTCCGTTCGTGAATTACATGAACGCCGATTACGCCTACCTAGAGCGAGCCGGCCCTTATCGAGGCGTGCATATCGTTCGCGACCCCAGAGATATCGCTCTATCGGCCTATTTCTCGCATCTCTATTCGCATTCCACCGATTGGTGGCCGGAACTCGTCGCCCATCGCCGACGGCTCGAAGCGCTAGCTTTCAGCGACGGGCTTCTCCTCGATCTCGAGTTCACCGAGCGTCTCGTTACGGACGGGTTTCCGATCACCGTGTTTCCGGCGATGGAGAGGTGGAACTACCACGATCCGGATATTCTTGAGCTCAGGTTCGAGTCGATCATCGCCTCGCCGTTCGTCGAACTATCCGCCGCCCTCGAGCATCTGGGTTTGTTGGATGAGGATCGGGACCGTCGGCTGCAAGACCTGCATGAAGCGATAGAGCAGAATTCGTTCGCCATCCTTTCTGGGGGGCGGCGAATCGGCGAGGTCGATGATCGGCACCATTACAGGAGCGGCACGCCGGGTGAGTGGCGTTCGCGCCTCGAGCCATCGCATATCGAATGGTTCAGGCGCTACGCACCGTTGCTCCGCCGGCTGGGTTACGAAGCCGGCGCCTGAGCCGGGCTTTGCGTTTGTCTTGCGGACAGGCCCGTTGTCGGAATCTTTCGACGTCGAGGACACTCCGGCATGGGAGGCGCCCCGGCCGGGCGCCCGCTTCAAGCGCGTTTGGGAATTCTCAGTGACTGGGCGCACGCGCCGGCAGGCGATTCTCCAGTGCCGCAGGCTCGACCTTGCGCGCGTCGTACTGCGTGCGACGCCGCATGTTGCAGGGATGGCTAGCGGTTTGCTTGACGCGCGGCGCCGCCGCGGTTCAATGCGTAAACGTCTCGGGCCGAAATCTGTGGGGGCTCATGCGAGTATTGATTTTCGGCTTGGCGCTGTCGTCCCTGGCCGCTTGCGACAGCGTGCAGTCGGCAAGCGATCGGGCTGATCGCAGCTACGATGATGCGCGTTCGGCCGCGGCTGCCGCTGGCGTTTATCTCCCGGACCGAAGCTTCGTCGAGCGACATAGTGCACGCCCTCCGGCGGAGACTGCGCCTTGGATCGTGACCATCGCGCGCGACGACATGCGCGAACGCGAACTCGTTACTGCTTGCACGCCTTCAATCGGGGCCTTCAAGGCGATCCTCTGCGTCGAGCAGCGCATTGGCGAAGACACGCCGGTCGTGAGTGTGGAAGCCGAGGACAGGCTGGATTGTTTCAGTGATTGCGAAGTTGCTGCACGGTTTGGCGATGGCGCGGTTCAAAATTTTGGCGTGGCTGGAACACGCGCCAAGTTCACCCTGCAAGGACGACGCAACGACAATCTGGCTGCGCGGGTGAGGGACTCGAACGTGGTGTTCGTCGAAGGCGCCTTCGAGCGCGGGGCGGGCGAGCGTCAGCAAATGCAGTTCGCGACGGGTGGCCTCGCGCAAGCATTGGAATGGCGTCCGCCGCCGCAGACCACACGATAATCAACATACAAAGGCTGGAGGTTGTAGTGGGCAAGAAAGAAGATGAGATTATGCGCTACCTGTCGGAGCGCGTGTTCGAGCCCGTTCTCAATTCGCCGACCGCGTCCGCCGAGCTCAAATCCGGCATTCGTCTAACAATGAACCGCATGGGCGCGCGAAACGCCGCGGGTATGATTCAGTATTTTTGGTCGGCCGTCATCGGCACGGAAAGGAGCATCGGCTTTGCCGCGCGCATGAAGCAGGAAGGGTTCGATCGGTTTGAAGAAGTGCTTGAGGACTTCAGGGTGAAATTCGACGACGCGTTCTTGAAGGCGCCGTGACGAAGGTTGACCAATCAAAACAGGTCACGTTCCGAATCGAGCGGGGACGCTATATCTTCGCGACCAGAGATCGTGAAATCTGGATCGCGAACGACGATAAGGACGCCGCTATCGCCTTGTTCGTCCGTGTTGTCCAAGCCTTCGCTGACAAAGGCGTCCTCTGCCGCGTCGATGCATTTGAGCGTCTTGGTCCATCATTGAAAGTCTTGCGGGATGCAGGGGCAATTTGCCGAGTGAATCCGCGAGAGAAGCCGCCGGCCCTCGCTCCGGTGCGTTGGCAAATGCCTGGCAGCGCCGTGCCGGATCCGCCAGCGCCAGTCTATGCGTCTTGGGCAGACTATCTCGCACGAACGACGCGTCGCGAGAGAATGCCGAGGTGCCACGCGGCCTCGAAGAAAGCCAATCGCAAGCGGATGCTGTCAGGCTCTCCGTTCGTTCGTATCCATGCGAGCGATGTGTGGGAGGTGATCGAGCGCGCTCGCGGGCGCTGCTGCCATTGCGGCTCGCTGGCCGTGGAGAACCGGCCATCGAAGTCCAACGGCGCGCCAGCGCCGTGGGCGCAGGTGGGAAGGCGCATCGGCAGTCTCGAACATTTGGAAGCGCGCCTGATCGGCGGCGACAACTTCAAGGCAAACCTCGCTTGGGCTTGCTTGTGGTGCAACACGTGGCCTCAAGAGCGGCGCAAAAACGCAACCGATCATGGCGGGTATCATCCAGCCATCTAACTGCGTCATGGGATCGAAGCCCACTAGGGCCAAGACGGCGCAGCACGGCTTGGCGCCAAGCGCGAGAGCCCGGCCGCTTAAGCGGCGACGCCCGATCTCTCCGCCCATGGCCCCAAACCTTACCGGCTTGGTGACGTTCCGGCTTAGTTCTAAGCTCACACCATCAGATTCGTCCGAGGTCCAGATTTGCCCCGCAGCGCCGCTCTCGTGCAGCATTCCTTGCCCGGCTTTTGCCCTTTGGCGGAAGCGGTGGACACGCTCGCCGGCGCTGGCCGCGAGGCCCGCGGCGCGGTCTATACCAAGAGCGCAGTGGTCGAGTTCATGCTCGATCTTGCGGGCTACCAGGCGGACAAGCCGCTGCACACGCAGCGTCTCCTAGAGCCCTCCTTCGGCGATGGCGAATTCCTGATCGCCGCCGCGCGCCGCTTGCTTGCCGCCTACAAGAAGGCCAACGGCGCATCGCCCGCGCGCGATCTCAAAGACGCCATCCGCGCCGTCGAATTGCACCGCGATACGTTCACCGCCACACGCAGCAAACTGATCGACGCGCTGGTGGAAGAGGGCGTCACGCGCAAAGACGCCAGCGCGCTCGCCGAGGCCTGGCTCGCGCAAGGCGATTTCCTGCTCGCCGATATGGACGAGGCGGGCTTCGATTACGTGATCGGCAACCCGCCCTATATCCGCCAAGAGATGATCCCGCAGGTGCTGATCGATGAGTACCGGCGCCGTTATCCCACCATCTTCGACCGCGCCGACATCTATGTGCCATTTATTGAGCGGAGCCTGCGTCTGCTCAATCAGGGCGGGGCGCTCTCTTTCATCTGCGCCGATCGCTGGATGAAGAACCGCTATGGCGGGCCGCTGCGGGCGCTGGTGGCGATGGACTACAATCTGCGCGCATTCGTCGACATGGTCGACACGCCCGCTTTCGACAGCGACGTGATCGCTTATCCCGCCATCTTCGTGATCGCGCGTGAGCCGAAGAGCGACACGGCCATCGCCAATCGCCCGGCGATCGAAGCCGGCGCGCTTTCTAAACTCGCTGCCTCCATGACCGCGAAAAGCGGCAAGCGCGCCGGCGTTCACGCCGCGCGCGTGACGGGCAAAAGCGACGAGCCCTGGATGCTCGACAATTTCGATGCGCTCGCGCTGGTGCGGCGCTTAGAGGCCGAGCACAAGACGCTGGAAGAAGAGGGCTCAAAGGTCGGCATCGGCGTCGCCACCGGCGCCGACAAAGCGTTCATCGGCTCACTTGATGAACTCGACGTCGAAGACGAACGCAAGCTGCCACTGGCGATGACGCGCGACATCGCTTCGGGCGCGGTGGCCTGGCGCGGCCTCGGCGTCGTCAATCCATTCCTGGACGACGGCAAGCTCGCGTCATTCGACAGATTCCCGCGCTTCGGCCGCTATCTCGAAGCGCGCCGGGCCGAGATTGCGAGGCGCCATGTCGCCCAAAAAGCGCCAGCCAATTGGTATCGCACCATCGACCGGATTTATCCCGCGCTCGCGGCCAAGCCCAAGCTGCTCATCCCCGACATTAAGGGTGCGGCCCATATCGTGTTCGAAGAGGGCAAGCTCTATCCCCACCACAATCTCTATTTCATCACCGCCGAAGACTGGGATCTCCAAGCGCCTGCAAGCGGTGCTGAAGTCGGGCATCGCCAGCCTCTTTGTCTCTGCATATTCGACCAAAATGCGCGGCGGCTATCTGCGCTTCCAGGCGCAATATCTACGCCGCATCCGCGTGCCGGCGTGGAGTGCTGTGCCGGAAAAGCTGCGTCAGAGACTTAAGAGCGCAACAGACGATCTTGCAGCTGCGCAAGCGGCCGTCGCCGAGCTCTATCAGCTCACCGACGCGGAAGCAGATGTGCTGGCGGCGGCGGGGAAAGCGTCATGAGCCTCGATCTGGCCGATTACGAAACCAAGGCCCGCGACGCGGTGATGGCGTTCTGGGGCAATCGCGAAAAGGCGCGCCAGAGGCAGATCGAGGCAGGCAGCGTGGACGCCGGCGAGCGCGCTGGCGTCACCGCCGGCAAGAATCTCGACGGCTTTCTCGATCTGGTGTGCGCTCTTGTGGAAGCCAATGGCTTGCCGCGCGCCTGCATCCATCGCCAACGCGCGGTCGTGACCTTGCCCGGATATTTTCGCCCGACAAAGCTCTGGGACGTTCTGGTGATCAATGAGGGTCGCCTCGTCGCGGCGGTTGAATTCAAAAGCCAGGTCGGACCTTCGTTCGGCAACAACGCCAACAATCGAGCCGAGGAGGCGATCGGCACGGCGCACGATTTCTCGACCGCCTATCGCGAGGGCGCTTTCGGTCAGCAATCGCCGCCTTTCGCCGCTTGGATCGTTCTTGTCGAAGACGCAGCTGAATCACGCGCGCCGGTCTCAGAGAGGTCGCCGCACTTTCCAGTGTTTCCGGAATTCCGCGGCGCCTCTTATCTTTCGCGCTATGATTTGCTCTGCCAGCGTCTGGTCAAAGAACAGCTCTACAACGCCGCTTCGGTGATCGCCTCACCCAGGAGCGGCGCAGAGGACGGCGCTTATGCCGACATCTCCGAACTCACCAGCCTGAAGAGCTTCGTTACCGCCTTCGCCGGTCATATCGCCGCCGAAGCGGCGCGCAGCGGCGTTTGACCGCTGGGACGAGACGGCGCGATCGCCTGAAGATCGCAACTGCCGCCGATCGGATCAAATCAATCAACGATGTGGCGCGCAACGCGAAAGCCTAATCGATAGCCTTTAGACCGGCTTTCAAGCCTATTGCTGAGGCGCGCTTGCACGCCTTCGCGACCCCACGAGCCGCCGCGTATCGCATGCCGCTCACAGTTTTCGGCGTCTATCCAGGGCGCAGATGTCGTCGGCGCGCCTTCATAGTTTGGATGCCAACAATCGGCGGTCCATTCCCAAACGTTCCCCTGAACATCGTAGAGGCCCCATGGATTCGGCGGATAGCGGCCGACCGTGACAGTGCCGTCTTCGCCGATCCATGCAAGGTCAGGACGGAAATGGTCGCCGAAACTAAACCTCGTCTGCGTCCCGCCGCGGGCGGCGTACTCCCATTCCGCCTCGCTCGGGAGACGATAAAGCTCCGCGCCAAGCCGGTCATTCAGCCAGCGTATATAGGCGTTTGCATCATCCCATGACACATTGATGACGGGCCGTCTGCCGCGCCCCCATCCAAAGTCGGCGGCGACGCCTTCGTATTGATCGGTCGCGCGCGGCAACCGGCCGGCGCGAACGCCAGCGTCCCATTCATCGAAAGTCACTTCGAAAACGCCCATCGCGAATGGACGCTCTATCGTAACGAGGCGTTGAGGCCGCTCATCGGCCTCAGCGTCTTGATCGCTTGGCGCTGCGCCCATCATGAACGAGCCTGGCGGCACGACAATCATGATCGGGCAGGTTTCACAATCACGAAACATCGTGCGCGCCGGTGAGCGGATGTCGATGTCTGCGCCGCTCAAGATCGGACCGTCCACCACCGTTCCCGCGTCGTCGCCCGAAAAGCGCTGCGTCAAACGTTGAAAGCCATCGCCTTTTACATAGGTGATGCCCCAAGGCAGACTGATTTCCGTTCCCGGCTCGGCCAGCGTTTCCACGACGATCCAAGACGCGACAAACGCCGCGAACGCCAGCGCGCCGGATGTGAACACGACTCTAAGCCAGCGCCAACGCCGGCTTTTGCGACGTCGCGCTCTTTCAACGCCCTCTGTCATCATCAAGCTTCCCCGCGCGTGTAGGGACCAGCGAGCCATTCTTGCCTCTGCACGCCCTGTGACGCCGCATTCTGCGACAGCGACGAGGTTTTGGGAATGCGCCAGTGCTTGAGCGCCGCGCCCATAATCTTGCGCGGCGACAGGGCCGGCGAAGCGCTTGCGTTCCGAATGCAACGTGCGATAGTCTGCCTCAGACGCGCTTATGTCTCTATGTCGAGAGGGGGTCCGATGTCGCACGCTGCCATAGAAGAAGAGATTGAAAGCGGATTGGGATTTGCCGAGCACGATTGGACGCAATCCGCAGCGACTTCATGGACCGAGAACACATGCAACTCCTGCAGCACCAATTGCTGCAGCACATTCGATTGTAAGTCGACGATCGATTCTTCGTGTCCAACGCGTGCGTCGACATGCGTCGGGCAGAGTTGCTGATTTCAGCCTCAGGTCAGACTTATTTGTGCGATCCGCGTGAGCGTTGTTATGACGGCGACCCATGCGTGAATCCGACATCTTCTCTCGTGGCCGGCCTCTAAGTCCGCACGAGTTACTTGGCGCGCAGTCCGATCAGCGTGCGGCTGTTGCGGAGCAGCTGCACGCTGCACATGTTGATCTAGACGCGCTCGTAGAAAGTTCACGTCGCTTTTCGGTCGCCGGCGAAGGCGCCTTTAAGCACGTGTTTGGCGCAACTGATGCTGAGGCCGACGAAGCAAGCGGGGCGCTTCATCCGCTCACAGGGCGGGATATTGCGTTCGTTACGTCGCTCTCACCCTTTTGGCGTTCCTACACGTCCGCTGCGTTGGAGCTCATGCAGCGTAACGGCGTGCGGGTTGGCGTGGACGTCCCTTGGCAGCTCGCCGAGCATGCAGCCAAACAATTGTCCCGCATCGCGGATCTCGCGCTATTTGTGGAATGGAAGCGCTTTCAAGCTTCGGAAACCGGACGAGACGGGCGCGGCCAATTTGAAGAGTTTGAACGCAGCCTTCTGAGTGGGGGCTGGCGAACGGTGTTCGAACACTATCCGGTCTTGGCCCGCTATATTGATGTGTGGCTGGCGAACTCGTTGGCGGCGTTGCAAACGTTCTGCGAGCGTCTCCGTGACGATTGGATCCTCCTGAAGCGGGATTTTTCCGTTGCGGACGCTCCGCTCATTGGCGCAATCCGGCAAGATCTGTCTGATCCGCACAATCGCGGCCAAACGGTCATTCAGTTTGATCCAGGCGGCGGCGCGTCTCTGTTTTACAAGCCGCGTTCGATTGGCAACGAGGCGTTCTTCTTTTCGCGCCTGGCGCCGCACATATATGGCGCCAACTTGTTTTCGACCGCGACGGTAGCGATCGATAGAGTATCCTACGGATGGATGCGCGACTTGTCGTCGTTCAAGACCGAAGTCGGCCAGTGTGCAGACCCACATTATCATGCCGGGCGACTGGCTGGCATGATGCATTTCTTTCGCGCCGGCGATCTTCATTTCGAGAACCTGTTTGACGTCAATGGTTATCTGACGCCCATCGACCTCGAAGTTATGTGGTGCGGGACTGCGTTGGCTTCCGGCCGCGGCGCGCCGCAGGACAATATATTATCGACCGGACTTTTCTCGCTCGAAGCGTCTCTCGGCGAGGATGCCGAGGACATCAGTGGGCTTTTTGCTGAGAAGTTTCGCGCTTTTTATCCCAGTCACAGTTTTGATCGCCCTAACAGCGATGCGATGGCGATTACCTTTGATCGCCCGAGCGTTCAGGTGAGCAGGCCGAAATATCTGGAGAATGCCGGCGCCACGCATGCGCGGCTCGCCGATGGTTTCGCGGACATGTATCGCGAAATCCTGTCGCGGCGCGATGTGTTCACAGATCTTGTTGAGGAATCGGGCGCTTGTCGCAGTCGGATCGTTATTCGGCCAACCGCGACCTACACAAGGATTTTACAGAAGCTGAGACAGCCGAAGTATCTGAGGTCGAACCTGGAAACAGCGCGCGAGCTGATGCAGCTTTTTCGCATCGTGGGGCAGGCGCCTGAGAGCAATCGAGATCGGATTGAAGAGATTATCACAGCAGAATATTTGGCGCTTAGTTCTCTTGATATACCCGCATTCTATTTCAAACCGAGCGACGTAAAGCCGATCGGTCTCGGCGCTCGTGTGTACGCGGTCTCTGGATCGGAAGCGGTGAAGCTTCGATTGTCACAAGCGAGCGAAGTGGGTTTGAACACCGAGCTTGGTTGGATACGCGCATCGCAGCGATTGAGCTCACTTTCGTCACCGGGCGACGAACACGCCGACGTAAGCGGCGAGGAGGCGCGCGCCTCAAACCCGATCGACCCCAGCGCGCTCGCAGCTGAACTGGCGCGGAATCTGCTTGCCGCGCACCACACCGGACCGGACGGCCTGCCGCGCTGGATTGGGCTTGAGTTGCGATTGAGCGACAATCGCGTTGTCCCCAGCCGCACTGGCGACACCTTCTATAGCGGCTTTCCAGGGCCGCTTCTGTTTTTGGCGCTTGCTGAACAAAGCCGCCGTAAAGCGGGCGGTCTCGACTCCAGTTTGGTCGATTTCCTGTCTCGCTCAGCCGCGGCGTACGTGCATGTCCTGCAAAGCGCCCCAGAGCCTTCGCGAGGCGGCGTCCTGGGAATTGAGGGCGCCGGCGGTGAATTGTTAGCATTGTCAGGATTGGTTGGCGCGGACGCGGCGACTTGGAAGCCGGTTCTTGCCCTTGCGATGACGAGAAGCACCGCCATCGATCCAACGCTGTGCGCGGAAACTGATGTCATTTCGGGTCTGGCAGGGTTCATCGCGGGCCTCAGCAATGCAATTCGCGCGGGGATTGCCTGCGGACTCGATGCGCATCTCGTTGCGACTGCTTCTAACAGGCTTGAGCAAGCGTCGCAGCGCCTGTTCGACATGAGGGAAGCGGTCTCGACAGGCGGATCATCCTGGCGAACCATTGCCGATGAACCGTTGCTTCCCGGCTTCGCTCACGGATCGGCCGGCATACGCACGGCTTTGCTCATGGCCCATGCGATCCGACCACAAACTTGGACAAGAGATTGTATTGACGAGGTCCGCGCCTTCGAGCGCTCGGTGCGCGGTGATCCAAACCTGCCGTGGTTGGATCGGCGAACCGCGCGCCCGCCGAAAGACAGGAGAAATCACTCTTGGTGCCATGGCTTGGCCGGACTCGGGTTTGCGGAGTGCTTTCAGGCGATGACGGGTTTTGGCGACGTCGCCTCCTGTCTTGAAAACACGGACATGATCGCCCGCGCCATCGCAGAGCGCGAGCGCGAGTCGATGGACAATTATTGCTGCGGCGAAGCAGGCGTTATCGACTTCTTGTTCTGCGCCAGCAAAGTCCTAGGCGATCAAGGCTTCGCCGAAGTCGCAGAGAGGCGCCTTTCTGCGTTAATGTTGCGTCTGACGGCCACACGCCGGATGGATAGCTATATCGGGCCAATGGAAGCCAATTATCTGCCGGGCTTGTTTCAGGGCTGGGCCGGCATTGGTCTCGTGACCCTCGGCCGACGAGACGCAAACGGCCGGCTTCTGGGCGCTCTAAACACTGTGGGATCATGGGCGCCGCCTCACGTACGAGGAAGCGTTGTGTCGTCCGCCCATGACGGTCGCGGTCTGTGATGAGTCCCTCTCTAACGTGCGAAGGCGCGTGTTTGAGCGCCTAATCGGACGTCGTGGACGGACACGCGCTTACGACGCTCAAGCAACGCCGCATTGCTCGTGCGCTTTCGTTTAGGGCGCGGTTCGTGGCTTTAGGCGCGAGCCAAAAAAGTTGCCTTCGTATGTGAACTGACGGCATCGTGGCCCGATGTCCAAAGACCCCACACCCTCACCATCGGACTTACCCCCGCCGAAGCCAATCCCGCCGCGGCTACCTGACCACGTCCCACCGCCAACGCCGGTTCCGCCGAAGGCTGATCCGATACCGCCGCGACCACCGACTGAGGTCGCCGCCAACAGCGTGCATCATGGGTCAGCCCGATAGCTCCAGCGGAGATATTCATTCTCCGCGGCCATGCCCGCCATTACTTTACCTTCTCGATAAAGCCTCTCAGCCCTTGCCGCCCACGCGTCTCTCCGGTCGGCTGCGCTGGCCCGTTCGTCGTCACAAGCGCGCTCGCGCTCGACCGTCTCTCTGTCAGGCTTATCCGGCTTATCGCTGTCGCTGTCCCAAAACCATTTTGAGCCGCTAGGTTTTTCACCACTCAGCGCTTCACCTGCTTGTCGCGCTGCATCAAGCCGACTGAGAACTTGTTCAACTGCTTTCGACATAGAGACCTCCACGGCGAGGGAAGGTAATCACGTCAAGACACGTCATGCAACTAGGTGGCGAGCCTGTCGATAGAACCCGCTTTGCCTCGAATAATCTCTGTCACCCCGTAGTCAGCGGCCTCACAATCCGCGCTGTGCGATGCACGCGCCACTGTCCGGGCGACGCGCGGGCAAACCCACCACCCCGCGATCGCCAGCGCTCGTGTTACCTGTGCTGGCAATCGCGGTCTGTGGTTGGGACCTCCGCGTTCACATGAACGGCTCGGTCCTGCAGTCGGAGGTGGGACAGAGGCGTTCCTGGAATTTTCGTCCGGCCGGAATGCTCATGCGCGTTTTTTGGCGCGGGGCGGCTATGCTTCAGCGGGGCCGTACAAAATCTGATCTAACTGCGGCAAGTAGACAAGAAGGAGCCAAACAAGCGCGAGGATCACGGCCCCTATCATGATGTACTTTGCAAGGGGCCAACAATAGTCCCAGACGAAGTCCCAGATATCGCTCAAGCTTCGCTGTCGTAGACGATCGTCACTGAACCATTCCGAATCATCACTGGACCAACTCGGAAGAGCCTCGACAGTTTTGGTGTTGACGGCCTGAGCGGACTCAAGTTCTCGGATGCGGTTCTGATCGCTCGCGTGAAGTGCTTTCAGCGCCGTCACTTCTTGGGATTTCAGCACTAGATCCTGATCCAAGGTCTTCACGCGATCGTTAGCGTCCCCAACTGCTCGAAGAAGCTCTTCAACGCGCGCGCGTGCGCCCCGTAGCTCGCGGCTGTCACCGGCGCCTTTCTGGGCCTCTTCCGTGAGTTGTTGCGAGAGGGCGGCGGCTCGGTCCTCTGCTTGCTCACGGCGGGCGCGCTCTGCTTGCAAAACGGCATCATGCGCCGCTATTCGGCGTCGAATCCAGGGCGGCGCAGTTGGCGCCACTAAAGTTTCCACCCGCGCGATCAGCTTTCGCCACCGAGGGTCTGATCGGTCTTCAGTCCATCCTATCAAGTCTTCGGCTTGCAACTGTCCGAATTCCGCGGGGATGACGTCACGATCCAGAAGTGTTGGCAGAAGCTTTGCGCCCGCTTCTCGATGCTCCTGGAGCACATACGACAAGTTGGAGTTTGTACTTCTGGCGAATAGACCGTCGGCTTGAACGCAGTTGTTGGTCCAACATCCGATCACGCACGGCGCAGCGCGCACCTCAACCAAAATCTGCTCGAACCAGTCCCCGCCAGTCTCGATCTGATAGTCGAACCAGACGGAGAATCCCTCAGCTGTCAGCGCCGCGGCGAGGCCGTCAATCCGTGTACGGTCTTCCTTTTTGTAGCTCAGGAATATGTCGGCCATTACCGCGAATAATCCCTGTCACCCCACAGGCTCGCCGGACAGTGCAAGCCCCAAAGTCCGCGCCGTGCGCTGCGCGCTTCTTCTTCTTCGCCTGCATAGGCGCCGTTGCTGTAGCGCGGCCAATCGCGTCCCCATCCTTGCGATACGACATACTCGCCTAGGTCTGTGCCGCCGACGCTGCACGTGGCCGTCACACGGTCGTAACGGTCGGTTCCTGTCGGCACGCATGACACGGTGCGATTGGCGATGAAGTCAGACAAGGCGAGCGCCGCCGCCTGATACACGTTCGTGTCGCCGCAATGGGCGCCAGACTCAGGCGTGTCGTAGCCAGACAGCCTTATGCGTTGGCTGTGTATTTCGATTGTGTCGCCGTCCACCACCGACGCAACGCCGACGATTTGGCTGGCGTCGGCGGCTGCGTGTTTTGCCTCTCTTTGTTCGGCGCCTTCAACCGAACAATTGGTGAGCACGAGCGCGACCATAACGACCGCGGCGAGCGACGCCACGTTCCCCAGCCCACCCGTCCGTTCGCCGTACCCAGGCGCTTTTTCCCATCCGCTCGGCATCGCATCCTCCCGCAGATTGATCTTCTACCATCGGTTGACAGCGCTCTGCCAGTCGCGCTCTGTTTGGTTGTCTCAAGGGGGAGGCTGATTTGTCGAGCCGTCAGATCTACGAACAGGACAAGGTCAAAAAGATCTTCAAAGCGCGTTCGGCGGCGGAGAGCCGGCTCAGAATGCCGAAAGGCCGCACAAGCTGCGGCTTCAAACTCTAGGAGCGGGCCGATGCGCTGGCGCCATTCAATCATTCCGGCCGATCAGCCGATGGAGACCTCAAAGCTCGGCGACTTTTTTAAGAAGGGCATCGCCGCCCACGTGGTGCGAGAGATTTCGCAAAACACGATGGACAATCGGGTGAGCGCTGAGCCTGCGCAATTGCGCTTTCAGTTCGGCCCGCCCGCCAATCCGCTGGCGTTTGGCGGTTATCTCGACGGTTTGCGCGAGCATGTCGAGGCCGCCGCAATCGAAGGCGCCGACGTCGATTGGAGCGCGCCGCGCGTAATGCTGATCGAAGATTTCGGCACCCGTGGGCTTGAAGGCCCGACCGACGACAAGAAGGCCGACGGCAGCTTCGCTAAATTCTGGCACCGCACCGGCGACAGCAACAAGAAGCAGGGCTCTAGCAAGGGTGGGCGACACGGCGTCGGCAAAGTGGTCAACGCCGAAGCCTCGCGCGTGCGGGCGTTCTTCGGTTACAGCGTCGCCGCCAGCGATGGCGCGACCCCCACTTTGCTCGGCCGCTCCTATTTGAAGCCGCACGCGCTCGAAGCTGGCGGTCCCGATTATCATGGTCTTGGCACCTTCCACGCTGGCGAGGAGGGCGCGGCGATCCTCCCCATCACCGGCGCGGAAGCGGACGCGTTCGCGAGCGTCGTTGGCTTCGTGCGCAAAGCGCATACGCCGGGTCTGTCGCTCGCCGCACTCTGGCCCAAGGAAGACGTGAACCCCGCCAGCATTCGCCTCGGCGTGCTGAGCGAATGCCTCTACCAGCTCACTGCCGGCCAATTGGTGGTCACCATCAATGGCGACAAGCTCGACGCAGCCAATGTCGCTGCGGAGCTAAAGGAGTCGCCGGAAACGGCGCCGCTCGCGCCCATGCACGCGCTGATCAAAGCGGCGTGCGAGGCGCCGGCGAGCGCTTACAAACAACCGCTCGCGATTGTCGACCCGGCCAATGCAAGCTCGCGCCTTTCGAAGGAGAGTTTCGACGAAAAGACGTTGGAGGCGATGCGCGCGGCTTGGCTCGCGGGCGAGCCTGTTCTGGTCGAAGCCAAGGTGCTGTTGCGCGAGAAGGGCAAGACGCCGACGCCGGCGAGTTTTCGCCTTGCGCTGGCGCATGCCGAACCCAGCGAAGGCGGCGTCGTCTGCGTGCGCGACGACGTCAGCGTCCGCGCTGCGGTGCAATGGGCCAAACGGCCCGCGGTCGGGCTCTTGGTGGCGCAGCAGAATGAACTTAGCGGTTTCCTCGGCGACGCCGAAGGTCCCTCGCATGAGGACTGGGACGCTGAGTACGTCAAGGAGCGCTATTCTTATGCGCTCCAAACCATACGCGCTGTGAAGTTCTCACTCAGCGGACTCTATGACGCGCTGGCCTCCGGCGAAGCTGACGCGCCGGTTGAGAACGCGCTGATCAATTTCTTCTCATGGCTGGCGCCAGAGGAGGCCAAGAAGAAAAAGAAATCGCCGCCGAAACCGAAGCCGCCGGTCCCCCCCGACATCGAGCGCCGGCCGGCGCTGGTCACGGTCACCAAGCACAAGGACGGCTTCGTGGTCGCAGCGACCACCGGGGCAAGCGAGGCCGGAAGCTTCGACCTCTCAATCAAGTGCGCTTACCTCGTGCGCTTCGGCGACGCGTTCAAAGAATATTCCGAATACGATTTCGAGTTGGAGAAGGGCCACGTCGAGGCCGAAGGCGCAGCCAGCGTCGTGATCAAGGGCAATACAATCGCCGTCAAAGGCGCGGGCGGAGCATTGCGCGTGCGCGTGCATGGGCTTGATCCCAACCGCGATCTCGATGTGCGCGTGCGCGCGACTGCAGCCGCGGAAGCCGAAGCGGAGGCAGCGTAATGGCGCTTGAAAATTTCCGCCGCTCCTCACGGTCCAAGCTCAATTTCACCGAGCGCAAGACCTTGGAGCAATCAGGCGTCGTCATCTCCGTCGACCCGGTGAACAAGCCGCTGCAAGTGCGCCTCAACCAGCTCACCTTGCCAGAGGCGATCCCCGACAATGCGCAGGTCGCCGTTGAAGCCTATCGCTCCAGCACTGGCCATTATGAGCGGCTTAGCTTTGGCGATGCAGCGCCGTTCAAGACCGGCGCCGGCGCAGGAGCGGCGCGACCATTGTCGCGGATCGAAGCGGCGGAAGGTTTGCGCTTCCGGCTAAAGATCGTCGAAGCCGGCGCGGGGCGCCTCATCGCCGAGGCCGACGGCCTGCGCGCCATCGAAGAGAGCGATGAGCGCGCCGTCGACGATCTCTTCCCGGTGATCCCCAAGAGTCTCAATGGCGAACTCTGGCGCGTCGCGTTCTCGCCCGATGGCCCTGAGCTCCATGTCGAAAAGGCGCTCGATCAGGAGGGCGTCTTCCTATGGACGTTGCCGGCGTTTCAAGCGCTGGTGTTGCCGGCGGCGTTAAAGCAGGTGGCCGAGCGGCTCATCCGCAATCGCGAGGCGCAAGAAGATTGGCACGAACGCTGGCGCACGTTCCTAAACGGTCTCCATGTTGGATTCGCCGAAACCTCCGAACCCAATGAAGACGATGAGGCGCCAAGCGATGACGAGATTGATGCGCTAACAGCCGAGCTCGCCGCCGCCTTCGCGCGCAAGTTCGAACTGGTGCGCATCGGTGCGGCCGCGCTGCGCGAAGGAGGCGTCGAATGAGCGGCGCAAAACGCGCGCTGCGGCGCTTCAATGATGCGGGACTGCACGCCTTTTCGCTTTGGCTCGACCAGCGCGACGGGTCCAATCCGCCGCTGGCTATGTTGGATGACGAGGCCCTGACCGCGCCTCTTGCCGACGGCGCCGAGATCGAGATCAAGCTGTTTACGCGCAAATACGATCTGGGTGTCCACATCCATGCCGCGCTCGGGTCGAAGTGGGAGCGGGCGCTGGATGATTCCGGGCTGTTGGCCTGGCTCTCGCTCGCCTTCCATCAGAGCACGATGGTCAACGCCGCCGGCAAACCTTATCTCGGTCAGCCCTCGCGCCATTTGGTGGCGGTCGACAATCAATGGAAAAGCTATACCCACAGCCACCGCCATTTGGTGCGCTCAGCCGCATTCTTCGCAGGCCATTTCGGCGAGGCGGCGCGCGTCTTCTTGGCGGGACATCCAAGCGAACACAGTAAGATCGAAGAGCAGATCGGCAGCCGCAAAACCGAGGGCCTGCCGTTCTCTAAGCCCGTGGCGGAGGCGCTCTATGCGCTCTATTACGACCCTGCCACCGGCAAGATCCGGCGCGGCGCCGCCAGCAATCGCGGCGGCGCCATCGAGCGTTTCGTGCGCGTCATCCGCCAACTCGACTTGACCTTCGACGTCCAGGCGCTCAGCGGCGCCGAATTGGCGGTGCTGTTGCCGAAGGAGTTTGCGCGCTTCCAGCCGGCGCAAGCGCCGGGCGCGTGATGGGTTGGCGCATGGCCGACGAGGAAAAAATTGGCCGCCCTTGGGACGATGCCGAGCTTGACGCCATCGTCGCCGATTATTTCGACATGCTCGCCGACGAGCTCAGCGGCCGCACCTATGTCAAATCCCATCATAGCAAAGCACCGATGGAGAAGATCGGCCGCACCCATCGCTCGGTCGAATTCAAGCACCAGAATATCTCGGCCGTACTCGATGAATTGGGCATGCCCTGGATCGAGGGCTACAAGCCCAAGCGCAATTATCAGAACGCCATTTTCGACGCGGTCGATCGCTATCTGACGGCCAGCGGCGATCGCACCGCTGAAGCGACGGCGCCGCATGCGACCTCTCCTTTGTTCGTGCCGGCGCCGCTCCTCGATGAAAAGATCGAGCGCCCGCCGCGGTTGGAGCAATTGGTTCGCAAATTCGATCCGGTCGAGCGTGATTTCCGCAATCGCCAACTCGGCAGGGCCGGAGAGGCCTTTGTTGTTGCGATGGAGCGCACGCGGCTCGTCGAGGCCGGGCGCGACGATCTCGCGGACAAAGTACGATGGACCGCCGATGTCGACGGCGACGGCGCAGGCTATGACGTGCGCTCGTTCGACGTGAAGGGCCAAGAGCGCCTCATCGAAGTGAAGACCACCAATGGCGGCGCTCGCACGCCGTTTTTCCTCACGCGCAACGAACACGACGTGTCGGAAGCGCGATCCGACGTGTGGCGGCTCTACCGCGTGCATCTGTTCGCGCAGCGCCCGTCGATCTACACGATCGAACCGCCGCTCGCCCGCGCGCTGCATCTTCGCGCCGAGGCGTGGCGCGCATCATTCGCGTGAGCCAAGCAAATGTTGGAGCCAAAATGATCAAACTGAGCGAGATTTGGCCGATTCCAAACCCAGCCGAGTACAAGCTTCACTTCGCGCGCTGGAACGATATCAATCAGCCGCTCGAAGTGTTTGTCCGCGACCGCAGCGAGTGGCAGGGCTGGCAGGAATATTGGCCAGGCCGGGATGACTTCAACCGGCCGCATATTTTTTCGCTCATGCAATTCTACCACGAAACCGACGCCTGGCTGTTCGGCGGGATCTACGATGTGATCGGGCGTCACCCGGATCGCTATGACGTTCGCTTATCCGCCGCTGGAAGCGGGTTCATCGGACGGCTTAAGCTCCGCTCATCCTATAGAAGCCGTCCGACGCGCGTGAATTTCGAGAACCATTATTCCGAACTGGAAGTGGCCGAGATACTTCGCGAGCCTTACGCCGGTCGTTCTTTCCCCGGTTACGAAGACATCGACCTCTCATTCGAGGAGCTGGAGGCGATTGTCCGCAACGAGCGGCCGGACTGGAAAGCCGCGCTCGAAAGCATGAAAGGCGTCTATCTCGTCACCGACGCATCGACAGGCAAACGTTATGTCGGCTCCGCCTATGGCGAAGCTGGAATTTGGTCGCGCTGGACGGCCTACGTTTGCAGCGGCCATGGCGGCAATGTCGAGCTGCGTGCATTGGTGACCGATCCGACCCTGCAATACTGCCGCCAGAATTTCCGCTTCGCGCTCTTGGAGCATAGGCCGCGCGCGACAGCCGACGAGGTCGTCATCGCGCGCGAGGGGCACTGGAAGCGCATCCTCTTCACCAGAGGCGAACATGGCCTCAACCGAAACTGATGGGTTCCATCAGGGTGGCGGTTGTGCAGCGATCGTCGCGCGACGCGCCTCCACGATTGTCAATAGGTGGCTTGCAAGCAAGATGATTTGCGCGGCTTCGCGGGCGTCGAGCTTCACGTGCCGATGTGATTGAGGGTTTTTGTACGAGCCGATGGCGCCGACAAACAAAAACGTGAGAGCCTCTTGCTCACCCTTCTGGACGGTCGGGTCGTTAAGGCGACCTTCCTTGCCGAAGGCGCGGCGCATCAGTTGGATGCCGATTTCGGCGTCTCCGTAACCACATGCTTGGCGAACTGAAACTTCGACCTGCTTCATGGCCTCGAAGACTGCGGTGTCGTACTGACCCCGAAGGTGAAGCAGTCGAACCCGTTCAGCGATCGAGTCGTGAAGCAGGGATCGCGGCAATACCAATCCTTGCCGGAACGCCGCAAAATCGTCTGCGCTTTTCATGCGCTGCGCGCGTCGGCCTAGTTTGTACCAACCATGTCCCGGATTGCCTGGATCGCTAGGGATGAGGAATACGGCGCTCTGGAGCCACATAAATGCTTCGGTGATCGCGTGTTGCACCTCAGAGCGACGTTCAAGCGGATAGAGGGGATTGGTTGGGTTTCCCGCCCAAATCTCATTGTTGAGATTGCCGCAGTTCACTGGCCCCGGGTCGCTATCCCTCTGCAATAACTCCAACAAGAGGAGGGCAAGATCCTCCACATCGAGCGCAAGCATGACGTCGACGTCGGGAATCTCTTTGGCGAGGGCGATCATTGCGTTTTCCCAATACGAATTGGTCGTCTCCGAGTTTCGTAACAGCAAGATCGGCCTTGCACGATACTTGGCGCCAAGAACGAGGTGCGCGGCTTATCGTGTGAAATCGACATCGGACGAACCGCGTCAGCGCTCGAAGCCGCCGGGGCGAGACGCGCCGATCGAGCGCGGCTCGATGGCGTCAGCCACGAGAGCGCGGCCGCCAGGAGGCGACGCCAAACGAACAACGCGTCCAAGATTCCAGGTGCGCCGATGAAGCATAGTTGTTGTCCCCCTCAGACGGCAGAATTGGCGCTACACACGGTCTTCGGATGTTCGCGCACTGGTTGACTCCCGCCGCAATCCGTGAAGCATCGCTCGGTCTTGCAGGGAGGTGTGGCCATGAGCTGCGAAGATCGTGAGCGGGCGTTTCAAGACCGACTGGCCAGCGTTCAACGAGAGCTCAATTCCGAGCTTTCGGCGATTGGCGCTGACACTGAGCGGCGCGCGCAGGAAATTGCATCGGACATGGATGCCGACGGCGATCTGGCGGCGGGCATAGGCGCTGTCGCTGGCACCACGGTCGGGGGATTATTGGGCGGTCCCGCCGGTTCTGCGGCGGGCGCCGTTGTCGGCAGAGCCATTGGCTCATTATTCACCCTGGAGATAACGACCTACCGGCAGACTGTCGTCATAGACGTGCCGCAAACCTCGATGCGATCAAGGTCATTTAGCTTCGACGTGCCCGAAGTTGCGCTAAACAACCAAGACATTAGTTTTGACATACCCACCACCGAAATGCGCCGCCAGGAAGGGCCGCCGACGCCTCATACGACTGTTCGAATGAGGACGCGTTGTGTCGGTCCGAGCTGGGCCAGAGTATGCACCGACATTCCGGAAACCGTTGTGGAGTGGCGCCCGACTTACATCGATGTCCCCGTGGTGGTGATGCGGACGCAGCGCATTGTGGTCGGCGTTCCTACCGTCACGATGCGCCGCCGAGAGATAAAGTTGGACGTGCCCGAAATTGCGATGCGGCCGATGCAGATGTCTGTCGATGTGCCAAGCATCACGCTTCGCTTCATGAAGGATGCTGGGCGTCGCGCTGCAGCACGGGCGGCGGCGTTGGCGCAGTCCGCGCAAGAGGCGGCTGCGCAACAACAGATCAAGTTCGGTGAGCGCGTCAGGACCGAAGTAGCGCCGCTTGCTCTGGAAATGTTCAATTGCCACCGCGAAACCCTGCTCGCAGCGCGAACTTCCATTCTCGAACAATTTGAGCCTCAAATCGCTACGCTGACCGCTTCACTGACGGCGATGATCGGTCGCGGCGCACCCGAGTCGGCGGAGGAGGTCGTGCGCGCGAGAGCGCAATTGACGAACGCGATTAGACAAAGAGACGAGGCTGTGGCGCAGATCGACCGCGCCCTTCGAGATTTGGACGAAGCCGTCCGCCAGACCATGAGTCAGTTCCTAGGCGAAAGGTCGAAACTGGGGCCGGGCGGAGGTGAAGAGCTGCAAGCGCCGTCGGGGCTTGGTTCTTTGGTGGCGTTCGAGCCTCCTCCGGTTGCTGCCTGAGAAGCCTCAGGCGATTGTACTTCTTGGAGGCGCTTCGCCGCGCAGCGTGAGAGCTGCAAGCGTTGCGTGCGCGGATTGGGAGGCGGAGATGGCCCAGAATTGGCGGCGTTACTTCAACAGCATCGTGCCCAAGGGAATGGCGCTTGGCGCGGGCGAGGGCGGGGCCGGCGCAAACGTCGGGCGAGAAGGCGTCTTCGTGACGCCCCAGAGCCTGACATCCTTTCCAGCTGCGACTGCAGTGGCATCGGCGTTGTGGGGAGGCTTGCGTTCGTTTGAGGACGTCGCCTTTTTTGACTCCAGGTGGTGCGGCTTGCTCATCGCGTTTGTGTTTGGCGCCGCGATCTACTGGATTGCAGTGACGGACCCCGAACGCCCGACATCGAAGCGGGACAAAGGCATTCAGCTTTTCACCGCGGTTGTGAACACGTTCATGCTCTATACCGCAATGCTTGGCGTCGGCACGCTAACCAGCGGCTAGCCGCTAGTCAGGCAACCCGGACTTCGAACCTTGCATCCCGGGCTCCGGACCGCGATTGCCGAGCTTCGTCCCGCCGCTCGGCGAGGGGAGAGCGTCGCGCACCTCTTTGATGATTTCGCTGAGGCTGCAAATGCGAGGCTTGGCGAGTTTTTCGGCCAGCGACTGGATTGGAACGAAGTAATCGCCATCCGGCGCGCCTGAAAGCCACAGGCTCATGATGTAGACATCCGGGATAGTCAGAATCCGCACAGCGATGTCGCCCGGTTCGTTGTTCAGGTCTCTCGCCGTCTTCAAGGACGAGGCGAGATCTTGTGCGGCGCGTTCACTCGTCAGATTGATCGAGTCCGATTCGGTGAAATCCGCGGTCACGACCGGATGCTCGCCAGAGAGCACCAAGCCGCGCCACCCGTCGTGCTTGGCCTGGGTGAGATTGCCATGCGCCATGTCGAGCGCTGATATCCAATAGGTCGGAAACGGCCCGACCATTCTGGTGGCCTGAGCTTCGGCGCCGCCGCCGGCGCTTGACGATCTGCGCGACAGGCGGTCGGCCAGCTGGGACAGCTTGTCGGTGCTGAGGCGCGGGCCAGTCTCAATGATCAACGGCATTAACGTGCAACCAGGTAGGAATGCGTCCAGTATCCTCCGGAACTGAGGTATCGCCCAGCGATCAAATCAGTTTCCGAAACCGTGCTCTCACCGAAAATAGGGTCCGTGACTTCGAAATAGGTCTGGCCATCCTCAGTATCGATGCCGCGGATGGCGAGGAAATGCCCACCGCCGGAGGCGCCCCATTGCACGCGGATGCCCACAGGGCGGTCTCTGGCAAGCTCGGCGAAGACGTCCTTGCTCGGCACGACCCCCGGGAAGGCGTCGCGATGATGCCCGACGCGCTTCATAGCCAGTTCGAGGTACCAGTCCTTGTTGCAGTCCCGGGTGGATCCGTCGGTGCAACACGGTTGCTTGCACTCGTCGGAAGCCACACGGCACTGCGTCCACGCGGCAGAGGGTTTGAAGTAATCTGAGACACTGGCTGACACTGCGGCCCAACACCAGCGCGTCTGCGTTTGGCGTTGTGCGAAGAATGAAATCTTCGCGGCGGGCGCTGCTCCGCCAAGCGACCCCAGCATCCGGTTGGGTCCTGGCAGGGTCTGAGAGGGATAAATGTCGAGGCTCATTTTGGCGGACACATTTCGTCTAGGGAGTCGGTTCGGTCGGCGGGTCATCAGAGAGCGCCTCATCAAGATTTTCTTGCGCTTCGATCAATTCGCGCCGGCGGTTGAGAAGATCGATCTCACGCTGAAGATCGCTCAACTCGTCCGTTTCCAACTGACCGGCGCTGTCTGCGACGGCTGTCATCACCTCGCGCGCAGCGCCGGACGACGTGTATTCGTAGGTCCTGATTGCACCAGTTTCGTCGAACGCAACAGCGATCGAGCGTCCGCCAATACGGGCGCCGCGCATCTGGAGAAACGCCAGCTGCCCCAGCTGCGGGAGCGATACCGGCGTTGGGTCTATGGCAAGCGTGCTTGCATTGGGATGAGACGGCGTCACTGCAACCGATCCGCTCACGGGACGCCGATAGTAAACGCCATCAGACCAACGGCCGGAGGCGGGGAGAGCTGCGAAGCCGGATGATGGCGCGGGTGTCGCCCTAAGCTGGACACTGATTGCGGTCATCTCCCAGAAAGCGTCAGTCAGAGCTGTCGTTGCGTTTGGCGCAGTTGGCAGCAGCCAAACCGCAAAGGTTGAGCGGTCAGGACGCAGTGCAAGCGATGCTGCGCTTGCTTGTGCCGGCGAAGTTCGTCCGTTGCAGGCGAGGGCGATGGCAGGGTTTGGGCGAACCTCCCCCGATGGTGGCGGCGTTCTGATGACTTCAGGGGTACAGATGAACTGAACTGTACGACGGAGCTGGCCATCGCGGATTTGCGTTTGTGCGGCGCGTGCCGCGGCGAGCTGAGCGTCGAGGCGGGTTACAAGACGCTCTAGATCCTCTGATGGCGCTGTACGGAATTGGGCGTCGGCTGTTGCGAGATGGCGTTCTAACGTTTCAACGGTGCTCTTGGCCGTTTCCATACGCGTAAGCGCTGTAACCGCCGCTTCCGTGCAATGTCCGTCATTCGCCGCCGCTCCACCAACCGCCATGCCGGGGCGCAGAATGGAGACGGTCTTTGCAGCCAAGCTGATCAAGGCGCCGACATCGCTTGTCGTTGTGATCCCGACCGAAGCGAGCATGTGATTGCGCAGCTCCACGCGCGCGGGGCCGACTGAGCCTAAAGGCGTGTGAAGCGCTTCAGGATCGATCACGAATGCGTCGGCTGGGTCATCCGATGGCGCGAGCCGGCTCCCGAGCGAAAGACCGACGAGCCTAATCTCTGCCGCCGAGCAGCTTCGTAGTTCATAAGTCGCTGTGATAACGAGTTGCGTTTCGGGCAATCGATAGACGATGCCGTCTTGCGCGGATGCAGGTGTGTAGGTCCGGCTGGCTATGGCCGCGGCGCAGCCGCTTGCCAGCACGCAAAGCGCAAGCACGCTTGCTAGAGATCGCCACCTGATCATGCAACCGCCCCTTAAACCCGAGGGCGAGAATGACTCGCACGGCAACAATTGTAAATTGTAATCTCAACTTCACAGTAGGGGGTGTTGGGACCGCCAAAAGGCGCGCGCCACGGGCGCAGGTGGGGGTAGATGCGTTTTCGCACTCGTGTTCGATGTTCGGCACGGCCCGTCGAGCACAGGTTCGTCTTCTATCAGCTGCTCCAGCCGATTCGAGTTGTGCTTGAATGAGTCTGTCCCGCTAAGCGCCCAATAAGCTTCGCTTCGAACCCAACCACGCGGTGCTTCGTCCACCGCGTCCTTGGGTCCACAAAACAATCACGCAGCTCGCCAACAAAGGCGTGCTCCGATCTTCTCACTGAAGACATCGCCTGCGTTCAATTCCGCATCGAACCGGACGTCGAGACCAAGTTCGCGCAGCGTTTGGCAAAGTGGCGATCTCCCGCTTCCCCCTCTTGGCGAAGTGGCTCCCGATCATTCATAGCCTTTGCCACAACATCTTTGGGTTGTTCACAAGGGCGGGGCGGCGATGGCGATCGATGCGGAGCAGAGTTCGTCGAACGACGAGCGCCCGTCCGATTCCGGTCTTGCCTGCCTCGTTCTTATGCTGGGCTTTCTACAAAAGCCCGCCGATCCGGCGCAACTTCGCCATGCCGCCGGCAAGGGCAGCGAAGCGCTCGATGCGCACGATCTGCTGCGTCTTGCCAAGCAACTCGATGTTCGTGCGCGTGAAGCAAATGTGTCGGCCGACCGACTATCGCGGCAGCCGCTTCCTGCGATCGCAGCGAGCAAAGAGGGCCGCTTCTTCCTTATCTTGCAGGTGTCAGATGAGAAGGCGCTGATCTTCTATCCGGAGAACGACAAGCCCGAACAGATCAGCATCCCGGACCTGATCGCGATCTATTCCGGCCGCCTGATTTTGATGACGACACGAGAGCGCATGGCCGGGGCCATGCGGGCCTTCGACGTGACCTGGTTCATCCCGGCGATCGTCAAGTACCGGCATTTGCTGCGCGATGTGCTGATCGCGTCGTTCTTTATCCAAATTCTAGCGCTCATCACGCCGATTTTCTTTCAGATCGTGATCGACAAGGTGTTGGTCCATAACGGCATCACGACGCTTGAAGTTCTGGCGATCGGATTCCTGGTCGTGTCGATCTTCGATGTCGTGATGGGGGGCTTGCGAACTTATCTTTTCACCCACACGACAAGCCGTGTCGACGCCGAACTCGGTTCGCGTCTATTCGATCACCTGACGCATTTGCCGATGGCCTACTTCCAGGCTCGACGGGTAGGGGACTCGGTCGCGCGGGTTCGCGAACTCGAAACCATACGCGAGTTCCTAACCTCATCGGCCCTCACAGTCGTGATCGATCTCTTCTTCGCCATCGTCTTTCTCGTGGTGATGTGGTTTTACAGCGCGACGCTGTTCATCATCGTGCTCATTACGCTGCCGCTCTATGCGGTGATCCTTATCACGCTGGCGCCGATCCTACGGCGAAGACTCGACGAGAAGTTCGAACGGGGCGCCGAGAACCAAGCCTTTCTGGTGGAATCGGTGACCGGGATTGAGACCATCAAGGCCCACGCCGTCGAGCCGCAAATGCAGCAGCGTTGGGAACGCCAACTGGCCGGCTACATCAAAGCCGGCTTCAACGCAGCGATGATCGCCAATTGGGGACGCCAGGGCATCGAGCTTGTGCAAAAGCTGGGCACCGTCGCGTTGCTCTTCTTCGGGGCCAAGCTGGTTATCGAAGGCGATCTCACGGTCGGTGAGTTGGTCGCGTTCAACATGCTGGCTGGCCAAGCGGCGGGACCGGTGCTCCGGATCGCCCAACTGGTGCAGGATTTTCAACAAGCGCGGATCGCGGTCGATCGCCTTGGCGACATCTTGAACGCGCCTTCCGAGCCGAAGATGTCGGCGTCACGCACAAGCCTTCCGGCCGTTCGCGGCGTGGTGACTTTCGAGAATGTGACTTTCCGCTACCGACCGGACGCGCCCGAAGTGCTGCGCGACGTCTCAATCGAGATCGCCAGTGGAGAGACGCTGGGCATTGTCGGGCCGTCGGGTTCGGGCAAGTCAACGCTTACAAAACTCGTTCAACGTTTGCATACGCCCGAACGCGGCAGAGTGCTGGTCGATGGCATCGATCTCTCCATGGTCGATCCGGCGTGGCTGCGTCGGCAAGTTGGCGTGGTCCTGCAAGAGAATTTGCTCTTCAATCGCTCGGTTCGAGACAATATCGCCTTGGCGGACCCGGCAATGGCGATGGAGAGCGTTGTCGCCGCAGCGAAGATGGCCGGCGCTCACGAGTTCATTCTTGAGTTGCCAGAGGCGTATGACTCCCAAATCGATGAACGCGGCGGCAACCTGTCAGGCGGACAACGGCAACGCCTGGCGATCGCGCGCGCCTTAGCCACTGATCCGAAGATTCTGATCCTGGATGAAGCAACGTCTGCGCTCGACGCTGAGAGCGAAGAGATTATTCAGGCCAACCTTGCTGCGATGTCTGAAGGCCGCACGGTTATCATCATCGCGCATCGTTTGTCCGCGGTGCGTTCGGCCGACCGGATCATCACGCTTGAACGCGGCCAGATCGTCGAGATCGGCGACCACGACGCGCTCATGGCGCGCGGCGGCCGCTATGCGCAGCTTTACGCAAAACAGATGGGCCTTGGCCGAGGGACGCCATGAGAGAATTATGGGCAAGCGTGCGGCGTCACGCTGACACCTGGGTGGAAGCTTGGCGCGCCGCGCGGGCGGAAGAGAAGGCCAAACGAGAGTCGGACAACACAGAGTTTCTGCCTGCTGTTCTCGAAGTTTTAGAGCAACCGCCTAACCCGATTGGCCGCTCTATCCTCTGGGGGATCATGGGCTTTCTGGCGATTGCGTTAGCCTGGGCGTGCCTGGGTTCGATCGATGTCGTCGCCGTCGCGCAAGGGCGCATCATCCCAGACGGCCGCATCAAGACGGTGCAGGCGCCTGACCAGGGCGTGGTGCGGGCGATTTATGTTCGTGATGGCCAGGTGGTGGCCGAAGGCGAGCCGCTGATCGAACTTGATGCAACCTTGTCCGAAGCTGAGGCCGAACAGGCCCGAGAAGCGTTTTTGGTGGCGCAGATCGATCGGGCGCGTGCCAGAGCCTTGCTCGACTACGCCGCCGGCCGCCGTGGCGGATTTGTAGCGCCGGAGGGCGTAGACGAAGCGATCGTCGAAACCCAGCGTGAGATCGTCGCCGCCAGAATCGAAGAACAACAAGCCGCCGTGCGCGGCCTCGTCGCCGAACAAGAGCAGAGACGCGGCGATCGTGCCATGGTGGCCGCAGACGTCGTGCGCCTTGAGCAACAGCTGCCGCTTGCAGAAGAGCAACTGCGAAGCTTTCGCTCTCTCGAAGAGCGCGGCTACGCAGCGCGGCTGCGCGTCTCCGAAGTGGAAGAACGCACTATTGGCCTGCGCCAGGATCTCGCCATCCGAAGAGAAGAGTTGAGCCGGGCGCGCGCTGCTGAAGCGGCGGCAAACGAGCGACTGGCGGCGGCGCGAAGCACGTTTCGTCGAGAGGCGTTGGATGCGTTCAATGAAGCCGACGCGACCGCCCGACTGCGCGAGCAGGAGTTCGCCATAGCCAGCGAACGCAATCGCCGCATGCTCCTGGTCGCCCCGTCCGCCGGTGTCGTGCAGCAGCTCCAAGTGACCACTTTGGGCGCGGTGGTGCGTCCGGCCGATCCGCTATTGGTGATTGTGCCGGAGGGCACGACCCTCGTCGTTGAAGCTAACGTCTTGAATCGAGACGCCGGTTTTGTTCGCGAAGGCCAAGACGTGCGGGTCAAGCTCGAAGCCTTTCCGTTCACGCGTTACGGCGTTGTCGAGGGGCGGCTTGCCTTCATGAGCCGAGACGCGGTCGAAGACGAGAATCTCGGATTAGTATTTCCCGCACGGGTTGAACTGTCACAACAATCGATTAGCGTAGCGGGCGCGGGACGCCCGTTGACCGCCGGAATGGCAGTGACGGCGGAGATCAGGACGGGGCGCCGTCGGATCATCGAATTCCTTCTATCGCCGATCGCGCGGCGTGTGGAGGAAGCGGGGAGGGAGCGTTGAGAAACAGCGTGCGTTCGGAGATCTTCTGGAGACGGATAAGCCGATGAACAGAGAGCGAACCAGACGGCGTTTTCTGGGGATTGCCATGGTACTTGGCCTCTCTGCGTGTAGTGAGGCTGACCGCTACACATTTAATGCCACACCGCAGAACGTTGCCGTGGTTGACGAAATATGCGCGGGCCGCTTGTCGTCACCACCTCTCGCAGCAAGTGTTTTCCAAACTGAGAGATCGCTTTGTGTCGGCGATACTTATCGGCTGCGAGAGGGAATTTTGGCGGTCGTTGATGGCGTTTCTGAGTCGTCGTTGAGCCTTCAGACCCGCGCCGACCTAATGCTTATGGGTGACATTGGACCACGCGAGGTCGTCGTTTGGGGGCTGGATGTTGAAGGTGATGTTACCTTCCTAACCCGCGAGAATTATCTGAACGTGGGGGATGCACGTATCCATGTGGCATCCGGATTTGATGGTTGCGTAGCTACTTCGCGACTTCGCATAGAATCTATGCCGACGGCGCAAGAAGGATGTTTTCTGAGATTGCGTTTGCCGGAGCGCAGCGATGACTGACTACACGGATATGGCTGGTTATGCGGGTGCATTCTACGCACGGCTTGTGCGTAGAGGCGGCCTGCCATTTGCTCATGGGGCCATCGCTATCGGCTCCATTACAGACAACATTTTCGGCCCTATCACCCGGAGTTCCCTGCGGGGAAACGAGCAACATCAAGTCGTCACTTATTACGATGGCTATGTTCAACAATTCGCCGAAGAGCCTCTGACGGTTTTCGGCGCTGAAGCCGTAACTGCGAACGTCAGGTCGGGCCGGGAGCTTAACTCAGTCAACCACATGTTTGGCGCAGCGGTAGTTGCCTACTTGGCCGACCGAGCGACAGCGTTGAATCTGGGTCAACTAAACGAAATTCTTCAGAACCAATACTTGTACAATGACGGATTCGGCTCAGGGTATGACGACCTAGTTGAGGGCGGCGCCACATCAGATCAGTTGATTCAAAATCATGCTGTGGAGACTTTGGCCGACTTAATGAACAACTACGTCGGTGCAGTCATAGGCGATTGGGCGCGGCGCAACGGGATTAGCGCAGCAGACCTGCCGTCGATCGTTCGGGAGGTATGGGAACGGGGGTACGGGTTCGTCATTTGGGAGTCGGTGGAAAATGAGGCTGCACCCGATCAATTAGCACTCGGTCTCATCAGCGCCCTGATGGTTGGCGGTGAGATTGATCTCGCGTTCGTCGATGCGCTGTTGAGCGACAGCTTCTTGAACGGCGTCTACCAAAGCAATGACTGGCGTCAGTGGGAGGGTCTGTACGGTGGGGACGCGTTTGGCTCGATAGGAAGCAGAATTCAAGGGCTTCGATTTGCAGGGTGGGGTGACCAAGCCCGCCGTGCGATCGGCGCAGGTGCAGAAATCGGAGATTTGGAGCCTGACGTCAACGACGCGACCGTTCTGCCGAACTCGCAGATTCCGTTCTTGGGGTCTTTACCCGGGGGGCGTTCGAGATCGAGCTATCTGACATGGGACGAGGTGTACTACACGACCGGCGAATACATCGATGAGGATGGGGTGCCAGTCGTCGATACGACTCTTTTGGCGTACAACTTGCGAACAATATCCTTTGCGCCCTGGATGAACGCTGGCTTTGGGAGTTTCGATGTCTCTCTGCCGGCAGACCTAACAATCCGAGGATACAATATCGGTGGCGCTCCACGTTTCGAACTCGGTGGTCAGCAAGCGTATCTATACTTCTTGACTGATCCCGAAGGCGGATTGCTGTCAGACCCCGACACTGGTCAGGTCACACCGGCGCTGACCGTTGTGAACCAAGGAAACGCCATCCTTGTCCGCGCAGAGTCCGGCTACTTTCAAGGTGAGGAATGGATTTTCGAAGGCGGCACGGGTGCTGATGGTCTCCTGAGCCTTTTGGCTTCAGATGTGGAGGAGCTTCGGTCACGCGCGGGAGTCATTATTGCTAACGGAATAGCGACCGTCCAGCAGTTGGAAAGTGCCGGCGAGATAGGCGCGCAGTTTGCTAGCACGCTGGGGCGGCTCTTGCCGATTGAAGACCCAACGACGCGAATTGTCGCTTCGGCATTGATCGCAACGGTAGGTGAGAATTTTGCCGAGGCTATCGCCGCAGGCGGCATGCGCGTGCCAATCGGAGCCAACGCGAGTTATGCGGTCTTCTCGAATTTTTTCGAGGAGTTTGGTGACAATGTAGTCAGCGGTGGAGTAGGCGCTGTTTCCTCTATCTTGGTCGCTGAACTCGTTTCAGCGTTAGGCATCGAAGGCACGCTTGGTGGTGACTTCGTTCAATCGGCAAGTTCGCAGTATCTCTCAGCGCTGATCACCAACCTTCCTGATATCGCAAGCGGTGCAACAGACGTCGCGGACGTGCTTCAAGGCATCAGTCTGATAAATGTTGTTGGCTCATTTATCGGTCAGCAGCTTGCAAACGAGCTAGTTGAATTCGACACCATCGGCGGGCAAATCGGAGCGGCGCTGGGAAGCACTTATGGTGCGCTGATTGATGCGCCGATCGCGCTTAGCGTTGCCGCGAGTCAGGCCGGCTTTACCTCTGTTCCAGCTTTTGTCGCTGCTCACCCTGTTGCTGCCGTTATCGCCGTAGCTGTCGTTGTGTTGATCGACACGTTGCTCGGCGGGGCCATCGGTTCGATCATCGGAGGTACGCCAAAGGCCGGGGCCAGTACGAAGTGGGACTCTACGCAACAGCGCTTCGGCGTGGCCGACGTATGGGCGAAGAACGGCGCTTCTAAGTCTGGTGTAGCGTCCTTTGCACGCAATGTAGCCGAAACGCTAAATGCGGTCCTGTCTGCGAGCGGCGCTCATGTGATTGACGCGGAACGTGTCCGGGCCGGCGTTTATGAAATCAAGGGTAAGAATTTTCTTTACAAACCGGGCAATGGCAGCCCGATCACATTTCGAACCCAGGATGTTAGTGCGCTGGTCACGCAGGGCGCCTTCGTTGCGCTCAGCGACTTAAGTGCGCGGCTGGCGGGGGGCGATGTTCTTGTTAAGCGAGCGCTTGCAGCCACGATAGCTCAGTCTGCAGGTGATCCCGAAGCGGCAGGATATTCTGCTGGCGATTTCTCGGTTGAAACCTTGCTTGGCAACTTATCTGTTGCATCGGACTATGGTCGTTACCTTTACAGCGCTTTTGTTATCAACGCACTTTCGGCTTCCGACGGAGATGCGGCATTCAACGCAACTTGGGCAATCACACTAGCGCGAGTTCACGAGCTTGGGCTGGACCGCAGATGGTCAACCGATTGGAATGGCGGTTGGTCGCTTTTCTTGGACGAAGTGTTTGACGGTCGCATCGACGGGCGTGCGTTTGGTCCTGCGAACCTTCAGTTTGCGATCGACACTGCTAATCACGAGCGGCTCTTCGGGTTCATTGGACCGGATGGTGCTTACCTGGGCGAGTTGGGCGACACTATCGATAGCAGCGCGAAAACTCTGATTCAGGGTTCGTCGTCCAATGATAGCATTTCAATCGTGTGGGACACATGGAACGAAACCTCGGTTGTGACCAACGTAGCCACCGTCGACGAAGAGCGATCATTCTTTAACCGTCGAACGGGATTAGCTTTCCAGATTGCGCCTGAAATCGTTTGGGCCGGTGAGCCTATAGAACTCGCCGAGGGCATTTGGCTCGTAAGCGAGACTTCGGTTGAAGTTACCTCCCAGGTGACCGTCGCTCGCAGTGGATGGCGCATTGTCAACGCCGCTGGGCTAACGATTGAAGGGGAAGGGGTTCAGAGCGGGCCGTCCCACGGCATTCGCGTAGCAGCATTCGTAAGCGGTGGCGCTGGCAACGACATTATTCGCGGCGGTGACCTCGGCAACGACCTTCTCGGCGGTGATGGCAACGATGTGCTCGTCGGCGGCAAACTAGACGACTGGCTGCTTGGTGGAGCGGATAATGACCGTCTGTTTGCCGGAGACGCCGACACCGACTTCATAGCTGGCGATACGTCCGCTGAAAACGCGGCGATCGCCGTAGATGGCGGCAACGGCGATTACCTCGAAGGCGGCGATGGCGACGATGAGTTGTACGGTGCGCGCGGGAGCGACTGGTTGAGCGGTGGCGCGGGCACTGATCGTTTGGTCGGCGGCGCCGGCGGCGACATCTTGGCGGGCGGCGCAGGAAACGAACGCGGCTCAAATGGCGAAGCGCGCATTCTCGGCGGCGCTGGTTCGGATCAATACATCTTCGGCTTTGGCGACGGCGAAGACGTCATCTTCGATGAGTCTGATCCGGCCAGCAGTGTCGGCGGCGGCGACAACTTTACGACCCGCATGCTGAACTTGCTTGCGGGGTCTGTGGCGCGCAACTGGGCAGGCGACGGCGAGTATCTAGAGAACGGCGACGTCAGGGGCGGTGAAGACGCGATCACGTTCGGCGTTGGCGTCACAGTACGCAACCTCGTAATGCGTCGATCCGGTACATCGTCTGAGCCTGGCAACGATCTCATCATCGAGTTGCACGAAATCGGTACGAACGGCGAGCTTTTACCAGCGACGGATGTCATCACTATCAAAGACTGGTTCAACATCACGCGCCGCGTCGAGTGGTTGCGTTTCGCCGACGGCGAAGAAATTCGCATCGGCGACATGACCTCGTTCGTCGCCGGCACGAACGGCGCCGACGTCATCATCGGGACGTACGGCGCTGACTTCATGGTTGGCGGCGGCGGCAACGACCAAATTCGCGGTCTTGCTGGCAACGATTTCGGCTTCGGCGGCGGCGGCGATGACTTTGTTGCCGGCGACGGAGACAGTGACATGGTCTCTGGTGGCAGCGGCGCGGACAACGTCATTGGCGGAGCTGGCCACGACACCGTGTTCGGCGACGATGATGACGATGATCTCTATGGCGGCTCAGGCAATGACATTCTCGCTGGCGGACGCGGCAACGATCACATCGTCACCGGCGCCGGAAACGACGTCATCCGCTTCCACGACGAGGACGGGCACGACACTATCGTCGACGAATTCGTCAACAACTGGGACGTCGTTTGGCAGAATGGCGCGTACCTGAACGGCTACACGCTGCAGGCTGACGGCACTGTGAAAATCGGCTCCACAATTGTCTTCGATGGCAACGCGTGGATTGGTCAATACGATTGGAATGATGAAACCAAGACCCTGCGCCGCCATAAAGGCGAAGTGAGCGAGGCGATCGCCGCCAATAGCGGCGTTGATGTGATCGAGTTCGGCTTCGGCATCGACTTCCAAGACATCGTCATCCGCCGCACCGGCAATGATCTGCATCTCGCGATCGACCCAGGCGAGGGCACAGCCTTCGAACAGGTCGCAGATCGGTTGACCATCCGCGACTGGTACTCAGTCGGGGCCTCGATCGAGAGCTTCGTGTTCATTGAGGCTGGCAGCATCGGCGGCTACGCCATGTCCGGCGGAACCGATGGCGATGACACGATCAGTTTGACCAACGTCGCTAATTGGGCCACCGGCGGGCTCGGAGACGACACTATCAACGGCTCCGGCGCCATCGACCTCTTGGTCGGCGGCGGCGGAAATGACCTGCTTAAGGGCAACAGCGCCGACGACGTGTTGATTGGCGGCTCCGGCAACGATGTTCTCGAGGGCGGCGTTGGCGCTGACCAACTGATCGGCGGCGAAGGGGAAGACATAGCCTCTTACGCCGGCTCAAACGCTGCGGTCCGCGTGAGCCTGACAACGCTGTCGTCTTCGACCGGGGTCGCTTACGGCGACAAGTACTCAAGCATAGAAGGGCTTGAGGGTTCAAATTTCGGCGACCGTCTGGTCGGTGACGCCGGCGACAACATCTTTCGTGCGCGCAGTGGCGCTGACACGGTCATTGGCGGTGAAGGCAGCGACACCTACGAGTTCGAGTTGGGCTATGGTGTCGATGTCATCCAAGACGCAAAGATTGTTTTCGAAGAAGTTGTGCTCGCAAACGGCGTCTTCAATGACGCCGATTTCGATGCGACCTGGACACGCATCTCGCTCACCTATTCCGGCGGCAAATGGTGGCATCACTATCGTCTTGTTGTGACCAAGACCGTTGGCGGCGAAGAAGTATATCGTTCACGCGACAACATCGACTTCATCTACGCGATGAACAATCAGACGCTGCTGCCCATGCCGGTCCCAGGCGGGTGGCCTGTCGGCAACGGACAATTCCTTGCCGGCTTCGAGCGCACTGGCAACGGCTTGCAGACGGGTCGGGACACCGCCGGAACGGGCAATGCCGGCGAAGACGACACAATCTTGTTCGGTGTGGGCGTCAGCCTGTCCGACTTTGTGGTGACGCGGCCCAACAGCGGCGCTGATCTCTACATTGCTTATAGCGCGACGGACTCGGTTAAGGTGCTTGCCCAGAGCACGCCCGATCGTGCTGTAGAGTGGCTTCAACTCAATGACGGACTAACCGTCGATCTCAGGACGATCAGAACGCTAGGCCAAGCCGGAACAACTGGCGACGACTTCATGGTCGCCGACAACAATGCCAACACGATCAGTGGACTTGATGGGAATGACGTGCTGTCAGGCGGGGGTGGCAATGACATTCTCGATGGCGGTGAAGGCGATGACATCCTGGAAGGTGGGGCAGGCGCCGACAACATGAGCGGTGGTGCGGACTCCACCGGCGCCGATCTCGAAGAAGGGCAAACTGAGTATGGCGACACAATCCGCTATGTGACTTCGACTGCCGGTGTGATTGTCAATCTCTCTAACCTGGCAGCGCAGACCGTGACCGGCCGTGACGCCGCTGGCGCCGTAGCTTCAGTCGGGCACGGGCACGGCGACACGATCTCAGGCATCGAGAATGTCACTGGCTCAAATCTCTACGGCGACACACTGATCGGTAGCAGCTCACACAATCGTCTCTATGGTCTGGGCGGCGCCGACACTATCGACGGCGGCGCCGGCATGGACGTGCTGCTCGGGGGCGATGGCGATGACGCCATCACTGGAGGCGCAGGCGAAGACAACATCGCTGGCGGCGCCGGCGCAGACACCGCGTCTGGCGGCGATGACAACGACGTCGTTGAAGGGGGTGATGGCGCCGACACCCTGAACGGCGATGGCGGCAATGACGTCGTCTTGGGTGGTCAGGGCAACGATGTCATCCACGGGGGCGATGGCGAGGACGATGTCTCCGGCGGCGAAGGGAATGACACGCTCTATGGCGACGCGGCGGCAGACGACATCGCAGGTGGTGACGGTAACGACATCGTCTACGGCGGTGACGGAGACGACGAGATTGCCGGTCAAGCTGGCACGGACATGCTTCATGGCGGCGCCGGGGCCGACACCTACGCCTTTGACGCATTAAGCGGTGAAGACACGATCGTTGACGCACAAGGCCTCAACCGGATTGTGATTTCTGGCATCCCATCTTCGGCTCTGTGGATTACGCAATATGGCAACGATCTGCGGATCACCGCGATCGGCAACCCATCGTTCTCGATCACAATCGACGACTATAGCGCGACGAACTTTGTCGAGATCGTCACCTCTGATGCGACGCTCTACATGCAGTATGCGGCGCCGCTGATTGCAGCGATGACGAGCCATTCGGCCAGTACGCCTGCCAGCATGCCGACTTCGATCACGGGTATCTTGCCCACCTATTGGGATGCGGGTGGAAAGGCGCTGCCGCGCGTTCAAGATCAGGAGGTCACCACTGTGATGGGGGCGGCGCTCAATGGCAGCGTCGGGGCCATCGACCACGACAACAACATCACCGGCTACACACTGACGTCGGGCCCGACCGGCGGAACACTGACTTTAGAAACTGATGGCGATTGGACCTACACGCCCAATGCGAACTTCTCCGGGGAGGATACGTTCGAGGTTGAGGTCATGGACGCGGCTGGCAACAGTGTTCGCCAGACTGTCACGGTCTTTGTTCGTGACCCCAACCAGAACTACGCGCCGAACGCGCCTACGATCGCAAGCCAAACGATCCTGACCGTTCCCGAGGGCGCCGTTGGCGGGCAGCTTGTGGCGACACTTTCTGCAACTGATCCCAACGGCACGACGCCGACGTTCAGAATCGTCAACGATCCAGACGATTTGTTTGTGATCGTTGGCAATGAGTTGCGCTTCGCGACAGGGGTGACGCTCACTTACGCCGAAGTGCAGGCGGCGACTGTTGAGGTTGAAGCTTGGGATGGGTCTCTTGCTTCAACTACGACCCGTACGATTAGCGTTGGTGTAGTTGAGACCAATCATGCGCCAGTGCTCACAGGTCAGACGTTCAGCGTTGCTGAAAGCCTGCCTGGGGCCGCGCAAAGCGTGGTGGCGACGATCGCAGCTACCGACGGCGATCTGTCTTCAGCTAATCGCAACTTCCGCTATCAAGTGTTGTCGGGCGACACCTCGGTGTTCACCGTCGATGCGCTGACCGGCCAAGTCCGCTTGCATGGCGCTTTGGATTACGAAACGCGCCAGTCTTACGCTCTTGAGGTGCGCGTTTGGGATGGCGGCGCCCTCGGCGCCGGCCTCTCATCAACGGCGACGTTCAATTTCTCGATCACCGACGTGAACGAAGCGCCGACGATCAACTTCACCGGAAACTCGATGGGCATTTACGGCTGGGTTCCGGGCTCCGGAAACCTCGTCGGACAAGTCTCGGGTTCAGACCCTGAAGGCAGTGCGCTCACCTACATCGTTGAGAACGTGACCTTCCGTTACGACTTGTACGATGTCAGTCTGGAGGACACTCAACCGCCGTCTTACGTCTACACGTATGTCGACACGATCGTTGAGGATCGCACCAACGTCGGAGCTCAGATCGTCAATGCGACGACCGGCAACGTCTATTGGGTGCCTCCCGGTGGCAACTCCTTCACCAATCACAACGAAGTCTATCTGGCGACGGTCCGCAGCCGCGATACAGGCAGCGTGATGTCCCCGGCATTGATCGTTGGAATTTATAGCGGCCGCGAGATGGCTGCTCCCATCGTGCTCGATCTCGACGGCGATGGTCTTGAGATCATCAGCATTGCCGATTCGACCGTCAACTTTGATATGGGTCAGACAGGCGTCGCCCAGCGGACCGGGTGGGTTGGCGCAGATGACGGATTGCTCGTCTTTGATCGCAATGCCAATGGCGCGATCGATAATGGCGGCGAGATTGCGTTCAGTGAGGACCTGGATTTCGCGGTGTCAGATCTGGAAGGTCTCGTCGCTTTCGACACCAACGAGAACGGGCAATTCGATGCTGGCGATGATGATTTCGCCAACTTCGCTGTTTGGCGCGACCTCAATCAGGATGGCGTAAGCCAGTCCAACGAACTCAGCACGCTTGCAACGCTTGGCGTGACCTCGATTGGGCTGACGCTAACGCCAACCGGTAGAAGCGTTGCCGGCGCCATCGACAACGTTGTTTACGGCACTTCGCATTTTGTTCGCAGCGATGGAAGTGTTGGGACCGTGGGCGACGTCTTCCTCGCCTACCAAACATGGAGCACCAGCGCTGAGGCCACTCAAGGGTCCGGCGATCCAGGCCAACTTCCGCCCATCGTCTTCGACCTTGATGGCGACGGCGTGCGACTGCTGTCTCCGACAGAATCGAACGTTACCTTTGACGCCGACAATGACGGGCATCGTCAGCAGTCTGGATGGTTCAGCGCTGGCGATGGCGTTTTGGCGATTGACCTGAATGGCGATGGCTTCATCAATTCAGGCGCCGAAATCTCCTTCCGCGCCGATGGTGCTCAGAGCGATCTGGAAGCACTTGCCGCATTCGATTCCAATGAGAACGGCGTCATCGATGCCGATGACGCGCGGTATGGCGACTTGCTGATTTGGCAGGATGCCAACCAAGACGGCGTCAGCCAGAGCCATGAGCTGGCCTCACTTGCTCGCCAGGGCATCGCAACGATCGGGCTCACACGAACCAACGCAATAGTCTCCACAGGTGATGTTTCTCAGAACACTGTCCTGGCGGGCGGTTATTTCACATGGCGCGATGGTACAGTTGGCGAACTCGCAGACGTCATGCTCGGCTATGAAGGCGGACGCCCGCCATTGCCGGAGACCGACGATCGTACGTCTGATGATCGCCGCCGCCGGGACTCGGGTTCAACGCCGCAGGGCGCCTCGAATTTCGGTGATCGGTTTGTCCAAGACTTGGCCGAAGCGGCTGCGGGACGCATCGATCGGCGCCAGTCGATTTCCGGTGATCGAACCGAGGCGCCGGCGACAAGCGTATCGTTGGCGGGTCTCATGGAGGGCTACCTCACCGACGATGCGTCCGAGCCTCAAATCGGCGTCGGCGGGCGGGCGCCATCAGCACTTCATCGTGGCCTGGGCGTATCGGATCGCCGCTTACTCCACATGATCGACGCAATGGCGAGCTTCCAGCCACGAGGGGCGGCGGACCTTGCACGATCGGGCCGTCATCGTGATCATAAGGTCGCTGCGCTGCTCACCACGCTTCCGGATGGCCGTTGATGACCGAGACCAAGGCAAAACCGCCTGCGCCCCCGCCGGGCACGCCACGGACGGTGGCGGAAGCGTTAGGGCAGGTGGTGTGGCTGCTATCGCAGTCGCCCATGCACCGTGAGCTAAAGATCAAGGACCTGGAATGGTCGTTCATGCCGGCGGTATTGTTCGAGCAGTTCCGTGTCTTTCGCTTTGGTCCGCTTCCGGGCGGCCAGACGGTCGATCCAGCGGCGTTTGCAAAGCTCGGCCTCACCAAAGAAGGGCTCGAACAGATGCCGCTTGGCGTCGCGATCTGGGCAAAGCTCTCAGCGGATGCGGAAGCGCGCTTAGAGCGGGGTGAGAAGCTCAAGGCCGAAGATTGGCGATCGGGTGATCGGGTCTGGCTGGTCGAGATGATCTCGCCGTTCGCTACGCCCGAGAACAAGCTCAACGAAGTGATGCTGCTCGACCTCATTCAAGGGCCGTTTAAGGCCGTGCCTTTCAGCTTGCACCGAACCGATATCAAGACAGGGGCTCGCGAAAGGGTTCACATGTCTCAGCACTTGCAGCCGGGCGCGCCGAACTGACTCGCGCCGCTCTTGGGGCTTTGGGCTTTTGTTTTCTAGTCGCATTGGAGCATTGTGATCGCATTGGGCGAGGCGCGCTGTCGCCGACTAACCCAAGTGAGAGCTCTTGCGAGCGCGGCCGCTCCGCCTCAGAGTGAAGCCGTTAAAAACAGAGGCCGCACCCAGTGAGCGATGAGCGTTCAGCGAATGCTTTGGACCGCAAGTTAGGCGAACGCGTGCGCGCGCGCCGGCTCGAAATCGGCATGAGCCAAGAGCGTTTAGCCGATTTGTTGGGCGTCACCTTCCAGCAAGTCCAGAAGTATGAGAAGGGCGTCAATCGCATTGCCGCCAGCCGGCTTTATGATGTCTCGGTAGCGCTCGAAATGCCGGTGGCTCGGTTCTATGAGGGATTGGGCGAAGTACGCCGCGGTACGAAGATCGAGGCCAGCGACGAAGATCATTTCGCAATGCCTGGCGTCGCAGAATTGGTGCGTCTTTTTGTGTCGATTGGCAGCGCGAAGGTGCGACGCCGCGTGTTGGAGCTCGTGCGCGCCATGGCCGCGGACGCTTAAGCGAGTCTCGGTGACCCTAATCCATCGCTAAGAGCAGGCTGCGTATTGCCAACAAAGCTGCGCGGTCGAGACCATCGCAGCGTGCGTCGCCGTGATTTTCGCAAACGACATCGAGAATGCAGGCTGCGTCCTGCGCCGTTTTGGGGTGACGGGCCAGAATGAAATTCTCGGCCTCCTCCAAGTCCGGTGGCGGATTGGCCAGGGTCCTGCTGTTTTTCCAGTATTCGTGTGCGTGAGGGATCGATGTCCAGGGCATAATCATTTCGCCTGCTCAGGCTGATCTTTTTGCGCGTAGGAAGCCCACCGACTCTCGCCGATCGCAAATAGACAAAGCGCCATCAACGCCTGCCAAATCACGATCCGAAGCGTCACCGCGCCCCAGATGGTTTGCTGCGGAATGAGAAGGGGCGCAAAGTGGGTGGAGAAGACGACCAGCTGAAGCCCCGCTGCGCCAATGAGCCACCATCTGTCATAGCGAAGTGCGAGAAAGACGAGGACCGCCAGGGCGCAACCGGACAGCAGCGCGTGCGCGATCGGACCCTCGCGTGCAAGATAAGGCGAGGCGAACATCAGCACGAAGAGCGTTACCGCCGCCACGCGTTCGGCCGTCTTGCCCGCCATCAACAGCATTGCAAGCGCAACGATGCTGATGGCGAGCAGGCCGTACTGAAGGACGGTCAGGCTCAAATCCAAGGTCAGGCCGCTTCGTGCTCGACCGCGCGGAACGTGGGCATTTCTCTGTCCCGCACTTTCTCTTCGATGGGGCCATCCATACGCCACTCGATCGCGAGATCTTTCGCGACCTTGGCGAGATTGCCGTGGCCTGCGACTATGGCGCCGCGCGCTTCCATCAGTGTCTTCAGGGTGCGTGTAACGTCTTCTAATGCGTCTTGTCCGACCTCGGCCGCGAAGTTTCCTTCGCGCCGGGCTTCAATCATGGCCACAAGCAACGCGTTCGCGTCCAGGATGGCCTGGTCCACGGTACGTTCGGTTTGCTGGATTTGACGGGCAATGCGCGCCGCCGATCTAATTTGCTTCATCTCTGTCGCCTCGCAAAACTGACTCCGGCGTCAGCGCGTTTCCCGGGGCGTACGTCGCGGCTCGATCAGCAGAGACGCTCATGATCACGGTCACCCCGGCGAAGACGAACGCCACCAATGCGGCCACGACGAGAATGAGGATGAGCCTCATCACCTTCGATGGCGGGCGCGGAAGCATCGCAAAAGCGCCTGCGAGTCCTCCAGCGATGGCGTCGGTTCGTTGCGCCGACGAGGGCGAAGAAGAGGCGTCGCCGTCCTCGTAGCCTATCGGCAAAGGATACTCAGGGTGAAGATTGCTCAGCTTGGCTGCGGCGCAAATGCGGTCGTGCACGCCGAGTTTGGAATAGGCGCGCGCCAAATGGTTGCTGACGGTTCTCGGCGACATTTCAAGACGTTGAGCGATCTCAGCATCGCTTAGCCTGCGTCCGGCCAGATAGAGACACTCCTTCTCCTTCGGCGTCAGTTTGACGGTCATAATCAGCTCCCCGGAACAAGGTTTGCGGCTCTAAGGCGCCTTCGTCCAGGGGGCGGCGCTCTCACAACGCGCTCACTTGCGGGTATGTTCTCGATGCGAGAGCGCACACTGACGCATCGGTCCGCTGCCCGCTGTTTCTTTTGTCGACTTGCCGACTGGCGTTCCGGCTAGCCATACATGGTCTGAAGTGGCGGCTGCCTCGTCTGGCATGCAATGACACCGCGCGTGCTCGTTGGTCGCGCGACGTGGCGAGCAAGCTCCTTGAGGCTGTGGTCTGGATGAGAGTGGCGGTTTCCGCGCCCGCGCCACTTGGGGCTTGTGCGCACCGGCTAGCACAAGCCGCAGGCGAATTGAGGCTTCCGGGCGTGGCACGATCGGGTCAATCGACCTGCGTCGATTTCTGATTATTGAATCGGAGCCCTGACACGATGACGCGTCGCACTGATCGCACAACGCGAGATGCGCGCGGCATGGCGAGGAGTGGCTCATGCGCGCAGCCGGCGCGATTACGGTCGTCGCTTTCTTCGGTTTCGCTAGCCTCACGGCGGCGACGCAGGTTATCGCTGCGCTCTTCGCGTATCAGCCTGCGCTGGGTGCGCCTGCGCTGAAGCTGCGCGACAGCGCCATCTACTGGCCTTGGTCAATCCTGATTTGGGCGCCGCAATGGCGCGATGCATATCCGCGGCCCTTCGCCCTCGCAGACTTCATCATCGTTTGCGGTGTCGGCGTCGGTGCTGTGGCGACGATGGTGGCGAGCGGTCGCAAGCCGCCGCGCCTTCGCCGGCACGGCCCAAACGGCTGGGCCAGTTTCGAGGATGTGCGCAAGGCGGGATTGTTTGCCTCCTCCGGCGCGGTGCTCGGCAAATTCGACAATGAGGTGCTGGCGTATAACGGGGCGGGCCATCTCCTCCTCATCGGCGCTTCGCGGTCAGGCAAGGGCCGTGGTCATGTGGTGCCGACCCTGTTGGCCTGGCCAAAGTCGGCGCTCGTGCTCGATGTAAAGGGTGAGCTCGCGTGCGGCGATCCCCGTCATGGGTTTCCAGGCACGGCCGGATTTCGCGAAACATTGGGCCCGGTGTTGCGCTTCTCGCCCACGCGGCCAAGCAGCGCGCGCTTCAATCCCTTGTTCGAAGTGCGCAAGGGCGCCGACGAAGTCCGCGACGTACAGAACATCGTCGAGATCATCGTCGATCCCGCTGGCGATGGCCGGCACGAAGATTTCTGGGACCGGAGCGCCAAGCAGGTGCTGGTCGGCGTCATCCTCCACGTCCTTTATGTCGAGCCGGAACATCGCAAGACGCTCGCAATCGTGCGTGAGAAGCTCCGCGACCTCGACGCGTGCGCCGAGCACATGCGTCTTGTCCTGCATCGTCGATCGCCGGAAACCGGCGCCCCGGAGACTCATCCGGAAGTCCTGCACGCCGCCGAGTCTTATCTCGCGGGCGAAGAGCGCATGCGCACCGGCATTCGCGCCACGGCGGAGAGTTTCTTCGGCATCTTCGCCGATCCGCTTGTAGCGGCAAACACATCCGCCTCCGATTTCCGCGTCGGCGATCTCATGTGCCATGAGCGCCCGGTCACGCTTTTTCTGCAGCCGCCGCCCTCCGATGCGCCAAGGCTCATGCCCTTAATGCGCCTGGTCTTGAACCAGATCGCGCGCTCGCTGATGGAAGATCAGACCCGTGACACTGCGGGACGCGCGAAGCGCCACGATCTCTTGCTCGTGCTCGACGAGTTCCCGCAACTTGGGCGGCTTGGTTTCTTCGAGACCGCGATGGGCGCCTTCGCCGGGTATGGTTTGAAGGCCTATCTGGTCTGTCAGAGCCTCAATCACGTCACCCGCGCTTATGGACGCGACAGTGTCATCGTCGACAATTGCAGCGTCATTACCGCTTTTGCCGCCGCCGATCTGGAAACGGCGCGCACGATCGCGTCAATGACCGGCGAACGCTGGGAGCTCATCGAGCAAGAGAGCGTTTCGCGCCCGCAGGCGTTGATCGGTCCACGACGAGGCTCCGTGACCGTGCGCGAGGAGCGCCGTCCGCTTATGCTTGCGGGCGAGGTGCGGCAACTACCTAATGATGAGCAATTGATCTTTGTCGCCGGCGCCAAGCCCATTCGCGCCAAGAAACTTCAATTCGACACTCAACCAATCTTCCGTGATCGGCTCCGCCCGGCTGCCTGGGACGAGCCCCGACTGTCAGCTGGTCACGACTGGTTTGGCGTGCGCGCGCTCGGGCGCTTGGTCAAAGGCGAACGCGGCGTAGTGAAGGTTGCGCCTGTGCTCGCAGGCGAGGGGGCTCGCCAAGGCGATCTCTTTCCCGACCTCAAAGTGTCTGAGCGCGCAAGCGCTGGCCTGCGCCGCGATATAGGCGGCGGCGCCAAACCACGCGGCACGGGGGTGTAGCGAGATGCAAGCCTCCGCCACCACGGTCTATTTGCCCCGCGAGCTCCGCGCCAAAGTCGCGCGTGTGGCCGATGCGCAGGGACGCTCGGCCTCCAGCATCATCGTCGAGGCGGTGCGCTTTCGTCTCGGCCGCCACGAGCAGGGGACTGAGCCCCTCTCTCGGCGTGATCTCGCACGGCTAGAGTCTCGCATAGATAAGGTCGTGCGCGACGGTGCGCTCATAAAGGAAACGCTCCTCCTGTTCGTGCGTGTCTGGCTCGAACACAATCCCCCGCTGGAGGAGCACCTCGAAGCGAGTGCTGCGGCAAGTGCTGCGGCCCGCTTCGAGCGCTTTTTGGACTACGTCGCCAACAGTATCGATTCGGGTCGCTCGCTGGCGCACTTTGAACCGCAGACCTCTGAGGTCGAACACCTGAATGGGGCGGCCTCATGAGCGCCGCGCCGCTTGAACTGGGCGCAGTGCGCCGTCGCTCCGCGCTTGAGCGTGCGCTAGGCCCCACGGTCGCGGACGCTCTAGCGCGCGGGGACGTTGTCGAGGCGCTGATCAATGCCGACGGCCGCGTTTGGCTCGACATCGTGGGCGCAGGCCTTACGGATAGCGCCATCACGTTGTCGTCCGCCGATCGAGAGGCGGCGATCAGGTTGCTTGCTCACGAAGCCGGCGAGACGGTGGGCAAAGAGCGTCCATCGCTGGCGACAATCCTGCCGGGATCATCGGCGCGCGTGCAGGCGGTGTTGCCGCCCTTAGCGAACGCTCCTGTGCTCGCCATCCGCAAGCGTCCGCAGCGTCTCTACAATTTGGACGATTATGAAAGCGACGGCATCGCGAGCGAGGCGCAGGCGCGGCTGTTGCGCGACGCCGTACATGCGCGACGCAATATCGTCGTCGCGGGCGGCACCGGCTCGGGCAAAACTACTTTGCTCAACGCGCTCCTGGCTGAGCCTAGCTTTCGTGACGCGCGAGCCGTGATCCTCGAAGACACCGCCGAACTTCAATGCGCCAGTCCGAACACGGTGCAGCTGCTGACCCGCCGCTCGCACCCTCCGGTCACTATGCGCGATCTGGTGCAGATGACGCTTCGTCTTCGGCCCGACCGCATCATCGTCGGTGAAGTGCGCGACGGCGCAGCGCTCGAAGTGTTGAAGGCGTGGAATACAGGCCATCCCGGCGGCCTCTTGAGCCTGCACTCTAATTCCGCCCACGACGCCCTGCATCGGCTTGAGAATCTTTGCGCTGAGACGATGGCGAGCCCGCGCCCGCGTATGATCGCAAGCGCTGTCGATATCGTCGTCTTCATTGCTCGGACAGCACATGGCCGGCGCATCGAAGAAATTGTCTCGGTCGAAGGCCATGCGGGCGGGCTCTATCGCCTCGCGCGTCCGCCGCCGGACGGATAGTCGCCGCGTCGTCGACGCCGAGCCCCGCCGTTCAATTTCTAATCTTTGAGAGCTTGCCATGCTCCTCCGACCAATAGGCGCCGGGCGCACGACTGCGCTTGCCGCACTGACCATACTCATGCTTGTCGCGCCCGCGCATGCGGCTGGATCGGGCATGCCCTGGGAGGGGCCGCTCGAACAGATCGTTGATTCCATCACCGGCCCGGTGGCGCGGGCGGCGGCGGTGATCGCCATCGTCATCGCCGGCGTCACCATCATCTTCTCCGAAGGAGGCGGCGGCGTCCGCAAGCTGGCCTTCGTCGGGCTCGGCATCGCCGTGATGTTTGCAGCGGTCAGTTTCTTCCTCGACTTCTTCGGCTTCGCTGGCGGGGCGGTGTTGTGAGCGGCGCCGAGCTTCCCGACGGCTATGTGGCGCCGCTGCGTACGAGCCTGACACGTCCCATTCTGATGGGCGGCGTGCCGCGCGCGTTCGCGATCCTCAACGCCACCTTGGGCGCGGCGATCGGCTTTGGTCTGCAGCAGCCGCTCATCGCGCTGCCGCTCTGGCTGGTCGCGCAAGGCTGCGCAGCTTGGGCTGCCGCACGCGATCCCTGGTTTCTCGAAACTTGGCCAAGGCACCTCGCCAAGCCGATCTATTTCGACGCGTGAGGGCGATCACGATGATGGATTTGCGTCCCTACAGAAATTGCGTCGCGCGCCTCAGCGATTATCTGCCCTGGGCCGCGCTCGTCGCGCCCGGTATCGTCGTCAACAAAGACGGCTCGTTCCAGCGCACGTTGTTGTTTCGTGGCGCCGACCTCGATTCGGCTACGCCGGCGGAGTTGGCGGGCGCGAGCGCGCGGTTCAATAACGCGTTGCGTCGCTTCGGCTCGGGGTGGTGCCTGCACATCGAAGCGCGCCGTCGTCCGGCGCCTGGCTATCCCGAGGCGCGTTGGACCAATGCGACGGCCTGGCTGATCGATGAAGAGCGCCGCGCGGTGTTTGAAGCGGCAGGCGCGCGCTTTGAGAGCCAATGCTTCCTTACTTTGACTTGGCTGCCGCCGGCCGAGCGTCAGGGCAAGCTTGAAGCGCTTCTATTTGAAGGCGCCGATCAGAGCAGCAACGCGAGCGTCGACTATCGCGGCGAACTTGCGCGCTTTCTTGCCGAAACCGATCAGCTCTGTGCGCTCTTCCAAGCCACCTTGCCGGAGGCGCGCTGGTTGGATGACGACGAGACGCTTACATATCTGCACGATTGCGTTTCCGACCGCGTGCATCGCGTCGCGGCGCCAGCGACGCCTTTCCATATCGATTCATTGGTCGCCGACGCACCCTTGATTGGCGGTCTCGCGCCACGACTTGGCGGCGCTCATCTCAGAGTCATCTCGGTGCGCAGCTTTGTCACTGAGACCGAGCCTGGTCTGCTCGATGCGCTCAATCGTCTCCCGGTCGCGTATCGCTGGGTGACGCGGTTCTTGCCTCTCGACCGCGAAGCGGGCCGCCACGAGATCGAAAAGATCCGCAAGCGCTGGTTCTCCAAGCGCAAGGGCCTGCTCACCCTATTGCGCGAAGCGCTCTTCCGAGAGGAGGCGCTCCTCGTCGACAATGACGCCGCCAACCAGGCCGAAGATTCCGATTTGGCGCTGCAAGAGCTCGGCGCCGATTCTGTCGCCGCGGGTTTTGCTACGATCACGATCACAATCGCCGACGCAGACGAGGCCGCCGCCGACGAGGCCGTGCGCCAAATTCGGCAAGTCACCGATGGACTTGGTTTCGTCACGCAGGTCGAGAGCGTAAACGCGGTCGAGGCGTGGCTTGGCAGTCTTCCGGGACAGCCCTATGCGGACGTGCGCCGTCCGATCCTGCTCACGCCCAGCCTCGCTCACCTCTTGCCCTTAAGCGCTGTGTGGGCGGGACCGCTGCACAATGATCACCTCAACGCGCCGCCGCTGATGCTCACGGCCACGGACGGCGCGACGCCGTTCCGGCTCGACCTACATGTCGGCGATGTCGGTCACACCATGATCGTCGGTCCAACGGGCGCGGGCAAATCCGTGTTGCTTGCCACGCTCGCCGCGCAATGGCTGCGCTATGGCGACGGCGAAGCCGCACGCGCGCAGATCTATTTCTTCGACAAGGGCCGCTCCTCGCGCGCCACTGTGCTTGGCCTTGGCGGAGACTTCTTCGATCTGGGCGAAGAGGGGGCGCTGGGCCTTCAGCCATTGGCGCGCGTCGATGAAATCGAAGAGCGTGCGTGGGCGGCTGAGTGGGTCGCCGATCTCGTGCGCGCCGCGGGTGTGGTCATCGATCCAGATTTGAAAGCCGAGCTCTGGCGCGGGCTTGGCGTGCTGGCGAGCCGCGAAGTGCACGATCGCACGCTGACGCTCTTTACCGCTCTCGTCCAAGACGCGCGTGTGCGCGCCGCGCTCGCACCTTTCACTCATGAAGGCCCGCACGGACGTCTCCTGGACGTTGATTGCTCCACGTTGGGCTATGGCGCGTTGCAGGCGTTTGAGATGGACGACCTGCTGCGCCGGCCGGCCGCGGCGCGCGCGGTGCTGGGCGTCCTCTTTCGCGCGCTCGAACAGCGCTTCGATGGCCGTCCGACTTTGCTCATACTCGATGAGGCATGGCTCTTTCTGAAGGACGACGCCTTCGCCGCGCAGATTCAGGATTGGCTGAAGACCTTGCGCAAAAAGAACGTCGCCGTCGTCTTCGCCAGTCAAGAGCTTGCCGACATCGAGGCAAGCCCGATCGCCTCGACCATTATCGAAGCTTGCGCGACGCGAATCTTTCTGCCCAACGATCGTGCGCGCGAACCGCGTTCTCGCGCTTTCTACGCGGCTCTGGGTCTGAACGATCGTCAGATCGACATCATCGCCAACGCGATCCCCAAGCGCGACTATTACTTCGCAAGCCGCAATGGCCGCCGCCTGCTGGAGCTTGGACTCGGCCCTGCAACGCTCGCGTTCGTTGCGGCGTCGCGCCCGGAGGATCACGCCCTCATGGATCGTGTGCTCGCCGGAGCTGACGCGGACGGGTTCGCGCCTGCTTGGCTCGATGCAAAGGGATTGAGTCCTGCGGCGGACGCGCTGCGCCGCTTCGCCAACCCCGAACGGGCGCGTGCGCCTGCGTCAATCGAGATCCACTACTAGACCATGGAGGCAAGCTCATGACACAGAAGCTATTCTCACGTCGGGCGTTGTTAGGGGCTTGCGCGGCGGCGAGCCTCTGCACAGCGCCTTTGGCGCATGCACAAATGGCCGTCATCGATCCCACCAATCTCGCGCAGAACATTCTTCAGGTCGCGCGGGCAGTTGAACAGATCAACAATCAGATCCGGCAAATCGAGCAGCAAGCCTTGATGTTGGCGCGGTCGCCCCTGCAGCTCTCTGGGGAGCTCTCGGCCCGGCTTGAAGAGGCGCGCGGCTTGTTCGGGGCGGCGCAAGCGGTGGCGTTTGAAGCCAACCAAGTCGGGCAGAACTTACGTGCGCTTTACCCGGAGACATTCGAGAGCTTCAACCTGGAAGACGTGCTCGCGCGTTCCGATCAATGGATCGCCGAGAGCAGATCAAGCCTTGAACTCGCGATGCGTGCGGAAGCCGAAGCGGCGCGCTCCGTCGGCGACGCGCGTGGCCGCATCGATCGAGCGCTCGGCGCCTCGGCCGATGCGCAAGGCCAAACCGGCGCCGTACAGGCCGGCAATCAATTGCTGGGCGTGACCGCCACGCAGCTTGCCGAAATCCAGGCGCTCATGGCCGCGCAGGGTCGCGCCTTACAGGTCGAGCGCATGGAGCGTCTGGCGCGCGAGGAGCGCGGGCGCGAAATTCGCCGCCGCGCCTTCCCAGCCACGCGCAGAACCACCGAACCCGCGCGCTCGGCGTTCTGAAAGGCCGAAGAGAGATGGAGCCGTCAACAGTCAACTCATTCCTGGACCAGTTCATCGCCGTCGCCGACGCCGGCTTCGGGCTGATCCAAGGCGATGTCGCTTATGTACTCAATGCGCTGATCGTCATTTCGATTGCGCTTGCTGGGGCGCAATGGGCGCTCGCACAGGAGGCGCCGGTTGCGCCGTTCTTCCGCAAAGTGCTGTTCATCGGCTTCTTTGCGTTTCTCGTGAACAATTGGAACACGCTCGCCACCGCGATCAATCAATCGGGCGCAATGCTTGGGCTCAAAGCCGGCGGTGGCGACCTTACACTTCCAGATCTGCACAATCCTGGCCGCATCGCCGAGATCGGGACCGAACTCTTCGGCAAGACCATCGAACTCGGCGACGGCATGAACATCTTCACCGATTTCCTGACGCTCGTAACCATCCTCATCTCTGCGCTGGCGATCCTGGTCGCTTTCTTCATTCTGGCGCTACAGATTTTCGTGGCGCTGATTGCCTTCAAGCTTGGATCGCTCGCCGCGTTCGTCGCTTTGCCTTGGGGCGTGTTCAACGGCACGTCTTGGGTGGCGGAGCGACCTTTGGGCTGGGTCGTCGGCTCGGCTATTCGTTTGTTCGTGCTGGCGCTGATAGCCAGCGTCGCCATCAATTTCGTCGACACCCTGCCAAGCACGTTCTCGCTCGATGACGGCGGCGTCCTGAACGTGCTCCTGTTCGGTCTCACGATCCTGTCTCTGGCATGGTTCGGCCCGATGCTGGCCTCCGAAGTTGTTCAAGGTCAGCCGCATCTGTCAGGCGCCGATGCTGTACGCACCGGCATCGGCGCGAGCGCGCTCGGAATAGGCGCCGGCATGCTGGCCGTACAAGGCGCGCGCGCCGCGGCCGCCGCTTCGCTCGCCACAGCGCGCTTCGCCGGTAACGCCGGCGCGCGCCTAGGCGGGGGACGCTCGAAACAGAGCGCGCCGCCTCCGGCCATCGATCACAGCCGCTTTCAGCCGCCAACGCCTAAACCTCCTGGCAGGAGAGGGACATGAACTTCCCATTCAAATCGCCAATCCGACCAACAACACCGCCGCCGCCCGACACGCCTTACCAGCGCGCCCAACAAGAATGGGATGCGCGCATGGGCTCGGCCGTGCTCTCGGCGCGTTCTTGGCGCGCCGTCGCGTTTGCCGCGCTCATCAGCGTCGGGGTGTTGGGCGCCGGGCTGACGGCGGTGGCGCTGCAGAAGCGTACCTTTGTTCACGTCATCGAAGTGGCGCCGGAAGGGCAGGTGATGAACGTCCGCGCCGTGGATGGCCGCTGGTCGCCAAGCGAAGCGCAGGTCGCCTATCACCTAAGCCGCTTTGTCCGCTTGGTGCGCAGCTTGCCGACGGATGGCGTCGTCCTGCGTGAGAATTGGTTGGAAGCGTACGCGTTTTTGACCCCGCAGGCCGCTGCGCAGCTGACCGAGATCGCACGCCAAGACGATCCGTTCCTGAGCTTAGGTCGCGTGGGACGCACCATTCACGTTCGCTCGGTGATCGCGCGCTCGGATAGCTCCTGGGAAGTGAGCTGGATCGAACGCGCCACCAACGCCACCGGTACGGGCGATCCGCAAGTTTACACTGGCATCTTCACGCTGACGACACGTCCGCCGCGCACCGCCGATGAGATTGCAACCAATCCGCTCGGCCTCCTGATCAGCGATTTCTCCTGGAGCCGCGAAAGATGAAAAGCGCCGCCTACATTGCTGCGTGCCTCGCGATGCTTGCCGCGCCCACGTCTGCGGCCGCGCAAGAACGGGCGCGTGAGTGTTTGCCGACTCGCCGTCAGCCTTGTCCAACCCCAGCGGAGATTGTCTCCAGCCAGAACGCCGAGGCGCGCGTTTCGCCCACTGCCGAGGTGTTTTCTGCCGCGCGTCAGATCTATCCGTTTCAAGCGGGCGCACTCTACGAACTCTACGCCAGTCCTAACTTCGTTTCGGTGATCCTGCTTGAGCCGGGCGAGGTCATCACGGCGATCGCGGCCGGCGACACGTCGCGCTGGATGGTGACCGAGGCGGAAGCGGAGAGCGAGCGCGAGCCGAGAGCCATCGTTTTGGTCAAGCCGCAAGCCGTCAATCTGCGCACCAACATCGTGATCGTGACTGACCGGCGAACTTATCTCGTCGAAGCCCGCGCTGAACGCGGCCTGGGCTACAGCGCCGAGATCGCGTGGTCCTATCCGGCGCGCGCATCGCCGGCCGCGGCGCCTGATCTAACGCAGATGAATAACGCCTATCGCATCCGGACCGTGCGCGGACGCACGCCTGTGTGGCGTCCGGTGCATGTGTTCGATGATGGGCGGCGTACGTGGATCGAGTTTGCAAGCGGCGTGGCCGCCGCGGATCTGCCGCCGCTCTTTGTCGTCACGCCTGAGGGCGCCGAACTGGTCAATTACCGGGTCGATGGCGAACGCTACGTCATCGATCGCGTCTTTGATCGCGCAGAACTTCGCCTTGGCGTGCGCGCACCGATCATTGTGCGCATCGACCGTCAGTCTCAAACTCCTGCACGACCGCGCGCGAGAAGTGGAGGCCGGCCGTGACGCCAACTGCGCAGGCGCACCAGCCCGAAGCTCCAGCCGTCGCTATTCGCGCTAAGCCGCCTTCGCCAAAACGATTGTCGCGCAAAGTGTTGCTGGCCGGGGCGTTGGCGCTTGGATCGGTCGTGGCGTTGGCGCTGGTGATCGGCCTTGGCGAGCGGCCAAGTCGGGCGGGTCAGGGCGCTGCGGACAACGTGCAGGCGGCGGCTGGGCCGCCAGAATCCATTCGCCTTGCATCGCCCGATTACAATTCCGGCGATCTGCCACGGGGGCAGCTTGAGAGTGAAGAGCTCGATTCCAGTGTGTTGGCGCCGCCGCTCGATCCGGCTTGGAGTGGGGCGCCAGCCGTTCCAACGGCGCCGGGCACGGAGCCTGCGCCCGATCCCGAAGCGATCGCGCGTGTTGCGCCCATTCTATTTGGCGATTCAGCGGGTCGTTCGCCGGGCGCGGGCGGGCGCAGCCAGACAGACGATAGGTTGACAAGTCGGCTTACGCCGCCGCGCTCTGCCTATGAGCTTCAAGCCGGCGCGATCATTCCCGCGGCATTGCTCACCGAACTGAACTCCGATTTGCCGGGACGCGTGATCGCGCAAGTGACGGCGCCGGTTTTCGACAGCGTCACCGGTCGCCATCTGCTCATTCCCCAAGGCGCGCGCCTCATCGGAACCTATGAAGGCGCCGCCACCTATGGCGACCGGCGTCTGTTGTTCGTCTGGAATAGGCTCATTCTGCCGAATGGCTGGAGCATCAATCTCGAAGGCATGGGCGGCGCCGATCCGTTTGGCGCCGCGGGCCTCAGCGATCGCACTGACAATCATCTCGATCGCCTCGCCGGCGCCGTTGTGCTGTCGGCCATCATCGGCGTCGGCGCCAACGAATCTGAAGACGATGATGAGCAAGGCTTTGCGCGCAGCGTCGGCGACGCGGCTGCACAGGAAGCGGCGCGATCGGGCGGACGCATCGTCGATCGTGAACTGTCGGTGCGCCCGACACTGCGCGTGCGGGCTGGCGCGCCCGTTAGAGTCTTGGTGACACGCGACATCAGGCTTCGTCCCTATCGCTTGTAGGAGGAGAGTGCGCCCATGTTAGAGCACCCTGAAGACGCCCTTCCAGAAGGCTTCACGGATGCGTGGCTGACGCGCCGCCAAGCCTCCGCCTATCTTGCGAGCGTCGGCGTGCCGCGTACGCCGGCCACTCTGGCTAAGCTCTATTCGACAAGCGATGACGGTCCGCCCTGTATTCATAGGGGCCGCATCCCGTTCTATTCGAAGCGCGCTCTCCACCTTTGGGCGATGCGCCAGCTCACGCGGCTGCGCCGTGGCGCGCGCGAGCGTCAGCCGGTGCCGGCTCTTGATCAAAGCGGAGCTGTCTCATGAGCACTGCCAAACGACGCAGCGGTCGGGGTCTCACCGCGCCGGAGGCAGCCGCGCAGCTGGGCGTCAAAGTCTCTACCCTCGCCAAATGGCGCCAGCTCGGCATCGGACCGCCTTACTCCGACAGCCTCGGACGTGATCCCCGATATCATCCCGATGATCTCGACGAATTTCTGTGGGGCGAAGGCGTGGCTCGCAACTCTGTGGAAGCCAAACACCGGCGACGTCGGCGCCGCATGGCTGAGCGCAGTGCACAAGCCGTCTCCTAGTGACGCAGACACTTGCTATTGGCGATGTAACCCGAGATTGAGTAGTGTTCCTCACGAAGCGGTGTGGGTGGATGCGTGCGACTGAGCGATCTCTTACTGGCCGACGGGACCAATATCGACCGCACGGGCGGACGTGTTGCGTTGGACCTGCGGACTCTGACCGCATCTGTCCGTAAAACCTATGACGGCCTTCTTCGGCCCTTGCGGGCGCGAGACTTTTGGCAAGCAGCGGTGCAGTCCCACGCCTACTTGCCGCCTCAAGGTCTTTGGGCGCCGCAAAGACGCGCCGTCGCGTTGAGCGTTGCGTACTTAGCGGCGAGCCGCGCGGGTGTCGTCGACGAAGAGGCGGCTCTCATAAAAATGCCGACTGGAAGCGGGAAGACGGCCGTGATCGCCACGCTCGCCTGCGCATTGCCGCAGATCAGACGCACGCTCGTTGTCACACCGCGCCGTGCTCTCGTCGATCAGATGTACGCGGATCTTTTCACGCGATTCTGGTCGCGCTTCGATCTGATCTATGACGGCGAGAGCGTACGGTTGCGACGCGATGGCGACGCGTCGCCTCAAGGTCCTTATCGCGACAATCCGGTGCGTCGCCTATTGCCCAGCCTTGCCGAAGAGATAACCGCCAACGACGATGGGCGCGCTGTGGTCGTGGGGACTTTTACTGCGCTTGAGCAAGTGCTGCGGCCAAAGCGTCCGGCAAGCCGTCATTCGACGGGACGTCCGGATCGGGAGACGCAAGAGGACGGTGATAACTTCGCAGATCTCGATTCGCGGGCGCGTGATCGGCTCGCCAAATATCTGCAAACCTTCGATCTCGTGATCGTGGATGAGAGCCATTATGAGCCGGCTTACGTCTGGTCCCAGTGCATTCGTAGTCTCAAGCGTCCGACCATTTTGTTCAGCGCGACGCCCTATCGGAATGACTTCAAGTATTTTTCCATCACCGGACGCTTCGCGTTCAATCTGAGTTTCCAAGAGGCGCAGCAGCACAAGCTCATCCGGCCGGTCAAGCTCATGCGCGCCAAAGATCTGGGTCTCGCTGATGATGCAACCTTCATTGAAAGGCTTGATGCGCTGCGGAAGCGCAGCGAAGTCGCCAGCTTGAAGTTTGCCGGCGCATCTAAAGCCAAGATTATTGTCCGGGTCGATGATCACGATGCGATCGTTCGCATGCAGAGAGACATCGCGAAGGCCACCGGCGAAAAACCCGTGGTGATCCACCATCGCGAAGGTGCCGGAAACGACAAACAGCGTCGATTCAAGAGCGTGACCCGCGCGCTCGCATCGGAGAATACCGAGGGTGCTGTCTTTTGGCTGCACCAGTGGAAGCTGCTTGAGGGTGTGGACGAAAATTCCTTTGTCGCGATCGCGGTGAGTGATGAGCTGCCAAACACCCGCGCGGTCATTCAGCAAGTCGGTCGCGTCCTACGCTTCGCCAATCGAGGCCGTAGGGAAAGAGGCGTGATCGTCGCGGCGCCCGATATCGAAGACGAGATGTTCGGTCGCTGGCAGCGTTATCTCGAGTATGAAGCCTATTTTGATAAAGATCCCGGCGAGGCCCTCACGCGAGAGGCAAATATTCTGCGCACGCTCAACCAAGCTGCTCCAGAGCTGCAGTATATGGGCGGAGATTTTCGCAGTCGCCTCGACATGGATGCGCGCGATCTAACGGCAGGGGAGTTTCTGCTCCCGTGCCGCGCCACCATCTTCCGCAACATTGAAGACGCGTCAGTCGATGAGCTCGCTGAGAGCTGCCGGGAGGCGATGGGTGTAGAGGATCGCCATCACGCCATCGTTGTTCCTCCGGGCAAAGACGATCCGCAGAACATTAGGATCATACCGTACATGACCTGGGCGAATTCGGAATTCCTATCGACGCGCGCACTTCCGCTCTGGAGCTTCGGCCTCATGGCGATCGTGCACGAGGGCAAGCGCGTCTACATGCTGGACACCCAGGGTCTTGTGATTGATCCTGAACGTCTTGGGCTCGAACAAGAGGCTATCCATACGCTTCACCGACTCCTGCCCGCGCCCAAGCGAGGCGAGCAGGCCCGCGTGTCACAGGCATCGGCCGTCAGTCTTGATCTCTCTGATGCGAGCATACGGTCGATCACCGCACGAATGCGGGATTTTAGCTCCGGCTTTTTTGATCTGGCCGAAGGCATGCAGGCGGCGACGGCCATGCGCGCGTATCTACGCACGGGAAACGAGACCGTTACACGCTACCTCTCGCTGCAACGCTCAAGCGTATCGGACTCTCCGGGGGCCGCAGTCCCGATCGGGCGCTACGTGCAGTGGGTGGCGGCAATCGATAGCGCACTGGATACGAAGATCGCGCCAAGCCGAGCGTTTGAACGATTTGCACAAGCACAATCGGCGCCGCCGCATAAGGAGGCGGCGCCGCACAACATTCTTTTCGACTTTGATGAGATGTTGGGGCTCGCGGGCGAGCCCGCGCCGGTTGGATGGGATCCCGCGCGCACTGAATTGCTGCGCGCCGCTGATCGGTGCCTAGATGTCGACGAGGAGGGGAAGTTCTCGATCGCGATTGAGCCCGGCGTAGAATTAGAGGGTAGTCTTACATATGAAGTGACAGGTCGCGTGCGCCGTCGAGGGCGGTACGTCGTCGTGTGCGAGGCGCTCGATGAGTTTCTGCTCGCGGACAAGCGGGGGAGCGAGAAGCCAAGAGCGTTGTCTCGCTGGGCGACCCAAGAACAATGTTTCCGCGTTGTCCCCCAAAACCACGAGCTCGTTTATGCGCAACGGCACTTCTACAAGCCGTCGATTGATTTCGAAGCCGTTGCAAAGGAGCGGCCAGGCGGAAACCCGCTTGAATCTGTGATCCCCTCAGCATGGTTGGCGCACGTGACCTCCGAGAAGGGACGCGCAACTGACACCGCCAAGGAATGGGCCACCAACAACATTTTCGGCGGCATATACTCTCATTTCGGCAAAGGCGATCGCGGAGCGCCAGCGCCGCAATTCAAGAATGTCGTCCGGACGAAAGATGAGGCGTTCGCGAGCCGACTGGATAACTTCGATTTGGTTGTATGCGATGACGGCGGCGCGGAATTTTGCGATTTCGTCTGCCTCGATCGTAACCGTGGTGCGCTCGTCCTTATCCACGCCAAAGCTGGCGACACGTCCAAGAGTTTGAACGCCCTGCAAGCTGTAGGACGCCAAGCGTTGGCGAGCCTTGCCTTTCTTACCCGCGCCTACGTTCCCGCTGACAGATCGAAGAACTGGGCGAAACCAGTGCCGCTTGGCGCCAAGCCGATCTCGACTCGGTTGGTCCATGCGCCGGAGAAGGTCGATGCGGTCGCGGCGTGGGAGGCGGTCGTTGCGGCGATGCGATCGGCAAGTGTGCAGCGCGAAATCTGGATCGTTTCTGGTCGCACGCTTGAGCGCAACGCCCTTAAACAATCAATCATTGGCGAGCCAACGCCGCACGATCTTCAACTCGTCTATTTTCTCGCCGCAGTCCAAACGTCGGCTGCTCGCGCGAATGTTAATTTGAAGCTCTTTTGTTCACCGTGAGGCTGCGGCAGCGCGGCGGATTCTCATTGTTTATACCTCAGCCCTGCGTTCGATCCGCCGGAGGCGCATCGAACAATATGAGGGGACGCGCCCCGCGTCCCGATGCGGTCACGCCGCCGCCGCGCGCAGGCCGGGTCCAGGGCCGCGCAAACGCGGTGTCGCTAGGCTTGCGAAACCTGCGAGCGCGGCAAAGCGCAGCCCTGGACGCGGGCGAGCACGGTGGCATGGCAGCTCAGCGCGCGCCTTTTTTATTTGCCGCTTTCTTTCTAGGCGCGACCGTCTTCTTTTTCTTCCTCGCTGCGGTGCGCTGCTTTGGAAGCGGATTTGGTGTGGGCCGGGGTGGCGCCGGCTTTGCCGCCGTCTGCCGCTTCGCTACTAGCGGCGGCAGGACTGAGATTGCGGCGGCTGCCGCGTCGCGGAGATCGTCGTGTTCGAACGCCGTCTCCATCCGTTCCATGTCGGCTTTCGAAAGCTTGCACTGTTTGGCGAAGTCACGCCATTCTTTGACGACTGCCCCGACCTCTGCCGCGATCGCGGCCGCTTCCGACTTCTTCAGTGCGAAATAGTTCGCTACCGACATGCAGATATCGAGCGAACTAGAGCGATCGACTTCGTTCAGCGCCAACACGTGGATGCGGCCACTGACGTCAACAGGCGAGGGGTTCATGTCGAAGGCCGGTGAAAGTCTCCAGCCGTCGGCGCCGCGCAAAAAGCCATGATTGCGCAGGTGATCGTCGACATTGGAGACAAGCACATTGAACACCATGCGCCGCCAGAGCTGATGCAAATCTTCGCGCGGGGCGTTGCCGAGGGTGCGCAGGGCGTCGACCAGCTCAAGATACGAGCGATCTTCTTGATGGTCCTTGGCGTCCAGTGCCGTGAATGCTGACATGTAGGGCACGCGCGCGCCGTCTGCGCGCCGGTCGAAGCGCGCGATCATCAGCACCATCTTCGCGCCGACCATCTCGATGCGAAACCGTGGTGCTTGGAGTCCGGCTTTCTCGGCCATCATCAGCACCGCTGCTTCCCATTGGATGACTGGCCATTCGTCTTTGACCCATGGAAATTTCGCCAGCCAGAGCCCGCCGTCGCGATCGCGCACCGTGGCCTTGGGGCGTGCGCCGCCCAGTGATGCGCCTGGCGCGAGCACCAGGGCCACGTCGGACTTGCGTGCTTTGCCTTTTTCAATCCGGTCCGTGGCGGAGAGAAGGTTCTTTAACTCGATGAGCGGCGGCACAGTCGCGCCTGTCAAGGTGAGAAAGTCGCCGCCCTTGGCGTCCTTGAAGCGCAGCGCGCCCATGCGGGTCTGATCGTCGACGCCAGCCAGGAAATCTGCTTCCAGCAATTGTCGTGGCGTTGAGCCTGCGTCCTTGGCGCGATTACGCTCATTGTGGCGCATCAGCATTTTGCCCCAGCGGTCAGGGGCAGAGTCGCTAAATGCATTAAAGAGCGCGCCGGCGGAATGAAACTGACCCGGCGCAAGCGAGAGGTTTGGCGCCAGTGCAAAGCGCAGCGGATGGACAAGCCATTCGCTCGTGTATTGGAATGAAGCGGTTTCCTTGCCCTGTTTGTCGCGCACCCAGAGGCGGCCCACCTGAACGGGCTCGCGATTGAGATCGGCGTAGACGTAGAGTTCTCGTTCCATCGACATGGAGCTTAACCTGAGTCTCGGGCCCGGATGCGCTTGGGCAATTGATCTTCGGCGAGGCTCATGCCGACGGGATCGGCGCTTGCGTCTGCGAGCGCGCTCAATCGGTCGGTCAGCCCAAGGATGAAAAGCAAAGTGGCGTAGACGCCGATCGAGACGGTCGGATCGCCGCGCTCCGCGCGATAGAGCGTCATCCTGCTGATCAGCGCCCGCTCGGCCATGAGCGGGGTGGAGATTTCACGCCGCCGCCGTGCGGTTGAGATGTCTGCGCCCAGCTTCTTCAGCGCCCGTCGGACCGGGAGTGGCAGGGCGGTGTTGGCGCCGGAAGTTTTCATTTTAATGCACCATAAGAGAGACGTTAAGTCGGTTAGTGTCCATCATATGATACGCACACCGTATCCGTCAAGGCCGTTTGCTCTTTGTGTCTCATACAGAATACATTACGGGCGTGAGCGTCCTATATGTGAGACATTAATACTTTGCCGGCGTTGGAAAATGGGCGCTCGCCGATAGGACAGGGTTGACTCGCCGAGAACAAAAAGAGAGCTCGCAACGAGCAAGGGCCTCAGTGTCGTATGATCCCGACGGCGAAGAACTCGCCATCGATGACGATATCGCCATTGAGGCGCTTGGGCCGTTTCACGATGCGCGCCCGTCGGGTAGCGCGTGGCGCACGGATTTAGAGCGCGCCCCGTTCAACAAGACCGGTTTACGCGCTTGGCTCAGCAGCGTGATCACACCGCCAGAGAGCGATTGAGCGATGCAGCCAGGCGAATTGCGGCCTTGGCGATTTGTTCGCGGATCAAAGGTGCTGCCGCATCGACATAGGATTGATCGACGATGACGGGTGCTGAAGGCGCGCGCCCGCACTGCAGCGGCTCGGGCCAACGCGTATAGATGAAGTCGACCGCGATACGATGTGATTCCGCCGTCCACGCGCTGGCGTCATCTTGAGCCCAAGCGCCGGCGTACAGCGAGATTTGGCGTTCTATGTCGGCGCGGCCAGCGTCGCGATCGGCGCCAAGTGCAGCCAAGAGGAGCGGGGTGTCCCACACGCCATGCAGATTGTTGGGCCGCGAGGCGCCCTCTTGGGTGCGATAGCTCGCTTCTCCAAGATAGAGCACGCGCACATCATTGCCGCCGCGGTCGCCATTGTCGGAAGCGTGCAACGGTTGATGGATATCGCCGATGAAGTGGATGAGCCGGGCCAAAGCGCGCACGCGCGCTTGGTCGCTTGCGCGACGATTGCGGAGCGTCCGCTCTGCGCGCGCGATGGCGGCCGTCGCGCAATCGCCGTCGGCGCAATCAAAAGGCGCCGCGGTCTCACACACCGGTATGTTGTCGTAGTGCCACGGAGCCTGGTTGGCGTAGGCGCGGATACCCCGTACACAATCAGACCAAGTTGACGCGGTCTCGATCGAGGTCATTGGGCAACCAGGAGAGGGATCTGCGGCGTCGGCGGCGATCAGCCGATCAAGTTCCGCGCGTGCTACAGGCGTCAACCGCGCGTAGGCGAGCTGTGCAATGAGTTCGTGACCGTCGCGACCCCAAGCGGCGGCGTCCCGCGGCGCCCAAGCGATACAGACAATGATAAGAACGGCCAGCCAGGTGCGGATCATGTCAAAGGCCTGACGCAATTGCCGGCGGCGCGCAATCACGCTTGCGTGACAAGCCCTTAGCTCGTGAACGCCACCCAGAGCGTCAGCGCCAGACCCACTCCAAGAACAGCGCCGCGATGCGCATGCGCGTGACGTAGCGCGGTCTGAGGAATGGTGTCGTGGTCATTAGCTGGCCGTGATTGGATCTGCCGCCCGGTCTCAAAGGCTGCGAGGACGACCGCGGCGAGCATGACCGTTACGGCTAACACCAGCAACATTATGCGCCTCCGCCTCAGAATGACCGTGCCGTTCTGCGCAGATGTTCACTATGCCAGATAAGTAACGCCGAGAAAACGCTGCGGGCTTGAGCACGTCCGCCAGTCGCAAACCCGCTTCGGACTATGTGCGCTGGTCGCGGGTGTCCGCCGAAACCTCGGCCGGAGTGCATTCGAACCGCTCCGTTTGCACGCTGGCCAGGATCTCATCCACCACGGCATGGCCTGTGCGCCGCGCGCTCTGCGCCGCTTCGCTGAGCGCGTTGACGAACAGGTGCGTCCCGACGGTGAGGCTGCCGGCGATGCAGTACATGCCTTTCAGAGGCCGTCCGTCTGCGCGAAGCACTGCACCACTGGTGAATGCAACGCGCGCCCCGCCAAAAGCGTGGGGAAGGAGCAGTCCGTCTGCCGCCATCTGGGCAACAAGCGGGCTTTGAAGTCGCGACAAGTCGCCGCCAAAACCCGTTGCGTTTACGATGACGTCAAACTCGAATGTTTCATGGTCACGCGTGACCATGAAACGGCGACTGAGTTCGTCCACCGTAACATTGCGGACGCCTGCGTAGGTCCGCACCGAGCCTTCTTCCATCCCGCGCAGGATGCGTTCTGCATTGATCGGCGGGATGGCGTACGAAATGCGCGCAAATTCAGCCCGAAAATCTCGCCAGTAGTCTAGCCGACCTTGTTGCGAGAGCGCGCGCCACATGTAGGGCACGAGTGAGTCGATGCTCTTGAGCGCGGTGAAGTAGGCCTGCGGGGAATCTGCCTCGGCGAGGCCCGCTTCCAGGCACATCGGTGGCGGTGAGCCCGCGAGGCGCCGGACACGGCGAACGTCGTCCAAGGTGGCGCCGCGTTCATAACACTCGACGCAATACATCAGCCAAGCTTCGTTCAGTGAAAGGGCGCCGCCGCGGCGCTCAAATGCGTCAATGAGTTCGATGCTGGCGAAAACCGGAGCGCTTTTATGATCGTAGCGCGGGCGGACCCACGGCAATTTCCCGTTTTGTGAAAACAGACTGATGGGCTCGGCGCGTTGTTTGGCGCTCAGCGTGACAGCAACGTCGACCGCGGTCGGTCCGGTGCCAAGAATTGCGACGCGCGCGCCAGCGTCGACGGACCGTATCAGGTGCGCAATGTCCCACCCGTTGCTGAAGTAGTTCGGGTGGCCCAGCAGCGCAGGGTACGGAATTTGCGGGACGCCGCCGAGGGCGATGATGACGTAGTCTACGAACGTGCTCGCTCCGTCACTGTGAACGATTTCGAAGCCACCATCCGTTTTGTGAATCTCACTGACGGCATCAACAATATGGCGAGTTTGAATGCCGGCGGTCGTCGCGAGTTTCGTCGTCGCCTGCCAACGCTTTTCGATGAAGCCGCCTATCGATGCTCGGGAGAGATACGACACTTCGGAGAAATCTTCAGTTTCAACGTCGACGGTCGGTTCGACTTGATTGGCGGCGCCGGCGCCGAGATTGATCGTCGCGGCCGGCATGTTGCACGCCAAAAGCGGGCTATCGCCTCGCCAGGCGGCGCCCATGCCAAGCGCGCGCTGAGGCTCGAAAATGGTGATTTCGATGCCGCCGCCCTGGCCTCGCGCCAGCCAGGACGCGGCGATTGTCCGCACAACTTCCGTGCCGCCCGGACCGCCACCGATGACCGCGAGTTTCCGCGTTTTCACGATTTTGCTCCCTCCAGGCCAAACTGCTGCATGAGCAGAAAAACAGGCTACGACCCCTTCCAATTGTCGTCAACTTGGCTTATCAGTCCGCTTTGAAGCAAACTCCAGTGGAGGTGTGGCAGATGTCGGGCATGGATATCGCTGTAATCGGGTGCGGGATCGCGGGCGCGTCTGCGGCCGCGCGACTGGCCTCATTCGACAGGCAGGTCACGCTTTTCGAAGCGACAGCGATGGCGCCGTACCACACCACGGCGCGGTCTGCGGCGCTCAAGGATCCGGTCTACGTGCCGAACGCATCGGTGTCGGCGCTCGCGCGCGCCAGCGCCGATTTCCTTGAGAATCCGTCGCCTTTGTTCGGGCCGCTCCTAAAGCGTCGCGGTTCGATGCACATCGCGGCTTGGCGCGATCTCATCCACTTGCTCGATCTGCAGGACGCCATTGCATCGGCTGGCGTGAAGCATCGGTTGATCGAGCGCGACGAACTGTTGGCGCAGTATCCATATCTGGAAGGTGATAGCGCCCACGCTGCGATCGTCACCGACGGCGGTGTCGCGCACGATATTGATGTTTCCGCTCTGCACGCTGGCTTCTTGCGGATCTTGCGCCACATGGGCGGCACCACGCGTCTCGACGAGGAGGTACTGTCGGCGCGTCGGGTCGGCGGGACTTGGCGCATCGTCACGAACCGCGGCGGCTTTGACGCTGATGTGTTGGTGATTGCGGCCGGCCCCTGGGCAGATGAGATGGCGATCCGCTGTGGCGTGACACCTTTGGGGCTACAACCCTTGCGCCGCACGATCGTGGTCGGCGACTTGGACGATAAGGTCACGGCAGCGCCGAACACGTTGACGCCGTTCACTTTCTGGGTTGGCGCGCAGGAGGATTTGTATTTCAGGTTGGAGCGATCAGGCGAAATCTGGATCTCGCCGGCGGATGAAACCCCGAGCGCTCCTTGCGATGCGGCGGCCGAGGAAATTGACGTCGCGACGGCGATTGAGCGCCTTCACCACCGCACCAGGTTCAGGATCAAGCCACGCTTGCGCTCACGTTGGGCAGGGCTGCGCACGTTCGCCACGGATCGCAAGCCGGTTATAGGCTGGGATACGGCTGCACCAAATCTGTTTTGGTCGGTCGGCTACGGTGGATTCGGTATCGAGTGCGCGCCCGCCGCAAGTGAACTTGTCGCTGACTTGTTCGCTGGCGACGGGGCGCGGTCGAGATTGTGCGGGGAGTTCGGCATCGACGCCGACGAATTCAGTCCCGCACGGTTTCGGACGTTCCTGTCGGCGAAGTAGCCTGCGGCGGCTGCCCACGTAATTGCGCCTCGCGCGCAGCATTGATCCAAAGATCAGCCATCATTTGCGCTCGCAGAACGCGATTGGGATTGAGCGTGACGGCGTCCTCGCCATCGGGCGAGGGGGTGGCTGCGGCGCGGGCGAGCGACGCGTAGGTGTCAGCGATGAGGGCCGCGACGATGGCGTCCCTTGTCGTGAACTGAGCGGGAAGGTTGGACACCAGTGGGTCATGGTTGGGCATTCGCGGCCTTTCGATTGCGGAGTGCGCTTATCGCCGCGGATAGCTGAAAGCCAAAAACCTGCTCTTTTCACCCGCCGCGCGCATAGCTATCTGTTCGTTCTCGAAATAAAAAGCTGCTTAGGCCGCCAAAATGACACCTCTTTCGCCCACTGAGGGCCGGAAACCTGCTCTACACAGGCAATTCTTGCCCTCTGTTGACAAATCAGCCCGAGTTTTTGACAAGCACATGCGGAACCACAACCATAGATCGGGGTTCACGGGGGCAGGACCAATGATCGAGACCGACAAAGCGGCGCTGGACGCGCTCGGGCTAACCGAGGGCGAAGCAGCTCAAATTCTGGGCCGACGGCGCCAGTCGGTTAATGCTGCGCTCGGCCGCGGCAGCCGCCGCGACGACTATTTTACCGTTGCCGAGTTGCTTGCGTTGAGCCTCGCCGCGAAGGGCCGTGGTCACGAAGTCGACGAACGAGTTCTCGCCGACTATTTGCGCCAGCGACGCGATGAAGCGGACGCCAACAACTTCTTGACTGGGTTTGGCGCGTTCGGCCCGCCGCAATTGGATAAGTACGCTGAGCTTTGGGTCGTCGTGCCTGACTTCATCCGCGTGCGTAGCGACACGCCTGATCGCGCTGAGGACTTCCGTCGCTTCGCCATCGACCCTGGATTGGGACGCGTTGTGTTTTTGTGCGGATCTCCGATCCACCGAGACGCGCTGCGGTCGTTCCTTGATCTGGGAGAGACGGAGCAGGCAAACGACAACGTGCTCGTCATCGCCGATTCAATGATCAGTGCGCAAATGTCGATGCTGATCGCGGACCCAAAGAAGCCGAAGCCTCAACTCTTTGCGTTGACGCGAGCGGGCTTCCTCTCGGCGCCGTCTGTCGATCCCGCTGTGCTTTCTGAGTACATTCAGCAGCGCATCAAGCGTTTGCGCGACCTACCTCAAGTAGGGCGGCGTATTATTTGATCGTTGGCGTTAAACGCCAACGATCGCCACCCCTAGCTTACGAGCAAATTCGAAAGTCGCTTCGCGATCCACGATGATGCCTCGCTTACTGTCCAGCGCGATCACTGAAACCCCAGCCTTCGCCGCGCGCTCTACGGTCATCGCACGAAGATAGGGCGGGTCGAGCGGGCAGTGGCGCGGATGCGCTGCGACTTTTATCAGCATGCGCGGTCGCTTTATCGGCAGATTGGCCAGATCGGCCAGGCGATTTTCCGCAAAGAACGTCCAACCGCTCTGTTTTGACCCGGTCCCATCGTCAATCCACGCGCCGCAACACCGGTGTTTCACGGCCACCGCGCGCGCTCGTGTGGTAGCGGCCTCTATGGTCTTTTGATCGAACGCCGGTTTGACCTCGTTCAATGATCCGACGCCGCCCAATGTCATATTGGGCGCGAGGTCTGCCAGCCACCTAAGCTTAAAGCCAGCGCGCGCGAGACTATCGCCAAAGGCAACGACCTTACCGCGATCTGACAAAGGTGCCGGCACCAGTTTATTTTTTGCCTGCACGCGGCACGTGTCCGCGGTGTGCACTGTGGCGTTCAGCGTCCCGACGTTCACGACGTCAGTGATGCTATTGTCGCGCAGGATCATGATTGCGTTGTGATCGAGATGTCCTTTGGCGACATGACCCAGATCGATGTGATGGTGCGGGCGGCCGAATTCCTCGAACCGCTGGCAACCCAGGTGCAGAATCTCAATGTTTGCACCCGACAATGACTCCCCGGCGAAGCGCACAGCTTCGACGTCAGAGGTCATCACACCGATTTTCATCGGCGTTGTAGCCCGTCTAGGAAATAGCCCCACGAACGACGCTCCCGACGCGGCCTTTCCGGCCGTCTTTCCCCTCAAGATTGTAGTTTTAGTCTTACAATCACGCCGTTGTCACGATTGCAGGAAACGCGCTGCACAAGCAGAAAACCGCTAGGACGTTGTCACGCGCGTGATGGTTTGCGCACGCGGCAGATTTCCTGCTCGGATCGCGTCGATCAGGCCATCGCTATGGCGCGCATGAAATGCGCATCCTTAGAGAGCGTCTGCGCAGCTTTGGCTGCGAGAAACTAGTGCATAGGGATACACTGAATTGCGGCTGCGATGATCAGCGTCGCGGGGCTGTGGATCCAAATTGCTCGCGAGGATCAACCCCACGTCGCCAAGCGAGATGAACGCATCGACGAGCAAGGCGATCCCGAGAATGCGATAATTGCCCCACACGACACGCGCGAGAACAGTTGGCGCCGCCGTTTAGAGCATGCCCGCGGCAATGTCGCGAATGCCTTTCAGGCGGAGCGGCCATGAAGCGCGTTAGGGAATGCGGCTCCATGGGCTTTTCCCGACCTCTTCCCGGAAAGCCCGGCTGCCGAGCCGCTTGATCGTCGCGCCCAGGCCCAGCGAGCCTCTCCCACCGTCATCGCTCCAGACTTTCTGGCATCGCGCATCGCCGATGAAGTCCGACCGCGCGCAAATAAGGATCGGGAAAAAATCGGGAAAAGTTGGAGTGGTCACAGATGAGGTGACCGCCTCAGTAGAAAAACCTAATGAAAACTGGTGGGCGCGACAGGGATCGAACCTGTGACCCCTACGATGTCAACGTAGTGCTCTCCCGCTGAGCTACGCGCCCTGACCGTTGGGTCGGAGGGCTATACAGGGGGTTGGCCGCCACCTCAAGACGGCTCATGCGTCGCCCAATCGCCGCGCTTGGTCGCAGACGGCTGCGGTTGATTAAGCCTCCCGGGATAAGCCTCCGCGCAACGGATTCGCGGAGAGCAGGGCATGCGCACTTTGTTAATGGCTGCGGCGGCGCTCGGGTTAGCGGCGTGCGCGAGCGCCAGTGGCGGCGCGCCGGCGGCGGGCAATGCGCAACCGGCTTCGGTCGAAGAACTCATGGCCGGCGTCGATGTGCCGTATGAGAGCTTCACGCTCGATAACGGCCTCACTGTGCTGGTCCACGAGGATCGCAAGGCGCCAATCGTCGGCATCGCCGCTTGGTATAATGTCGGCTCGAAGGATGAGCCGGAAGGCCAGACGGGCTTTGCTCACCTCTTCGAACACATCATGCTGTTCAACGGCACCGAGCACATTCCGAACCTGATCGAACCGCTGCGCGACATGGGCGCGACCAATTGGAACGGCACCACGTGGTTCGACCGCACCAATTATTTCCAGACCGTCCCGACGCAAGCGCTTGATCGCGGCCTCTATATCGAGAGCGAGCGCATGGGCTATCTGCTCGGCGCGCTGACTCAGCAATCGCTCGATGCGCAACGCGGCATCGTGCAAAACGAAAAGCGGCAGAACGACAATCAGCCGTTCGGACTTGCCAACTATCGCATCCTCGCCGGCCTCTTCCCGGAAGGTCATCCGTATCGCCACTCCACCATCGGCTCGATGGCCGATCTCGATGGCGCCTCGCTCGAGGAAGTGCGCCAGTGGTTCCGCGACAATTACGGCCCGAACAATGCTGTGCTCGTGCTGACCGGCGACATCAACGCCGCCGAAGCGCGCCCGCTCGTTGAGCGCTATTTCGGCCAGATTCCGCGCGGCGCGCAAAACATTCCCGCCGCCGCCGACATCCCGACGCTCGCAGCGCCTGTGTCAGAGACGATGGCTGATCGCGTCAACAATACGCGCCTCTATCGTGTCTGGACCGTGCCTGGTCTCGCCAGCGACGACACGCAAGATCTCGTGACAGCTGCGCAAGTGCTGGGCGGCCTCGCCACGTCGCGTCTCGATCGCGAATTGGTACGCGGCGATCAGACGGCGGTGTCGGTGAGTTCGTTCGTGCAATCGTTCCAGCGCGTCGGCATGTTCTACGTCATCGTCGACGTGAAGCCCGGCGGCGATGTTGCGGCGGTGTCAGCGCGTCTCGATGGCATCATCAACGACTTCATCGCCAATGGCCCGACAGAGGACGAGATCCAACGCGTTGCGACAGGGCAGGTGTCTGCCGGCTTGTTCGCCATCGAACAGGTCGGCGGCTTCAATGGCCAGACGGTAGCACTCGCCAATGGTGCGGTGATCGCCGGCGATCCAGGCTTCTTCCGCCGCAACTTGCTCGCCTATGGAGACGTAACGCCCGCCAGCGTGCGCGATGCGATGGGTCGCTGGCTGACGCGTCCGGTTTACTCGCTGCGCGTTGATCCCGGTGTGCGTGAACCCTATCCGGAAGCAGCATCGACGGGCCGTCCGGCGCCAGACAATTCACCACCCGTGATTAGCCCGCGCGATCCGATGCCGGCGATCGGCGAAATTGCCGATCTCGATTTCCCGAACGTCGAGCGCGCGCGTCTCTCGAATGGCATTGAAGTCGTCTACGCACAGCGCGACTCGATTCCAGTGACGCTGGTGGCGGTCGATTTCGACGCCGGCATTGCCGCCGATCCGCAAGGCGGCTTCGGCACGCAAGTGCTGACGCTGAACGCGATGACATCCGGCGCCGATGGCATGGATGCGATGGAAATCGCCGAGATCGAAGAACGCCTCGGCGCCAACATCACTGCCGCGGGTTCGCTCGATCGCTCATCGGTGACGATGACCGCACTCTCGGCCAATCTCGGCCTCTCGCTCGACCTCCTCGCTGACACCGTGCAGCGCCCGGACTTCGCCGAAAGCGAAGTCTCGCGCCTGCGTGAACAACAGCTCGCCGCTGTCGGCACTGAAGCCACGTCGCCGAACGGCTTAGCACAGCGCGCTTTGCCGCCGATTCTCTATGGCGCCAGCCACCCGTACGGCCGTCCGCCGTCCGGCCTCGGCAGCGCGCAATCGGTTGGCGCGCTTACGCGCGATAATCTGGTCGCGTTCCACCAAACTTGGATCCGTCCTGAAACGGCGCGCATCTTCGTCGTCTCGGATCGCCCGCTCTCCGAAATCCGCCGCGCGCTTGATCAGCGGTTCGGCAACTGGCGCGGCGGCGACGTCGCTGTCGGCCGCAAGGACTTCAGCGCCGCGATCCCCGCGCCGCAATCGCGCATCGTGATCGTCAACCGCCCGCAATCGCCGCAATCGGTGATCTATGCAGGCGCTGTGCTGCCGATCACCGGCCGCGACGACACGGTGACGCTCAATGCCGGCAACGAAATTCTCGGCAACAACTTCCTCTCGCGCATCAACACGGAAATCCGTGAGCGTCGC